>CXWL01015203.1_pt1 | contig 14421 bp, 11 predicted proteins | sample 590931 | NCBI WGS metagenome assembly CXWL01 (sample SAMEA3498368, study PRJEB10139) | groundwater metagenome | biome: water well; material: biofilm material | place: Germany | collected 2015-04-27 | reverse complement strand
GAAACTTTTGGCGATGATGCGCAAAAAGCCAGTGCGCTCAAGCAGATCTTGCAAGTAGGCACCTCAGCCGGTGGCGCGCGTGCCAAAGCGGTGATTGCCTGGAATCCTGTTACGAATGAGGTGCGCTCCGGCCAGGTGAAAGCGCCGGAAGGGTTCGGCTATTGGCTGCTGAAGTTTGACGGCGTCAGCGGCAATAAGGACAAAGAACTGGAAGATCCCAAAGGCTATGGCGCGATTGAGTATGCCTATTATCTGATGGCGCGCGATGCCGGTATCCATATGAACGAATGCCACTTGCTGGAAGAAAAAGGGCGCAAGCACTTCATGACCAAACGTTTCGATCGTCTCGATTATCCCGATAGCGGCGGCAAATTGCACATGCAATCCTTAGGCGCACTGGCGCATTACGATTTCAATCTGGCGGGCGCTTACAGCTATGAACAAGCAGTGCAAGTGATCAAACGATTGCAATTACCGATGCGCGATGTGGAACAGCTGTTCCGGCGCATGGTGTTCAATGTGGTCGCACGCAATCAGGACGATCATGTCAAAAACATCGCATTCCTGATGGATAAGCAGGGTACCTGGTCATTGGCGCCCGCATTTGATGTCACCTACAGTTATCAACCCGCCGGGCGTTGGACTTCTACGCACCAAATGACGTTGAATGGCAAGCGGGATGGATTCGATTTGGCTGATTTTGTCGCGGTTGAAAAAGTGGCTGGTTTGAAACGCGGACAAGCCAAGGCGATTCTGCACGATGTGCAGCAGGTGGTTTCGCGCTGGAGAGATTATGCCGATGTGGCGGGCGTGAGCCAGGATCATCGTGACAAGATCCAAGATGCCTTGCGGCTGGAACCGTTCTTGTGAAACCCGGCAAGGACAGAGCACACGGGGCAAGTTACGAACTGAGAATATAGTTGGATTCTTGATTCTGGGCCTGACACCGTTTTGCAATGCGCTATATAACCAATCGGCGAGGGGATTTGAATATTTAATGAGTGTGTGAATAGTGGTCGTAATTGTTTCCTTAAAAAGCGCTAAGCCTCGATAATAATTGAGGCTTAGCGCCGGTCGAACAATCCTAATTCACTTAAAAATAACAGTCGATATCCTGATATATGAAAGTCAATTATTTAATAGCAAATTGTTCTTGAATGTGGCTGTAGTTTACTGCTTTAAGCTCGTAAATCATTTGATAGTAAAACGAAATTCCGGAACCGTTATGGCAAAACAGTAAAACCAGGCCACTTAGCAATAATCCCACCTGTAAGGTTTTTCACATAGATTTTAGTGGCCGCTTGATAACCAAGATTTTCAATAATCTGATGCTGGCCTGTCCAAGTTCCGTCACCATCCGGATCAGTCAAGGTTGCAAGTGGGGTACTACCTAACATAAATACCACTTCACTGATTTTGCTAGGATCGCCAGAAATCTGGGCAAGAATTTTGATGTACTCGCCTTGCTTGGCTTTTGTTGGTGTTATCCATGCTTTTTTGATAGCAATACTTTTAGCGTGCACATTTGTTAATGATAATGAGACATCATCTATAAACCCGTCAGATGAAATGCCACCGGAGGTGCGAACAGAAGTTAATAATATTCTAATGGAACGAGTTGTTCTAGGCAGTATTCGGGTATCAGAAAATAAATTCCAGTCCATTAATAAAGGATTAATGGTGTCCACAAAAGAGAACGATCCTAATTCGATACCGGTAGCATCTAAAAAGAATACGTTGGCTTTTGCCAAGTCAACAACTGACCCAACTGTACGGCTTTGCAGATTGACATTAAATGTGGATTCTATTTCACCGGCATCAATTTCGACCGAATTCCCGCTCACATCGATTGTCTGTGTTAGTGTTTGAGAGTCAGGTCCGGTGCCTCCCGTAAAAACATACGAGCCAAACCCTGCCGCTAGGCCCGTAGCTGGCACCGCATCAATACCTGAGCTAATCCAACCATTGGTGTTTCCGGTTTCAGCTCCGCCGTTAATCACTAGGTTCTTGTCTAATGGAGCCGCATTTGCGCTGTAGGCGCAATTAATTAAAAAAAACACAATCAATAACAATTTATTCATAATATTTTCTCCGCACCCAAGGAATGAAAACGTAGGACGATGGATGCATTAATCGCCCAACGATTTGTACAAACAAATGCGGGTTTACCAGCCGTCAAAAAATCTTTGAATCAGATAAGCCATGTCAGGGATTGGGCAGCATGCCCCTTTGTATAATAAAACCGGAAAAACCCCCGTTTCAGCACAATTCCAGAATAGATACTTACCAATGTTTTTAAAACGTTGGAGGTGCCCGGTCATCCATCCGGGTGAGAAATGTTAACCATAGGACAGAATTATGACCACCAGACGAGTACATCAAGAATATCTCAGCACCAAAACCGCCGAAGTTGCGGCCTTTGCAGCAGCATTAAAAGACCATGGCCAGGTCGCGAATCAAGAAAAATGAGCGTGTATTGCAGATTATGTCATGGCCACTCCGTTTAGCAGGCCAGCATCATTTGTTTATGAGCAAAGCTGGTGCATGACTGAAGATGCTGAAAGAAACATGGCAATTCCGGCCAATTGTATTCATATCATTCAATCCCTTGCGAACTCAAATAATCCTCATAATTACCCTTGAAATCATTAATCCCCTCCGGTTTCATTTCAAGAATTCGTGTGGCCAGTGAAGAAACGAATTCCCGGTCATGTGAAATAAAAATCAACGTACCGGTATATTTCTCCAGTGCGCTATTCAGTGATTCGATGGATTCCATATCCAGATGATTGGTCGGTTCGTCCATCAGCAAAACATTCGGTTTCTGGAGAATCAATTTGCCAAAGAGCATGCGGCCTTGTTCTCCGCCAGAGATTACGCGGGTGGATTTTTTGACGTCGTCGCCGGAGAACAATAATCGGCCTAGTGTGCCGCGTATCGTTTGATCGTCATCATTGCCTTGCCGCCACTGATCCATCCATTCGGTCAAGGATATGTCTTCTTCAAAATCAGCCGCGTGATCTTGTGGAAAATAACCGGGGCGTGCCTTATCGGGCCATTTTATTGTGCCGGAATCCGGTATTAGCTCACCAGTCAGGCAGCGCAGGAGCGTAGTTTTTCCGATACCGTTAGGGCCAATGATGGCGATTTTCTCGCCGGCTTCTATGTCAAGGCTTAGTTGATCAAATAAAGGCTTATCCATTCCAGCGAAACGCTTGCTGATTTCTTTGGTGGAAACGGCCAGACGATGCAGCTTATCCCGGTCATCCACTTCAAACAGGATATAAGGATATTGGCGGCTGGATGGCTTGACATCTTCCAGTTTTATTTTCTCAATCTGCCGTGCACGGCTGGTTGCCTGTCTGGCTTTCGAGGCATTCGCAGAGAAACGGCTGACAAAAGACTGCAAATCGGCAATCTGCGTTTTCTTCTTGGCATTATTGGTCAACATGCGCTCGCGCACCTGGGTCGAGGCGATCATATAGTCATCATAGTTGCCGGGATAGATGCGCAGTTCACCGTAATCCAGATCAGCCATATGCGTGCATACGCTGTTCAAAAAATGCCGGTCATGGGAGATGATGATAATGGTATTTTTGCTGGCATTGATGACATCTTCCAGCCAGCGGATGGTATTAATATCGAGGTTGTTGGTCGGTTCATCCAGTAATAAGATTTCCGGATCGGAAAATAAGGCCTGTGCCAATAACACGCGTAACTTGAATCCGGGTGCAATCGCGCTCATCAATCCATGATGCTGGGAAGAGGGAATACCTACCCCAAGCAGCAGTTCTCCGGCGCGCGCTTCGGCAGAATACCCATTCAGTTCGGCAAATTGAGACTCCAGTTCGGCGGCATGCATATACTCTGCTTCCGTGGCATCCGGATTGGCATATATTGTGTCACGCTCCTGTTTGACGTGCCATAACTCCGCATGTCCCATCAGAACCGTATCAATGACGAAACAATCTTCAAAAGCGAATTGATCCTGACGCAGCTTTCCCACCCGTTCACCGCTGTCAACCGTAACATTGCCCGCAGTGGGTTCAAGATCCCGGCCGAGAATCTTCATGAATGTTGACTTGCCGCAACCATTAGCGCCAATCAAACCATAGCGATTACCACCGCCAAATTTTACGGAAACATTTTCAAACAGCGGCTTGGCGCCGAATTGCATGGTGATATTGGCGGTTGTAATCAAAGTGGATACCTGCGGATTATTGTTGCAAGAAAGGGGCGCATATTCTATACGTTTTTCAATGATTCTGCTGTGTTACGGTGAGTGTTAATTTATAGATTCCACGATCAATTGCACGAAACGGTGGTTGAGGGGTATGCTTCGCAAGCATAGGATTTTCAGGTAGGGATCCAAAACCTTCTTGTGTTGTCTTGCGATGACACTTTGAACGGTGGCAGTTCTATATTAAATACGGAGATAGAATGAATGCTGCAGGATTAACTGTTGCTCGTGACGTGATATATAGCGTCGTTTCGAACGTCTAATTATAGTTGGGCGTCTTACTACCCGTTGCCGCACGCCATGGACATCAAACAAGTTCTTCAGTCCCGCGCTAACAGGCGTACCCGCTCAGCGCGCCCATTTACCAACTTCTATGAACAAGCTGTGCAATGCACCGAAGCGGGAAAAATGATTCTTGCCGGTTCAGTCGAACATAAGATCTCAGCGCTTATTGAGCGCTCCATTGTCATTACTCTAGTCACGGCGATTGAGGTCTATTACCGGGACCTTCTTGACTTCGTGTTCCGCTATTGTTCACTGAAGTTTTTTGAGCCGCATCTCAAGGTTATCTTTCAGGATAAATTTGACATTGTCGATTTATTAGAGGTTTATAGGCATCAAGTTCACCCTCTGGAGCTAGTGTCGGCGTCGCAATCGTTTCAGAACGCCGATCGAATTGACAAGGTCTTCTCAAAGTTTCTCCAAAAAGGCGGCTTATGGAAACAAGTTATCCAACTGCGTATCCGCTCGAAAAGCGATGAAGGCGATGGTGAAGGTTTTACAAAAGAAGACGTGCTAGGACTCCGGCGTACCTTCGCACTACGGCATGAACTTGTGCATGATCCTGCTAAGGGCTCTTTCTTCACGGAAGATACTCTGGCAGATCTTCATCGATCTATCAGCGCTGTTTTCGCGTCCGATGTCATATTATCTAATGTTATCGAAGCCAACCGCGATCCCGCATTCAGTGAATCTCGAGATACCTGACCCGTGTAAGGCGGGAGCCAGAGCGTTCCGCCGAATGAGCGTGATGATGGCATTGGATGATAGGTTGAAGCTGGTTCTGATTTGACGGATCACCCATCGGGCATCCGTCCTACAAGCCGAAAAAAAGCCGCTCAAAAGACAAATGCATTTCATCTTCACCGGTTCGGATTCCGGCTCAGTTTGTAACTGATCTGATACTCCGCGCCGTCCGCTTCAATGATGATCGACGATTCCCGGCTGTTTTCGCCTTTCTTCAATGCGGGAATCGTGGCGGTGAAGGGGCCGTCGTCGTCTGCGCCGCTGTCGAGTTCGAACACGGTGACGTTGAGCCGGTTGTCAAAAGCAGTGTTTTTAGGGTAATAAGAATTGAGCATGCGCCGTTCGTCGTCGTCGAAGTCTTCGTCGGTGAAGTCGAGGAAATTGGTGGCCATATCGTCGGCGGTCATAGTGAGATGGATTTCGTCCGCGCCGAGGCCGCTTTGGTCTTCGATACTGTAGATTTCCAGGTGATTCAGGTAGGAAATACTGTAGCGATAGCCCGCCAGGAATTCATAATCCGTTGTCTGGCTACGTTCCAGCAAAATATAAACATCTTTGATGTCGGTAGCACGATCATAGTCGATCACTGTGAGCCGGTCTTCATTGGTTACTTGCGCAAAAGGCGCCGGGGCGGCGATGCCTTCGAACAAACTGAGGCGGATTTTCCGTGCAAAATCGTTTTGGATGTAAAACTGCACCGGATAAGGATTGCCGCTCAATAATTGTTCCGCCAGCGGCGCCCGGAACCAGCATTCGTCATTTTTCCCGTTCTTCTGCCCAACCGGTAACCGGGGGTCTTTGGGAATGTCATTCGGCAATAAGCCGATGGCGAGGAAGCGGTTTTCTCCGGTGTGCTTGATGAAAGAAAAAGCGATGTTGCCGGTGAATTGATCATCTCTCTCCGCGGCTTTCAGGCGGATGAACATCGGCCGGTGCACGTCGACCTGATCGCCTACCTCAGACAGTCCGAATTCGTGTTGCAGACCGTTTAACCAATCGTGGTCGAGACCCAGTTCGCCCCATTTGACTTGATTGAACGGGTCAATTTTTGTGGACATATCGTTGTCGTAATAGAAAGCGGCTTCCAGATTGGGGCTATAAGTGAATGTGTAAGTACCCGGTTCATGAATATAAATCCATTGGAATACGCCGGGAGAGGGTATCTTCAGATCGTTGGCGATATTGACTTTGACCAGTGAATCCGGTGCCTGAAAATGCACAAAGTCGCCTTGCAGTTTGGCCTGATTGGGGGTGTTATACCGAAATTGCCAATGCACTTGCGCCAAAATGCCTTTGTGGTCGCTTTGGATTTTTTCGAATGCCATATCCAGCGCGGAGAAATTGGACGGCAAAATCCGCATGTGCTGCGCGACCAGATGGCGAAGCGTTTCGCCCATGGCATCGGTGCGTTGCTTTGGAAAGCAGATGTAATCCAGCCGCTCTTTCAATCCTGCCGGCAAATGCTTGCCTTCTTTAAGATTGGTGTTGGTCAGGCTCGGATCAGCTTCCATGAAGGCGCCCGGCGGCGTCATAAACGTGCGCCAGCCGTCGATCAGTTGCTCGGTGAAAATCAGCTTGTTCTGCCGCGTGGTAATGCCTTGCGAGACGTTATTGTACGGGCCCCCATTGTTGATAAACACGTTGGTCCATTCGCCATGACCTTCGGTGGAATAGGGCGGCGTGTCGCCGCGGATGTTCAAATCGCCCAACACAATGACTTTATCCCAATTGCCATTATCTTCCGGCGCGCCGATGAGGTCGATGAGCCCGGCTTCGATCACTTTCAATTGCCGCAAGCGGATAGTGTGATGTTCGCCGACTTCTTCATAGAATGCCTGTAAATGCGTCAAGGCGATGGTGACGATTTCAAAGTGCAATCCCGTACTAATCTGTACGATTGCGACGCCTTTTTCCGCCAAGCCGTCATCGCTCGCGCTCATCGGGTAAAACATTCCGGCAATGCCAGCACTAACGTAGGGATAAAACCGGCTGCGGTTATTTGAAAAGTTATAGTCCGACGGCGGCAATTCGCGAAACTCGAATTTGCTGAATATCGCCAGCCCGCCGTCGTTCAAATCGCCACTGCCGCCGTTGAACGACACGATGAAATGGGGATACATATCCTTGAGTCCTGTCTCCAGAATCTCCTTGGCATCTTCGTTATCCGCCTCGTTGAAAACCACCACATCGGGATGCTCATCAAAAGCAAAATTACCGGGATCGAGTGCTTTGACCGCCGCTTCAGCGCGCCATTTTGCATCGCTATGAGGACCCGCAGGCCAAGCCTGAGCCTGGATGTTCATGGTTAAGATTCTGATATTTCTCATGATGGAAGCACTCCCTCAGTTGGGTGATTGACTGGATGTTGAAAAACTATCTGTGATGCCGCTGCGATGTTAAAAGCAGGCTCAAAATGCTCATTTATTACATATAAACTGCGCTGATTTTACCGCTTGTGCAGACAATTACTCTGAGCTTTACTAAAGTGTTTGTTCGGATTTAACAGGATTCAATCCAATCGCGGCAATAATCATTCCAAGAATCGCCAATCCTGCAACAATTGGAAATGCACCTAAATAACTTCCGGTGATATCCTTAATATTACCGGATAGCAGAGTTCCTAGGATGGCGCCGGCACCATAGGCGGTAAACACCAGTCCATAATTCTGCGCATAATGAAGTTTTCCAAACAATATTCCGGTGGTTGTGGGGGCTATGGCCAGCCATCCGCCCAGGCATAGCCATAGCACGCAAAATGCAAATAAATACAGCATTGCGTGGCCTTGCCCAAAAAAGGACACCAGTAACGATACGCCAAGAATCATGGCAAATGAGATGATGATGGTATGCTTCGGGCCAAGCTTATCGGTAATGGCCCCAAATAGGGGGCGCCCCAAACCGTTAAATACCGCAAACAATGAAACGGCAAGCGCTGCCGTTGCCCCGTCCAGTTTAGCTACTTCGGTGCCGACCGGAGATGCGATGCCGATTGCCATTAATCCAGCCAAACATCCGATCGTGTAGGTAGCCCACAGCGCATAGAAACTACGGGTTTTTAACATTTCTCGCCTGCTGAGGTTTAACGATGGCATTAAATCAGTTACAGCAGAAGCTGTTTTTACTCCCGGAGGTGCCCACCCAGTGGGCGGGAAACTGAGTAATTGAGCCAATAGCATGATCACAACCAGAAAAGCGATTCCTGAGTAAAGAAAGGTATGAAGTATTCCAATATCCGCATGATCGATCATCGCTTTCATCAGCGGCGCGATGACCAATGCCGATACGCCAAAACCCATCACCGTTAAGCCAATCGCCAAGCCGCTTTTTTGCGGAAACCATTTCGCGACCACTGCAATCGGGCAGCCGTAAACGATACCGACCCCGGCTCCTGCTATTACGCCGTACAAAATGGTCAGGACAGTAATGTCCGGCGAAAAACTTGCAGCAATCCACCCTGTCCCTACCAGCAAGCCCCCAAGCGTAGCCGTCTTTTTGGGACCCCATCGAGCCACTAAATTTCCTGCAAACGGCATCGCTATTGCGAAGACTGCAAGGAATACCATAAAGGGGTAACCGCTTTGGCTCGAAGATATTCCCCACAATGCTTCCAAAGGTTTTCTGAAAATGCTGAAGGCATAAATGGACCCAAGACAAACATTGATTAATAATCCAGTCGCAACAAGTATCCATCTGCCTTGTTCCGCTTCCATCCCGAATAGTTTCAAATTCTGCACAGCCATTTCAGTTGTTCTCCGCCATCTTGTATTGTTATCTGCGCTTTCTTATTAAACGCTATTTGCTTAAAGGCACTAATTTTAACAATATCACTGCTGCCGAAATTGAATCCGCGTATTGAAAAACGACTCAACAATCGGCCTAGAAAATGTTTAAGGAAACTCTGATTAAGTTGATTACATTCATGGTTCGACAAGCTCACCACGAACGTAATCAATATATTACCGTTCGTCCTGAGCCTGTCGAAGGACTTAATCAGAGTTTCCTTAAATTACAAAACACCCTACGAGATGTTTAGGCTAGCGCGTGGTGCACTTGCAAGTTGAATGTGGCCGGACTGTCAGAACAGTTTCTGCTTTATAGAACCGAAGCACCTTAGAATCGACCCAATCTGGTGGAGCTAAACAGGTAGACATAAAAATTAACTAGGATAAATTCAGGATAAATTCAGGACAACTAACAAGTCAAATTAAATGATATAAATGATAGTATATTTTGATGCAGGAGATTAAATAGATTGAGTATTCTGTTTAAGGGTCGCCTTTATGCTCTATATTAAATAACTGCATTTAATCAATCAAAAATACAAAGAAGGGGTTATTATGAAAAACAAATTAATTACAGTATCTACCATTGCTGCAGTAGTGGGAATGTCTATGAGCCTCCCAGCATCAGCTAGTATGTCGCTGCGCGCTTCCTTCGCGGATGCTGCGCTGTCAATTGATGCTTGGGGCAGCCAGAGTTCCAGCAGCGGCTTTTTGCAAACTGATATCGCTGCCGGGTCTACTGTGCTAGGCGTTTATCTTTACAGTTCCGATGTCTGGGGCGGTGGTGTAGCAGGTGATGTCACATTGAACGGGACTTTTCTTTCGAGTGCAACGGGCTCATTGCTGCCTTCAAGCAATCCCGTGCACACAAACGTATACGATGTTACGAGTTTTATGAAATCGGCGATTGAATCAAGTGCTGGGGGGGTACAGAACTGGTCAATTTCTGAAAATGGTTATACCGATGGTGAAGTACTGGTAGTGGCTTATCAGAATGCCAGTACCGTAGGCGGCACTGGCATTATTCTAGATGGAGGGTTATCAACAGGCGGCGACAACATTCACTTGGGGTTTGCAGCGCCGTATGTTAGCGGCGATGCTTTCATGTCTGTGGCGAGTAGTTACAGTTATGGAGATGGCCAATACACTACCGTGGATGTAACAACCAGTTCCGCTGGTACCCGGCATTTGACCAGTGCCGCTGGAGGTAACGATGACGGGGGGGTTTGAGGGTACAAACGGCGCCCTAATTACGGCTGGTGGTATAGGTGATAATCCTCTCAATCCGTCAGATCCATTATTGCAGGGCGCTAGTTATGATGATGAACTGTACAACCTTGCTTTAGGAAATGGTGTAAATGCTACTCCATTTCTACAGGCTGGTGATACTTTCGTCGATTTAACAACCATTAACCCTAGCAACGATGACAATGTGTTTGGTCTATTCTTTACTAGCGCATTCCAAATTAGCGATGTAATTATTACACCACCACCTGTTCCAGAACCAGAAACCTACGCCATGTTGCTGGCTGGATTAGGTCTTTTAGGTTTCGCTGCACGTCGCAAGAAAGTTAACGCTTAAGTTAATCTAGCTGTGATTCAGACAAACCCGTCCTATTGGCGGGTTTTCTTATATTGCTTGTTGTTTTTCTGCAATGCGATTCCAATGTGAGCAAAATCAAACCGATAGAAAATCGATAGGGTCAGACTCGATTGATTCTACTGGCTCCGCGCAATCTGATTCTATCCTCAGTCAGCAAACGGATTTTGAATCTCCAACCCATCAATTTGCTGACCGTGCTGGAAGTCTTCCGTGTATAAATGCGTGCAACCGGATTCGAGGGCCGCAGCTACAATCAAAGCATCGTACAAACTGAAACCGTAGCGCGATTGAAGGTCAAGGCCGCGCCGGCAAAGTGCCAGGCTGGGCATGACTCGCCATAAGGGTGCCAGAATCTGTTCCAGAAAACGCTGGACATTTTCTGCGCTCATGGGGAATGGCAGTTTGCGCGTTACAACGTTGAGCGTTTCCTAAACAACTTGATGGCTGATACAGGCGCTACGGATTTCCAGCGCGCTTCGAATCAGCTGTTCGGCGCGCGCCCGTTCATGAGCCGCTTCAATCAATTTGCTATCCGCGCTTAGGGTGATATTTTTCATCCGTAGCATTCTTTCCTGAAATAGTGTACACGACAATAATGTGCACTATTTGTGATACCTGGATCAGTGATGATGCATTTGAGAGGTGTTTGACCGAAATTTCGATGGGTAATTTAACGCCTCAAGTGCTAATTCCAAGACCGGAACCCGCTTGCTTACCAGGCGAACTTCCAGCGAATCAGACAGTGCGTTAAGGGGGGCGCCGCCTTGGTAGCTGAAACGTATTGAAATATGGTCGCCTTTGGAAACCGCAATTGGCGTGGAGAGTGGAACGATGATGTATTGGGTATGCCAATCGACTGTGCTGTGTGTCAGCATATTAATGGCCAGTATATTTTTGGTGATGAGCCGTAATGCATTGAGCTGGCCGTCCTCAGCGATGATGATTTCTCCGTCCCAGTGACAGGTTTGGCTAAATGGTTCAGCATAAGACAACACTTGAAATACCTCAGGATTTCCGAGGCTTTTGCTTCTTTCCTGAATTGCGCAGGGATCTTGAAATAAAATCGTGGGTGCGTAGAAACCTTCAAAATGAAAGTTTTGTTCTATCGGCTGAATGGCTTGAATGCTGGCTTCTGGCACAAAGACAGGCAAGGGGCTGCCAAACTTTTCCCAGTAACGTTTTTTAAAGGAATCGATAACAGGCATTTGCTTTTCGCGTAACAAGCCGGTGTGCAGCATTTCACAGATCACCACATCGACTGGTTCCGGTGGCAAGTAATGCAGCGCATCAGCCTGGATAACTTCGACTTTGCCGCCATTGATGTTTTTTGCAAGAAAGCTGCGCGCTGCACCCACCAGTTCCGGGTTGCGTTCCACACAATAAACCTTCTGCGCTTTTTGCGCGGCAAAAAAGGATTGCACGCCGGTGCCGCCACCCAGTTCCAGAACCTTAGCGCCGGGTTTGACCACCAGATTAATCGCTTCTCTAAAACCTTTCATCCGGATTGTGTCATTCAACATATTGTGATGGTAATGCAGGGGAATGAATTGGCCGAGTTCCAAGCTCTCGAATTTATTTTTCATAGGGGTTCCTGAATGTATAGCGCTACGGATTGACTAATGGGTTGCTGTAACTGTTGTCAGCAATGATCATGCCAGTCTGCGGAATGGCATACGCCGACTGCGTTGGCGCTTTTTTACTTGATTTCTTCTAACGGATAGACGGAAAGACCGGCAAATATTGCCGAAAAAATAATTGGACTCGTGCCTGCACCCCGGCATGCAAAAATCGAGATTCCAGCAATGCACCAATAGCAAGCCAAGATTACTTCAATAACCGATAAGCGCTCATCAGAAATACAGCGTAATATTTCAAAGCATAAAACGCATTTTTTCGTTATCTTATCGCCGGTATAAACAGGAATAAATATTGTTATGACAGAACCAACGATTGTCTGCCCGAACTGTAAAACGGAAATCAAACTCACTGAATCATTGGCGGCGCCGCTGATTGAATCGACGCGCAGGCAATTTGAGCAAAGGCTGGCGCAAAAAGATACTGAAATCATTCAGCGCGAGCAGGCCATGCGTGAAAAAGAAAAGCAATTGACGGAAGATAAACGCAAGCTTGACGATCAGGTGGCCAGTCAAGTGGCGGAACAATTGAAAGCAGAGCGTGCCCGCGTGATTGTGGAGGAATCCAAGAAAGCCAAACTGGCCAGTGCAGCCGAGCTGGAAAACAAAGCGCGTGAACTGGCGGAATTGCAAGAAGTGCTCAAATCCCGCGACGAGAAATTGGCAGAAGCGCAAAAAGCACAAGCCGAGCTCATCAAGAAACAGCGCGAACTCGACGATGCCAAGCGTGAACTGGAACTCACCGTAGAAAAGCGGGTGCAGGACGGATTGACCGAGGTGCGCATACTCGCCAAAAAAGAAGCCGAGGACGAACAGAAACTTAAGGTGATGGAAAAGGAACAGACCATTGCCGCGATGCAGAAACAGATCGAAGACCTCAAACGCAGAGCCGAGCAGGGCTCGCAGCAACTGCAAGGGGAAGTGCAGGAACTGGAGCTTGAGAACCTGCTGCGCATGAAATTTCCTTTCGATGCGATTGAACCAGTTCCCAAGGGTGAATTTGGCGGGGATGTGCTGCACCGGGTTGTTAGCACGGGCGGTCAGGCCGGAGGCACCATTTTGTGGGAATTCAAACGCACCAAGAACTGGAGCGACGCCTGGCTGGTAAAACTGCGCGATGATCAACGCACCGCCAAGGCGGAAATCGCCGTGATCGTGAGCCAGATATTGCCGAAAGGTGTGGAAACCTTTGAAATGGTTGAAGGGGTCTGGGTTACCCACCCGCGCGCCGCTTTGCCGGTGGCCATGATTCTACGCCAATCCTTGCTGGAAATCGCTCTGGCACGCCAATCCTCAGAAGGCCAGCAAACCAAAACCGAAATGGTCTACCAATACCTCACCGGCCCGCGTTTCCGTCAACGCGTGGAAGCGATTGTCGAAGCGTTCTCCACCATGCAGGAAGACCTGGACAAAGAGCGTAAAGTCATTATGAAGCAATGGGCTAAGCGCGAAGAGCAGATTGAGCGCGTGATGGGGGCTACCGTCGGTATGTATGGGGATCTGCAGGGAATTGCGGGGAAGTCTTTGCAGGAAATTAAAGGGCTTGAGTTTTCTGCCTTAGAAAATATGGGGCCCGAGAAAATGGGCGAATAAGTAGCGGGTGGTTTGTTTTGGAACAATTGGTTCTCCCGGAAAGGAGAACCAATTGTTTTATAACGGACTATTATTTTTTAATCATCTTCTTTTCGATCTTGGGTACTGCTACTTTGATTGCTTCAAGTACGGATTGAGCGGCAATCTTTTGCATCTCCGCTTGTGTTGATCGGCCCAAATGCTTGGATGCTGCTGATGCCAGCGATGCGTTAACAAGATTGATCATCAGCGGACCCCATGGATCAATGGGATGAGGTTTGCCGTTGATAATAATCGCTCCGCCGCCATCAACCGCTACACCGCCGATGATGGTTCCATAAATAGCGCCGAAGGCATCCGGATCTATTTTGGGAATATTGATATCGGATTTTTCATAAACCGCAATGGCTATTCCGGTTGCACCGGCTGGCACATCAATTACATTGTTGTTTGCTGTTCCGGCACCATAGGATATCCATTTGGAAAATGGCTCGGGGGTGGAATTAAGGAAGCTCTGATTAAGTCCCAAAAACTTGTAAAATACGCGGTAGATTGTAACCGCTG
>CXWL01145894.1_pt1 | contig 14422 bp, 12 predicted proteins | sample 590931 | NCBI WGS metagenome assembly CXWL01 (sample SAMEA3498368, study PRJEB10139) | groundwater metagenome | biome: water well; material: biofilm material | place: Germany | collected 2015-04-27 | reverse complement strand
CGCGCTCAGAAATCGATCGGCGTCGCAGCATGGGTGGTCCCTGCCATGGATGATGGCGTCCTGACTCTCCAGGTACAGCGGATGACATCCAGAAACAGGTTTTGCTGGATCATTCTGGAAAGACAAACTCAAGACGAGGCCATAGAGATTGCCGCCTCCTTGTGGACTTACGACAGGCCTTCGGATGCCTACCAGGCGGGCGAAGCTGTCTTGCAAAATTCGGCCGGTGCACTCAGAGTGTTCGGCCAGCCGCCCCATCCTGATGAGCTGGCACGGACTGGGTGAGGAAAACACCGAGAGGGGCACCACTGGTGGGGAAGCAGTTCGTCGATGCGGCTGTTCAGATGCGTGGGTAAGCGTTCCAAGACGTCCTTGCGGTAGGCATGCGGGTCGTGGCCGCACAGGCGTGCCGACNNATGGTTGTTGTCCACCGGCACGTCGCCGTCGACGAGATTGCACGTCAGCGCAGTTCAGGCATTCGAGCTGTAGCTCAAGGCCTTGGCCGTCGCCCCGCCGTCGGTAAGCGCGCGGCGAACCCGTCTTGACCCTTGACCTTTGTCATGAAGGCCTCGAACATGCAAGGAATCAATCTGCCGCGTCCACTGCTGCATCGACTGAACCCAGCACATTTCATGCTTAACCAGTTTCCGGATATGTCCGCCTTCGAAGTCTTCCTAGACGACTTCATCCCGCGGGGTGAGACGCGCACCGAGATCGTCATGTCCACGCTCATCTTCCGGCGTGGAACACGTCGCCCGTTGTCCTGAACGGCGTCAGCGTTGCATGGAGAACGAGCGATTCAAGCTGTTGCGCTGCCGAAAAGCGGGCATCGAAGCCGTCGCCGCAGACACAACGTTCGTCTTTGGTCGCCATACCCACGAGCAGTTCGGTGTCGGATTGATCGAACGCGGAGCGCAGAAGTCCGCCAGCGGCCGGGGCATGGTCGAGGCGCGTGCGGGCGACATCATCACTGTCAATCCGGGCGAAGTGCATGACGGCGCGCCGATGGACGACGGCGGCCGTGCGTGGCGGATGCTCTACCTGAACCCCACGATCGTTGCCGAACTGACCACCGACATTGCTCAAGGATGGAAGGCATCTGCGACCGAGTTCACGCAGCCCATCATCCGCGACCGCGGCATCGCAGGACTTTTCAGCAAGGCCTTCCAGGCGATGATCAGCGAAGGCGGACACCAGGATCAGTTGGAAGCAGACCAGACGCTGTTGTTGTTTCTAAGCAGTTTGCTGCGGGCCAAACCTCGCGAACATCGATCGACGCCAGCCGGAGTTGCATCAGCACGCGCCTTGATCGACGACGACCCGGCTGCGGCCTTGACTCTCAATGCCTTGGCGCACGAAGCAGGGCTCAGCCGCTACCAGTTCCTACGCGCATTCACGCGAGCGACCGGCCTGACGCCCCACACCTATCTCATGCAGCGACGCCTTCACCGCGTCCGCCAATTGATCGGTCGCGGCGTGCGACTCGCGGAAGGAGCGACCGACAGCGGCTTCTCCGATCAGAGCCACATGACGCGGTTGTTCGTGCGCAGCTTCGGCGTGTCGCCAGGTATTTACGCCAAAGCGGTTTGCTGACGCCGGTCGCTGCAATTTCGTTCAAGACGGCCGGACGGCCAAGGTCGAGGATCGGGCTGGATTTCTTCCTTCACCCGAGGCCCGATCTTGCTGTTCTCCTACGCACCCTGCATCCACCGCGACTTTCCCGAACTCGCCTCACGTGTGCTTCGTCTGGAGGGTCTGACGCCCGTCGCCCCAGTCGCGGAGACCGTGGCCCCCCTCGTAGCGCTCGCCAAGCAGCGCATCGCAGTCTCGACGGAGAGCGATCTGCTGGAGATTCAGGCTTGGCGGCGCGCGTTCGGGAAGATGGGGTTGAAGCCGACCCAATACCGCTGCGCATCCGAAGCGCTGCTTCGCCGACTTCGCAAGGATGGCAACCTGCCGTCGGTTCATTCGCTGGTAGACCTGTGCAACGCCGTCTCGGTCGCCTTTGCCATACCGATCGCGGCCATCGACCTCGACAGGATCGACGGCGACCTCCAGGTGCGTCCGGCCATCGGCACGGAGACTTACGAGACCTTCGCCGGCGACATCGAGCATCCGGAAGTGGGCGAGATCATCTTCGCCGACGACAGCAATCGCGCGCACGCGCGGCGGTGGACGAACCGCCAGAGCGGTCATTCGGCGGTGATGGGCAGGACCGCGGATGCGCTCATCGTCGCCGAGGCCATGCACGACACCGCTGAAGCGGATTTGGCGCAGCTTGTCACGATGTTCCAGACGACCGTCTCTGCGCTTTGGCCTTCCGCATCCATCACGCAGGTGCTAGTGTCATGAACATCGAGTTCCTCATCACGTCCCTGATTGTCGTCGCTTCACCGGGAACGGGCGCGCTCGTGACGCTCGCAGCCGGTTTGTCGCGTGGCGGGCGTGCATCGGTTGTCGCAGCCCTAGGCTGCACGCTCGGCGTCCTACCTCACATGCTCACGGCGATAACGGGATTGGCGGCGCTGCTGCACACCAGCACCATGGCGTTCGATGCGATCAAGTACGCTGGGGTCGCCTATCTGTTGTACATGGCATGGATGACGCTCAAGATCGACGGGGGCTTGAAGGTCGAGTCCGATGGCCCCACCCGTTCTGATTGGGAAGTGATTCGCCATGCGATCCTGGTGAACCTGCTCAATCCCAAGTTGTCGATCTTCTTCTTCGCATTTCTGCCTCAGTTCGTCGGTCGGGGCGAAGTGCGACCCACGCGGCTCATGGTGGAGCTTTCGCTGGTCTTCATGGCGATGACGTTCGGTGTGTTCGTGGCCTACGGGTTCTTTGCGTCCAGCGTGCGCGACCGTGTTCTTGCGAGTCCCGGTGCGCTCAAGTGGATGCGCCGAGGCTTCGCCGCAGCCTTCGTAGTGCTCGGGGTCAAACTGGCATTCGTGCAGCGATAGAGCAAGCTTATGTAACGCTACACGTTAGATTAGATCCGCTCAAGGATGGTAAGCCCGCAGCAAACATCTTGATGCTGGTCGCAGCACGCGGCGGTGTTCTCGAGTGGGTGGTCAGCTCCGTTGCCAACGATGCGGCAATAAGCGTCTCCTCCAGAAGGCTGGCCTGCGCAGCGTCGAGCTTCTCTTGCCGAAGCGTGGGCGCTGGTACTGTGCGAACTCGTGGGTAAGTCGATCGACCTTGATGGACTTGAAGGTGACCTCTCGCGTGAGGGGCTCGATCGAGCGTCCGTATGAAGGGGCACCCAGCAAGAGCCAGGGTAAGCACGCGGCGAACACATCTTGAAGAGGGCCGCGCATTTGGCGGCGAGCGGGAGCAGGTGGTCAGCTGTGCTGCCAGCGATGCGGCAGCAGTTTGTCGATTCGGCTACCGTGACGGCGACGGCCGCCAACAAAGCGGACGTGGAACAGGTGGCCGACCTGCTTCACGGCAAGGAGGATGCCGTGCGGGCCGACTCGGGCCACGGGGGTGCGCAGGTGCGGGCTGTCCTAGCGACATGGCGAAATGCCTGATGGATGCGCCAAGGCCAGGGCACGCAAGCAGGAGTATCACAAGGCAAGCATCCGGGCGAAGGTCGAACATTCGCTTCGCGTGATCAAGCGGCGGTCGGGCTCGCGAAGGCGAGGTTCAAGGGACTGGCCAAGAACTCGGCACATGTGATCACGTTGTTTGCGTTGTTGAATTTGTGGATGATCGGAAGGAGGCTGATAGCGATGGCGGGACGGGGGCGCACGCAAGCAGCATGAAAGGGCCGCAGAGGCCCTCAAACACCTAGCATGCCAAGTGTGACGAGGCTGCGAGCGCAGTACGACCACACGCACACTCGGCATCGAGCCCATTTGCGACTTGAAAAGACGCTCCATCAGACGTCGGGCCTTCTCAGTCCAATTGCAGTTGGGTGCGCTGCGCGACCGCTCCCCACTTGGCAAAGTCTTCCTGGCTGCGCCGTTGAGCTTCCTGCGGGCTGTTGCCCTCCATGCGCAGGTCCATCTCTGCCAGGCGGGCTTTGTTGGCCGGAGTCTGAAGCGCGGTTCGCACGTCGCGCTGGATCTTCTCGACGGTGGCAGCCGGCAGGCCCGATGGCGCCATCAGCGTTTCGAAGAAGGTTGCATCGAAGCCGGGATGTCCGCTTTCGGCGACGGTAGGAATGTCGGGCAGCAGTCCTGAGCGTGCCGCGCCCGAGACGGCGATCGCCCGCAAGCGCCCGGCCTGGATGTGGGGCTGGACGACGGACGAGACGATGAAGCCGCAATCGACATGGCCTCCCATCACGTCCAGCGCCGCGGGCCCCGGTCCCTTGTAGGGCACATGGGTGAGCTTGGTTCCCGTTGTGGCCAGCAGCATTTCCATCGTCATGTGGCTCGGTGTCCCGGGGCCGCCGGAGGCATACAGCCGCGTCGACGGCAACTGGGTGAATTTGTCGAACGACGTGATTCCGGTTGCCGGATTGCACACCAGCGTCTGGTTGAAGCTCGCGAAGTAGGTGACGGGCTTGAGCGACGTCCGCAGATTGAAGCTCAGTCTCTTGTACAGATGCGGGTTGATGGTGAGGATCGTGTCGGGCCCGACGAGCAAGGTGTGCTCATCCCTGGCTTGAGCCACTTCGCCGGCGGCGATGTTGCCCCCCGCGCCCGGCTTGTTCTCGACGATGACGGGCTGGCCCCACGCCGTTTGAAGCGCCGGCTGGATCAGCCTTGCGATCACGTCGCCCGGCGTGCCCGGTGGAAACGCCGCAACCATGCGCACCGGCTTGGTGGGCCAGGCTTGCGCAAAGGCCGAGGGCGCAATTGCCAGGGCCATGGCGAGTGCGGGGATTCGAAGCAGCGGGACAAGGTTGGTTTTCATGCAGGGTTCTCGGATGGAGCGCTTGAAGTTGACGAAGCGGAATGGGCAGCCGATGGCTGTGACCTGGCCGTGACGCGGGACAGCACGCCCTCCGCATCGTTCGCAGCCGCGCCACGCCACGCGACGATCTGGTCGGGCCGGATCAGCGCCAGCGGCGCCTCGTAGAGTTCGCGCAGCGATGGCTGCGGCAGTCGCACGACGCGCAGGTCGAGCGCCATGGCGCGAGCTGCGACCTCGAAGGCCTCGGTGTCAGGCACATGGGGGCCCAGTGCCAGCAGCGTCCATTCGGCGTGAAACAGGTCGAACAGCGAGTGCCCGTCGTCCAGCCAGGCGTGCGGCGGGCGACCGCCGGGGCTGGCCGTGGGCGTGTAGGCGTTCGGTTCATCGGGCGGCAGCGCAGCGCCGTCGCCGACGATGATCGGCGAGCCGTCGTACCGGCCCCCGAAAGTCACCCCCGGGATGTTGAACTCCAGCCGGACATGCGCGTTCAGCTGTTGGCCCGCGAGCTCGCGCTCGGCGTCTCCTCGTGCCGAGGCCTCGTCAAGCTCGGGCGTTGCCGCAAATAGTCCCACCGAGTCGGCAAACTTGCGTGCATAGCCGGTGTTGCGCTCGGCAAGCGGCCTTCGCTCGGCCTCGTAGCTATCGAGCAGCGCTGGCGGCGCCTGCCCGCGAATCACGCTGGCCAGTTTCCAGCCCAGGTTGACGGCATCCTCCACCGCCGTGTTGTAGCCGAGGCCCCCGGTAGGTGTGAACAGGTGGGCGGCGTCGCCCGCGATGAAGACGCGGCCTTGCTGGAAGCGTTGTGCGACCAGCGCATGCCCGGCGAGCCACGTGCCCATCGACAGAATCTCCATCGACACCTCTTGGCCCACAGCCTCTGCAAAAACACGGCGTGCATCGTCTTCGGTCCAGCCGTCGGCGTCTTCGCCCGGCCGCAGCGCCGCATGGAATGCGTACTCGGCCTTGCCGTCCACCGAGGCCATGAAGGCGCGCCGTTCATGGTTGACGGCCACGTACATCCAAGCCTTGGGATGGCGCAGTGCAGAGAGGAACTCCGGCGCGCGCAAGTAGATGGCGAACATCTTGCCGCCCATGAACTCGCGCTGGATTCCGGTGATGCCCCCCCACTCGATGCCAAGCTGCTGCCTGACGAAGCTTCGCGCGCCATCGGCACCGATCAGGAACTTGGCGGTCACGTCCTGCGCCGCGCCTCCTTCGCTCGGCCGCACGGAAGCACTCACCGAAGCGCCGTCGTCGCTGAATTGCTCCAGGCGCCAGCCGTAGCGCACCTCGGTCGATGGCCAGGCCTGCGCATGGCGTCGCAAGGCTTCCTCGACGAACTTTTGCGACACGCGATGCGGCAGTTCGGCTGCACTCCAAGAACCCGTCATCGACTTGATCATGACGGCGGCCTCGGCGGCCGTGGGCAGGCTGAGGCGCGCCAGTTCATGCTCGGCAAACCGCGTGAAGTAGGCGATGTCCGTCGGATGGTCAGCGGGTAGTCCCAGCGCGCGGATCTCGTGCGCGAAGCCCAACCGGCGGAAATGCTCCATCGTGCGGGCCTGCGTCGCGTTGGCCTGCGGATTGAAAGCCGTGCCGGGCTTGCCGTCGACCAACAGGCACTTGATGCCGCGGCGGCCGAGCTCGTTGGCGAGCATCAGGCCACAGGGGCCGCCGCCGGAGATCAGCACATCCGTTTCGATGAGGGGAGGGTGGCCGGCTGCAGGCCGGGAAGTTGCGATCATCGGCTGTCTTTCTTTTTCGACCATCAGTCGGCGCGAATGCCGCGCTCCCGGATCACTGCACCCAGGCGCTTGAAGTCGGCAGCGCCCTTGTCTCCGAAGGCTGCAGGCGTCAGGGGCTCGGGTACGTTGCCCAGCGTTTCGATGTGTGCCCTGACCGCCTGTTTGGCCAGTGCGCGGTTGACTTCCGCGTTGATCCGCTGGATCACGGCCGGCTTTGTGCCGGCAGGCGCGTAGAGGCCGAACACCGCATCGGCGTCGAAGCCCTTGAGCCCGAGTTCGTCGAGCGTCGGTACCTCCGGCATCTGAGGAGCCCGCTTGAGGCTCGCTACGGCCAGCATGCGCAGCTTTCCCGTCTGAACGTGCTGGATGCTGATGCCCGGATCAAAAAGGAAGTCGATCTGTCCGCCCAACAGGTCCGTCAGCGCGGGCGCCGCGCCCCGGTAGGGCACGTGGACCGCCGTCGTCCCTGTCTGGCCGGTCATCATTTCCGCCGCGAGATGCGGCGAGCTTCCGTTGCCGGGTGAACCGAAGGACCGCTTGCCGGGGTTGGCCTTGAGATCGGCGACCAGGCCCTTGAAGTCCTTGACCGGGCTGTCGGCGCGAACCACCAGGTAGAACTGAACGCGTGCAACGGATGCGACCGGGACGAGGTCCTTCGCAGGATCGAACGGCATCTTTGCGTAGATGTGCGGATTGATCGACACCATGCCGCCGGAACTCATCAGAAAGGTATAGCCGTCAGGCGGCGACTTCGCGACGAAATCGCCACCGAGGTTGCCGCCGGCGCCACCCTTGTTCTCCACGAGCACCGGTTGCCCGAGCGCCTCCTGCAGCGGGGCGCTGATCACGCGGGCCAACTGATCGGCCGCGCCTCCGGGAGCGAAGTTGGCGACGATCTTGATGGGCTGCTTCGGCCAGTCCTGGGCCTGGGCAATGCCGTACGGTCCAAGGCCGAGCGCAAGCGCCGCGGTTGCAAGCATGAACTTCATGGGGTGTCTCCTGCTCTTCATCAGAACGGATAGTGGCGGTCGGTGGTCTGCACCGTCAGCCACCGCAGTTCGGTGAAGGCATCGATCCCGGCCTTCCCGCCGAACCGCCCGTAGCCAGAGTCTTTCACGCCGCCGAAGGGCATCTGCGCCTCGTCATGCACGGTCGGGCCATTCACATGGCAGATGCCGGAGTCGATGCGGTTGGCCACATCCCACGCCCGGGCAATGTCGCGCCCGAACACGGCGGATGAGAGGCCGTAGGGGTTGTCGTTGGCCACGCGCACCGCTTCGTCGACGCCATCGACACGCACGATCGATTTCACGGGACCGAAGCTCTCTTCGTGATAGATGCGCATCTGCGGCGTTACGTGGTCGAGCAGCGTTGCCGGCATCAGCGTGCTCTCTGCCTTGCCGCCGCACACGAGCTTGGCGCCCTTGGCGAGCGCGTCGTCGATCAGCGCGTTGCAGCGCTCGACGGTGCTGGCATCGACGACCGAACCGAGCACCACGGGGCCTTTGCGCGGGTCGCCCAGCGGCAGTTGCGTGGCCTTGGAGGAGAGCCTGTCGACGAAGGCGTCCGCGATCCGGCGGTCCACCACGATGCGCTCGGTGCTCATGCAGATCTGGCCGCTGTTGGCGAATGCGCCGAAGGCTGCGCCGTTGACTGCGGCATCGAGGTCTGCGTCGTCCAGCACGACCAGCGGGGCCTTGCCGCCCAGCTCCAGCACTGCCGGCTTGAGGTACTTCGCGCAGGTCAGCGCGATCAGCTTGCCCACACGGGTAGAGCCGGTGAAGTTCACACGGCGCAGGGCAGGATGGGCAATGATCGCCTCGACCACCTCGGCCGCGTCCGCTGGCGCGTTGGTCACGAAGTTGACGACGCCCGGTGGGAAGCCCGCATCCTTGAAGGCCTCCACGATCAAGCCGTGGGTGGCGGGACTCAGTTCCGAGCCCTTGAACACCACCGTGTTGCCGCAGGCCAGTGGCGTGGCGATGGCACGCACGCCGAGGATCACCGGCGCGTTCCACGGTGCGATGCCGAGCACCACGCCCGCGGGGCGGCGTATGCCCAAGGCCAGACTGCCTGGCACGTCGGAAGGGATGACTTCTCCGCCTATCTGGGTCGTCATGCCGGCCGCCTCCTGCAACATGCCGGCTGCCAGGTGAACGTTGAAGCCGGCCCATGGCGCGGCGGCACCTGTCTCCGTCGCCATCGATTCGGTCAGGGCTTGCGCCTTGGCCTCGATGGCCTGCGCCGCCTTCAGCAGCAGCGCCCTGCGTTCGCCAGGGCCGGTCCTGGACCAGGCCGGGAACGCTGCAGCCGCGGCCTCGACCGCAGCCACGGCGTCGGCGCGCGTGGCGGCGGGCGCTGTGGTGGCCACCGTGCCGTCGAGCGGGTTGCGGCGCTCGAAGGTGGCGCCGTCCGCGGCCTGCCGGCTCTCGCCATTGATCAACATCGATATCGTGCCCATCGTCTTGTCTCCTTGTAGGTTTGAAAGAAAGCGAAAAACTGTCAGGCCACTTCGACCTCAACCAGCATCGGTGCAGCCGATTTAAGGGCTTGGTGCAAGGCCGGGCGCAACTGCTCGGCCGTCTCGACGCGCAGTGCCTTCATGCCTTGCGCGCCGGCCAGCGCAACAAAATCGAGATCGGGCAGGTCGGTGCCCGGAACATGCTCGTCGGGCCGGTAGCCGAAGATGCGGGCGAACTCGTAGAGCGCCGCATAGCGGCGGTTCTTCAGGATCACGACCGTGACAGGCAGCGCCAGCTGCGCCGCACTCCACAGCGCCTGGATCGCGTACATGGCCGAGCCGTCGCCGATCAGTGCAATGACCCGTGCGCCGGGCTTGCCCAGCGCCACGCCCACGGCGGCCGGCAGCCCATAGCCCAGGCCGCCGCTGCACATCGTGTAGAAGGTCTCCGACGCGAGGATCGGCAGGTGCGCATGCATGACCGGCCGTGCGCTCGGTGCTTCCTCGACCACGATGCTGTCGCGCGCGCGCACATCGGCCAGCGTCTGCAGAACCCACGGCACCGGCAGGCGTTCGCCAGGCGATGGTTCTGCAACGCGCGGTGGCCGTGGATGCGGCAATGGTGCCGCGCGATCTTGCGGCTTGCTCTGTTCGAGCAGGTCGAGCAAGCCGAGGCGAATGCTGCCGACCACCGAGGTTCCTGTCGGCGCCCAGGCCGCGACCTGTGGATCGTCGGTCAGCTGTACCAGCTCGGTTGATTTGGGCAGATGCGGCCCTTGGCCCGGGACGTGATAAGTGAACGCCGGTGCGCCCAGCGCAAACACCAGGTCGTGGCCCGCGAGCCGTTCGACGATGCGTTCGCGCATCGGCGGCAGGAAGCCTCCCCACAGCGGATGGTCCTCAGGGAAGCTGCACCGGCCGGACATTGGGGCCACGTACACGCGCGCGTTGTGCCGCTCGGCCAGCTGCAGGGTCTCGTTCCAGGCTTCGTCGCGATCGACTGCAGCACCGACCACGAAGGCTGGCGATCGTGCGTCGTCGATCGCCTTGGCGATGCGCGCGAGCAGCTCCGGGTCGGGGCGCAGGTGCTGGCTGACAGCCCGTGCATCGACCGGCTGGGTCTGCACATCCCAATCGTCCGACGGGATGGAGACCAGCACAGGGCCGCGCGGCGGCGTCATCGCGACGTAGTAGGCCCGCGCAATCGCCAGCGGAACGTCTTCGGCCCGCGCAGGCTCGACGCTCCACTTCACATAGGGCCTCGGGAGCTCTGCCGCCTGCGTGGAGCCGAGGAAGGGCTCGAAAGGCAGGATCGAGCGTGCCTGCTGGCCGGCCGTGATCACCAGCGGTGTGCGGTTGCGAAAGGCCGTGAAGATGTTGCCCATCGCGTGGCCGACGCCGGCGGCAGAGTGCAGATTGACGAACGCCGCGTTGTGCGTGGCCTGGGCGTACCCGTCGGCCATGCCCACGACCACCGACTCCTGCAGGCCGAGCACGTAGTTGAAATCGTCCGGGAAGTCGATGAACAGCGGTAGCTCCGTCGAACCGGGGTTTCCGAATACGCGCGTCATGCCGAACGCACGCAGCAGCCTGTACACGGCGTCCCGCACGGACAGGGTGCTGCCCGCTGCGAGTGACTTTTGCACGGGTGGCTCGACGCGTTGATCCATGAATGCTCCTTTGATGAAGGCCGCAGTCTTGCCGGTGGCGTCATATTCATCAATACAATGAAATGTCTAGAAGAAAATAAGAGATATGCATAGTGAAAAGCTGGACATGAATTTGCTTCGCCTGTTCGAGGCGGTGTATCGCCTGGGCAGCGTCAGCCTTGCAGCCGATGCGCTGGGCCTGTCCCAGCCGGCTGCCAGCCAGGGATTGACGCGATTGCGGCTCGCCCTGGGCGACGCGCTGTTCGTGCGCGCCAACGGGCGCATGCGGCCGACCCTGCGAGCGGAACGGTTGGCCAGCGTTGTTCAGCCGGCCGTGGCCGCCATTCAGGAGGTGCTCCGGGACGAAGACAGCTTCGATCCTTCGCGCTCGCGCATGACCGTTCGAATGCACATGAACGACATCGGGGAGGCGCGGCTGCTGCCGGAACTGATCTCGGCCTTGCACCGCCAGGCACCCGGCGTGCGGGTGCACACGACCCCGCTGCCGCACGCGGAGATCGCCGATGCCCTGGAAACCGGGGGCATTCATTTCGCGCTCGGTTTCCTGCCTTCGGTCAGTGGAACGGGGCGCGTCGAGTTGCTGCGCGACCGCTATGCGGTGGTGGTCCGCGCGGGGCATCCCATGGCCACGGCCAAGAAGGGGCATACCACCATTCAGGACTTGCGGCGCCTGGAATACGTGGCTGTGCGGTCGCATTCGGAGACCTTCCGCATCCTGCAGCAGCTCGGACTTGATGGCAGGTTGGTGCTGACCTCCGCGCACTTTCTTGCGTTACCGGCCATCATCGAACGCACGGATCTGGCCGTCGTGATGCCGGAAGAAATCGCACGCCGGTTCATCGATGCCAAGCGCTATGCGTTGCTTCCTGCCGAGCTTCCGCGCAGCACCTTCACCGTGTCGATGCACTGGAGCCGCCGCTTCGAGTCGGATCCCGCGCTCCAATGGGTCCGAAACCTCTTCGTGGGTCTCTTCAAGGACAAGGGGCGCCGATAGGCGGATGATCCGCCTTTGCCGAGAAGTACTGCACCTGCCGCAGGAAGCTTTCGACCAGTTGCGCGAGACCTGTGTGACGGGCGTGCCCGTACAGCACGAAGTCGGGTCGCGTCAGAACGTCGTCGGCGTTCAGTGACTTCAGAAAGGGAGCGTAGACGCCATCGGCATCGAGCACGCCATGGCCTTGGCTCGAGCCCGATGACGGCGCCAGTTCGACAAACCGGACGCCTACAGACTGAAGCGCGTTCCTCAGGACCGCAGGCAACTCGGTTGCAGGTGTGGCCGGCGCGACTGGAGCGACCGGCGGCGAAGCCCCCGGGGTCACACGGGTCGGCGTGGACGGGACTGCCGTCATGGCCCAATGCAACATGGGCTACCTCGCCAATGGCGCCTCGGAACTCGCGCTGACCCTGTCGGCCGCCCCGGCCATCGGTGACGTCGTGCGCGTCGTGGGCATCAGCACCGGGGGATGGAAGTAGGTGCAGCAAAGCACTCAGGCCATCGTCGCAACGGGGCTGGTTCTGATGGCTTGGACGTCCAGGGAGAAGGTTCGCCATTGCGTCATCGGGGGATGGAACCAAGTTCCTTGCCCGCGACAACCAAGGTCAGCTCAACGCATCGTCTAGTCTGGTCATTCAGCCAAGTTTGGGCGGCGCTTGAAGGCGCCGCTGTTTCGAACTAGCCGGCGCCTGCAGCCGCCCTGCTGACGCATTGGAACGTGCGAACAGCGAACCTTTTAAGGATGCACAAGGGAAGCCGAAGGCTACCGCCGAGTTGGCCAGTTCCCGCCCGCGCCGCTCGTTGAGCCCGAATCCTCGGCTCAGCACGCCAGTCAGGCAATTTGAAGCCTTTTGTACGGAAAGAGACGCGATAGACGGACGCGGGGCGCTGTGAGGTCGTTGCGCATAGTCCGAGAATACGACTGTGCTCAACATCCTCGACCCCAAGTGGCAGCTGTTCGTGAAAGTGGCAGACGCAGGCAGCGTGACGGCAGCTGCCCTCGCCCTCGACATGCAGCAGTCGGTGGTGAGCCGCCATATCGCACGCTTGGAGGAGGAGTCCGGCACGCGCCTTTTCCGCCGGACCGGCCGCGGCGTCGTGCTGACCGAATTCGGGGAACAGGTCTATCCACGCGTCATGGCGCTGATCCGGGACGCCGAGCAGCTCGCCGACGACATGCGCACGAGCAAGGACATGCCGGTCGGTGATGTGCGCGTCGGGCTCCTGCCGTCGGCCGTAGCGATGCTGGCGGGCCCCTTGTTCTCCACGGTGCACAAGGCCTGGCCGCAAGTCCGTCTGCATCTCACCGAAGGCTCGAGCGCGCAGCTCGAGGAACTGCTGCTGCAGGGCCGGCTGGACCTCGCCCTGCTGCTGCGGGAGGAGGACACGGCGACGCCCGACGAGACCGTGCTGACCCGGCTGTCGCTCTACCTCATCGTGCCCGCGAAGGATTTACTCGCGAAGCGCCGGACGATCGACTTCGAGGAGGTGGCGACGTTGCCGCTCGTGCTGCCGAGCGAACCGCATCCCCTGCGGGGGCGGCTGACGCGGCTGGCCCGGCAGAAGGGGCTGACGCTCACACAGGTGCTGGAGGCCGACTCGATCCGCCTCCAGCACGAGATCGCCGCCATCGGCGGCGGCTATGCCATCACCGCCGGTACCCTGACGGCCGGTGAGTCGCGCCGCCTGGCGGCGTTGCGCATCGTGCGGCCCGTGCTGGCGCGGTCGATCGTGCTCGGTGTCACCGCGCACCGGGCGCACACACGTGCGACACGCGAAGTGATGCGCCTGCTCAAGCGCATGGCGCCGGACATTCTGAAGCCAACGACTCGGCCCTAACCGGATATTCCGAAAAAGGAAAGCTGCTTTGGCGATCCATGGGTCGTCGCAGCGAGGTCGGCTGCCTACGATCGTCTCCATATCAGCAGGAGACATCGCCTTGGGCATTCGGATTTCTGCGGCCACCGCCGGTGTGCCGCTCACCCTCTTTCTCACCGACGCCGACGTGGCGCTGCTGGCCGACTGGCGCGCAGCCTTCGAGGCCTTGCGCAGTGCGTACGCGGGGACCGTCTCGGCTGCCATGGTCCCGCCCCGCACCATGGCGCGGGGAGACGGCATGTGGCTGCGGAGCCTTTCCGCCGTGTCGCCCAGCGGCCGCCACATGGGCTGCAAGCTGATCTCAGCGAGCATGACGCTGCGCCGCGCCAGCTACCTGGTGTCGCTTTTCGATCAGGACAGCATGGCGCTGGCCGCGCTGATCGACGGCAACCGGGTCACAGGCATCCGCACCGCAGCCACCGCCGCCGTGGCGATCAATGCCGCGGCACCGGTCAGGGCGCTGAGGGTCGGCGTCATCGGCTCGGGCTTCGAGGCCCAGGGCCTGCTTTCGGCTCTGGCGGCGGTGCGCGAGATCGCGCATGTCCGGGTCTTCAGCCCCACGCCGGCGAGCCGCGAGAAGTTCGTGGCGATGTTCCGCGACGAGCTCAAAGGGCACATCGAGCCCTCCGCGTCTGCGCACGAGGCGGTCGAGGGCTCCGACGTCGTGCTCTGCGCGGCCCGCAGCCGCGACGAGACGCCGGTGATCCGCGGCGAGTGGCTCGTGCCCGGCATGACCGTTGTGTCGATCGGTTCCACTCTGCCGGAGCAGCGCGAGGTCGACGAAGAGACCATCGCCCGCGCCTCGCTCATC
>CXWL01094647.1_pt1 | contig 14427 bp, 9 predicted proteins | sample 590931 | NCBI WGS metagenome assembly CXWL01 (sample SAMEA3498368, study PRJEB10139) | groundwater metagenome | biome: water well; material: biofilm material | place: Germany | collected 2015-04-27 | reverse complement strand
ACCATGTCGTTGCGCTCCGCCTCGCCGTGCACCAGCACATCGATGCCAAGCTCCTCTTGCTGGCGGACGGCATGGGCGATTTCGGCGCGCATGGCATGTTCGTAGGCCGGCGCGGACAGCACCTTGCGCTTGTAGGCGGCGCGGGCCGCGCGGATCTCGACCGTTTGCGGGAAGGAGCCGATCGTCGTGGTCGGAAATGGCGGCAGGCCGAAACGCGCCTTTTGGGCCGCCTGGCGGTCGGCGAAAGGACTGGTGCGGCGGTCGACATCCGGCGCCAGTAGCGCAACGCGCTGCCCGACCGCCGGATTCTTCACGCGCGGGCTGGCCGTGCGCGCTGCAATTGCCGTGCGCGCGGCAAGTAGTTCGGCGCCGACGACATCCTCGCCTTCGTTGACGGCGCGCTGCAAGACGCGCAACTCGGCCAGCTTATCGCTGGCGCCGGCCAGCCAGCTGCGCAATTCGTCATCGATGCCGGCATCGTCGGACAGGCTCAGCGGCACGTGCAGCAGCGAGCACGATGGCGCAATCCACAACGCCTGGCCGCGCCGCGCCACCACCGGCGCCAACAGCCGCAACGCCTTGTCGAGATCGGCGCGCCAGACATTGCGTCCATCGAGGATGCCGAGCGAGAGCACCTTGTGGGCGGGCAGCCAGTCGATCACCGATTGCAGTTCCTCGCCGGCGCGCACCAGGTCGACGTGCAGGCCGGCCACCGGCAATTTGCAGGCCAGGCTCAGGTGTTCTTGCAGCGGCGAGAAGTAGGTCGCCAGCAGCAGCGATACCTGCGCCGTGTTGAGCGTGTGATAGGCGCGCTCGAACGCCAGCGCCCAGACGCCGGGCAGGTCCAGGCCGAGGATCGGCTCGTCGATCTGCACCCATTCGGCGCCGGCGCGTTTCAGTTGGACCAGCAACTCCACGTAGGCGGGCAGCAGTTGTTCCAGCAATGCCAGCTTGTCGAACCCTTGGCTCCGGGATTTTCCCAGCCACAGGAAGGTCAGCGGGCCAATCAGCACCGGCTTGACGCGATGGCCAAGCGCCGCGGCTTCGGCCACTTCGCCCAGCAAGCGCGCCGACGCCAGGCTGAACCGGGTGGCCTCATCGAACTCCGGCACCAGGTAGTGGTAGTTAGTGTCGAACCATTTGGTCATCTCCAGCGCAGGCTTGCCGGCTGCGGCAGGCTGCGCGTGGGTGCAGGCGCCGTCATGGCCGTGCTCGTGCGCCACCCCGCGCGCCAGCGTGAAATAGCGTGCCAGCGCCGATTCCTCGCCGCTGAATCCGAACCGCGCGGGCGCGCAGCCGAACAGCTCGATGTGATTGGCCACCTGGTCGTAATAGGCGAAGTCGCCCACCGTCACGAAATCCAGCCCGGCATCGCGCTGCTGCGCCCAATGGCGCTGGCGCAGTTGTGCGCCGCACGCTTCCAGCTGCGCCTCGGTGATCTCGGCGCGCCAGTGGCGCTCGAGGGCGACCTTGAGTTCGCGTTGCAGGCCCATGCGGGGAAAACCTAAAATATGAGATTTAATCATGATAAATGTAATTTTGTATGAATAATGTTTATGATGATGGCCGGCCATCAGGCATAATTCAAACGAAATTTTTCTTCGTCACCGTGAAAATCATTCATGTCCAACTCGCTGCTTGAACTGCGCCACCTGCGCACCCTCGTCGCCCTGAAGGCGACGGGCACCATCTCGCGCGCCGCGCAGCTGCTCAACGTCACCCAGTCGGCGTTATCGCATCAGGTAAAAATTCTCGAGGAGCTGTACCAGGCAAGCCTGTTCGAGCGCAAATCGAGTCCGATCGTGTTTACCGCCGCGGGGCAGCACCTGCTCGACCTGGCGCAGAAGGTGCTGCCGGCAGTCGAGACGGCGGAACGCGACCTCGCGCGCCTGGCCGGCCACGCCACCGGCAAGCTGCGCATCGCCGTCGAATGCCACACGTGTTTCGACTGGCTGATGCCGTCGATGGACGCCTTGAGGGAGCGCTGGCCGGAAGTCGAACAGGACATCATTTCCGGCTTCCAGGCCGATCCGATCGGCTTGCTGCACCAGGACCGCGCGGAACTGGCGATCGTCTCGGACCTCGACGAGGACGAGACGGACATGGTGTTCCACCCGCTGTTCGAATTCGAAATGGTCGCGCTGCTGCCCTTGAACCACCCCTACCTGGCGAAGCCGTACCTGGAAGCGGCCGACTTCGCCGGCCAGGCGCTGATCACCTATCCGGTGCCCGACGAGATGCTCGACCTGGTGCGCCAGGTGCTGAAGCCGGCCGGCATCGAACCGCCGCGCCGGACCACCGAACTGACCGTCGGCATGCTGCAACTGGTGGCGAGCGGGCGCGGCTTCGCTGCCCTGCCGCTGTGGGCGGTCGATCGTTATCTGGAACGCGGCTACGTCGCGCGCCAGCGCATCGGGCCGGACGGACTGACGGGCCGCCTCTACGCCGTCACCCCGAAGCGCCTGGCCGGCAACGCCTACCTGGCCGACTTCGTCGAGGTCATGCGCGAAACATCGCTGCTGTCATTGCCCGGCGTGAAGCTGCTATAGCTCTTGCAAGCAACCCTGGGGTCAGTGCCGACATTCGGACACGATCTCGGCCGTAAAGCTGACGGCGATGGAAGAGCCTGTGTCCGAATGTCGGCACCGACCCCGGGGCTTCTATCGGGACGGCGGACTATTTCAGGGCCACTTCGACGGGCCGAGGCGTGAGCAGGCGCACCAGCTCGGCCGGCGCGATCCCGACCAGGTAGCCACGGCGGCCGCCGTTGATGTAGATGAGCGGCAGGTCGAGGATGGTTCGTTCGACATACACCGGCATGATCTTGCGGGTGCCGAACGGGCTGGTGCCGCCCACCAGGAAGCCGGTGTGCCGATTCGCCGCTTCCGGCGTGCACGGCTCGATTTTCTTCGTTCCGACCTGGCGCGCCAGCTCCTTGGTCGATACCTTGCAGTCGCCGTGCATCAGCACGATCAGCGGACGCGCCGCGTCATCCTGCATCACCAGCGTCTTGACCACCGCGTGCTCGTCGACGCCAAGCTCGCGCGCCGACACCGCTGTGCCGCCCTTCTCTTCGTACGCGTACGGGTGTTCGCTGAACACGACCTGGTGCTTGCGCAGGAACTGGGTGGCGGGCGTTTCTGAAATATGCTCTTTTTTGGCCATGCGTGATACGCTGTTCGTTCATTGAGGAGTTTCTTATTATGCAGCAGGAAATTCGCTTTGCCACCTTTAACTGCTTCAACCTGGCCCCCGCCGGCGTGAAGCTGTACGACAACCTGATTCCGTGCACGGACGACGAGTTCGAGGCCAAGGTCAACTGGACCGCGCGCCAGATCGACTTGCTCGACGCCGACGTGATCGGCTTCCAGGAAATCTTCTCGCAGTCGGCGCTGAAGCTGGCCCTGTCGCGCACCCGCAATTACCGCGACGCCTTCCATGTCGGCTTCGACCCGGATCCCGATGCGCTCAAGCTGACGCCGTCGGTGGCGCTGGTGTCGCGCCTGCCGCTGGCCGCCGCCGGCATCGCCCACGCGCTGTTCCCGGACGGCGTGGCGATGCCGGCCGGTACGTGCGACGCCGACCGCTTCGCGCGCCCGGTGGTGCACGCGCAGGTAGTGGTCTCGCCCGACCTCACCGTCGATGTCGTGGTGGTGCACCTGAAATCGAAGCGTCCCGACTACCGCACCGGCGACACCGGCGAGGACCCGCAGCTGTACGCGCTGGCCTGCCTGCGCTCGCTGATCCGGCGCGGCACCGAGGCGGTGGCGCTGCGCGTGCTGCTCAGTAACCTGGGGCGTGAGAACAAGCGTCCGCGCGTCGTGCTGGGCGACTTCAACGACGTCGCCGATGCCGTCACCACCGGCATCGTGCTGGGCGCCGGCGCGCCGGCCGGCGACCGCCTGTTCGACGCCTACCAGCTGCAGCGCCGCCAGGACCACCTGCGCCACGTCGGTTTCTCCAGCCTGCACGACGGCCACTACACCACCATCGACCACATCCTCGTGTCGGAGGAATTCAACGCGGCGCTGCCGAAAGCGGTCGGCGAAGTGGTCGACGTGGTCTACCTGAACGACCACCTGGTGCTCGAGCTGCCGGAGGCATCCGACCACGGCCAGGTGCTGGCGCGCATCCGCCTGTTCGACGTCGCCAGCGGCCTTATGGATGCCGGCGTGTGAGGTCCGGACCGGTCGAGGCCATGCTGGCGTAATAGCCCTGGTATTCGTCGCAACCGTGCCGCTGCAGGAAGCGCAGCTGTTCGGCCGTCTCGACCCCTTCGGCGATCACCCGCAGCTTGAGGCTGCGCGCCACCGCGATGATGGCCGGGATGATCGCGGCGTCGTCCGGCTCGTGCGTGATGTCGTTGACGAACGAACGGTCGATCTTGAGCTTCGACAGGCGATAGCGGCGCAGCGTCGACAGGCTTGAGCAGCCGGTGCCGAAGTCGTCGACAGTGAGCTGCACGCCGCGCTGGCGCAGCGCGTCGACGGTGGCGATGGTGGCGGCGTCGCCATGCATGATCATGCCTTCGGTGATCTCGAGGTCGAGGAACTGCGGCGCCAGCCCGGAATTGGCGAGCGCCTCGTCGACGCACCTGAGCAGGCCTTCGTGGATGAACTGCACGTTCGACAGGTTCACCGCCACCACCACCGGGCAGCCCTGGTCGCGCCACGCGCGCGCCTGGGCGCAGGCCTGCTGCAGCACCCATTCGCCGATCGGCACGATCAGGCCGGTCGCCTCGGCGATCGGGATGAACTGGTCGGGCGCGAGCAGCCCGCGCTCCGGATGGCGCCAGCGGATCAGCGCCTCGACGCCGACGGTGCGGCCGCTGGCGATGTCGATCTCGGGCTGGTACTCGAGCACGAACTCGTCGTTGGCCAGCGCCAGGCGCAGCTTGTTTTCCATCTGCACCCGCTCGACGACGTGGGCGTTCATCTCGGGGCTGAAGAACTGGAACGCGTTGCGCCCGCCCTGCTTGGCATGGTACATCGCCACGTCGGCGTGCTTGAGCAGCGTATCGACGTCGTCGCCGTCGCCCGGGCAGATGGCGATGCCGATCGAGGCCGACAGCGCGACCTCGTGCTCGCCCACCCGCATCGGCTGCGACACCGCGTGCATCACGCTGCCGGCCACGTGCGCGGCCTGGTCGGCGCCGCGGATGTCGGCCAGGATCACGACGAATTCGTCGCCGCCCTGGCGGCTGACGGTGTCGACCCCGCGCACGCAGCGCACCAGCCGCGCCGCCACTTCCTTGAGCACGATGTCGCCGGCCTGGTGGCCGTAAGTGTCGTTGATCGCCTTGAAGCGGTCGAGGTCGAGGAACATCACCGCCGCCTTGGTGTGCTGGCGGCGCGCCGTCGCCAGCGCCTGGTGCAGGCGGTCGAGGAACAGCACGCGGTTCGGCAGGTCGGTGAGGAAGTCGTGCTCGGCCAGGTGCCGGGTCTGCTCCTCGACCTGCTTGCGGTCGGTGATGTCGGACAGGATCGCCATGTAGTGGCGGATGCGGTTGGCGTTGTCGCGGATCGCCGTCAGCGCGACGCGCACCGGGTACACGCCGCCGTCGCGGCGCGCGCTGAACAGCTCCCCTTCCCAGTGGTCGTGGACGGCGACGTAGTCCCAGATGTGCTGGTAGAAGGCCGGCTCGTGCAGGCCGGCGCGCAGGCTCGGCACGTCCAGGCCGATCACTTCGGCCGGGGCGAAGCCGGTGATGTCGCTGAAGGCCCGGTTGACCGCCACCACGCGGTAGCCGTCGTCGAGGATCAGAATGGCGTCGCGGCAGTTCTCGAACACCTGCGCGGCCATGGTCAGCGTGTGCTCGGTCGACTTGCGCTGCGAGATGTCGCGGATCACCGCATACGCCAGGTGCTCGTGGTCGATCGCCACCGACGTCAGCACCACCTCGGCCCAGAACGGCTCGCCGGCGCCGTTGTGGTACCGCCACTCGTAGCGCTGGTTGCCGTCGTTGAAGGCCTGCGCGGCGATCTCGGCGTCGCGCAGCATCGACGCCTCGCCCGAGGGCTGCGCGGCCGGCGAGAAGTCGAGCAGCGAGCGGCCCACCATGTCGCCCTTGGCGGCGCAGCGGAACAGGCGCAGCGCCGCCGGGTTGACGTCGATGATCTCGCGCCCGCGCACCAGCACGATGGCGTCGGTCGAACGCTCGAACAGCTGGCGGAAGTTGGCGCCGGCCTGCAGCAGCGCCTGTTCGTCGATCTTGCGCCCGGTGACGTCGATCTCCATGCACAGCACCTGCTGGGTGACGCCGTCGCGGCTGACCGGGAACTGGCTCGAATAGACCCAACGCTCGGCGCCGTCGGCGCACCGCACCAGCCAGTCGTCCGGCGCCGGCGCCTTGCCGGTGCGCCGGATCGCGTCGATGGCGGCGGCGAATTCGGCCTCGCGGCCCGGGTGGGCGACCAGGCTGGCGAGCGGCTTGCCGACGGCGTCGCGCGCTGCCACGCCGAACAGCATGGCGGCGGTGTTGTTCCAGTAGCGCACGATGCCGGCGCGGTCGCTGCTGTGGACGGCGACGTTGGGCGTCAGTTCGACCGCGGCGACGAAGTGGTACAGCAGGTCGAGCGCGGCACCCCCCGGTCCGTCCGGTGCGTCGCCAGGCGCCGGGCCCTGCATTTCGTCATCCACTCGACGCCCTCGCTATGTATGCGTCCCCCAACGGGACACGTCATTTTTGTCCAGACCAACAGGGTTGCGCTTGTGCCATCGCAAACGAGTTCCGGGCACGATTCGCGCCAGCCGGGGATTCAGCGCTTTATCGCTGTTTTCTGCATTCCAGCGGCCGGAAACCACTCTCTGTCGCATTCCGATGGCAGCCGGTCTTGTCTTTTTCTATAGTGTCAACATGCGCGTGGAGCTCCATCTCGCCACCAGGAGGAGCCCATGCGCGCCTTGCCGCATTCGAACAACGACAAAACCAAAGAAACCCACCATGAAAATCGAAACCCTGCCGCTGGCCCAACATCCCACCACCCGATCGCGGCGCTGGAAGAAACCGGCGGCGGGCTTGCTGATCCTGCTGCTGGCCGGCGGCGGCTGGGCCTACATGCAGAAGTCGAAGGCCGGCGCGGCGCCCGCCGCAAACGCCCAGGCCGGTCCCGGCAAGGAGGCGCCGAAGGTCGACGTCTACGAACTGGCCTCGGCCGACGTCGCCGCGGTCGAGGCGCGCGAACTGCGCCTGAGCCTGCCGCTGGCCGGCTCGCTGATGCCGCTCGACCAGGCCACCGTCAAGTCGAAGGTGTCGGGCGCGGTGCTGGAGACGACGGTGCAGGAAGGGATGAACGTGGCGGCCGGCCAGGTCATTGCGCGCCTCGACGCGGCCGACCAGCGCGCCCGCATGGCGCAGCAGCAGGCCGCCCTCGACGAGGCGCAGGCGCGCCTGTCGCTGGCGAAGAAGAACAACGCCAACAGCCAGGCGCTGCTCAAGCAGAACTACATTTCGCAAAATTCCTACGACACCACGCAAAACAGCGTCGAACTGGCGCAGGCCAGCGTCAACGCCATGCGCGCCCAGCTCGAACTGGCGCGCATCGCGCTGGCCGACACGGTGATCCGCGCGCCGCTGTCCGGCGTCGTCAGCAAGCGCCATGTGCAGGCCGGCGAGAAGGTGGCGCCGGACATGCCGGTGTTTACCATCGTCAACCTGCGCCAGCTCACGCTCGAGGCGCAGGTGCCGGCCTCGGAGGTGCCGCGCGTGAAAGTCGGCCAGGAAGTGCGCTTCAGGGTCGACGGCTTCGCCCGCCGTGACTTCGCCGGCAAGGTGGCGCGCATCAACCCGACCACGGAAGCGGGCTCGCGCGCGATGCTGGTGTATATCAGCGTCGACAACAGCGACGCGGCGCTGCGTGGCGGCATGTTTGCAAAAGGAAATATCACCACCGAGAAAGCGGCGCTGACCCCGGTCGTGCCGCTGGCGGCGCTGCGCACCGACAAGGGCCGGCAAGTGGTCTACAAGATCGAAGGCAACAAGGTGGTGATGCAGCCGGTCACGCTTGGCCTGCGTAACGAGGACGAAGGCGTGGCCCAGGTCACCGCCGGGCTGGACAAGGGCGCCAGCGTGATCGTCGCCAAACTCGACGACGTCAAGCCGGGCAGCAAGGTGCGCGTCGGCGCGGCGCCGATCGCATCCGCCTCCGTTGCCGCGACCAAGGGTTAAGCCATGTGGATCACTAAAACCAGTATCCAGAATCCGGTGTTCGCCACGATGGTGATGGTGGCGCTGATGGTGCTCGGCCTGTTCGCCTACCGCGGCCTGCCGCTCGAGAGCATGCCGAACGTCGAGATCCCGTTCGCCTGGGTCGAGGTGCAATATCCGGGCGCCTCGCCCGAGCAGGTCGAAAACGACATCACGCGGCCGATGGAAGACGCGATCAACACCGTCAGCGGCATCAAGACGATCCGCAGCAATTCGTGGGAAGGCCGCGCCGGCATCTCGCTCGAATTCCAGTTGTCGACCAACATGGACAAGGCGATGCAGGAAGTGCGCGACAACATCGGCCGCGTGCGCCCCGGCTTCCCGAAGGAAGCCAAGGAGCCGTTCGTCATTCGCGCCGAAGGCGACAACTCGCAGCCGATCTTCGAGTTGACGCTGATGTCGGACCAGCGCAGCCTGCGCGAGCTGTCGACCCTGACCGAACAGGTCATCACCAAGCGCCTGCAGGGCGTGGCCGGCGTCGGCCAGGTACGCGTCAACGGCAAGACCAACCGCCAGATCCTGGTCAGCCTCAAGCCCGAGCAGCTGCAAAGCCAGAACATCGGCGTCGACGAAGTGCTGCGCGCAATCCAGTCCACCAACGCCAACCTGCCGGCCGGTAACATCAGCTACGGCGCCGCCGAGCGCCTGGTGCGCATCGAAGGCAAGATGAAGCAGGCGCGCGACTTCAACCGCATCATCGTGGCGCGCCGCGCCAGCGGCCCGGTCTACCTCGACCAGGTGGCCGACGTGATCGACGGCGAGCAGGAGGAAACCTCGATCTCGCGCACCAACGGGGCGCGCGCCATTTCGCTCGAAGTGACCAAGGTGCAAGGCGCCAACGTCGTCGAAGTGGGTAACGCGATCCTGAAGGCGGTCAACGCCATGCAGAAGGAATTCCCCGCCGACATCAAACTGAAGGTGATGGAGAACCAGGCCGAGCGCGTCAAGAGCCAGCTCGACAACGTCAAGGGAACCATCATCGAAGGCGCCCTGCTGACCATGCTGATCGTGTTCCTGTTCCTCCATTCGTGGCGCAGCACCATCATCACCGGCCTGACGTTGCCGATCTCGGTGATGGCCAGCTTCATCGCGATGAAATGCTTCGGCTTCACGCTCAATTTCCTCACCCTGATGGCGCTGTCGCTGTGCATCGGCCTGCTGATCGACGACGCCATCGTGGTGCGCGAAAACATCGTGCGCCACTACGCCATGGGCAAGAGCCACCTGCGCGCCGCCTACGACGGCACCAACGAAATCGGCCTGGCGGTGATGGCCACCACCTTCGCGATCGTCGCCGTGTTCGTGCCGATCGCCTTCATGCAGGGCATCATCGGCCGCTTCTTCCTGCAGTTCGGCATCACGGTGGCGGTGGCGGTACTGGTGTCGCTGTTCGTCAGCTTCACGCTCGACCCGATGCTGTCGTCGGTGTGGCCGGATCCGGTCAAGGACCGCTTCAAGTATGTCCCGATGCTGGGCCGCCTGATGGAGCACATCGAGCACGGCATCGACCGCGTGCACGTCTGGTACGGCAAGGTGCTGGGCGTGGCGCTGAACTGGCGCAAGGCCACCCTCGGCCTGGCACTGCTGCTGTTCGTCGGCAGCCTGGCCTTGATCCCGCTGATCGGCGGCGAGATGATGCCGGAAACCGACAACGGCTACGTCCAGCTGCGCTTCAAGACGCCGGTCGGCTCGAGCCTCGAGTACACCGACACCAAGGTCAAGCAGCTGGAAGCGGCGCTCGGCGACTTCAAGCAGGAGATCGACAGCATTTCGACCACGGTCGGCACCTACGACGGCCGCAACACGGCGCAGATCAACCTGAAGCTGACCGACGTGCGCAAGGTGAAGCGGCGCTCGCAGCAGGAACTCGAAAAGCTGATCCGCGCGCGGGTGGCGTCGATCGCCGGCATCACCATGTCGGTGGGCAACCGGCCGATCTTCATCGCCATCCTCGGCCAGGACGAAGCCAAGCTCGACGCCGTGGCGCACAAGCTGATCGACAAGATGCGCGCCATCAAGGGCGTGGCCGACATCGAGTACAGCCAGGAAGGCGCCAACCCGGCCACCATCGTCAAGATCAACAACGAGCTCGCGAGCGACCTCGGCCTGTCGGTGCAGCAGATCGGCACCGCGCTGCGCCCGTTCGTCGCCGGCGACCAGGTCAGCCGCTGGCTGGCGCCGGACGGGCAGAACTACGACGTCAACGTGCAGCTGCCGAAGTCGGGCCGCCAGAAGATCGCCGACCTGGCCGAGCTGTCGGTCGCCTCGACCAAGCGCGACGCCGCCGGCAACCCGGTGATGGTGCCGCTGCGCCAGGTGGTCGAGTTCGTGCCGTCGACCAGCCCGCAGGTGCTCAAGCGCCAGGCGCTCGAGCGCCGGGTGGCGGTCTACGCCGGCATCGAAGGCCGGCCGAACGGCGACGTCAACGGCGACGTGCAAAAGGCGATGAAAACCATCGCCATGCCCGAAGGCGTGCGCTTCGACGTCGGCGGCGAGGCCGAGCGGATGGCCGAAACCATGTCCGGCTTCGTGGCGGCGATCGCGATTGCGATCATCTTCATCTACCTGGTGCTGGCCTCGCAGTTCGGCAGCTTCCTGCAGCCGGTGGCGATCATGGTGTCGCTGCCGCTGTCGATGATCGGCGTGCTGCTGGCGCTGCTCATCACCGGCAGCACGCTGAACATTTTCTCGGTGATCGGCATCGTCATGCTGATGGGGCTGGTGACCAAGAACGCCATCCTGCTGGTCGACTTCACCAACCACGGCCAGCGCGAAGGCAAGGCGCAGTATGCGGCGATCCTCGACGCCGGCCAGGTGCGGTTGCGGCCGATCCTGATGACGACGCTGGCGATGATCTTCGGCATGCTGCCGATGGCGATCGGCCTCGGCGACGGCGGCGAGCAGCAGGCGCCGATGGGACGCGCGGTGATCGGCGGCGTGATCACTTCGACCTTGCTGACGCTGGTGGTGGTGCCGGTGGCCTACACCTACCTCGACAACCTCGGCAAGCGCGCGGCGCGCTGGTTCAAGCGCGGCGCCGAAGTCGATGCGCACGAGGAGCCGGCAGTTGCGGGCAACGGCAAGGACCTTGAAGTAGCGTGAAATGCGGCGCGGCCAGGACGGCCGCGCTATTCGCCCCAGTCGCGTCGTCCTCGCGAACGCGGGGACCCAATTTCTACGCGGCCAGTTAGGCTGTAACGAAGGAAGGACGATGTCGGCGTGCCCGCAAATGGGGTCCCCGCGAAGGGGGGCGCCGAGCCCGAGGACGACGTCACCTTCAAAAACCCGGCAATCAGGCCGGGTTTTGTGTTTCCGGCGCTGCCACTTCGGCATCGTCGTCCTGCTCAACCGTTTCGCCAGCTTCGCCCGGATGGCTCTTCGCCTCCGCCTTGCGCTTGGCCTTCTCCTCGGCTTTTTTCTTCTTCTCTAATTCCCGTTGACGCTTTTCGTACGAAAAATTAGTCTTTGCCATGATTACCTCTTGAATTGTCGCGATAGAAAGGAATGCCGTACCGTCATTATGACGCAGTTATGCGAAGTGCATTTGAATTAACCACGTGGATGATGCTCGGTATGCAGGCGTTTCAGGCGCTCCCGCGCAACATGGGTGTAAATTTGCGTTGTGGAAATATCTGAGTGTCCCAGAAGCAACTGTACGACGCGCAGGTCGGCGCCGTGGTTCAGCAAGTGGGTGGCGAACGCGTGGCGCAGCGTGTGCGGCGACAGCGGCCCTTTCACATCGGCGCGCGCCGCATGCTTCTTGATCAGGATCCAGAACATCTGGCGCGTCATCGGCCCGCCGCGCGCGGTGACGAACAGGGCGTCGTCGACCTGGCCGTCGAGGATCACGCCGCGCGCCTCGGCCAGGTAGCGCTCGATCCACAGGCGCGCTTCCTGGCCGAACGGCACCAGCCGCGTCTTGCTGCCCTTGCCGGTGACACGCAGCACGCCGTCGTTCAGGCTCAGCTCGACCAGCTTCAGGCCCACCAGCTCGGACACGCGCAGCCCGCTGGCGTACATCAGCTCGAGCATCGTGCGCTCGCGCAGGCCCAGCGGCGTGGTGACGTCGGGCGCGCCCAGCAAGGCCTCGACCTGCTGCTCGGTGAGCGTGTGGACGAAGCGGTCGGGCTGCTTGGCCGACGCCATCTGCAGGCAAGGATCGGCCGCGACCTGCTTCTGGCGCAGCGCCAGCTGGTAGAAGCGCTTGAGCACCGACAGGCGCCGGTTGGCCGAACTCGGCTTCGACTCGGCATGGCGCTCGGAAAAATACGCCGCCAGGTCGTGCGGCTCGACCTGGTACAGCGTCGCGCAGTCCGGCCGCCTGGCAGCGAGCCAGCGCGCGAACAGGCGCATGTCGCGCCGGTAAGCATCGAGCGAATTCCTGGCCAGCCCCTGCTCGAGCCAGAGGTTGTCGCAGAATTCGTCGATCAGCGCGAGGTTGGCGGCCGACGGCCTGGTCGCCTCTTCCGTCACGCCCACATCGCCTGCTGCTGCCACGGGGTGCCGGCCATCGCCGCGCCCTCGTGCGTCAGCAGCCAGCGCTTGACACTCAGGTGGAAGCCGTTCTCGTCGTCGTGGTTCGAAAAGCCGCCCAGCCCGCCGGCCGCGGTGACGCGGTGGCATGGGATCACCAGCGGGAACCAGTTGGCGCCGCAGGCCTGGCCGACCGCGCGCGGCGCCGAACCGATGTGCTTGGCGACCTGGCCGTAGGTGCGCACGCTGCCACGCGGGATGCTGGCGATGGCGCTCCACACGCGCTGCTGGAACGCGCTGCCGACTTCCGGCAGCGGCAGCGTGAAGGTGAAATCGGCGTCGGCCAGGTAGCGCTCGACCTGCCGACAGGCCTGCTCGGCCAAGGCATCAGTTGCCTCTTTTTCACTAAAGTGGGGCGGCAGGTAAACCAGTTCGCGCAGCTGCCCCGCTTCGGTGCGGATGCCGATCGCGCCGAACGGCGCGGCGACGATGGCGCTGAAAATGTCGCTGCCTTGCTGGAGGGGAGTAAGTGCTTGCATGGACGCAGTTTAGCGCATCCGGACGGCAAAGAAATGCAGGCTGCACAGAGCACAGGCGAAAAAAAGCGCACCCGAGGGTGCGCTCCAAGTTCGTTCACGTTTCCGGTCGTTTGGTCAGTGCCAACGACATTCTGTAAAACGTGTGTCTCCTCGATATTTCCGGTATGGACTACCGTGCTCTTATCACTACTCCCCAAACTTGCCAAATTCGTTCGATTCGCGTGCACCATGATGGTGCCCTGGAACGGAGCCAATCATAACGTATTTAAAAAGCCCGGTCGTGGTTTTTTTTGCACGGCAGTTGGATTTTTTTCACTTGTAAATCAAATTCGGCAGCCACAAGGAAATTTGTGGTACGTAAGTGATGAGCACCAGGAAACCGAGCATGGTAAACAGCCACGGCAATACCGCCACCGTCAGCTCGGAAATACCCATCTTGGTGATGCCGGATGCGACGTAGAGGTTTAGACCGACCGGCGGGTGACACATTCCCACCTCCATGTTGACGACGATCAAAATGCCGAAGTGAACCGGATCGATGCCGAGCTTCATGGCCACCGGGAACAGGATCGGCGCCATGATCAGCACGATCGACGACGCCTCCATCACGTTGCCGGCCAACAGCAGCAAGATGTTGACCACCGCCAAGAAGCTGATCACGCCCAAGCCCTGCCCGGTAATCCATTCGGCCATCGCCTGCGGGATGTTTTCGCTGGTCATCAGGAACGAGAACAGTACCGCGTTGGTGATGATGTAGAGCAGCATCGCCGACATCGCCGCCGAGTCGAGCAAGACCTTGCCGACCTTTTTGATACTCAAGTCCTTGTAGACGAATACGGAAATGACGAAGGCGTACACTGCCGCCATCGCCGCCGCCTCGGTCGGCGTGAACGCGCCCGAATAGATGCCGCCCATGACGATGACGATCAGCAGCAGACCCCAGGCGCTGCGGCGGAAGGCGACCAGGCGCTCGCCCCAGGTGGCCTTGGTCATGCGCGGGTAGTCATGCTTCTTGGCCAGCACCCAGGTCGTCAGGCCGAGCAGGAAGGCCAGCATCAGGCCCGGCACCACGCCGGCCATGAACAGCTGGCCGACCGAGGTGTTGGTGGTGACCGAATACATCACCATCACGATCGACGGCGGGATCAGGATGCCGAGCGCGCCCGAGGTGGTGATCACGCCGGCGCCGAACTTCTTCGGGTAGCCCTG
>CXWL01028127.1_pt1 | contig 14430 bp, 17 predicted proteins | sample 590931 | NCBI WGS metagenome assembly CXWL01 (sample SAMEA3498368, study PRJEB10139) | groundwater metagenome | biome: water well; material: biofilm material | place: Germany | collected 2015-04-27 | reverse complement strand
ACGATGCGCATCAGGTCCGACACAGACTGATCGGCCCGCCATCGCAGATACATATGGACGTGGTCTTCGATACCGCCGATATCGTGCAGCACGCCCTTCTCCGCCCGCACGATGCCGCCCATGTATGGATACAAACGCTCGGCGATGTCGGGTTTGATCCACGGCTCGCGGTGCTTGGTGCTGAATACGATATGGAGCAGAATCTGAGAGTAGGTGCCGGGCATCGTTGTCCTTTCGTCGGCTTGGGAGACTCCTTCGCCCCGCCGGGGCGAGAGAATTAGGGGCGACATTTTCCACGGGTTCCGCGACGAACCGCTACGCGGTTGCGCCGCTCCACCCGTGGCTACAGTCCGTCACCCCGTTGGGGGTGAAAGACGGACACGCCGTGTTGACGGAGAACACCGAGTCTCAAAGGCCCGCATCGCCGTCTTCGATTTTCAGTGCTTCTGCCAAGGCAAGTGCATTGGATAGAGCGAAGGTGCCGTATTGCTTGGCGAGACAAAGAATTGTAGCGGCGCCGCGCTCGCTCCATTCTGAGAAGCGAATTAGGTACTCACGCACTTCTTGGTCTCTTGGATTGGGTCCAAGCGCGTCCAACAACGTCTCATACTCTTGTACAATACTTGGGACGTCTCTGAATACTTTGTCAGCATCAAGGATTGCTCCAGATTTCATGGATAGTTCATATAACTGAAACATGTTTCAAGCGCCACGAAGGACAGACGCAAGAGTCGTTGCGACGACGAGGATCGGCCCGATCGAAAGGATTTTATCTGATTTTTCGAGATTGTGCCTTGCGCATAACAACTTTACGTTTGCCGGTGTAATGCTCGATCCGCCCTTGCTAAACGGCACATCATGATCGAAATGAAGATTATCGTTTGCCCCGCACATTACACACTGCCCCTGATCTCTCTTCCAAACATGCACTTTAACTGAGGTAGGTATTTGGCGAGAGATCATAAGTTCTCGCTCGTCTTCGGCGGTCTGAGCAAGCGGTGTTGTTGTAGGGCGAAGATAAAAACGAAAAACTTTCCTCGTCCGGGTGCTGCGGGCAGCGATTGGCACGCTTTTGATTTCGGCGTCAACGAGCTGATAATGACCACGATCGCACCAGATTCCGTTAGAAATCTTTTCATACACTTGAACGATCTCTGGCTCTCTTTGGCCTGCTCTTGCGTCCATTGCTGCCTGAAAGAACTTGCCGTTGTCAGTTGGCAAGCCACTAGGAAGCGTCATGGGCTGGTCAACTTTCTTGGGGTCGGTCCGTGACCCTCGATATCGCGGTACGTCATGCCCTTCATACTCCAACATCCCAGCGTGCGGGCCTTGATCGGATTCGTCGTGCCATCGATCCTCATACGGCGCCCCCTTCCGGACACTCATGAGGATAATTGAGTATCCGACGGAGCCTTGGCGAACTCTGTAGTTCATCCCCCGTTGCAGGGACACGCCTTCCCGATTGATCATGTTCGGGTAGGAAATAATTTCATGGAAACGCGGCATCGCCTACTTACTGTAAGCGAGCTATGCCGACTACTCCAAGTACCGCAGCTCCAGCCGTCGCTCACCGCGTTCGCACTTGCTGACGAACGATTGGGTCTCGGCCAGTCGCCGGGCAAGCTGCTCCCGCGTCATTCCGGCCTTCTTCCGGGCCTGGCGCAGGTGACGAAGGAACACAGCGTACTCCTTCGAGTGAATGGACTTGTCCATGCGATGACCAACCGCCTCGGCGGGCATACTGGATTCGAAGCCGGGATAGTCCAAAATCGACTATCTCGCACTCCCGCTCGCTCGCGCTCAGGGTTCGGATTTGGCGGCTCAGGATTTGGCGCGTTTGCGGCGGAGGCCAGGGTCCCAGGGTGCAGCTTGGATGCGCGAGCCGGCCTCATGTCCGATGGAGACCTGCCGATTGTCAACGGCAAGCTGAATCGGACCGTTGAAGGGGGCGCGCTCCTGAATCTCAAATCTCGTGCCGATCCCCAGCCCCAGGTCGGTGAGATATCGAAGGAAAGACGGATCGCGATCTGCGACTTCGACGATTTCACCCAGCGAGCCGACGTCCATTTTGTCCAGGCGGACCCCGCGAGGAGGGGCGATCGTGCCATCTTTGGCGGGAATCGGTGAGCCGTGCGGATCGAATTCGGGCCGTCCGAGGTAATCGTACATTCGCTCGACGAGTTGGTCGCTGACCACGTGTTCAAGCTTCTCGGCGTCCTCATGCACCGCGTCCCACGAAAGCCCCAGCGTCTGGCACAAGAACAGTTCGATGAGTCGATGGCGGCGGATCATGTCGAGGGCCACCTGCCGCCCGCGCACGGTGAGCTGGACGCCCCGGTAGGGCGTGTGCTTGACGTACCCCTCGGCGGCAAGATGCTTCATCATCCCGGTCACGGAGGCCATCTTCACTTCCAGGCGTTCGGCGATTTCCTTGGTGGTGGCCCGGGCGTGCTCGGCCTCGAGTGCGTAGATGGTCTTGATATAGTCTTCGATCGACGCGCTGAGCATGGCTGATTCCTAAAACGCAGCTCTATCGTAATCGCATTCGGCGGTTCCGCGAAACCTGCGGGTCGATGCTTTGCGAGAACCCCGGAGGTGAATAGAATCGCAAACTTGTCATCCTGAGCAACGCGAAGGATCTGGATTCTTCGCTACGCTCAGAATGACACGTTCCACGACGCTCAGCCGGAATGGCGGAATTGGCAGACGCGCGGGATTCAAAATCCCGTGCCCGCAAGGGTGTGAGGGTTCGACTCCCTCTTCCGGCAATCGTTCCCGTTCTATCAGTACCGCGACCGTGAGGGAGCGGGGGGGTAACTCGGAACCCCAAGCGCCAGCGACGGGCGGTGCTTTCCTGCCCCGGCGCGCCCGGACGGTACTGATTTCGGCTTTTCCCGTCGTGCCTTTGTTTGGGCTTTTGGACGTTTGGATTTTTGGACGTTTCCGTCGCCCGTCGCTTGCGCTCCGGGTTCGGATTAGGTTGAGAGCAGCGAATCGTAGGCCTCGGCGATCCAGGCAGTGGGAATATCGTCGCGGATTACCGGGGCGCCGATTCCCTTCAAAAGCACGAATCGCGTTTTGCGCCCTGAATTCTTCTTGTCGAGCAACAAGGTCTCCAACACTTTTTCCCGGTCCAAGGAAAGCTCGAGTTTGGTCGGCAAGCCGACCACCCTCAAGAGGTTTTTGACGCGTTCAACCTCACCGACGCCAAGGAGTCCGGCGCGATGCGAAATCCGACATGCGGCCAGCATTCCCAGCGACACACACTCACCATGCCGCAGGGCCCCTTCCGCACAAGCCTCGATCGCGTGACCAACGGTGTGCCCGAAATTCAGGATGATCCGCCGGTCGAGGCGCTCATCCGGGTCTTCGGAAACGATTTGACCCTTGAACCGGAGGTTCCGCTCGATGAGTTCGGTGACTGGTTCGGAGTCGAGCGCCAGGACCCTGGCCGCGTGGGTTTCTAACCATTCGACTTCCTGGGTGGATTGCAGCAGAGCATGTTTGATCGCCTCGGCCAGTCCGGCGCGGATATCCCGCCTCGGCAACGTGCCAAGGCAGTTTGGATCAACGGCCACGATCATCGGGTGATGAAAAACCCCGACCAGGTTTTTGCCACCCGAAAGGTTCACGGCCGTCTTACCACCCAGACACGCGTCTACATCGGCCTCCAGGGTCGTGGGGCAGTAAAGCCACGGCACCCCCCGCATCCAGGTACCGGCCACTAAGCCGGCGAGGTCGCCAACGACCCCCCCACCCAAGGCGACAACCAGCCCGTCGCGAGGCATTTTGGCATCCGAAAGGAAGGCGTATATCTGGGAAGCAGTTTGCAGCGTCTTTGAAGGCTCTCCTGCTTTGAATGTAAACGACCTTGTTTCCACGCCGAACTCGCGAAAAGATCCTCGGACACGGTCAGAATAGAGGGGTTCGACGTTGGAGTCGGATATGAGGACGACGGAGGTCGTGCGGAACCCATCGGGCAGCAAGGCAGCGACTTCCGCAAGGATTCCGGGCTTGATATAGACGTCGGTGGTGTGGCTCGGGGCGTTTGGTCTGTAAGAAATCTTCATCATACAGGATATTGCGTGTTCGTTACCGTAAGCGAGCAGCGGATCGACGGGCTAATTCGCTTGCCAAAAAGTTCATAAATACAATTGCGCAAACAGGTTATGGTAGTTTCGCAGAATCCTCCCATCTTAACGGGTGTTTCCACCTATAGTAGGTCCGAGTTTGACGAATTCGCGAAAAGCCATTACAATCTCACCTATGACTCGAACAACAATTACCAGACCTGATCGTCGCACTAAAGCGAAAACGAGCAGTAATTCCATTCGCACTTACCGCGGAGCGCTGAATTACCTCGATTCTCTGGTCAATTGGGAGCGGGTCATCTCGCCCAATTATAATTCGAACAATTTCGGACTTGCCCGGATCAGCCGGATTCTGGCTGCCCTCGGCAATCCACATCGCAAGTTCAAGGCGGCCCACGTTGCCGGAACCAAAGGCAAGGGTAGCACAGTTGCGATGCTGGCGGAAATGGTCCGGGCGTGCGGAATCAAGGTTGGCGTGTATACGTCTCCGCACCTGCTGGATGTCCGCGAGCGGATCATGGTGGATGGCGATGTCATCTCCGAGAGCGCGTTTGCCAAGGCGGTGTCCTCGGTTGCGGGCGTGATGACCAAGGCGAAGGTTGCGTCTCCGACCTATTTCGAGGTGCTCACGGCCGCCGCGTTCAAGTATTTCGCCGATTCCGGCGTGGAGCTCGCCGTCGTTGAAACGGGGCTTGGCGGGCGGTTGGATGCGACCAACGTAGTTCATCCGGACGTGGTGGGTCTCACCAGCATCAGCTTCGATCACGTGGCACAGCTTGGCAACTCTCTTGAAGCGATTGCAACGGAGAAGGCCGGGATCATCAAAAAAGGCGTGCCGGTGGTGAGTGCGCCGCAGCGCGATAGCGTCAAGCAAGTGTTTATCGAGGCCGCTCAGCGGAACTCGGCGCCGCTTCGGTTTTCCGACGAGAATGTGGACTTTAGCTACCGCTTCGAATTCTCGCGGGCGGCTGGCCGACATGCGCGGATTTGTCTGACCACTGAGAATAGCAAGTTTGAGCATGTGCAGGTGCCGCTGCTGGGCGAGCATCAGGCCATCAACTGCACGTTGGCCCTGAATATGCTGGACGTGCTCAAGACGCGCGGCTACGCAATCGACGATCAGCTTGCGGTTCAGGGCCTTGATAGAGTCAACCTGCCGGGCCGAATGCAGATGATTAACGAGAATCCCCGCATCCTCATCGACGGGGCCCACAATGCGGCCAGTATCGACGCGCTGATGCGGGCGGTGGGACAGAACATCACCTACGATTCCATGGTGGTCATTTTTGCGTGCCATCGCGACAAGGACATTGCAGGCATGATTAAACGGCTCCAGCTGGGGGCCGACAAGATGATCTTCACCTCGACAGGAACGCCGCGATCGGCCGAACCGGCGGAGCTTGCCGCTCAGTATATGGAGCTTTCCGGCAAGATGACGCAGGTGGCCGACACGCTTGACGAGGCCATGCAGATCGCGCTCCGCGCGGTCAGCCGCGAGGATATCATCTGTATTACCGGCTCGTTCTACCTGATTGCTCAAGCGGCCCGTAAATACAACGCCGCAATGGGTGCGGTCGAACTCGCAGCGGTTTAGGTCCCCCTGAATGCCTTTGGAAATCAATCCCTCTCGACTGGATTTGCATTCCAAGACACTTCAAACCCGGAGAGGGTTTATTTCTGCCGCGTCCCTGCGCGACGGCGAAGCTCGGCGTCGATGAATTCCTGCATGTCGCCGTCGAGGACGCCCTGGGTGTTCGAGGTCATGTGACCCGTGCCGGAAAGGTCCGGCACATTCACGCTGGAATTTGCATTGCGGATGACTGCCCGGATGCTTCATTAAAGATGGTGAAGTCGCCGCCGTTGCCTGCCTGGATTTGCTCATTGGCGTTCAACAATTCAATTCCGTAGATCGTCCCGTCCGGAGCGAGATCGATGTTCAGTTCATCGCTGATGCGGATCGTTTCAACCTGATCGGTTTTGTCGCGAAGGGAAAGGTACGCGATATTGTATCGTGGATCGTATGTGAGCTTCATCGCAGGCCCCTAGAAAAACCGAACGACAACCGTAATCACCAGCCATCCGTTCTCATCGACAGCGATCGCCTCAACCTGCTTGTTCGAGTAGAAGCGTCCCCGCCACATCGAATTATACACGAAGTTCCGGCGAAATCCCGTCGGTGTGCCCATGCAGAGCAGTCCGATAGCTGTGCTAGAAGGGGTTTTGGCTAAGACCGAGGACTTCTGCTATACTACCATGTCGACATGGCCCTTCATTGAGCACATGGAGCACAAAAATGCGAGCCTTAAGAGTTTTCAAGAGGATTGGGGAGTCCGGGAGTTTGCGCCTGGAGGACCTGCCGCTTGCGCCCGGCCAGACCGTGGAGATCATTGTCCTTCCCATCGATGACGAATTCGGCGACCTAACGCGGCTCTCCGAGTCGGGACTGACCTTCTGGGACAATCCAATTGACGACGAGGTATGGAACAATGCCGTACTGCCAGCGTGACCTGTTGCTGGTCCCCGTTCCATTCAGCGACTTGACCAGCACAAAAATCCGGCCCGTCGTGGTCCTAAGCAACGACCGCTACAACCAAGAATGCTCCGACATTTTGGTTACAGCCATCACTTCAAATGTCTCCGCGCGAAAGTATGCCGTACCAATCGATACCGCCCAACTGGACGAGGGTGAAATGAGACGAGCAAGCGTGATCCGTGCAGACAAGATTTTCAGCATCGATCAAGCGATCGTTTTGCGCTCTTTTGGCCGAGTGAACGAAGACGTTTTTCATAAAGTTCAGCAAGCCATCACCATTTTAATCAATCCGCAAGGCTAGGATGGCAGGTATAAAAAGGATCCAAAGGGTGTTCTATGGCCATCCAAGAGTGTAACTACGAAAACGAGGCAGAGCTCCAGAGTTGGATGGAGTCAAACCTTCATTCGTTCATACCTCATTCGGCTTTCCTCGGCGGTTTTCAGATAACGACTACTTCGGGAAAGGGAGGTGTACCGGATGGATTTGCATTTGATTTCTTGGGTCGGTCGTGGTACGTCCTTGAAGCAGAATTGCTTCAGCATCAAGTCTGGCCCCATATCGCAGAGCAGATCACACGATTCGTCGTCGCGCTGAAGAATCCGCATACAACACGGAAGATTCGTGATCGGTTGTTTGAGCACGTTGTCTCATCGGGCATCACAGATAAAGTTACTCGAGAGCTCGGAACTAGCGCCGATCGCCTTCATCAACAAATCGAGTTGTTTGTAGAGGGCGTCGTACCGATCATCGTGATTATCATCGATAAATCGAACAGAGACTTGGAAGACATGGCACGCGCGCTTGATGCCCCGACGAAAATCTTTCGGGTTCAGAAGTTTATCGTCAATGGTCACAGTGAGTACTATTTGCCCGATCAGGCATCTCCTGTGATCAGCACCGCACCTACCGGTGATTTGGCTATCGTTGAGTCCGACTATGATGTGGTCAAGTTACTTGGCGGCGGTGAGCTTGCGGCCTCGGTTGGACGCTTGAAGTGTTATCGTCTCGCCGATGGTTCGGTCGTGTATATCAGAAGGTCACGAGCATATCCCCCTGATAATCATTGCTGGTACGGATTAACACCGAGCATACTGGAAAGTTGTAGTGAGCACGGTGTATCGCACATCGTTTTCATTCTTGGGGAGGAGGGTTTCGTCAAGGTCCCCACGCGAATCGTACAAGAGTTCCTAGAACATACGAAGGTTACTCGAAATGAGGACGGAACGACTAGGCATTACCATGTCCAGATTTCCGCACCGCCGGCACCCGTCCTCTACTGGTCCCAGGCGGAGCCGCAATTTGCCCTCGCCGACTACTTCGTCCCTTTTGATTGATGTGCGCTGATCCGAGATTCCGGAGCTATTTTTGCCTTGTCGCGGCGCGACGGCGAAGCTCGGCGTCGATGAATTCCTGGATATCGCCACCGTCGAGAACGCCCTGGGTGTTCGAGGTCATGTGGCCGGTGCGGGAGTCTTTCACCCGCTGCTCGGGGTAGAGGAAGTAGCTGCGAATCGCGTTGCCCCAGGCGATCTGGCCCTTCTCGCTGTACATCTTCGTAAACTCGCTATCGCGTTTGGACTGCTCCAATTGGTAGAGCTTCGCGGCCAGCATACTCCGGGCGGTGGCGCGATTTTTATGCTGGGAGCGTTCGCTCTGGCACGCGGCCACGACGCCGGTGGGCAGGTGCGTGAGCCGCACGGCCGAAGAAGTTTTGTTGACGTGCTGGCCGCCCTTGCCGCCGGCGCGATAGGTGTCCTCGCGGATCTCCTTGTCCCAGTCGATCTCGATGGCGATGTCGTCCACTTCCGGCTGCACATCGACCGATGCGAAGCTGGTCTCACGTTTGCCCTGCCCGCTGAAGGGCGAAATCCGTACGAGGCGATGCACGCCCATTTCGCATGACAAATAACCGAACGCGTAGGGAGCCTTGATCAGCAGGCTGCACGACTGAATTCCGGCTTCTTCGCCGTCGCGCATGGAAACTTCCTCGACTTCGAAGCCCTGCCGCTCGCAGTAACGCAGGTACATGCGCAGCATCATCTGTGCCCAGTCGCACGCATCGGCTCCGCCCGCCCCGGCCTGGATGTTGAAATAGCAGTTGCGCGTGTCGAACGGCCCGGAGAGCAGCGTGAGCAGTTCGACGCGGTTGATTTCCGACTCAAGGTGAGCGAGGCCCGAATCAAGTTCGGCGCGGACATGAGCGTCGTCGGCCTCCGAAAGTAGTTCCAGCATGGCGTTCAGGTCGCCGGCGTTGCGGAGAATCTGCTGCACCGGATCGACGATGGACTTGATCGACTTGAGCCGTGTGATCGTGGACTTGGCCGTCTCCGGGTTCTCCCAGAAGTGTGGCGCGGTCATTTCCTGATCGATGGCGGCGAGGTTTTCGAGCTTGGCCGGGAAGTCAAAGAGAGTCCCGAATGGCGATGATGCGGGCGGAAAGTTCTTTGAGCGTTGAGGAGGGATTTTCGTAAACCATGGGGACTCCGATGCTAAAGTTCAAAGTTCGAAATTCAAAGCTCAAAGGAGTATATCAGAACCCGGAGCGCAAGCGACGGGCGGTCCCAAGTGCGGACGAAGCTCACTACCCCGCGCTCGGGGTTCGGATCAGGCGACGAGTTCTTCGCAAAGCGTGCCGCGGAACTTGGCGCGGAGGCGATGGAGAATCTCTTTGTGGATCTGGCTGACGCGCGACTCGGAGAGGTCCAGCACGCTGCCGATCTCGGCCATGGTCATCTCTTCAAAGTAATAGAGCACCAGCACGAGCCGCTCTTCGCGGGCCAGGCCCTTGGTGATGTGGTCGGCCAGGAGTTGCCGCGTGACCTTGACGGCCGGATCTTCTGTTTTGCTGTCGCGGATGTCCCAGGTGTGCGAGGTGCCAAGCTGCCGGCGCTCGCCGGCCGGCTCCAGCGCCGAGAAGTGCACCTCTTTGCCCAGTTGCGACAGGCGCGAAAGGTAATCGTAGCGCTCCAGGCTCATGTCGAGTTTTTCTGCAACGGCGGCCTGCGAGGGGCAGAATTCCAGATCGCAGCCCATCGACTCCTTGATCATCATGCGCTTCTTTTCGAAGGTACGAACGGTGCGGCTTTGCGGGTCCAAACTGCGCAGCCAGTCCATCACCGCGCCGGAGACGCGCTGCTGGCAGAACGTCTCGAACTTGGCCTTGCGTTCGGGGTCATAGGCTTCAACGGCTTCGATCAGCCCGTCGAAGGCCGCGCTACAGATTTCGTCATAAGACACTTGCGAGGGGAGCTTGCGAGCCAGACGGGCTGCATGCGTCTGGACCAACGGGCTGTAATGCACCACGATCTTGTTTCGCGTGGCCACCGCCCGCGTGGACAGATAACTTTTCCAGAGCTTGTCGATGGGTGTTTCTTTCCGCTTGGGCATTTTGCAACTCCCTCAAAAGACACGGATGGTTCCAGCCGTAAACTTTCGCTCCGGCTCCTCTACTCACCGAATTAGCTTGCGTTGGGTAACTGCGTATTATGGGTAGTTTCGTCAATATCGGAATATTATCTTTGATGTATTTTGATAATTTAGAGAAATACCAAAAGGTTGCGCGCTATAGGACGGCAAGCGCAATTCCTGCCTCAAACGAGAAGCAAACAGGAAGTTGCGATAGGTGTTGAATCATTGCCCGGCCGGAATGTTTACGAAAAGCAACAGGCCGCACGACCGGCTAACGAAACCCATGTTATCGCTCTGGCCCATGCAACGCGCAAGCTATTGCAAACAAGAAACTTATTGCATGTTTGGCACCTATAACAAAAATACGCAACCTTGGTATGCGAACTGCAAAGAGACATAAAGATTTTGGTCGCTGCAATGCCTAGAATCGGGCGGGAAACGAGCGTCGCCTGGCCCATGGGCTGAGTAGACGCGGCTCTTTAGGAAGGGCAAAGAAGCTATGAACGAAGAAACATTTCAGCGGAAACTTTCGGAACTGATCGCCGAGATCGCCACATTGCCGGAGGGCGAACGCGATCGGCTGGAGGTTCTGGCCGAGCAAACCCGCGAGCGGCACCGCCAGCTTAAAGAGACGGTGAGCAGCCTGCAGGAGAGCATCGACTTTGTGCGACTCAGCATCAAGTACATGCTTTTCGATCTGGAGGCGACGCGGCGGGAGAATCAGCAGCTTCGCAAGATGCTCGAGGACACCAACCCGCAATAGCATTCCATCAGCATTACGTCTTCCTGGACACGCGTCGGAGGGGAAGACATCCAAAGGCGGCCCGGTGTGGATGGCGACCAGAGTCGCTGACCTCACGGGCCGTCAGGGTTTTGGCGCGGCTACGCAGCGAAGTTCAAAATTCGAAGTTCGAAGTTTGAAGTTCGAAGAAAGGGATTACATGCGGTCGGGTTCGCGCTCAAACGAGGTGTCCATCCCGCGCAAAAAACCGCGCATTGCTTCAATGCCTGGTGGCAACTCGCCAATTCGTTTACGGATTACATCATAGAGTTCGCGCGCATCTTCTTTACGGAGTGCAATTCCCAACTTCCATGCAACGCCTTCAGCAAATCCCCATCCTCTGCCGACGGTCGAAAAACCCTTTCTTGCTTCATCCCAAGAAATTATGCGAAACTTACCCGCACACCCGCTCTTGCTGATGACTATACCTGACGGAGCGACAGCAACAAATGGGTTCGAAATTGCGCGTCGCTTGTTACGGCTGGTCATGAACGTCCAGAGTAGCAGCAGCAATATGGAAGTCATGGTAGTAGCCATCTTAGAAATTGACGATGCTTTGTCGCCCAGCATCAGGATAATCGTAAGGTTCAGTGCTCCAGCACCTAAAACCCAAATGATCGCAATCAGCGAAACACGAGCATTATTCCCAAAGTGGTATGCTCCCAGCGGGGACGACCAAACTTCGGTTTGCTCGTCATATTCGAAACGGCATTCGGGACAGCGATAGCTTCCTGTGTGTCCGCGTAGCACATATCCGCAGTTTATGCAGTTATCGAAACCAGTCATATCGAACTACTTACCTTGCGCCGGCTCTATGCCGGGACGGGGGACTCCTTTTTTCGGGTTTCGAATTCCTGCTGGAAGGGATCGTCCCAGAAGTTCACCAGGTCGATGCGGGTGACTACACCGAGCAGTTCAGTGCCGCGCGTGACGACTGCGCCGCTGTGACCCGAGGAGAGCAGGCGGTAGACCTCATCGAGGTCGGTATGCTCGTCCAGGGTCGGCATGGGGCGGGCCATGATGTCCCGCACCGGCACCTGTCGCGGGTCGGTGCGCTGATGCAACATGCGGGCAATGGTGAGTTCGCGGATCTGGCCCACAACTTTGCCGTCTTCGATCACAGGCAACTGAGATATGCCGTGGCGGCGCAGTAGCGCGACGGCGATTTCGGCCTTGTCCTCGGGACGAACCGAAATCAGGGGTACATTGCCCCGGCGGGCGAGCAATTCGCCGACGGTGAAGGGTTTGGATGCCGGCTTCATAAAGCCTTTCTCGATCATCCACTCGTCGGAATAGAGCTTGGACAGATAGTTGCGACCCGTGTCTGGACATAGCACCACGACCAGGTCGTCTTTTGTGAGACGCTGTGCATAATGGAGTGCGGCGGCCATGGCCGTTCCACATGAACCGCCCACAAGCAAGCCTTCCATTTTCGAGAGGTCGCGCGCGACCCTGAAAGACTCGGCGTCGCCGACGCGCACCCAGTCGTCGACCATCTGCGAGTTGAAGGTCTTGGGGACGTAATCTTCGCCGATGCCCTCGACCGCCCAGGGCTTGGGAGAGTCGCCGGAGAGAATGGAGCCTTCGGGGTCGGCGGCCACCACGCGGATTTTTGGGTTTTTCTCCTTGAGGAATTTTCCGACTCCGGAAATGGTCCCGCCGGTTCCAATACCACCAACGAAGACGGTGATCTTGCCTTCGGTTTGCTCCCAGATTTCCGGGCCGGTGGATTTGTAGTGGTACTCCGGGTTGTTCATGTTGGTGAATTGGTTGGGCTGCCAGGCGTTGGGGATTTCGTTGGTCAGCCGGGCGGCGACTCCGCCGTATCCGTCTGGACTGTTGGTCTCGGCGTTGGTCGGAGTGATGACGACTTCGGCGCCATAAGCCTTGAGCAGGCGGATTTTTTCGGCGCTCATCTTGTCAGGCATGATGAAAACGCACCGATAGCCTTTCACCGCCGCGACCATGGCGAGTCCCACACCCGTGTTGCCGGAAGTCGCTTCAATGATGGTGCCGCCGGGCTTAAGGAGGCCTTCGCGTTCGGCGGACTCGACCATGGCCAGGGCAATGCGGTCCTTGATGCTCCCGCCCGGATTGACGAACTCGATCTTGGCGTAGATGGTCGGAGCCAGACCCTTGGTCAGCCGATTGATGCGGACCATTGGCGTTCGACCGATGGCTTCCAGGACCGAATTGCAGCGTTTCAGCATTGTCACTTCTCCAACAAGACCGCCCGTCGCTTGCGCTCTGGGTTCGGATTTGTCATCCCTCGCTCGCGCCCAGGGTACGGATCACCGCCCCTCGCTGACGCTTGGAGTTCGGATTGCGTCGGGCCGATAAGGCCTCGCGGCGGCATTGTATCGTAGGCTATGCGGGATTTGAACCGCATGTCCCCGCATAATTACCGGGGGCGCGGCGGGAGCCTCGCCTTCCCTTGTGCCCGTGCGGGTTCGCGCGAACAGTTCCGGCGCGCCGGGATCGCGGCTCGAGTACGAAAAACAACGTGGCACTACTCGTACTGGGCGGTTGTTTTCGGACACGGGAATCCATAAAATCGGCGGTTCGACTGATCACCGGGAAAAGATCAGGGGTGTGCAACGGAACCCGGACGCAAAGAGGATCACCCCGACAGGGCGCGCGGTTCATCCGCCACCGAAAGGGGCCTAATCAAGGAGCTAGCAAAAAGATGGTCGTAACGACCCCACCAGCACCACCAACCCGCAAGCCGGCTGAGATCATTGAACGTGTAGAACTGGCCGTCCGTTTTGTGGGCGACTCCGGCGACGGCATGCAGCTCGTCGGAACACAGATGACGACAACGTCCGCGATTTTCGGGAATGACGTGAGTACGTTTCCCGATTTTCCCGCGGAAATTCGCGCTCCGGCGGGAACGCTGGCGGGCGTGTCGGGTTATCAGCTCAACTTCGGGGCGCACAAGCTGCGCACCTCGGGCGATCGTGTGAATGTGCTGATCGCGATGAACCCGGCGGCGCTGAAGGCGAACATCGCGGACCTTGAGCCGGGCGGCATCCTGGTGATCAACGAAGATGCATTTACCAAGCAAAACTTCGTCAAGGCCAACATCGTTGACCATCCGCTGGACGATCCGGGCCTGAAGCGTTTTCAGGTTTTCCGGATTCCCATCGACCAGCTCAACGCGAAGGCCGTCGCGGACTCCGGACTGACCGGTCGTGCGGTGGGTCGTTGCAAGAACTTCTTCGCGCTCGGACTGACCTACTGGCTTTTTGGCCGATCGATGGAACCCACGCTCCGCTGGATTCAGGAGAAGTTCGGCACGAAGGAGTCGGTGGCCGACGCGAACTCAAAATCCCTGCGCGCCGGATATTACTTCGGCGAGACGGCCGAGATGTTTCCGGTCCGCTATCTGGTGCCGTCGGCCAAGCAACCGCCGGGGCGCTATCGCAAAGTGACGGGCAATGAAGCGATGGCGATGGGTCTCATTACGGCCGCACGTCGAGCCAACAAGCCGTTGTATATCGGCAGTTATCCGATCACTCCGGCGAGTGATATTTTGCACGAACTGGCCCGCCATAAGAATTTCGACGTTCGCGCGTTTCAGGCCGAGGACGAAATCGCGGCGGTTACCGCGACGATC
>CXWL01115690.1_pt1 | contig 14433 bp, 8 predicted proteins | sample 590931 | NCBI WGS metagenome assembly CXWL01 (sample SAMEA3498368, study PRJEB10139) | groundwater metagenome | biome: water well; material: biofilm material | place: Germany | collected 2015-04-27 | reverse complement strand
CTCGAAGTAGTTGCTCCAGGCATTCAGCCGTTCCGACTCGACATGCAGCCGCAGGAAGTCGTCTGGCCCCACCTTCGACAACTCGTAGATGGCCTCCAGCCGTTGTGACTCCGCCTTGATCAGCCGGCCCAGTGCCTTCAGGTAGCGGGCCAGTTCCTCGTGGGTTGGTTTTTCAAATGTATCCATGCAAAAAATTCTAGGGAAAAGTTTGCGATGGAGAAAGCCCGAAACGGCAGGCAGGCGCCGCATCCGTTTGTAGGAATTTGGCGTGGCGGGGGCTGGATGTGAATTTTTTCACTGCATCAGCGCTCAGGCGAAAAAAAACAGGGCATCCATGGATGCCCTGTTTTTTTTTGAAATAAGGTGACGGACCTCGACCCCGGCACTGGCTCGACAGTTAGGGCTGCTTGGTTCCCCATCTGACCCGGTTGGCCGCTTTAAGGCCATGTTTTAAATCCCGGTTTTTCTTCGCAAAGTGACACAGTGATGTGACACGGTGAATATGTAATTTACCACGCCGCCAAAAAAATATTTCATAATTTTTTCATCCATATTTTTAAGGGACAGGGTGAATTTTTGCTTAAATATTAAGCACTTCGAGAGCCCCAAGCCCTTGAGATCGTGGGCCAAAACTGCTCCAATAGCACTCGGCGAGTATTCGCCGTCCTATTCGGTCTGAAACCTGAGCATGTTGCGAAGGTGGCTGTAATGGGTTAAATCAGTGTTTACGGTGTTGCATCTCAGAGAGATTTGTTTCCCTCATAGTCGCAAAACCATAGGCACTCCTACTGGAGTCTCTATTTCATGGCTAATAAAGCCCTCTCCTTGCTCGCCCGAGCAGGGGCAACGCAGGCCGTTTCAGCGCCTGTTCGAACGGCTACTTTGGGAAGTTACCGTCCGACAATAACCGTTCTTCGATCACAAAGTACCCCACTAACAAAACGCTTTTATCTTGACGCCCAAGGCCAAACGCAACGCGAGGACTATCTCAACGCAAAAACCTTCCAAGCTGCCAGTTGCCCTATTGAAGACATTGAGGATTTGTCCGAGCTTCTCATTGAGATTGCTGAAAAGCCGGATGGGGCAGTAGTTCGCGGAATTCCGGCACGACCGGGACGCAATATTTGGCGCAATCAGGAAGAGTTGCCTGAACACGAAGTTGGGACGTCCTGGGCAATGCTGGACATCGATGGCGAAGAACTGCCCCCCGGAATGTCCCCCGTTTCTGTTGAGGCGGTGGAGTGGTTTGTCAAAAAGCTCCCTGACCCTTTTGCTCGGGCCACTTGTCACTATCAGTTCAGCGGAAGTGCAGGGGTTTTGGATGCGGATGGATCACTGCTGAAGCCGGGCCTCAGAGTTCATCTCTTTTATTTCTTTGAGAATCCCATCAGGGGGATGCATCTAGCTTCTTACTTAAATCGATTCTGCCAGGACACCAACCAGTATCAAATTTCGGTTGGTGCGAAGGGTGTGACGATGTTCAAGTACATGATTGATCCAGCGCCGATTCGATCTTCAAACCAACTTCATTACACGGCCGCTCCGATCCTCGAAGAGGGGGTGAGGTGTCTACTCGCAGGCTGTGCTCGAAATGGATTGCTAGTTCGCGAAACTAGCGTGGTGACCTTACCCAGCATCGACACGCAGCATGTCATAGAAACGAGCCTTCGACAGAGAGCTCTTCTTGATAATTGGAAGAGAGTCAATGGATACACGCGCGGAATCACAGCTGCTCGTACCAATACGGGGGTCCAGATTCAGCGCTTCTACCAATCCCCCACGCCTACAGGTACCCATCAGCGTGGATATACATTGAAGGGCACCGACGAATCACGAGAGAACGTCTGCCGACTCTTTTTTGAAGAAGAGGGCTCTCCTGGATCATGGCGAGTATTTAAAGCCAATCCGCAGATTGCACGGCGTTATGGGGATGAAGAGACAGTAGCTCTGAAAGAATTGTCCGAACAGGCGTACGAACACGTGCGCGATAGGCTGAAATGGTTTCAGGAAATCCCGCATCGTAGCTTGTCTCTTACTGACGAAGGATTCTTGCCGGACTTCGATTCATTTATTCACTCGAAATACGCTTTAGTTCTTGCCCCCACTGGGAGCGGCAAAACTCATGCGGTAGTTAACTGGATACGGGCAAGAGCCGCAAGCGAGGTTGTCATATACGTTGCGCAAACCATCCCGCTCGTTTCTCAGATGCACCAGGACTTGATCGCAAGAGGCGTGGAATGCTTTCACTACCAGGAGTACGACTACCGGCATACACCAACCAATGGCACCTTCGTTACCACCAATGAGTCACTGCCAAGGATCCTACAGTGCATGGCACGTGCGGCCTTGACGCCTCTCCGTCTGATATTCGATGAATTTCATGTTGCCTTAGATGACTTCTGCAAAGCTAATGTCAAGTTTTCGAACTTCAAAGACGCTATAGCAAGGGCAAGATCAGTGGTATTTATGACCGGAACGCTGACGGACATCCAGCGGCTCATGGTCACAGGGACGATAGCGAAGCTGGAAGGTGGACAACTTGTGGAAGCTCGGTATTGCTGTTATGAGTTTTCCCCGGTCAAACGCAACCCACTGCATATTTATGAACTGGATGACTTTCGGGCAGATGTGGTGGAGCTGTTCAAACGACTGAAAGCTGATCTTGATGAGGGTCGCCCATTGCCGAAGGTGATGCTGGCTATAAGTAGTTCGAAGATGGAGACCTACAACATTCTTCTGCGGGATTTTGGCCTGGAGGATCAGTGCTATGTCGTGTCCCGTCAGGAAGCACTTCAAGATGAAATTGAAGAAGCCCGGATCGGAGCGAAGCCCATTCTGATTGCGAGCCCGATTTTCTCGATTGGCCTCAACTTCGTGAGGCAACTGGAGGTCTTGTATTGCCGCTTCGACCATATTAATGCTGATACGAGCAGGATCATTCAGACCATCAACCGTGCCAATCGTGGTGACGTGACGTGCGTGGTGCGTTTGTATGCGGGGTTAGTACGTACTGATCCGTTCTATTTCCCACCTCGACCACAAGTCATTGCACAGGTCCGGGGAGTTTTGGAGGAAGAGTACAGCGGCGGATGCAACGGAACTGATCTGCCCCAGATACTGGATTTAGCCGCTTACAAGACTTACAGGGAGATCGAAAGCAATCCCAATCAGGCTCTTGGACAACTAATTCGGGATGATTCGTTTCAGAACTATGAAGTGGTAGACCGGCAGACCGTACCAATGCCCGACACGCCAACGCCTAAGGCTCGGAAAGAGGCCACCAAGCAGTTTCAACGTGCCGGGAAAGAGGCGGCAGATTATTACGATGAGCGGATCTTGGCTCAAATGCCTGGCTTGGTACATGACGTTCCAGATGTGCAATTCTGGCGACTGAAATCTCTGGCTGATGAGCGGAAGCAGGGATACAAGCAGGAGGAACAGCGAACCGCCCGTGAAATCGCAGATGAGGAGCACGCAATACTGGCGAATCTTTGTGGTCTTGAAGACGCGGTGAAAGCCAGGCGACTAAACCTGAGAAAACTGCAATCGCTGTTCGGCGACCGTGAGCCCTGGTTGTCAGACCAATTTAAGCCCCCAACCTGTTCGACCTGGGCTCAGGTGGCGGCAGAGAAGACTGTGAAATTGATTCCGGTCCTTCTTGTTCTGAAGCAAATGCAAACCGGTGAGCTTGACGGTATTGGCTTTTCGTTGAAGTTGAACCGCGACAAGACTTTGCAAGCCGGGTTCAAGGCGTTAGTTACATCTGAGGGTGAGCTGGTTAAGTTGACCGGCGAGTTTGCGACGCTTTCTGCTTTGCGTGAAGGGGTTCGCGAGAGTCGGTCAAAAGAGAGCCAGGCTGCGGCGGACAGTTTTTCGCTTGGTCTGACTAAGGAGCTTCTGGAGCCTTTGGGGACCTTCTTCCCCGTGGTGGGCACAGGAAGAGATAAGTCTACAGATTTCTCGAAACCGGTTGTGCCGGTTACGTGGGACTTTGACCAAATGTTGACTCGCCTTCGACGGCGGAAAGTCTTGCTGCAGTCGTTGCCCCTTGGCGTAGACAGACTGAGTAAAAGTTTGGTCGGCCGGGGCCTGTACTCGTCACCGATAAGTCAATGTCGAAGGTGCAAGTTCTTTGACGCCCAGTGCTGTGCTCTGGAGAGGCACGTCGATTGGGGAGAGGAGGGATTTGATCTTTCGGTTGATGCCCCACTTCCTTGTGAAGACTTCGACCCGATGCCTGCACGGCTTAGGTGATCTGAGAAGCATCACTCACCAAGTGTCAGGACTTCGTGAGTGACTGCTTGGGAGACTGACCGCGAAATAAGGCCGTCTCTCCAGCTGAAGCTTCTTATATATAGTAGAAAGAAGCATGAATAAACAGAGGTCACCGTCCACCTTCCCCTGGTTGGTCAAGAAACCTGCCAAAGCTCGATCTCCATCTGCTAGATACTAGCTTTCGAAGAACTGCTCACCACGCTCACCGAACCGCTTATAGTTGATGAAAATTTGGAGGAGAAGTCTTGTCGATCCAACTAACGTTTGGCTCAGTGAACTTTGCGAAGCTGGGTGTGGCTAGTCTTCAAGGCATTCAAATGCTTGGAGGCTACGGCCTAGCCTTCAATATTAGGACCGATACAGCGGCCTGGACTCAACCGGAGCAGGCGGTGACCATCGAGTCGTGGTCACTCAACCTCTTCGTGATCGATCCTGGTCGGACTGTCAAATTGGTGGGTCAGGGGACCTCCTTGTATCCTCAGACCATCAAGACCTATTCTTTTTCGAATGATGCCAATACGCAGTTGATGGTTCGCCTGACGGCAGAACAGTTTGCCCTGCTTGAAGACGCTAGAGCTGGAGGAAATCTGACCTTCAAACTTGACTTGAAGTGCTATTGCTCAGGGAACGTCGGCTCCGACCCTGCACCTGCGGGTGATCCGCATCGTCCCATTCACAGATCTTGGACTCCTGAGAAGACTTTTTGCCAGGCCATGATTGACTATGAGGTTCCGATCAAGGAATGGCAAAAGGTACTCCAGGAGCTGGATTTCTTAGACCTCATGGTTTTTCCAATCACGTTTCCATCAAAGCTGACCGCAGCCAACCTCCAGCCAGCTCAACGCATGCTGCGGCAGGCTCAAGACCATTTCCTGCATGGGCGTTATGGCGAAGTTGTCAGCCTATCTCGCAAGCTGATGGAGAGCATACGTGATGCACTTAGCCAGAAGCCTGGGATTGACTCTGCTCTGCACAAGTTCAAGACCCAGAAAGATTCGATGACAAAAGCTGAGCGTTCATTGATGGTGCAAGAGGCTGTGCGGCACTATTCCCACCCGGCACACCACGTGGACAAGGCCACCGGAAACCCAGAGTGGTACAGCCGAGACGACGCTATGTTTGTATTGGCGACGAGTGCTGCGGTATTTGCGGAGGCGATTGTTCAATCTGCGGATGATCAAACAGAGCCTGAAATATCTGGTGCCAAATGAATTACCAACTCTTCCACAGCTTCTCGCCTGTGATCAAGAATCTGTCCTTCTCTGATCTTGAGGACGCCACTTCTCTAAGGCAAAAACTCCTTCTCGAAAAAGACGGTCAAGTCGAGGTCTGTTATGCACCATTCGAATACATCAATCGAAACGCCAAAGTTGTGATCGTAGGCATCACTCCGGGCCACGTGCAAATGGTGAATGCACTCCGGGAAGCGAGGGTTCAACTTATGTCTGGTGCTAACGATGAAAACGCTCTCGCTGCAGCAAAACAAACTGGGGCTTTCAGTGGCTCTATCCGCCCGAATCTGATTGCATTGCTGGATTCAATTGGCCTACATAGTTGGCTTGCCCTGAACAGTTGTGGTGACTTGTTCGGGGCGTCAGCAGGACTAGTTCAGACGACCTCAGCTCTTCGGAATCCTGTTTTTATTAATGGAAAGAACTACAGCGGTACTCCTGGAATGACAAAGCATCCGCTACTCCGGGAACAATTGCTTAAATACTTTGGGGAAGACGCTCGGCAATTGCCAGATGCAGTGTTCGTGCCTTTGGGTGACAAAGTCGCTGAAGCTCTCTACTTTCTGGCAGACAAAGGATCTATACGCCGTGACCGAATACTCGATGGCCTTCCACATCCCTCGGGGGCAAACGCTGAACGCATTGCTTATTTCCTTGGCAGGAAGGAGCAAAAGGCATTATCTGCAAAGACCAATGCTGACAAGCTGGATCGGGCCAGAGCACGAGTTCTGGAACAGGTTAGCCGTCTGAGTTAGTCGGAATCGAAGCTGTCGTCATGGATTCTCTGAACCTCCTCCTAGTCGATCTTGAAAACCGCCACAAGGTTGATTTCTCACGACTGGACAAGACGTTCAAGGTCATCATCTACGTGGGCCATGCTCAAAACCCTCCTAAAGCCACGCTGAACTCAGTCAAAGCCAATCCTTTTGCCAGGATAGAGATCGTGAGAATCGAGGGTTCGGGTAAGAACGCCCTGGACTTCCATATAGCTTGCCAGCTCGGCCGTACCTTTGAAACTGCCAGAGTAACAAGGTGCCACGTTCTCAGTGCGGACACTGGCTTCGATCCACTCATAGCCAGCCTTAACAAGAATGGCCTTTGGTGCCAACGCATCAGCAGCCTGGACGAACTCTTCCCACCAGTAGCTGCAGAGCCAGTATTCATCCCGTTGGCGGCCCAGATTGATCTCGCAGTCTGTCCACGATGCCGTAAAGCCAATACCATTGACCATCACGGCGGCAAGTGGTGCGTCAACTGCGGATCTTTCGCCAGTCCACCGGACCCAGCTCAACTTCCCTCAAACCAGCCAAGCTATATCGAGGTCAAAGGCCGTGACAGTCGAGACGATGTGATCTTGACGTTCTGCAGTAGCTGCAACCAGAAGACTGACATGACTGGCGGGATCTATGACGACGGTGAATGGATGTGTGGGAACTGCATTGCCGGGTATGTTGATTGAGGTCACCGTGCAGTTTATTGATTGAACACAACCCCTTTTCGTTAAGAGGGAATCTTGGAGGAGATAAGGTATGGGTTTTTTTGCGAAGACATTTTTGGGTGTTAGCAGTTGGTCTGATGAGGATTTGGCAGACGAAGACTTCAGGCTAAGTCAGAAGAAGGTGGACAACTTACGGGACACTCCGTGGGGAAAAGTTGAACAACTCGCTCAGCATCAGGCTCAATCGAAGCTTTTGGATGCTCAGCAAGAGGCGGTGCTGGCTGAGTTGGCTCGTAGAGGATTAACTTCTGAGCAAGTCAGTCGAAGGACCATGCTGCGTAAGATTGGAAAATAGGCTTTGAGTTGACGGCTGGCCTCCCCGGCTGTCACGTCAGGTAACTGACTTAATGCCCGGCTTTGTCCGGGCACTTTTTCCGCTATCTGCCCAATCTTCAAAACAGCCCCGGCTCCTCAGGCGGCAGCACTCTGGCAGTCCTAACGCTGCTAGCCTTTGGAACACGCGGTGGCAACGGTTTCGCAACTGCTTCCAACGGCCCAGTCCATTGCTTGAAGTACTTCGGAGCTTCCTCTACCGGGCACGTTAGCCATTCGGCATAGTCCTTTGGATCCAGAATCATCACCATACGCTTTTCATCTTCAGGCTTGTGAAAGCGTTGCATGACAGGGTGGCCGTCAGCGTTCACTGTAAGCATGGCGAACGTGAACTGTTCACCACCGTCTGGGTGTCGCCATTTGCGGTAGATGCCCGCCAACCCCATCGGAACTTCACCTGGTTGCTGAATGACCCAGCGGACTGCCTTGCCTGTCTCCCAGTTGGGCTCATAGAAAGACTCGGCTGGAATGATGCAACGCCAGCCCTTCTTCCAAGACTCCCGGAAGCTCGGCAGCTTGGCCACAGTCTCTGTCCTGGCGTTGTAAGTCTTACGTCCAGCAGCGAGTTCCGCAAAGTGGGGAGCAAGCCAAAGATGCCATCGTCAACAATTCTGTTCCCGGACCCATCTTCGGCCAGTCGAATGAACGGTGCCAGCCCTAGAGGCCAGACATCGACTGGAGCTTCGTCATTGGCCCGTTCAATGCCAAAGAACGTAAGCATCCGATCTGACCGGGTGACGGGGCGGTAGTTGGAGCACACAGTCGGTCCGTCTAGCTTTTATAGTCCCGCCTATCGGTCAGCTTCATCCATTTCCTTGTTTGTCAGATCATCATCAACCGGGGGATCAGTAATGAGTTCTCCGTCTTGGTCAAGTTCCGGACCGTCGATATCTGAGTTGTCCCCAATTTCTACCTCATCAGAATTAATCTCGGTCGTCGATTCGGCCAAGACCAACTCGGGAAGGCTATTCACGATCTTCATCGTTTCCAGGCTCACGGTGATGACTCGCTGGAATAGCTCCAAGGGGTAGCGTGGATTGCCCATGGTTTCAATGGCCCAGTCATTGGCGTCGTTGACGATGCCGCTGTCCTTGTCGGTCTTCACGCATTGACGCTCCACGACCCAGTCTAGGGCGGGCTTGCCGTTGACCACGTACTCATAAGCTTCCAGCGGAATATCAGTCAGAGTGATCTTCGAGTTGTAGATCAGAGTGGTCAGGTCTTTGTCCTTGCCCTTCTTCCCGTACTTCATTTTCTCCACGCGATAGTCGGCGTCAGTCAGTGCTTTGCCGCCAGTGTTGACAGTCAAGGGGTAAGGCTCGACCGTTTCGTAGTTCAGGTGCAGGTCGGCCAACTTGCGACCCGCTTGAGAGAAGGCCCAGAAGTCGGGGGCGGCTTTGACGCAGGGAATGCGGGGTAGTTCTTTGCTCAGGTTGTCGGCGTAGCGTTCGCGGTAGTCTGGCGAGTGAAGCAGGCCGTAGACGTAGTAGAAGATATCTTCTTTGCTGATGGTCTCGTCTGGGTAAGTGGCTTGAAAGATCGACAGGCCGACATCGGTCAATGCTTCGCGCCGCTGGTAGCTCGGCGTAGTAAGCTGTTCAACTTCGCCTCTAACGAATTTATCCGCACAATCTAAGGAAGGAGTTGATTTGCTTGACTTTGGACCCAGGAGATCTTCTTCCCCATCGACGTGACGAGTAGTTTCGTCGTAGAGATATAAGGGGAAACATTGACTGTTGTAATGATGCTTAAAATCAGGAACGACATCAACCATTTGCGCGGTGAAATCCTTTGTCTCACCTAGTCCAGTGATGACTATTGCAATATTTTCAGCGTCGCCACCAGGGAATATTTTCGGCATTTGCGAAACACGATGGTTAAGACTTTTATCGTAGTAGAGCCATTGTTTCGTAAACGGCCGATACACGCTGATCACCAGCTTTTTTTCTTCAAAAGCAATTCGTTTATTGCGTACTAGCTCTTGTTTTAAGCTGCTTGTCCAACTTACTCTTTCTGCATTAGTGTCTACAAAGCCGTCAATTGCTTCTTCACGCCGTTTTCGGTCAATCCCTGCATGCAACAGCGAGAATCGTTCTACCTCATTGTTATAAAAATTAATTGTGTTCGAAATGTTGAGCACGATGTGTGTTTTTGATGAGTTGTAGCACCATGCATCGCGAGCTGTCAAAACTCCTTGTGAATAGTTTTGGAAAAGTTGAATTGCGTCATTCCGTTTATTTCCTAAAACGATGTAATTGTTGAAACGGTTATCTCGCTGTTTCAGCCAATCGCCATGTCTGTCGGGCGCGATCAGGGTCCAGCCTTGAGTGTCGGTGATGCCGGCCACACTACCAAAGGCGGTAATCTTCTCAAGCTTTTCGTCGCGGCTCTGATAGTCACCAATATCATGGAAGTGAATTTTTCCATGCTGAGCCGCGTTGGGATTCTTGACCAAGAGCGTAATCGCAATAGGGGACCGGCTACCACTTCCGAAGATCTTCCCACCTTCACGCCGAGATTGCTCACCTTCTGTACGTTGGTTCCCGCGAAGATGCAACACAAAGATGCTTGAGAACTCGTCGACCAAACATTTGCGCATGCCGTCTGAAGAACCGGAGTCAAGGTATCCGCCATTGGTTACAAAACCGATGATTCCACTGTTACCAATTCGGTCGCTGGCCCAGCGAATTGCCCGAATGTAACTATCGTAGAGGCCTTTGGTCGTGGTCGCACTTGATCGGTCCGCATAGGTAGTGGCGATGCGGTTATTCAAATGTGGGTAATCCAGGTTTGCATTGGTGTCGTTCTCGCTTTTTTGTCCAATGGAGTACGGAGGATTCCCGATGATGACCCGAATGTCCAGCTTCTTCTGCCGCCTGCGGCGAGCACTGTTGTCCACCAATAGTGCGTCTACCAAGTCTTCCTTCTCATACATCTGGAATGTGTCCGTCAGACAGATTCCCTCGAAAGGTACGTAGTCCCCGCCAGCGATGCTGTGATAGACCGCCTCAATGTTGATTGCTGCGATGTAGTACGCCAGCAAGACAATCTCGTTGGCGTGAATCTCCCCTTTGTATTTCTTGGCCAGCTGTTCCTTGGAGATCAACCCGCTTTGTAGCAATCGGGTGATAAAGGTGCCAGTACCGGTGAAGGGATCGATGATATGAACTCCGCCACTTCCCAGGTCCTGCCCAAATTGCGTTTTCAAGATGTGATTAACGCTGTGGATGATGAAGTCCACGACCTCAACGGGCGTGTAGACAATGCCCAGCCTTTCCGTCATCTTGGGAAAGGCATTGCGGAAGAACTTGTCGTAGAGTTCAACGACGATCTTCTGCTTGCCAGTAGCGTTGTCGATACCCTCAGCCCGCATCTTCACGCTGTCATAGAAGCTTTGAAGTGTGTCGGCTTCTTTGTCGAGTCGGTGCTCTTGCAGTACGTCCAGAACGCCCTGCATGGCTTTCGACATGGGATTGTGCTGAGCAAAGCTATAGTCGCTGAACAAGGCATCAAACACTGGCTTGGTAATCAAGTGCTGGGCCAGCATCTCAATGATTTCGCCGTCGGTGATGCTGTTATTTAGGTCATCACGCAGTTCCTTTGCGAAGGAGAAGAACGCCTCACGCTCTCGGGCGTTGGCTTCGTCCCCCACGATGGCGGTGATGCGGCCAATGTGAGTACGGGCGATCTTGGCAATGTCATTGGCCCAGTCCTCCCAGTGGTGGCGGTTGCCGACTTTCTGCACCAGCTTGGCGTAAATCGCTTTTTCGATTTCACCAATCTCGAACTGAAGCTGGCCTTGGTCTTCTTTGCCCAGCCGTTTGGGTATCTCGCCGAGGGTGTAGCCGCCTTTACCGGTGTCTTTGTTCTTCGGGGATGCCGTCTTGTCCTGCTTCTTCTGAATCTTGTCCGTAATGGCAATGACTTCCATCTTGCTGGTGTCTCGGCCGATCAGGTCCAACTTGTTGACCATGGCATCGAACCGGTCGTCGTGTGACCTGAGTGCCTGGAGTACCTGCCAAACGACGGAGTAGGTCTTATTGTCATTAAGCGCTTCATGTGGCTCCATGCCTGCCGGAATGACCACGGGCAGGATGACATATCCCAGTCTCTTCCCAGGTGCGTTCCGCATGACTCGGCCCACGGACTGCACCACGTCTACCTGAGAATTGCGTGGCGTGAGAAACAGCACGGCATCGAGGGCCGGAACGTCTACGCCTTCGGACAGACAACGCACGTTGCTTAGGATTCGGCAGGTGTTTTCTGGAGTCTCGGCTTTAAGCCAGGTAAGTTTTTCTTCTTTCTCGCTGGCATTCATGCTGCCGTCAACGTGGGCTGCTTCACAGGTCAGGTTTGAGGCAGCTTCGTCGTCCTCGGTGGCTTGGTAGGCCTCAACGACGGCTTGGAACATGCCCGCGATGTTCTTGGAGCTGACTTTGTGGGTTTTGGCCCCTTTGCTGACCTCAATCACCTGGCAGAAGGCCACGGCCCGTTTCATGGCCTCATGGTCGCCGTTCAGGTCGGTGTCCATGCCTTGTTTGGCCAAGGCCTTCCAACATCCAACGATCTTGGCTGCGTCATCTACTTTGAGTTGGTTGTCGTCATCCGCTAGGAGTTTTTGCAGGCGGCGATTAACGTGTGCTTCCTCCACCGCAAGGACGATGACCTTGTAGTCCACCAGCAGGCCACGTTTGACAGCCTCAGAGAAGGTGATGACATACAACTCTTCGCCGTAGAGCGTTTTATCGTCCATTGAGCACAGTGCGACGTTGTCTTTCTCGGCACTTGCTTTTGCGTTTTCCCCGTAAATCCGGGGTGTAGCCGTCATATACAGCCGTTTGGTCGCACGGAGGAAGGCAGAGTCATGGACCTTGACGAAGTTGCTTTCGTCGTCATCGTCAAAGGTGGCCCCGGTGGTACGGTGAGCTTCATCGCAGACGACTAGGTCAAAGTCGGCTAAGTCATGGGCTTTTTGAGCCTGACTAATGACATCAATCGAGTGGTAGGTGCTGAATACCACGCTCATATGTTCGGCGTCGTGGCGTTTGGCCATCTCGACAGCCAAACGAGTGGGTTCGGTTGTGGCAGGATAACGAAGCTCGTGGGTGAACGTCTGAACGCTGTCGTCGTCCTTTTTGCGCTTTTTCCCAACGTCGCTGTCCGAACACACCGCAAAGCTGTGGAGTGGCGTGGTGCTTTCCTGAGTCCATTCCGTCAAGGTCTGGGACAGCAATGACAGGCTCGGCACGAGGAACAGGACACGTTTACCCTTGCCCGCGACTGCTTCGGCAATCTTCAGACTAGCAAAGGTCTTGCCCGTACCGCAAGCCATGATCAGCTTGCCTCGGCCAGCGATTTGAAAACCCGCCAGAGTGGCATCCAAAGCGCTTTTCTGATGGGGGCGTAACTGTTTCTTTTCCTTGAGAGCTGGAGCAGCCTTTGGCTTATATTGAGCCCAGTCAATCTGACTGTTCTCCAGGTCGTTTAGGTCAATCTTGTTGACGGGCGGCTGCTGATCACGCAAGGCATCTTCAGCGTGCTCACTCCAGTGGTTGGTGGTACTGACAATGATGCGGTGGGCAAACGGCTTCTTGCCAGAAGCGGTAAAAAAGCTGTCAATGTCACCTTTTTGAAGCTTGTAGTCTTCGGCGAAGAGCTTGCATTGGATGGCGTGGATCTCGCCTGTGCCCTGAGTCTTAGCAACCAGGTCAATGCCGGCGTCTTTTTTGCTCAGACCGTTGAGCTCTGCCCACTGACCATAGGTCCAGACATCCGAGTAAAGGTCACGATAAGTAGCCTCGTTCCGCAGGTAGCAGACGATCAGCTCTTCAAAATAGGTGCCTTTTTCACGCTCTGACAAAGCGGCATGGCGGTAGGTGTTGAGTAGATCGGTAAGGGCGGACATATTGCTTCAATAAACCTTGAAAAACACGCCAAGCACCAGGTGAATGGCTCACAGCTCCTTCGGTCACGGCTCTAAAAAGAGAAATGATCATTCAGTTGCCTCGGGACGATACCACTCCGGTCGTTGCCTCCAAAGCGCAACTCATGATATTTAAGTCTTGAGAATACAGTCTCTGCGGTTCTCAGCCAGCCACGAGCGTGCAGTAGTCGCCAATATCCGCCGAGCAATCGTCATCACACCACCTTCAGCCTGATCCCTAACAGCAACAGGAAATGGCCAGGTGGAAGCCTTGCGTAGTCGCAGTTGCGTAGAAGTCGGCATTGCCCTAGTGCGATGGCTTTGAGGTGAGGGCTGATGCATGTCGTGATCTCGCAAATTTCCTGGTCGGTCGGGAATCTTACTGGACAAGCTGTGATTTTGTACAGTACATTTGTCACATGAACGAGTTGACCCCAAGCCAATGGATTGCCAAGTGCGGCGAGACGCTGCACGAGCGTTGGCACACGGTTGAAACGGCTCAGCTTGAGGAAGTTGCCGTGGGTATATGGCAGGATACAAAGCTGCGTTCTATGTCACCGGAGGAAGCCGCTACGACTTGGCTGAGACCCGTTGTGCCGTGAGTGACACTAGTGCCAATTTCCCAATGACGACCTATTCCATCCTTTTTGTTTGCATGGGCAACATCTGCCGCAGCCCAACCGCTCACGGTGTGTTCCGGCAGAAGGTCGTTGAACATGGCCTGACCAAGCAAGTCAGGGTGGACTCGGCAGGCACTCATAACTATCACCCTGGCAGTCCACCAGACGAACGTTCTCAGGCCCACGCTTTAAATCGAGGCTATGACCTTTCAGATCTGAGAGCTCGTCAGATATCCAACACCGACTTCACGAACTACGATCTGATCCTGGCTATGGACTGGGATAACCTAGCCTTGATCCAAGCTGAATGTCCACCAGAGCATCAAAGCAAGGTGCGGCGATTGACCGAGTTCTGCTTGGCGCATGAGAGCCCCGTCGTGCCGGATCCTTACTATGGGGGTAAAGATGGCTTTGAGCATGTTCTGGACTTAGTGGAGGACGCATGTGAGGGGTTGTTGCAACATGTGAGGAACCGGGTCGGTAGTTGAAGGGGCTAGGCTGACAGTCGGGGGCCAGAACCAGTTGTACCCGTGAAGGCTCGCCAAGCAAGCC
>CXWL01120130.1_pt1 | contig 14434 bp, 15 predicted proteins | sample 590931 | NCBI WGS metagenome assembly CXWL01 (sample SAMEA3498368, study PRJEB10139) | groundwater metagenome | biome: water well; material: biofilm material | place: Germany | collected 2015-04-27 | reverse complement strand
GCAACAAACGCATCACCGTGAACCTGGCGCCAGCCGACCTGCCCAAGGACTCCGGTCGCTTCGTTTAGACGCCTTCTTACCGTTAGGTAGAAGTTATAGTTGATCAATGCATCTCATCTGGTCGACCTCAGAACTACAAATCGGCGACAAGCCCAGTCCCGGCTTTCCAATTGTTCTAAACGAGGACATGACCACTTGCTGGCCAGCCAACGAATTTCTTCGTCACTATCTCCATCGTGCGAAAGTTGAGTCTGAAAAATCCTGGGAACAGATCGCCAGAGCCATTTATGACTATTTCGGGTTTCTGGAAGCGCACGCAGCGGAATGGGATGCTGCACCTTCTCCGAACGGCGTTAATAACGTTGCCGCGTATCGGATTTACAGCAAAGAAACGGCCAATCTGAGGCCGAACACAATTCGTTTACGACTGACGTACATATCGGAGTTCTACAAATTTGCTCTTCGCCGCAATTGGATCTCGGAACTCCCCTTCTTTTTCGAAGAGGCCCGATACAACGTTCAGGGATTTTTGGCGCATACCAGTTCTTCAGGAGGAAGGACTCGCTCCAACTCGGAGATGCCTCGCTCGTTGTCAATCCCACCAAAATTCCTCTCACCCCCACAAGTCAGAGCCTTGGTCAAATCCGCGACCAATCCTCATCATCGCGCAATCATCCGCCTTGCACTGGCAACTGGTCTGCGCAGAGAAGAACTAGCGACATTTCCCCTGGCCTACCTTTCCAACCCGAGCGCTGCTCCTAACGGTCGACGGAACTTACGGATATACCTTGACCCGTATGACGGTCACGGGATAAAAACAAAAGGCAGTAAACCTGGCACGATCTACATGGATGCCAGAGATATGCAATCGTTGTGGAATTACCAGAAAACCCTCCGCGGCCAGAGAGAAAATACTTGCGGCCCCACCTACAAAGAGCTGTTTCTCAATCAAGATGGAAATCCTTGGTCGCAAGACGGAAAGGGCATCGAAGCGATGGTTCGCACGATAGGGCAACGAGTCGGCTTGGATGTCAATCCACATATGCTCAGACACACGTTTGCGGTAAGAACACTTATCCGCAATCGCATGAACCCAGGTCCGATCAATGAGTTGATATTCCTCAAAGGCCAGTTACGCCATGCATCGCTTCGCGCGACAATGACTTATGTGGAAGTGGTTAATCAAATGGCCGAGGATGTCATCCTCGCCTATTCTGACGAAATTGACTCTTGGTCGGAGGGTGGATGAGCCAAAAAAAGAAGTTCTTCCCAACTGATGTCTACAGTGTTGAGGCAATACTCCCTCTAAATGAAGTAGCGAATACCTCCTCGATTCTCAAATTCCCCGCGACAGCCCATGGTGTCAGAAGTTTTGATTACTCCCCGTGGATGGACTCTTCGATCCAGCCGGTTACCGTAGCGTATAGAGATCAGAATGTACGCTTTTTAAAGGGCCTCGACCGGCAGGTCGAATCCTCAACCATCTATAGCTATTGCCATAGCGGTAGTAGCTTCCTTACGTATCTGGACTTTCGGGCGAAAAGTGAAAAGCGCTCCTATGGGTTGAATGACATTAGCCGGGACGTAGTCGATGGCTTTCTTGCGTTTCTCGCGAGCACGAACAATTCTCGCTTAACTCAAAAGGGACACTACTCTCATGTGAAGAGCGTTCTCATGTCTCTCTGCCGACGTGGGCAGATACCGTACCAAGCTGGCGGTGATGACGCCACCTTTCCAAAGAATCCATTCCCCGGATCTGAACGACAGCTTCGAGGAGAAACTCCGTTATCGAGAGCAGAGACAAAGGCTTTCACACTGGCGCTCCGCATTGCTGTTGCTCCGATTTTTGAACAGCACAACCGGCCGTCACCCGTACTACTCGCATATGCCATATTGCTGATCGCACTCTACACCGGACGCAACACGACAGCGCTCCTCGAATTGACTGCAGATTGCCTTACTTCGCATCCCAAGGAGGGCTTCTTTTTTCTGACGGTGTTCAAACGCCGAGGTCACACATTTCAAAACGTTCCCGTACGGAAGAATGACTCGACATCACCCGATTCTCAAGAGCATTTGGGAATCAAGGCAGTTGTAGTTCGCGTCATTGAACGGCTAATTGAGTTGTCGGAACCGCTGCGCGCTATTGCACCTGAACATTTTAAAAATCGAATATTTCTTTTTCACTCGCCCAACACACGGGGTGTTTCCGTAAGGGGCGGAGTTTCCCAGATTTCGGAATCTACTATCTCGGTTGCAATCAAGACCTTGGTGCAAGACTTTCAAATAACGGATACTGACGGAAGGCCACTGCGTGTAAGCATCGGTCGACTGAGAAAAACATTTGCAAACCGAGTCTTCGATTTGAGCAAAGATAGTTCCATAGCAGCCGCCGCTATCGGAAGTACCCTGAAGGTTACAGAAGTCAACTACTTGCGCCCAGGCGAGGCCGCGGAAAAGAATTGGCGCTTTATGGGTATCGCCCTTACGAATGAGCTACTGTCATGTACGCTTGGAGCGACAGATAACACCCCGGTGGGACAATGCGCCGATAACTTGAGTGGCGAGTATGCACCGAAGAATGACGGGGCGAGCTGTACAAGCTTTCTCAATTGCATTCGGTGCAGGGACTACGTAGTTACTGGGGATGACCTCTACAGATTGTTCAGCTTCTACTGGCGAGTATTAGCCGAACGTGATCGAATTCCCAGGAAGATGTGGTCCTTACATTTTAAGCATGTGCCCCGACTAATTGATTCCGATGTGATCGAGATGGGTATCCAACAAGGTATTTTCAAACGTGAATCTGTTGAGCGTGAACGAGAACGCGCCCGCAATCAACCTCACCCCTTTTGGGCAATCGCTTCGACTGCAGACATGCGTCAATTTTTGGCTCCAGCTAAATGAGCAAGCTATCCGCTCTTTCGCCAGCCACATTCCTCAAGCAGCCAGCGCAAGCCAGCCTGGAATCTGAGGCGAGTCGTGACGGATTAATCGTGTGCATGACACAGGTCGATGGTCATTGGCAGGTCGAAAGCAGATACGGCGACGACATTTGGTGGACAACAGGGGCAACCTCAAATGTAATGAGGGGAAACCGTTATGTTGATTTTCGGTTGATTGTTCCACCTTTTAGGGACATTGCTAAACAGGTGTGCTACCGGCTTATCCGTAAAGGCCCAGATGGCCGCGCCCCTCTTCGGGGTCCTACGGTAATTCGCCAACTCTCAACTATGCGGATTTTTTTTAACTATCTCGCTGAAATTGGCATCACCAGCCTCACCGATGTTTCGCCTCTCGCGTGCGCGACGTATGTTGCGCATTGCAAAGCGCATCGTATTGCCGCAAGTTCAAACTACCCTGAACGATCGCTTTCGATCAATTCGCTGTACTCTCGGATCAGAGTGGTTGAATTGCTATATCGGCTGAGCCAATTCACTACTTCGCCAATGCCGTCCCACCCCTGGATTGACTCGTCTGCCGACCACCTTGCAGGAGTTGGCAAGTGGCGGCAAAGCGGAAAACCGGGCCGCACCGAACAAATCCCCGACGACGATTTCTCTAGTCTTTTTAAGAGCGCATGGTCAATAGTCGAAGATGCACCACGATTGCTTGAGCTGAGAGACCAAACCAATGAAATGCATCCCTCTTGCAAGAGTTACTCCGTATTCACCAAAAAACGAAACTTGTGGCTTCGGAATCAGGGCTTCAGCGAGGGCTACAAAAAGCTCCAAAAACGGATAACACAAATCCGCACTGCCTGCTACATCGTGATCGCAAGTTTGAGTGGTTGCAGGCATCACGAGCTGGCTTTCGTCAGAGCGGGGGCGTGGTACAGCACCCTGGACGACGAAGGAAATCGCTATTGGTGGCTGCGTTCGCGCTCGTCGAAAACCAACGTGGGTGAGACAGAGTGGATGGTGGCGGAGGCCGCTGTGACGGCGCTCCGGATACTTGAGCGATGGGCTGCCCCGATGCAAAACCTGCTAGAGCGTGAAATTGCGGAGCTTAGGACGCTCGAACCTGGGGACCTGAAAATCGCGCACGCCCAGGAGCACATCGGGGCACTCTTTGTAGGCAAAGATCTCGCAAAAGGGAAAACTGTCCGCACACTAAGCAATTCAGCGATGAATATGGCCTTGGCGGATTTTGCGAGTTTTTCTGGCGTTAAGCATATCCCAACAACACATCAGTTTCGAAAAACCTTTGCAGTCTATTCTGCCCGCAGCCGGTTCGGTGATCTCAGATATCTTCGCGAGCATTTCAAGCATTGGTCCATGGATATGACCTTGGCGTACGCTCTGAACGATTCTCAGGAGTTGGCACTTTTCGTAGAGATAGAAAGCGAACTCGATGATTTAAAAGAAGGGGCAGTATCAACTTGGCTCAACCCCAGATCAAGACTTGCTGGCGGATATGGTCGGAATATCATGAACTGGCGAGCGAGAGAAGAACACGTAGTGATGTTCAAGAGCCGCGCGGATATGGTCAAGGCGATAGCAAGAAGCACATCTATCCGTAGCAATGGTCATGCATTCTGTACCGCGGACGACCAGGCTTGCGAGGGCAATGACTTGAATCAAACGCGTTGCGGTGACGGTTGTGAAAACGCCGTCATCGATGATCGGTTTAATCCAGTCTACCAGGGCATCTATAGCCATTTACAAGAGCTATCTGAGCTCGACGACATTGGCGAGCCGGGTAAGCTTCGAGTGCGCCGCGATCTTCATAGATGTGCAACCGTTTTGGCGGAGCTATCCGGCACGCCCATTCTGAGGAAACCAGATGCCCAGAAAAGCAGCTGACATACGTGAGAAAGAGCTGAAGCTTGCCATCTATCGCATAGAGCGTGGCCGAGGGGTTACCGGGGCGACTGCACTATCGATTGCCGCCGTGGCTCGGGAAGCGGGCGTCAGCTCTGCACTTATTCATAATTATTATCCAAAAATTGCGGAAATCGTCCGAACGAAAGTGGGCGGGTCCAGCCAACAAAAGCGCGATCAAAAACATGCTGAACTTAAGGCCGAGAAACTGAAAAGTAAGTCTCTTCGAGCTGAAAAAGCAATCCTTATACAACAGATTGCTCAGTTAGCGAGTATCAATGAGACCTTGCTGCTCAAAAACAGGACGATTCAGGTGTTATTGGACGGAGACCGAGTCCGAGCGATACCGCCGAAGCGCTAAATCGGCGTAGCGTGAGCATAGAGCTGAGAAATTTCGTTGTAGTGGATGATCTCTGAGGAAGCTGTCGCTGCCTTAAAAATTGAAGGTCGCTGGGCTAGCCTTTTTGTTCCCCTTTTAGCTGTCGCAACGGCCATGGCTGCATATTCCGGTCTACTTGACCATCTGTGCCGGTAATCGTTGACCAGCAGCCCTAAAAGTTCTGGTCCTGACCATGTTGACTACTGACTTACGCGGCAGAGCGACTTGGTTCTATGGTTCAAGCAATAAACATTTGCTTAGATGGCAGAATGCGGCCATCAGCGGTAGTCCGAGCGCCTGGTCGGAAAGCAGACCCTCAACGCCGCTATCGACCCGAAGCCGCTGTACGTGTGACGCAAAAGCAGACGCTAATATGCGTTCCAAAAGCCAGAGGGCACGCTCATTCAGGTGCCTGCAGCTCTGCCTCCTTACCTGCCGGCCGAAACCACAAGTTCCGAATCGCTGCGTCGTCGCTCTTCGGCTTCGGTTTCACGTCCCGGACTTTGAACGTCGTCGGTAAATTGACCGCGTTGCCAAAGATCAGGGCGTGTTGTTTTGGTAATGACGGCAGGCGTTTCATCACGCTATCGGAAACGAACGGCGTCATCTGCCGGATATGCTGAAGATCATCGGGGTTCTGGATGCGATGCACGACGAAGTTCGAGCACTGCGACAGCACCGTCTTCGAGAGCTCGCTTGGCCGTTGCGAAGCGACCATCAGGAACAGGCCGTACTTCCGGCCTTCTTTGGCGATCCGCTGAAAGATTCGACTCGCGTCGATCGCATAGCCCGACGGCCGTTCCGCGACGTACCGATGGGCTTCCTCCAGGACCAGGTTAACGGGCGTCCGGTTCCTCGGCTCCGCTCTGCGCAGCCGGTCAAAGATCAGCCTTGCGATGACGGCCGACGCTACCTCGACGACCTCATCCCCCGCTTCGTTCATGTCGAGCACGATCACTTGAGCGGATTTCTGGAACTTGCCATCCAGCCGGGAAAGGCCTATGCATCGCTCGACAAATTGCGCCACGTCCCGCTCGTGCTCCTGAAGCTGCTCTGGCGGCACGCGCAGGAACGCAAATTCATCGCGCTCCCGAATCCACTTGAATCGCGTAATCATCTGGGAGCAGTAGTCCCGGATCTGCATGTTGCCGTGGGCTTCCTCGTAGAGAAGCGCCAGGTCGAACGCTTGCTCGAGGTCCTCGAATCGAAAGCTCTTGTTCGAGTAATTCGGCACCTTGACGTCTTCATCCAGTTGCGCCTCGAACATCTGCATCAACTGTGGCAGCTGCGGCATCGTTCCGAAATTGAGCCCCAGTAAAGGCCTCGCGGCTTTGAGAGTTAGCGCTGCTGTCTGGAAAGATGACAGCAAGGCTGTCATGCGATCAGCCTTCGCCGCCGGACTGTCAGCCGAGTTAAGCACGTAAAGAAGGCACTTTGCGAGGATGTGGTTCTTGAGCTTCTCGAGCGCTTCTTGATTGCCCCCTTCGGACGAGAACAGGGTTACCAGGCCGAGCGCTGATCGCAGGACTGGCTGTTGCGTCCGTTCGCTGGCACGCAGCAGATGTTCCCACTCCTCAACTGTCATGAACCAGTGAGGCAGTCGGAACACAGTGGTCGTCTCTGCCTCGTCCGCTGGTGCGGGGGCTGGAGAGGTTGGATCAGCCTCGAGCTTCAGATACCGTCGCCTCACAGACTGAGGCAGTTCGCTGAACGCCGAACGGTACTCACCGTTAACGTCCAGAAGAAGGAACGTGGCACCTCTCGCGAAGAACTCATCTCTTTTCTCGAACAACGACTGCAGGAGGGTGGCCACCGTGCACGACTTGCCGCTACCGGTGTTGCCCAGAACAGCGGAGTGGCCGCCGAAGAACTCATCGACTCTGACTTTGACGGCGTAGTCCTGGAAGACTACCGACGTGCCGATCGACAGCGCGTTGTACCGGGTCGCTTCGCCGTTGCCCATCGGCGGCGGAACGACCTCGGTAGAGCTTTGCACTTCAAAGATCCTGTCAAGTTCCTCGTCGAGCACGTAGAGCGCATCGGCATATAGAGACGGAAACGTAGAAACGCCGAACCTGAATGCACCATCGCGCCGCTGTGGAAGCATTCCCACTGGAACGAGGTCCAGGTATTTGGCTGAACCTGCCTTGTCTAGTTCTGTCGATTCACCTTGACCACCGCGAGAGGAGGAGGCGTCCTTTTCCCGCAATCCGACGACCTCCGCGACCACGTACTCTGCTTGTGCCGGCATCACGACGAACGAGCCGAGCCGTGCGACGTAGTGGACATCATCGAAGCCGACAACAGTGAAGTTGGCAGTCCCACCATGCAGCTCCACCACCAGGCGGTCGGCCGCCACGGACACCACTTTACCGATCGCTCGGCGCCGGTCGTCAGTTGTCATGGCCGTTTTCCTCGTTTGGCGCCGCCTTGACACCTTGTGCGATCAGCTCCTGCAGCACCTTCTTCACGGCGGTATCAACCTTGTCGGCGGGAGACTCAGGCATGAATTTCTCGACGAAGATGTCGAAGTAGTGCGCCTTTGTTCCTTCTCTCGGGCCAGCTCCACCTATCAGCCAGATCCGGGGGTCGTGCAGTGAACGAAGCTTCTGTGCTACTCCTGCGGCGTCGGGCGGAAGGAACGCCACCAGGCGGAACGTCGGTATGGTGAGCGCCTGGAAGATCAGGTTGTTAACGTGCTCGTCACCGAAGCTGTAGCCAACCACGAAAAGAACGCTCTGATCTCGCACGATCCGTCCCTGGAACTCCCGGAACAGGTCCGAGTACGGCGACCCGAAGCTGGCGTTCTGCTTCATGGGTGTCGGATAGATCATGACCCGGCGGCCTTTGGTGGCCGCGACCGCTGGAACCTCCCGAATCGGAAACAGGCTTCCGCCCTCTTCGATCCAGTTGATCGAACCGTGCAGCTTGCACAGGTAGATGAAGCTGTCGACCGCTGCCCACTTGCGACTCGTGAGATCGAGTTGCTCGGCAAGCGCGTATCGGTAGGTCGTCGGATTGAACCTGCGCTCGATGGTCCCTGAGAAACCGTTGCAATACGGCATCCCGAGCCGGTCAAGCGCGGTTTCGCTAAGGAGGTCGTAGTTGGTAGTGAAGATCCATGGTCGAGGCAGCGTCCGGTCCCTGTAGACCAACTTCCGGTAGAAGGCCTGATAGAGCTCCACGATCGCAGGGTCGCCTTTGGAGAAGGGTGCTTCCGAGCACCTCTGACTGACGAACGCTGTCACCTTTTGGATCAGCGAATCGACCGCAGCCTTGCCCTTTGCCATCTCCTCGCTGGCGCTTCGCTTGAGCACGAACTGGAAGCTGTAAAGTACCTCCATGAGCCGTTCGAGGTTCGATGCGAACTCTTCGGCTTTGAGATCGAAGCCGAGGTGCTTCGTCAATGCCTCGCGCTCGGCCGCACTGGGAAAACGCGCGTCGTCGAAGCCCGGCGCAGCTCCCAGGAACTCCTTGGCCAGCGGCGCCATCGTGTCGATACCCCGCTGCGTTCCCTCAACCACCAGCGAAGAACATCCTGACCCGAACAGGAACGCCAGGTTCTTGGCGTTGAGGGCGTTATGCAAGTTCTCACGCACTCGTAGCGCCCCCTTCTCCCAGTCGAAGTCTTCGCCATTTTTCGGTGCGACGACGTCGTCGCCACCCTTTAAGAACGAGAACCATGCATTGGCCGGTGGTGCTTCTGGCATTTATCCCCCTGAGTATTGGTTGACCCGACACACGTTACCGATCACGAAGTCCTATCGACAGCCCGTTTCGGAAAATTCCATCATACTGGCCTCATTGCCGGAATGCGTACGTACCAATGACACTGCTGTCTTCCGGGACGCGAGGGCGAGTTGTGTACCACGGTCCTCTTCCATCGATCTCTTTGGTCTACACACCCACTAGGTCTTTAGCGCTCCCTGCAGTGATCGACTGGGAGCACATGACTTACATGATTTCCGTTGAGGCGGTGTTCGCGCCGAAGCGGTGAATGCTGCTTTCGAGTGCACGATTCGGCTGACCGCTTCTGGCCGTCGACCGAGGTTCAGGAAGGTCCGTTTCTCCTGAGCCCTACCGGCAGCAACGGGCCCTTAACGGTAGTTGCCTCTTCTCCAAAGGCGACATTCGGTGGTCAACACCAGGGAGGTGGTCAGCGTTTAGCGGAATGGTGGTCAATGATTATCAGCAGCTGTAGACAAACTATTTACTCGCCCGCCGAAACTCTGCCCCCGAAGACGACGGCCGGTGATCTGGTGCGAGCTCGAGGATGCACTCAACATAGGGTTTAGCCACCTCCCATGAGGCGCGCGCATCATTCAATTCAAACAATCGTCTCGTCGCCTCCACTGCATCCGGCCACTTCGTCTCGTTCGACCCTATTAGAGCTACCCTCGCGTCCCGTGCATCGTGCTTGTGTCCGTCTTGCCCCCCATAGCTGTGAAATTCAACAATCCGGGGTGGTTTAGGAGTGCTTGTATCGGCACAGGTCGCAGCTGGCGCAGCAGTCTCCCGCGTTGTGTGCCCACCCGCGAAAGAATCCTGGATGGTATGCAGCACCGAACCAAACGCAATGTGATTGAGCTTCGGCAGCAAATGGTTGTTGCGGCCAAGAATATAGATATCCGCGACAGACCACTCCGAACATCCGAAATGCTCCGCGATCGTCGGGTTGGCAATAGTCTTCAGCATCGTCTCCGGTTTTATCTCTCGCGTGGACACTTTCCACGCAAACTCCACCCAATCAATCATCTTCTGCCGCGTTATGGGCGCTTGTACATCGTCCTCGCTTGCCATTCCGTGCAGGAACTGCAAGTCCCCGAAATGCGACCGCGTCAATAAATTCCCCCGGCTGTAACCCTTTCCTCGCGCACATCCGGATATCTTGCGTGTTTCAGCCGTCTTCTGAGCACTCGTGAACATGCAGTACCAGCACTCCGGCTGCGTCGCAAACCTCACCGTCTGCGCCACATTGCATGCCGCAGAGCGAGTCACGAACTTCTTACAGTTCTTCCCCTCGTTATGCCGGAGCCGAAACGGTGGCAGATCATTCCAGCGTACGCCGTAGATCACATATGGGCTGGCAAATCCGCGGTCAGCTCCTTTGCAAGAGGTATCCCCTTGCAGTTGACCGAGTTCCACAGGGCAGCCGTAACCAAGTTGCGTGATTTCCTCGTGCACAGGCTCCTTGATCAACACGCCGACCTGGCCAGCTACGCTGGACAACCAGTTCGGACTTTCATTCGTCAATTTCGCCTCGAACTCCGAACCAAGAGGCGCGAGTTGAAACGCGCTCACTACGGTCACCTGCACAGCAATGGCTATTGCAAAGCCGATTTGTTTCAATCGCATCATTCTTCCTCGTCGTTTCATGTGATTCAACTGCATCTCACATCACCACCCATAGCTGGATTGAGGTGGAGCTTCAGCAGCCGCTGTAATTTTTTCGCCCGCTTTTGGTGATTGTGTAAGTTCCGCCGCGCGGCCCAACGTTGCACGTGGATCCACTGCGCTGCTGCGGCGCGCTGGGTTGCGGCGCTGCAGTAGCGCTTGAACCTTTGGAGCCATGACAGTGGTAGTCACCCGTTTTGCGATTTGTATGACAGCCCTGGGCATCTGTACCGCCAGAGTGAGCGTAAGCAAGCTCACATGCGAGTAGCAACGCGAGTGAATAGAATATCTTCTTCATGGCTCCTCCGGCCTCGTGACCGCATCGTGGCATGCGCTTCCTTTTGGCGCGCCCTCTAATTGGATGAGACTGAACCTGGTGCCCGCATGCGCCAGAACCAGACTGCCGGCAGGGCCTACTCTTTGCGGCGACGCTCTTTACGCCAGTCCCATGGCGAAACAGGGTTGCGGTCAACCCACAGGCCTTGCCTGTTGGCTGCCGCTTTGATCTCCGCCTCTGCATAAACCTGCTGGTCGAGCGCAGACTGTTCTTGCTGGTATGCCTTGTAGTGCCAAGCCAAGCCTGCCCGCACCTGGGCCAGATTGGCGTCGCTCCCGTTCACCAGCACTTTCCCCACCAGTCGGCCGTAGCGATCGCTTTTCTCGCTCTCGACCTCCACCCACCGGCCATAGACAAGATTCGAGAGATTTTGCTTGGAGCGCTGGCCAAACAGCATCTTCTTTTCCGGCGCATCGATGCCAGACAGACGCACCACATGCTGCACCTTGTCGGCATCCAGCACCTTGATGGTGTCACCGTCGGTCACGGCCACGACCTTGCCGCCCAAGGCGGCCGCAACAGCAACGACGGAAATGCCCAGCGCCAACACCGAGGCCAGCAGGCCACGCCACACTCTGGCGCCAATAAGCCGCGATGGCAGTTGTAAAGCGCCGACCCTCATGAGGAGGGGTGCACCAGGAACGCTCGCGCCGTGGTCGCAATGACCTTTCTTGCATTGGCAGCGACATCATTTGAAGGGTGCCTGACCGAGGCGGCTGGAAATGGCCAGGGTGGGTACCGCCGGATGTTGGGCGGCAGGGTGAACGGGACTACCGGCGCGCGCGGCTGCTGGGTATTTAATGCTTGCATGGGGTCGTCTCTGTCAGGTCTCATGGGCCAGCCATCCTACTGGACAACTGTATTTATGTAAGGGGTATCCTCTTAGCTCCACAGAGTTTGGATATACTGGTTAAATANNGTATCATAAGTACCATGGACGAGCTTTCCCCTTCCCAATGGGTTACCAGGTGTGCCGAGCGATTGCACGACCACTGGCAAACGGTGGAGCCTGCGCAACTGGAAGAAGTAGCGATGGAGCTCTGGCGCGATTCACACCTTCGAGCGCTGCCCCCTGCAGAGGCCGCAGCGTTGTGGCTCAGTCCTGTGGCTTGCCAGCAGTCCTAGCGCACACATCGCCGAGGCTGTAGACACAGCCGACAGCAGCTTGCAGCTGAGCCTCACAGCAGCCATCTGCCCACCAAGCCAGGCTGGCTCAGCGATTTATGATGGAACTTCCGTGGATACCAAACAGAAGTCATGCCCAATATCGCTACCATCCTGAAAACAGAAATCTCCCGTGTGGCCCGCAAGGAAGCCCGGGCCGACACCCAACCGCTGAAGAAGGCGTCCGCCCTTCACCGCTCGGACATTGCCGCCCTGAAACGCCGGATCACCGCCCTCGAGAAACTCGTCGCTCGCCTGGGCAAGGCTGCTGCCAAAACAACGCCGGCCGCCCCAGTCGAGCAGCCTGGGGGCGCCTTCCGGTTCAGCGCCAGCGGCCTGCAAGCGCAAAGAAAGCGGCTGGGCCTGTCGGCCTCGGAAGTGGCCCTTCTGCTGGGTGTATCTGATCAATCCGTCTACAAGTGGGAGAACGGCAAAACCCGGCCCCGGGCCAGCCAGTTTGCGTCGATCGCGGCCTTGCGAGGCTTGGGCAAGAAGGAAGCCGCAGCCCGATTGATGCGTATTCCGGTCTAGTTGTTAAGTTGCAATAGGTTGCTGCCACCAAGTCGGGAGGCTGGGGGTTTGTATCCCAATGCCGAGTGAGGCCTTCGGGCGTTGTAGTAACTCAGGAAGGAAGGCAACCAGGCAGTGCGCTCGACGCTATTGGCCCAGATGCGCCCATAGGCCCATTCACGAAGGCAAGTCTGGATGAATCGCTCGGCCTTGCCATTGGTCTGCGGCCGGTAAGGCTTGGTGAAGGTATGTTTGATGCCCAGAGCCTGACAGGTCTTGTTAAACAGCACCGAGCGGTACGCCGGGCCGTTGTCAGTCAGCAGCCGCTTGACCGTCACGCCCAGCGCCTTGTAGTGGGCCACAGTGGCCTTGAGGAATTCGACGGTCGACTCCTTGCGCTCGTCCAGGTGCATCTGCACGAAGCCGGCCCGAGAATGGTCGTCGATGGCAACGTGCGCGAATTCCCAGCCGGCAGTCGATAGACGCGGTCGGAGCTAGTGGCTCGAGAAAGAGCGCGGTTTTAAGAAGATACCGTAGCAGCAGCCACGGAGGTCTCTGGAAACAGTTCTTTAATGAGGTCAATGGCGTGGTCGTAATAGACGCGACTCTTGAGGAACCGTGCAGGCTTCGCCGACTTCTTGCTGGCGCGGGCCTGCGGGTGCCTCAGCAGGAAGGCAGGCACGCCGGCGAGCTTGAATTCATGCAGCCCCTGCGGCACGTGCTGTCGAACGTCGTCGAAGGCGCCCAAAGCGCTGCTGACAAAGCCGGCGTGGCCGAAACCGCAGGCGAAGACGAACACGTCCGGCTTCAAAACCTCCACCTCGAGACGAAGCATCTTGCGAGAGACCTCACGTAGCTCTTCCGCGTAGTGCAGGGAGTTCCGGTGGCTGGTGCAGCCTTGATCCCAGTCCATCTTCAAGAGGTTGCCGTAAGCAATGGCTTGTCGACGCCCATCAGTCAGGCGCTTGGCAGTGTGGGTCAGCGTCTGGGTGAACGCGCCGCGAGGGCCGGGGTCATTCAGGTGATTTCGATAGCGTTGATGTAGCTGTTCGAGCGTGCACCGGCCATCGAAGTAGGAGTCCAGACGAAGTCCGCCAATCCAGCCATTGGTCTCTTTGCCCAAGAACATGACTCGCACCGGCGTGTCGAGATACTCCTGAGAAACCCACATTAGCTGCGGCAGCGACAAGGTGGCCCGGTGTCCGGTGGAAAAGCCAGCGCCGGCTAAGGCCTCGACATAACCCACATCGAGGCGGGCCTGTAAATCATCTCGGGAATCGGGCATTTGTTTTGATGGGGCGTGGTCGATGAGTAAACTGTAGTCAACGATCTGGGTCGTCGAGGACCGTCGGCAGAAAAAATCTGTGAGGCTGTGCCGAATGACTGCTTCTGGCCGAGTTGTGTCATGGTGACTCCTTCTGGACTGGGCCCGTTAATGTCCTTGGATTCTGCGGAAAGCATTCATCGAAAACGCTGCCACTCTGGGCAACAAGATTCCGGACCCTATATTGCGGTTACAGAGGGATTGGAAGCGCACCCTAGAATGGTGGTTTCAAATGATGAGCCTCAGATGACCACTGCCAAGAAGCAAACAGCATTCAACCGTGCCCTCACTCCCAGCGCCGAGCTGGCCGCTGTGATCGGTGCAACGCCTCAACCCCGCACAGAAGTGGTGAAGCTCATGTGGGAGTACATCAAGGCCAATAACCTGCAGAACCCGAAGAACAAGCGAAACATCTTGGCTGACGCCAAGCTCAAGGCCGTCTTCGGAAAGGATGAAGTCACCATGTTCGAGATGACCGGGCTGGTGGGCAAGCACCTGAGCTA
>CXWL01006711.1_pt1 | contig 14437 bp, 8 predicted proteins | sample 590931 | NCBI WGS metagenome assembly CXWL01 (sample SAMEA3498368, study PRJEB10139) | groundwater metagenome | biome: water well; material: biofilm material | place: Germany | collected 2015-04-27 | reverse complement strand
CGTATGCCGTCTCCTCGCGCAATTGCATAAGAAATGCCTCGCTCATCCAGATACTCTGTAAACAGGGCAATCTGCGTGCTTTTACCAGCACTGTTTAGTCCATCAAATCCTAGTGAGCTAATGGTTGTCATTTCTGGAACAGGTATATCAATTGGAGGCCGGCTTCACCTACCGACGGGAGCCGGGCAGCTACTCGATGCAATGCGCTCGCGTGAGGCAAGTCGTCAGCGCGTCCTCCACACCACTGCACGATCGCTGGAAACACAACCCGGGTAATTACGTAGTATGTCGACACATCGTCGGCTCGCGACCGAAGGGATAATCCGGGAGTCGTCATCCTCAGCAATGCGTCCTCGGAAAGCAGCAGGGTATGATTAGGATGTCGAAGGGGCGGTACTTGTAGTCGCCCTCGGTATTTGTTCACTTGTTCGTATCGATCGGCGGTCGCATCACAGACACACAAGTGGCCAGCGTGTTTAAGGACGCGTACACTCTCATTGAGCACCTGTTGCTGGCGGGCACGCGAGGGTACGTTCCCCAGCGCGCGCTTAAGCAAAACGAAATCGAAGCTTTCATCGGCGAAGGGGAGGCACGCCATATCGGCCACGGCAAATCGCAGTGTATCAGTAGCGACATGCTGCGCCGCCCTGATGGCTTCGTCGTTTCTATCGATCCCTATCCCATGTACTCTCATGCCGGCGAGGATCGCAGCCGTACTGAGGCCATCAGCGCAGCCAAGGTCCAAAAGGTGTTGGACCTCTAGACGTCTGACGATTCGTCTGATCGCCCGATTTTCGCGGCGCGTGAGGTATATGTCTGGCGACGAAAACGCTTCAGTTCCGCCAAGTGCCTTAACGCGTTCCGTCCAAAGGTATTGGTTGAAGCAAGTGAGCGCATCTTCCAGCAAACGTTGCGGCTCCCGAAGAACTTCTCGCGCGTAGTCGCGCACCTGCCTAAGGTGGCTCTCGCTAAATTGTTCGCTAAGATTCTCCAGACCCGAGTAAGGATAGGTGATCACTAGGGCGCTCATGCGACCGGAGTACTTACCAGAGTAATCGATAACCATCGGTTCTCCGGCGGCAAAGACTCTAAGTAGTTCGATAAAACCGCCACAATGCGCAATCATCTGCTCAACTGCGAAACCGCAGCCTACAGCTTTTTTGGGAATGTTGAGGGCCCGAAAGAACGCCTTGGCAAGAAGCACATCTCGGTGTAACTGGCGTCGCAAGTGCCGACGAGTGAAGGCACCGTGCTGCCAGACGTCGCCCTCGCATGTATCCATACGCGATGGGTCCACTCCAACAATGCCCAACTTCTCGCCACGGAAGTATGTAGTGGCAATTGCGGGAACGATGTGCGAGGCGTCGCGGAAACGCAACCCGTCAAAATGGTGGTCAAGTGAAGACAGGCCGTCTACAAAGGCAGAGCGCGTAAATGGCGTTAGACCGATGACGCAGTCGATATCATAGCCCCACTTGAGTGCGCAGCCGGATTCGGTAGAGCCAATGTAGGTCACACCGCAGAATCCGGGAACATTGTGAAACGCTTCGCTCAGTAAGTCAGAAAGCGACGCGCGTACCTTGCGAATACGGTCCCAATCCCTCGAGGAAAGAGCAAGCCGTTCAACGAGGTCATCGAAAGGCGCTATACTCATGTTGATACGCCGTCCACTGTCCAAGCTTGGACAAGACCATTCCGCCATCTATCAGTTTCTGTGCTCTGTCGTAGCCTTCACGGATATCACCGGCTATTCCAGCGAGATAGATGCCCAATCCAGCGTTCACGGCAATGACATCTCGCACCCCGCCCGGCTGCCCTTCCAGCGCGCCCTTGATCACTGTTAGGGTGGCCTGTATTGACCCGGGATAGGCGATCTCTTCGAGGGAGACCTGAGGTAGGCCATTAGCGAGCGGGTCGAACAGGTATTCGCGCCGTGTTCCAGATCTCCGTTCAATGATGAGAGTAGGGGCCGCGAGTGAAAGCTCGTCTATGTGGGGACCGCAGGTGATAATGTAGTTCGTTGCGCGATTCTGAATCGCTAGTTCAATGGTGTGAGCGTCGGTCGCGTCGACACACCCTAGGATTTTCCATTCAAGATGGGTTGGATTGCAAAGGGGCCCGATGATGTTCAAGGGAGTCTTAACCCCGGTGCGCGCCTGAACAGGAAGAAGCTTAGAGAAGTCAAAGTAACCAATACCCACGTGGCCAACCTCGGCAACCAGGGCCGAAAGCGAGCCATAAGGGTTAATGCCAAGGCCCTGTAGGATCTCCGCACTGCCCGGCGCGCCGGTGGTCCCCTTGGATCCGTTTTTGCAAACACGAATGCCCGCGCTAGCAATAATGAGTGACGCTGGTGTGCTAATGTTCACAGTCTTTACCGATTCTCCTCCCGTACCGGAATTGCAAAGACATTGGGAGAGAGACACTTTATATGGCGCAGTTAGCGCATCGATGAAATGACCTAGTTCTTCTTGATCAGTCCGCTGGAGGCGATTGCGTGTCTCCATGGCGCACAATAAAGCAGCACACTTGTACGCGTCAATGCTGCCGCTCCGAAGCCCGCGAACAAAGACTCTAAGCTCCGGCTCGGTTAGGTATAGGCCGTTCATCACAACCTCACACAACTTTCGAAATGTCGGGTCGCGCGGAGTAACGGTGCCATGAGCAAGCTGTTTATCGCCATTAGAGCTGGACGCGATTGAACGTAAATGTTTGTACATACGCACTGCGCTGACTGCTACGTCTTCCATCGTATGGATTTCAGAGCCCTCAACTTCATAGCCGAAGTGCCTATAGAAACTAACAGAGGAAGGAAAGGCGTACAGATATACGTCTGTCTCGCTGGATTGGCCGATCTGGTCCTCAAGATGGGCCAGGATATGCTTACCGATGCCGCGATGATGGTGCGCAGGATCGACGTACATTCTCTTGATCCACCCTGCCTCTGCAGCGCCTAGACCAAGGACCGTGCCGTCCTGTTCGAACACGAAAAGATATGGCGCTTTATCCTCCAAGTATGCGGCCTTGCCGAAAACGCGGAAGAGCGCAGTTTGTACCGGCTCGTCTAGGTTCATTGACGTACGGAGGCAGCGTTGGACGATCGAGTAGCACTGCCCGGCGTCATTCAGTTGGAAGGGTCGTATCATTAACCGGAGGCACTCCACAATGATTCAGGTGAAAGGCACTTGGGAGGAAACTCAGGGCCGGGTGGAAGCGCGGCCTTCGGGGGAACGCTCGTCGCTTCGGGTCTACTCTGCGGCCCGCGGCGCCGTACGTCGAGTTTTGGAGTCGCAGCCAACTGCTCGTGGGTCCAGGAATCCGCATTCGGTTTGGTCCGCGGGAGCCGCTCCACGGGACCGAATGAGTACCGCCTTGCTGTGCGCCTCGCCGTTTCGATGGAACTGCTGAGCGTCATTTTCCGCATTGTGCCCTCAGTTGTTTGGTTTGGCCAGGTTACGGCTGCCGTGTCGTGCGCGCTGAACCGGTGGAAGAATCGTGTGGGCACCGCGGTTGTCAGACAAGGAGTTACGGTTTGACGTCTCCGACGGCTCGGCTAGGGTCTCGGGGCCGCGATCACGGCATCTGGAGGCTGTGAAATGGGCCCGATTCGTATTTTGGCGCTGCTGCTCCGCGGGGTCTTGCGTACCGGTGACGCAGGTCACAGGCCTGCGTATTCGCGACACCCTAGTCGTAGCGTAGTGGTTCGACGTCACGCCGCATCGGTACGTTGCGGTTCAAGGACAAATGCGTTCGCGAGGGGGGAATGAGAATCGTCGAGCTTCAGTCTGAGCCCTTCTGCACCTTGCCCTACGCCAACGTGTCGAGTAGCCGTCAAGTCGTGACGGCCCAGTTGCCTTTTGTCCGTGCGACAGCGGATTCACTGCCGCCGAGCATCGATGCGATCATCGTTACATCGGACTTGCAAGGCCGGGAGTTGTGCGACGACTACACCAAGCCCACCAAATTGCTGGGCGAGATGCTGGCCGACGAGATCGACGCCCTGCGTAAAATGGGTCAGCTCCCGTCTAAGGATACGACGGCTATCATCGTCGCCGGCGACCTCTATGCTCGTTCCGAGATGGATCGTCGCGGCGGATCGGGTGACGTGCGCCCCGTGTGGCGCGCGCTGGCAGGGGTGTGCCGGTGGGTTGCGGGCGTGGCGGGAAACCACGACGTGTTCGGTCCAGGGCCGTCCGTCCCCGACTTCCGCGCCTTCTTGCGCACGCCTGGGGTGCATTTCCTAGACGATGCGACGGTCATGGTAGACGGTCTGAAGATCGCCGGGCTCTCCGGTGTTGTCGGCAACCCCCGAAAACTATTCCGCCGAGAGGAACAGGCATTTGCAGGCGCGCTGGGGCACTTGGCGATGGCGGGTCCCGATCTGTTGGTGGCGCACGACGGCCCCGACGTGGCGGGCACCGACCTGCGCGGCTGGATATCGGTCCGACACGCGCTGGAGGCTGCAAGGCCGACGCTGTTGGTTCGCGGCCATGCTCATTGGACTACGCCACTGGCCCCGCTGGCGAATGGCACCCAAGTACTCAACGTCGATTCGAGGGTTGTCGTGCTCCGCCGACGATAGAAGTCGGGCGCCGCATCTAGACACGCTAGCCTGCGCGCATGCTGGACCGGTGTAGGTAATCCTCCGCAAGGGATCGTGATCATGGCCAGCAAGCCTACGCCTGTGCCGGGACACAGTTCGACCGCCAACGTGGTCGCTTCATTCTAGCGCCCGTGTCGTTGCGGAGTTGGTGCGCACTTCGCAAGAATTCTTTGTCTTTCTGTGTCCTTCCGCGTACCCTAGTGTCCATTGGTGTCCCCTTTCTGATAGCGAGAGGGGCGTTATGTGGCGTATTGGCTTGTTTTGCGGGTTTCTCTTTGGGTTCGATTCCCCCCGCCTCCATCTGTAAGTCGTTTATTGGAAATAACTTGCAACTCGTACATTCAGAAGTGCGCAATTCGGCCTGTACCAATGCTCAGGCTTTCAAATCAGTAAGTCATTTGTTTTCAATATGTTGAGGCGATTTCCGAGGATGTTTGGTGGTGGATGCAGTTGCCGGTTCCCCCCGCCTCCAATCTTTACCTGAATGTGAGCGAATTCTGATGGTCCAACATCTCGCGCAACGCGCATCCAATGTGCACATCGCGTCCCCGTCGCGGGTGCTTTGAAAGCCAGTTTTCCAACCTTCGGGAGCATTGAAAGAAAAGGCCGTTTGGTTTTCAAAGTAAGCGAGCGGAGGCACAGCCGCCTCACAACCCAAGAACTCTGCACGCCTGGCCGCGGCGCGAACTCCGTGGGTAGGGAACATCGATGTGTTATCGAACTTGGTAACTCATTCAGAACATTATGGCGCGCCAATTCACTATGCTCTTCGGGTCGGCCCGAGCGTCTGGTGTTCCATCCGGCCAATCGCGAAACAGGTCTTTGCGGAAAGGGACAATTCGTGACCCCTTGTGCAACCCACGGCGTGGGCCAATACATTCCACAGAAACGCGCCATCGAGCAGAGCTGGTGGTCTCGACTGGCGATGGACGCGCGCTGTCCGCAACAGTAAGCGTCAGTCCATGGGAAGCCCGACTTGTAATCAGTACCAACGGTGCTGTTCTCTACGTTTCGCAGTGTCGTAGCCAAGCCCTTCAAGCACTCGGCAAATCTCGACCCAGAGTTCCCGATCATAGTACCCGCATGCGGCCTGGACTTGTTTGCTGGTCATGCCGGCAAGATCGTCAGAATCCTTAATCTTCAGCTTCAAAACAAAAGCGCGAGCGCGCCGGGTGAGGTCGAGCTCAGCCGACGGCGTGTTCCGCGGGCCCACGGGCTTTTCTTCCGGAAGCTCGGCCTGCGCTATGGGATCGATCGATTCTGCGTAGTGCTTCGCCCACTCGAACCACTCCCGGAAGCCTTCCTCGTTAATGGGGCGGATCTTTTCACCATCGAGAGCGGCCTGAAGCGCCGCCAAATAGTGGCGGATCCGTTCGGCGTCATGCCAACGGTTGACATACTCCATGAGCTTCTGGCGTCGACCGAAGTCTAGATCCTTCTTGGCTACCGCGGCGCGGCGGAGTTCGTTAACACTTCTTTTCTGTCGCTCCACACACTCCGCATCGAGCCGCTCTACTTTCTTCATCTCCAGCGCTTGAGCCGCGGTGGTAACGAGCGTGCTGATCACTTTCTCGAGGCGCTGCGTCTTTCGGTCGGCCCACCGGCGGCGAATGCCCGCACCATCAATGATGGCCGCGAGGCGGCCAGTCAGTCGGGATGGGTCGGACACCGGCTTTGCCTCGTCCACTTCTTCATGCAGTTCGAAACTCACCTCATCGGGGCCGATGGCCAGCGCCGTTTTGATTCCGCCCCCGGCCCCGACAACCACGGTCCCGCCCCTGGCTTCCCATTTCGTGATGAGCGACCCAAGGAGTGCCAATGCGCGCGAAACGGACGCTGGAGACAACCGAATGGCGGGCGCCGACAAGGCATCGGTTCGAAGCAGACCGTTCTGATCCGGCTCCGCGATTTCCAATTGCGCCTGTGCTTCCAGAACCAGGGCGTGAGGTGCGGTGGGGGAATCAACTACGCGACTCGGCGGTAATGGCATTGCCGGTGCCGTCGTGGTTTCCAACTGAAGGGTCTCGTCGGGCACGTCCCACCCTTGCATGCGAACAGTCGCGTAATCGTCGTCCCTAACGATCGGCAGCGGCGTCTTTCGCACCTTCTGCCCCGCGGCAAGCCTGGCCCAATACCCGCGATCGGGTCGCGGAATCTTGTACCGCTTGCAGACCTTCGCAAGCCCAACGTCTGAGATCCCGTAGTAGGTCGCGAGTCGCGCACCGGGGATCGTCCAGACTTGTTCGTAAAGCTTTTCTCGATCGACAGTCGCCACGCCGGAAACTGCCCAACACCAACTTGGTTAACGCGAGCCCACGAGTATTATTATGTCACGGTGGGGCGCCTGGCTCCAGCGACACCACAACCGAGTTCAAGAAGAACGAGGATTTTCCAGTGGGGAAGCGATCACTTGCCATTTCTTGTGAACCGGAATCCACCACGGGTTCCGGCGAAATTCGGGGGATGGCCACCGAATCTCCCGGTCCGGAGGTTTTCCAGCCACGCCTCACACGACCGCACCCTCTAATCCAGAATACGCGGCGTCCACCGGAGGCGCTCGATCCGTATGGCCGCCCCTCACGCCACGACCTCAAGCGCCTTGACGTCCAGGCGAGTAAGGCGATGTTCAAACCGGCGCTGGTGGTGATGGATCGGTTCATCAAGGCGCTGGAGGCTCATGGCCTGAGAGTCGATGTTACCGAAGACCATCAGGGTCGCGGCACGTTCGCCTACGACGGGCGCGATCGCGTGCAGTTGCGCATCAGCGAGAGAACCAGGCGAGACGAGCACGTTCCGACCGCCAAGGAACTACGCGAGAAGGAACGTTACTCGTGGACCAAAATCCCGAAATGGGATGATCTGCCCACCGGCGAGTTAGAGCTGATGCCCGGTGGGCGAGTCGATTTGTCCAGCGACGAAGCAATCAATCTGCTGATACGGAAAGCCGTTGCCGATGTGGCGGAGTTGGTCGGCCAGGCCCGGAAAAAACGTGAAGCGGAGGAGGCGGAGCGCCGGCGCGAATGGGAACACCAGCAAGCGATTGCTGAGGAAAAGCGGCGCGTGGAGGCGCTTTTGAAAGCCGCCGCAGCCCTGCGCGAGTACCGCGTCGTGACGGGCTACATTGAAGAAGTGCGGCGGTTCGGTCGAGTGCCGGATGACCAGCGGCGCGAAGGCCAGACGCTCGACGATTGGCTGGCCTGGGCGGAGGCCCAAGCGCAACAGGTCCACCCCCTGGGGGAGTGAGTGGGCGGACGGCGGGGGTTGACAGGCCCGTCGATGCTATGCATATTGAACTTTGAGAATTCAATTTGCATGGAGTTCGTTCATGATTGCGAGGCACTTGTTCAAGACACTGAAAGCGGCCGCCCGCAGCTTTCCCGTTGTGACCGTTACCGGACCTCGTCAGTCCGGTAAGACAACGCTTGTCCAGGCCGTATTCCCGCGGTACCGGTACACTTCGCTTGAGGATCCCGAGGCCCGCGCGTTCGCGACCGAGGATCCTCGTGGTTTCCTCGGTCAATTCCGTGGGAGTGTGATCCTGGACGAGGCGCAGCGAGTGCCGGATCTCTTCTCGTACATCCAAGTCATCGTGGACGACGAAGATCGGCCTGGTCGTTTTATTCTCTCCGGATCGCAGAACTTCCTGCTGCTCCATCGGGTGACTCAATCGCTTGCCGGGCGCTGCGCGGTCCATCGTCTGTTGCCGTTCAGCCGGGCAGAGCTTTCAGGTCATCCGATTAGGGACCTAGGCAAGCTCATCACGTTGCGCCGATCCGCAGCGTCAAAAAAGGGAGCCGATTCTGAAGCACTCTTTCGAGCCTTATTCATGGGTGGGTATCCCCGGATTCACGACAAAGGTCTTGAGCCGCAGCGTTGGCTGGCGAACTACTATCAAACGTACCTAGAGCGAGACGTCCGCGATTTGCTCAACGTGGGCGATATCGAGGGTTTCGGGCGATTCGTGCAGCTATGCGCGGGCCGCAGCGGGCAGATCCTGAATGCTTCCTCGCTGGCCGCCGACGCCGGCGTCTCGCACACGACTGTACGGCGTTGGCTGTCGATCCTGGAAGCTAGCTACATCGTGTACCTACTACGTCCGCATCATCGAAACTTCAACAAGCGCCTGGTGAAAGCACCGAAGCTCTATTTCCTGGACACCGGATTACTCTGCTACCTGCTGCGGATCCGAAGTGCTGATGACTTAGTTCCCCACGCCTCTCGCGGCGCGATCTTCGAGACTTGGGTGGTATCCGAGACATTGAAGAACTTCCACAACCGCGGTGCCGAGCCAGACCTCTATTTTTGGCGAGATTCGACCGGACATGAAATCGACCTTCTGATCGACCGGGGGGCAACGCAGATTCCTATCGAGATCAAATCCGGCCAAACGGTCGCATCCGACTTTTTTTCCGACATCAACTATTGGAAGGCATTGGCCGGACGTCCCAACGGCGATGCCGGCTTGGTCTACGGGGGCGACAATTCCTACAAGCGGCAGGGGGTATCGGTCGTATCGTGGTCGGCGTGGGGTTAGGCCAGCAATCGCGTTCGGGGTTGAGTTCCAGGTATCTGCTTACCCAGCCAAACCACCGCCACAGAACGCGGCGTATGTCAGTGCGGAGTTGGTGCGCACTTCGCAAGAATTCTTTGTCTTTCTGTGTCCTTCGGCGTACCCTGATGTCCATTGGTGTCCCCTTTCTGATAGCGAGAGGGGCGTTATGTGGCGTATTGGCTTGTTTTGCGGGTTGTCTTCTGGGTTCGATTCCCCCCGCCTCCATTGAGAAGCTATTATTTGACAAGGACTTATGACATCGAAATCCGTATTACGGAAACTTTTCCGGGTACTTCGACACAATTCACAGGTCCGAATTGTCCGCACGAACCGCATTTCTAGGACGAAAACGCAATTCCAATTGAGGGCGGAGGCGGACGATCCCCCCGCCTCCGATCGAAGATTTCTGCCCCACAGCTTTCCTTGTCTTTGATGAAGACGCCGACTCGTCCCGGCGCGCAACGAACGACGCACGTTCTCCCACCAGCGAGAAAAACTGCCCGCCGCGATGGACATACGAGGTGGACGGTTCGTGAGCGGGATTCCTTTTGTCATTGTCCCCACGTCGGGTTCTTTTCTGCCCGAAAATCACGATCGAAGTAATCCAAGGGTGCCTTCAAGTCGATGAAACATCGCTCGGTCGAAGGGCGGCGCGTCAGTTTTTCGGCCCCTTGAGTTCTGACCTAATTCAGAATTTGGGACATCGATGAGCCATTTGAAGGGCTGTTGTCCCGGAACGCTGGTGCGGCGATCGTCCGCGCGACCTAACGCGCGAGAGAGCATGCACCTCGCTGAACATTGGAAGCGAGCCATTATCGCAACTCATGGACCCGACATCGCCGGCTGAGTTGGCTCCGCACGGAGAGGCGCAGGACTCTTCATACAAGAAGGACTCCGGCCATGATTTCGAACCGCCCAACCCCATGGAACAGTTGGAGTGGCATCGATTATAGAAGGCTCGGCACTGCGGCTCTTGTCGTTTGCTTCTTTGCCGGCGGTACGGCGTCGGGACAAGGGTTCGTGCCCGCTGGCGCCGCCGCAGCACTGACCACCCTTGTTGGAGCGGGCGTGCCCGGCGCGACGCTACGGGTTGGACAGGTCGAGGCGTACACATCCATCTCTTCGGCCATCTCTGCGGCTAGCGACGGCGACACCATCGAAATCCTCGACGCCGTTCACACCGAAGCGGGCATCGTTGTCAGCAAAAGTCTGACGATTCAGGGTCAAGGTGCAACGGCCACAATCGTTCAGGCGGCGGCATCGAGAGGAGCCGCTCTGGCCGGTGTCTTTTCGGTAGCGCTTTCCAAGACAGTGACACTCCGCGATATGACCATTCGCCACGGAAGAACTCTCTCGGGAGCAGGTATTTATTGTGACTCCGGCTCAACCGTCACGGTCGACAGTTGCATCGTGTCACAGAACGATGCGACGGTCGATGGCGGCGGAATCGCCTCCAATGCCGGTTCCAATCTCACTCTCCTCGACACCACTATAAGAAACAACTCGGCAATCGGCCTGGCCGGCGGCGTTTCGGTTAACGTAGTCGTCAATTCCACGATTTCACGAAGTGTGATAAGCGGAAACATCGCTGGTTCGAACGGAGGAGGCGTGTTCTTCATTGGTGGGCCCGGCGGGGTGAACTCCACCATCGTCAACACTACGATCAGCGGCAACACTGCCAATCTCTCGGGCGGTGGAATGTACTGCACCACGACGAGCGTACTCGACGCACTTTCGGTGACGCTCAACGCCGTCACGGTCGTAAGCAATCACTGTGATCAAGACAACAGTGGCGTGGGCGATGGCGGCGGACTGGCCACGCTTCTTCTCGCCGGGTCCTGCACCGTCAAGAATGCGATCATCGCCAACAATTACAAAGGCGGCGGCACAGGGACCGCGGACGACGTGAGCGGCGCCTTGGTTTCGGGCAATTACAACCTCATCGAAAGCCTTGCCGGTGCAACAATTACCGGAGTTGTTAGTCAGAACATCAGCGGACAGGATCCGAATCTTTCATCGCTGGGGGACTACGGCGGGCCGAACCGTTGTCACTTGCCCCTCTCGGGCAGTCCTGTGATTGATGCCATTCCGAATGGAACGAACGGCATGGGTTCCGGCTCGTTGAATGTGGACCAGCGCGGTATCACTCGTCCCTACAATGGGGTGGGGGATATGGGCGCTGTGGAGTCAAGTCCATTCTTGACCACAACGACGGCAACAAACGCTACATCCTCCACGGCGAGCGCTGGTGGAACCATCATTACCGACGGAGGTACAGCGATTACAGCCCGGGGGGTTGCCTGGAACACGACCGGCAGCCCAACCACCGCGGGCACACACTCAACCGACGGATCCGGTTCGGGAAATTTCATCAGCAGCCTGACGGGGCTGACCGGTGGAACGACCTACTACTACCGCGCGTATGCAGTCACCAGCATCGGCACGTACTATGGCGGCGAGAAGTCATTCACGACGTCAGCCGCTGTCAGTTTGCCCACGGTCACGGTAGCTAGCGCGTCCTCCATTACCGCCACGACCGCCTCGTCCGGAGGCAACGTCACGAGCAACGGCGGCGCCGCGGTGATGGCGCGAGGCGTGGCTTGGAGTACCGCAGGCAATCCGACCATCACCGGAACCCGCACAACCAACGGCACGGGCATGGGCACCTTCACCAGTAATTTGACTGGCTTGTCCCCTGGCATGACCTATTACGTTCGGGCCTACGCCACCAACTCCGTTGGCACTGACTATAGCAGCCAAATCAGCTTCACGACCGCGCCCACGACTCCTACGATCACCGTGGCCAGCGTATCTTCGATCACAAGCACTACGGCTTCGTCCGGCGGCAACGTTACGAGTAATGGCGGCGCCTCCGTTACGACGCGAGGCGTGTGTTGGAACACATCAGGCAATCCAACGACGAGTTCAACGGTAACCACCAACGGCACAGGCACCGGGAATTTCACCAGCAGCTTGACCGGCTTGTCGCCCGGCACAACCTACTATGTTCGTGCCTACGCGACGAACTCAGAGGGAACCAGCTACAGTAGCCAAATCAGTTTCAAGACCGCGGCCACGATCCCGACCGTCTTCACTCCGAGCATTTCGTCGATCACGAACGCATCCGCAGCCGGTGACACGGATGTTGCCGATGACGGCGGTGCGCCGGTAACGGTTCGCGGCGTCGCATGGAACACAAGTGGGACTCCGACGATCAGCGGAAGCCAAACGACTGACGGGTCGGGCACGGGGGCCTTTACGAGCAGCTTGACCGGCCTGGCGCCGAATACGACGTATTTTGCTCGCGGCTACGCGACCAATTCTGTCGGTACGGCCTACAGCGCCCCGACGAGCTTCACGACCGCCGCATCGGCGCCTTCGACGACCACCGCAACGGTCACCGCATCCAACGTGACTTCGATTTCCGCAACCACCGCCACCAGCGGGGGCACGATCACCAATAACGGAGGCGCGGCGATCACAGCCCGCGGAGTGAGTTGGAACACCACCGGCAGCCCGACAACCAGCGACAGCCATACTTCCAATGGCGCCGGCACGGGGAGTTTCACGAGCAGTCTCACCAACCTCGCTCCGGGAACGACCTACTACGTGCGAGCGTATGCAACCAACTCGGCAGGCACGTCCTACAGCAGCGAAAGAACTTTCACCACCTTGTCCGCCGCGCCAACGGTTACCGCAACCACCGCGTTCTCACTGATGTCGACGAGCGCCAGTGTCGGGGGCGCCATCACTAGTTCCGGCGGTGCCTCCATCAGCGCTCGAGGGATTGTTTGGAACACGTCAGGCGATCCCACCATCAACGACCACAACGCAAATTCCGGCGCTGGAATGGGGAGCTTCACCAGCAGTTTGACGGGTCTTTCACCTGGCACGACATACTACTACCGTGCCTACGCCACGAACTCTGCCGGCACCGGCTACAGCACGCAACGCAGCTTCACGACGCCCATTGCGAAAGCGATCGTCGCCGTCCCCAGCGTTTCTTCCGTTGACGGCACGTTCGCGTCAAGCGACGCCAACATCGTCAGCGACGGCGGCTCTCGGATTACGGCGCGTGGGATTGTTTGGAACACCACCGGCAATCCGACGCTTGATGACGATGGAACGATCGATGGAACCGGCACTGGAGATTTCAACAGCAGCCTGAGCGAGCTCGCGCCCAACACCACCTATTACGTTCGCGCGTACGCCACGAACGCGGCGGGGACTGCCTATAGCGGCGAAACGAGCTTCACAACGGGCTCGGTGCCACCTTCCGGCACGACACCCTTGCCGCCCTCCATCACGACGCCTTCGGTTTCCGAAGAGGGTGTGACTGCACTCACGGCAACGACCGCCATCGCAGGCGGCACAGTTGTCGAGGACGGCGGCGCCGCTATCTACGACCGTGGTGTCGTCTGGAACACGACGGTCGGCCCGACTCTCCGCGACAGCTTTACGAGCGAAGGCGAAGGTGTTGGCGGCTTTACCAGCAGCCTTGCGGGATTGGCGCCCAACACTACCTATTATGTCCGCGTCTACGCTACCAACTCCACCGGAACGACCTACAGCAGCGAGGTAAGCTTCACCACCCCGGCGGCGCTGCCAACGCTCGTGCCGGCGGAAGTGGCATCGATCAGTGCGACAACGGCCAGTGTCGACGGTGAGATCATGGCCAACGGCGGCGACTTCATTACGGTTCGCGGTGTCTGCTGGAACACGACGGGCAGTCCATCCACGGGCGATGATTGCACGAGTGACGGAACGGGCATGGGAAGTTTTACCAGCAGCCTAATCGGTTTGTTGCCCGGGACGACCTATTACGTGCGTGGCTACGGCAGCAACTCCGCGGGCACCGCGTACAGCAGTGAAGTGAGCTTCACTACTGCAGCCTTGTCGGAGGAACCCGCGCCGCCCGAGCTGAGTGTGATCGTGAGCGCGAGAACGTTGGCGGTCATCGTGGGAAACGACATCACCTTCGACATTGATGTGGAAAACGTCGGTGACGCGGACGCCGAGCAACTGGTCGTCACGATACCGTTGCCGGAGAACACTGATTTTGTATCAGCCGAGTTGCTCGATGCGCAGCAGACTTCACAAGTAAACGTTGTTGACTCGGCAGCGGTGATCACTTTCCAGTCGCTCGCCGCCGGCGAAATGGCCCGGATTGAACTGATCTTGAATGCGTTGGTGAGCGGCGCCATCCACCTGACGGTCACAGCGAGCGACGCCGAACAAAACGCAGCTGCAGTCGGCGAGGCGGACGTTACCGTAACCAGCGA
>CXWL01124546.1_pt1 | contig 14438 bp, 15 predicted proteins | sample 590931 | NCBI WGS metagenome assembly CXWL01 (sample SAMEA3498368, study PRJEB10139) | groundwater metagenome | biome: water well; material: biofilm material | place: Germany | collected 2015-04-27 | reverse complement strand
GGCAAGGACAAGGGCTTGAACCACCTGGCCCATGCCGGCCTGCTCAAGCGCGTCATCGGGGGCCATTGGGGCCTGGTGCCCAAGCTGCAGAAGCTGGCGCTGGCGGGCGCCATCGAAGCGTACAACTTGCCGCAAGGCGTCATCTCGCATTTGTTCCGCGACATCGCCGCGCACCGGCCTGGCCACATTTCAACGGTCGGGCTGGGCACCTTTGTCGATCCCCGCTTCGGTGGCGGCAAGCTCAACGCGCGCACCACGCAGGACCTGGTGCAGCTGATCGAGATGCCGATGAGCTCAGAGGAATGCCTGTTCTATCAAGCCTTCCCGATCCATGTCGCGCTGCTGCGCGGCACCACCGCTGATCCGGACGGAAATATTACAATGGAAAAGGAGGCGCTGACGCTGGAAGCGCTGGCCATTGCCATGGCCGTCCACAATGCAGGCGGCATCGTCATGGTGCAAGTCGAACGGGTGGCTGAGCGGGGCACGCTCAACCCGCGCCAGGTCGCCATTCCCGGCATCCTGGTCGATTGCGTGGTGGTGGCGCGCCAGGAAAATCACTGGCAGACCTTTGGCGAACCGTTCAGCGCCGCCTTCAGCGCCGACGTTCGCGTGCCAGCGACGTCCATGCCGCCCATGGAAGACGGCGTGCGCCGCATCATCGCCCGCCGCGCCGCGCTCGAACTGGCGCCCGATAGTGTCGTGAACCTGGGAATCGGCATGCCTGAAGGCGTGGCAGCCATTGCCAACGAAGAAGACATCGTCGACCTGATAACGCTCACGGCCGAACCGGGCGTCATTGGCGGCATTCCCGCAGGCGGCCTCAATTTTGGCGCCGCCACCAATGCCCAGGCCATCATCGACCAGCCGTCCCAGTTCGATTTTTACGATGGCGGCGGACTCGACATCGCCTTCCTCGGGCTGGCCCAGGCCGACCGCCACGGCAACCTCAACGTCAGCAAGTTTGGCAGCAAGCTGGCTGGCGCGGGCGGCTTCATCAACATCAGCCAGAACGCGAGGAAAGTGGTGTTCATGGGCACCTTCTTTGGACCGGACGGGGTGCGCAAGTTTGTCGAACAGGTCGAGCACACGACGTTCAGCGGCGCCTTTGCCGCCAAGCGCGGGCAGCCGGTGCTGTACATGACCGAGCGCTGCGTGTTTCGCCTGGCCGAAGACGGCCTCGAACTGACGGAAATCGCGCCCGGCATCGACCTTGAGCGTGACATCCTCGCCCACATGGATTTCACGCCGCGCATCAAGGGCCAGCCGGCGCTGATGGAGCGGTGCATCTTTGAGGCCGGCAAAATGGGCTTGCGCGAGCCCATGCTCAGCCGGCCACTGGCTAGAAGCAAAAATCCCTGCGCCGCATGACGTACACATCACTGCTGACTGGCATCGCCGGTGTACCGCGGTGCAAAATCTTGTAGTGCGTGCGCCCAAAGCTCGCGTGCTTGGTTTCCTGGAGCAGCACCCACTGGTTCAGCTGAGGGCCGCCGCTGGACGACTGGCAAATGTCCACGCGAACGGTTTTACCGTCGGGCATGTCGAACACTTCATCGACAATGGCAATGTGGCCACAGCCCACCCACACCAGGAAGTCCAGCGCGCGGATATCCTTGGCCGCGTTGATGGGGTCCTTGCAATGCTTGTCGGCCCAGTCGCGCGGCAAGGTGCCAATGTAGGACTGCCACTCGCCCGTATAAACGAGGAATTGCCCGGTAAAACCAATGCAATCGATGCCGAAGAAATGGTCGGCCACCATCAGTTCGAGCGCGCCCTGCTCGCTGTAATTCTTGAAATACAGGTCGTAGATCGAGCCTTCCTTGACAAAGACCTTGGCTTCGGGATTCTTCTTGTCGCGGCGGGCATACACCTTGACCTTGAGCTTTTTCATCTGCTCCTTGTTGCGGCACATGAAGTCCCAGATCTGGATGAAGGTGGGGCCGCTGCCCTGCCCTTTCAGCGCCAGGTCCACATTCTTGCCGCCAATAAGCGTGTTCATGTCAGGGGCACTCTTGATGCCCCCTTCGTGATACCAGCGCAGGCTTTTGAACAGCTCATGGGTACTGTCGTTGCCGCCATTGCTGTGCGTGCTGGACATATATTGTTTCAAGGGGACCTGGCCAGCCTTGGCCTGCAAGGCATGCAAGTAGCAGACAAAATCCCAGGGGGTATAGCGTGCGACGCCCATATCAAGCACCTTCCGTCATTAAAAATTGTTGTGGTATTGCCGTGCTGTGCGCGACCACGAAGCGGGCACAGGCCTGCGGGTCGGTCCACCAGGGGAAAAAGCGCGGCGGATCGTCGAAGCCGTTGACCACTGCGCTGGCTAGCGACGGGAAGGCCCCGGCCGCGCCCAGCAAGGCGAGGATGTGCGGCGGTGGCGGCGTCAGCAGCGAATTGGTCCAGTTCGCCACATGCTGGCCATACTCCCAGAAGCGCGCAAACGTGTGCGCCATCCAGGTACGATCGAAGGCCTGCTCGCCGTGCGCAACAATTGCGTCCAGATACACTTTGGCGGCCTTGGCGGCGCTGTTGGCGCCCTGCCCCGTGATCGGATCGTTGACCGAAAGCACGTCACCCAGGCCAAACAGCAGCTTGCCCGACGCCAGTGTTGCCACCGGCTGGCGCACCGTGGGCGCCACGCTGCCTGACAGTACGCCAAGTTCATCGGTGAGGGTGACCTGGCGCGCACGCTCGGCCTCCCACGGCAGATAGGTGCGCAGCAGCGATTGCATCAGCGCCAGATGTTGCTGGGGCGATGCAAGCGCCTTGAAACCATCGATCGGACCGCCCGGCACGCCTTCGAACAGCATGATGTCGCACGGACCGCTGAGCGTGAGTGCCGGAAACGTAAAGTATTCGCCGACACCGGGAATCAGGTTGAAGGCCACGCGGCTGTAGCCGGGCCGCTCAGCCATGCCTGTCACGTACGCCATCGCCAGCGCACGCATGGGCTGGCTGAACGGCGAACGCTGCGCATCACGTGCAAACAGGCTGCCAAGCTCGCCCTTGCCGGTGGCAATCACCACCAGTGCGTGCTCGCTTGCCAGGCGTTCCAGCTGGGCCGGGCCGGCTTGCTCGATCAGCAGTTTGCCGCCGCGCTGTTCGAACAAGGCCATGAACGCGGGCATCTTGAGGCGCTGGTCGACCGCTTCGGCCGGCGCATCCAGGCGCGCGCTCCAGTCGATCAGTGTGGCGCCGGGCGCCTCCGGATGGGGCACGGTCAGGCTGATGCCCTGGACCTGGGGACAGTGCCCCTCCCACAGATTCAAGCCCAGCGCCCGTTCCACCTGCAAGGCGCTGGCGAACATGCATTGGCTCGACATGACACGGCCAGCGGCGATCTGCTCCGGCCCGCGGTCGCTGACCATGGTCACCTGGTAACCGTGCTCCAGCAGTCCGAAGGCGAGCGCAAAGCCCGCCTGGCCGCCACCCACAATGGCAATCCGGCGCATGCGCTTACTTCACTTCGCCGTGGTTCTCGGCAATGTCCCACGAGAAGGACTTGTCGCCGGCAACGGTGCCCTTGCTGTCTTGCGGCGTGTAGGCAAACGTGACCTTGCCGAAATTGAGCGTGATGTTTTCGGTGAGCCGGTCTTCGCCGCCCGAGCCGCCCGTCGACACGGACGTCACCAGCACTTCTTCCATCGTGATGGTGATGTATTTGTTTTGTCCTTCACCAGCCTTGCGCGCAATCAGCACGCATTTCTCGATGTGGCTGCCCTTGGCCAGCGCGGCCATCAGCGCGTTACTCGAACTGTCGACGTATTTGGTGAACGACAAGTCCTGGAAATTGGCCTTGCCGGCGCCGCCGCCGCCGCCCATGTGGGTGCTGCCGGACTGGCTCATGCCCCAGCTCCAGGCCAGGACGTCGATGTCGCCCTTCGGACCTTGCACCTTGTCGCGCGATTCGCCTTTGATCTTGGCGCCCATATTGATGAACATATCTAATGCCATGAAAGTCTCCTGTAATTGCCCGCCACTGTGGCAGGCAAGCCAGTATCCAATCTTGGCAACACGCCAACTATCCAGATTGCGCGCCCCCTGTCCGCAACGTGCAAATAAATATAATAATTACATCGTGCTGTAAAGACAGCTTAGGCGTAAGATTGCATCTTCCACAAGGAGTTGATGCCATGACCAATCTGTCCGGCGCCCTGATTGAACTTCCCGAGCGGCAACTTTTCGCTTCGCGTGACCTGGCCCAGACCCGCAGCCTGGTCGGCGCCGTGATGAAGCCGCATGAGCTGCACGTGCACGGCGCGTCCCAGCAGGTCAATGCGCGCATGCACCATATGCCCTTTGGCGGGGTGTCGCTGAACCGGCTCAAATATGGCGCCGAAGTCGATATCGAGCCCGGGCCACTGCAAGATTTTTACCTGATCCAGATGCCCTTGGCCGGCCACGCCAGCATTACCAGCGGCGCCCAGCAAGTTGATTCCTGTGCCGACATGGCAGTGGTGATCAGTCCGCACGATGAAACCGTGATGCGCTGGAGCGCCGACTGCGATCAATTGATGGTGCGCATACAGCGCCAGCTGGTCGACCGCGCGGTCGGCGCCCTCAGCGGCAGCCTGGAGCCGGAAGCGCTGCGCTTTCAGCTGGGCTTTCGCTGGCGCGAGTGCGCGCCGTGGAATTGCCTGGTCCAGTATCTGGACGCCTGCGCCAGTCATCCGTTCGACCCGGTACAGTACCGGTTGATGGTCAGCCACATCGAACAGCTGGTCGTGTCCACGCTGATGGGCGCGCAAGCGCACGACAAGCCTGCCGCCAACAGCGCGCGTTGCAGCGTCGTATTGCCGCGCCACGTGCGCAAGGTGCAAGACTTCCTGCATGCCCACGCGAGCGAGCCGGTGACGGCTGACCAGATGGCCTTGATTGCCGGCGTCAGCCTGCGCAGCCTGTATGCGGGCTTCAAGGAGTATTGCGGCGTGAGCCCCATGCAGTACCTGCGCGCCTTGCGCCTCGATGGCGCGCGCCAGAGCCTGCTCAACGAGCCGCACTGCAATATCGCCGCCGTTGCCATGCATTGGGGTTTTGGCCACCTGGGCCGCTTTTCCATTGAATACAAGCAGCGCTTCGGCGAGAGTCCGAGCCAGAGCCTGCGCCGTCATTAACGCCGCGCAAACGCCCTGATCCGCTGTACACTTGAGGCATCACCAACGCGCTCACACACCACGATGTCGATGCAAATCACGGAAGCCTTCCTGCAGGATTCCGCCGCCATCCACAAGCATGCGATGGCCTCCCTGTTCGAACAGCTCGACACCTTGTGCGAAGGCGCGATCACGGTCGATCGCAAGGGGAGGATCGCGTGGATTAACGACAAATACCTGGCAATGCTGGGCATCGCCGACGTGCAGCAGGCACTCGGCCAAGATGTCGAGCACATCATTCCCAACAGCCTGATGCGCGATGTGATGCGCACCCGCCAGCCGCTGCTGCTCGACATCATGACCATCGGCAAGGAGTCAATGGTGGTGACCCGCATGCCGCTGCAAAATGCTGACGGCGACGTGATTGGCGCGGTCGGCTTTGTGCTGTACGAAAAGATGAACCACCTCAAGCCCCTGCTGGCCAAATTCGCCGCGCTGCAAGCCGAATTGGCCCAGGCCAAACGGGGCCTGGCCGAAAGCCGCCGTCCCAAGCACACGCTGGCCAGTTTCATCGGCGACAGCGCAGCGAGCACCGACGTCAAGCGCATGGCAGCGCGTGCGGGGCAGCAGGATGCCAGCGTGCTGCTGCTGGGCGAAACAGGGACCGGCAAGGAAATTATCGCCAGCGCCATCCATGCCGCCTCGATCCGTTCGGCGGCGCCCTTTATCGGCATCAATATGGCAGCCGTTCCCGAAGCCCTGCTCGAAGCCGAATTTTTTGGCGTGGCGCCAGGCGCGTTTACCGGCGCCGACAAGCGCGCCCGCGACGGCAAGTTCAAACTGGCCGATGGCGGCACCTTGTTTCTGGACGAAATAGGCGACCTGCCCCTTGCCATGCAGGGCAAGCTGTTGCGCGTGCTGCAGGAACAGGAATACGAGCTGCTGGGCTCGAACACGGTGGTCAAGGCGGACGTGCGCGTGATTGCCGCCACCAGTGTCGACCTGATGCAACTGATGCGCGAAGGGCGCTTTCGCTCCGACCTGTATTACCGCCTGAACGTGCTGCAAATTGCGCTGCCGCCCTTGCGCGATCGCCTGGCCGATCTGCCGCTGCTGTGCGCGGCCCTGCTGGTTCAGATTGCCGAGCGCACCGGCATGGCCGCGCGGCGCCTGGGCCCGGATGCGATGCCCCTGCTGCACGCCTACCGCTGGCCGGGCAATGTACGCGAACTGGCCAATGTGCTCGAGCGCGCTTGCATCCTCAGCGACAACCTGGCACTGGGTGCGGCCGATTTTGCTTTTCTGGGTCCGCCCGCGGCGCCCGTGGCAGGCAACTATGCCGACGCGCTGGCCGCCTTTGACCGCAACATCCTGCGCGCCGCGCTGCAGGACAATGGCGGCAATGTACCGGCCGCCGCGCGCCAGTTGGGCATGTCGCGCGCCACCTTGTACAAGCGCATCGCCGCGCTGGGCCTGTCGCCACGGGATGCTTGAGGTAAAATGCCCCACCTCCAAGCACTTCCCGACCAATGAAAACATCTCCAGAAGACAAGCGCCCCGCCGGCGTTGGCCGCCCCCGCAAAAGCGACGGCCAGAGCGTTGAAACGGCGTCGCGCATTCTGGATTCGGCCGAAGAATTATTCTCGCGCAATGGATTTTATGGCGTGTCGGTGCGCGCCGTGGCCGACCATGCCGGGGTCAACACGGCACTGGCGCACTACTACTTCCAGACCAAGCAAGGCTTGTTCGATGCCGTGTTCCTGCGCCGCGCCGAGATCATCAACCGCGACCGCTTTGAATCGATGGAAAACTATGAGCGCACGTTTGGCGACAAGATGACCGTCACCGGCCTGATCGAATCGTTCCTCTTGCCGCTGCTTAACCGTGCCCTGCACAGCGACCCCGGCTGGAAGAATTACTTTTCCATCCTGGCGCAGATGGCCAACTCGCGCGATCTGGGCACCGACACCATGACCCGCTATTTCGACCCGCTGGTGCAGCGCCTGATCGACACGCTGCACAAAATCATGCCAGACGCGCGCAAGGAAGACCTGTACTGGAGCTACCACATGCTGACCGGCGCGCTGACGCTGACGCTGGGCGACACCGCCCGCCTTGACCGCTTGTCGGACGGGCTGTGCCGCTCGTCCGACATCGACGCCATTGCGCCGCGCATGGTGGAGTACTGCGCGGCCGGCTTCCTGGCGGTGTGCCGGCGCGCGGCACCGGCCGCCTAGGCGGCGCGCTTGCGCAGCGCGGCGCCGATTTCGCCCACCACGCCGCGCCGGAACAGCAGCACGCAGGCAATGAAGATCAAGCCCGTCACCATCCCGACCGACTCGCCCAGCGAAGCGAACCATTCGATGCCAGTGCTGCCTGCCAGCCAGGTGCCCAGGTCGCCCAGCTTGTTTTCCAGCGCAATGATGACAAAGGCGCCCAGGATGGGACCGACCAGCGTGCCCATGCCGCCCACCAGCGTCATCAGGATCACCAGGCCGGACATGGCCCAGTGCACATCGGTCAGCGTTTCAAAGCCCAGCACCACGGTCTTGGTGGCGCCAGCCAGTCCCGCCAGCGCGGCCGAGAGCACAAAGGCCAGCAGCTTGTAGCGGTCCACATCAAAGCCGAGCGAAATGGCGCGCGGCTCGTTTTCCTTGATTGCCTTGAGCACCTGTCCAAACGGCGAATGGATGATGCGCACGATGAGCGCAAAACCGCCGATGCAAATGGCCAGCACCACGTAGTACATTGCCAGGTCATTGCTGAGGTCCACCATGCCCAGCAGTTTTCCGCGCGGCACGCCTTGCAAGCCATCTTCGCCACCCGTGACCGGCGCCCGCAGCGCGCCGAAGTACACCATTTGCGCCAGCGCCAGCGTGATCATTGAAAAATAGATGCCCTGGCGCCGAATTGCCAGAGAACCCATCACCAGCCCCAGCACGGCACTGGCCAGCACGCCACACAAGATTGCCAGCTCCATTGGCAAGCCCATGTCGCGCAGCATGGCGCCGGTGACATAGCCGGCCACGCCGAAAAACGCCGCGTGTCCGAACGAGAGCAAACCCGTAAAGCCAATGAGCAAATTGAAGGCGCAGGCAAACAGGCCAAAGCACAGCAGCTTCATCAGATAGACCGGGTAGGCCAGGAACGGCGCGGCCAGCGCGACTGCCAGCGCCACGCCGATCGCCATGTTCATGTTCAAGTTTGATTTCATCGCATGACTCACTTTTCTTTGCCAAACAGGCCGGCCGGGCGCAACAGCAGCACGATGACCATCACGACGAACACGACCACTTCCGAGCCTTCCGGATAGAACACGCGCGTCAAGCCCTCGATCACGCCCAGCGCCAGGCCGGTGACGATCGAGCCCATGATCGAGCCCATGCCGCCAATCACCACCACGGCAAACACGACAATGATCAGGTGCGAGCCCATCAGTGGTGTGACGTTGATGATGGGCGCCGCCAGCACGCCAGCAAAACCGGCCAGCGCCACGCCAAAGCCGTACGTCAGCGTGACCATCAGCGGCACATTGATGCCGAAGGCTTCGACCAGCTTGGGGTTTTCGGTGCCGGCGCGCAGGTAGGAGCCCAGCTTGGTCTTTTCGATGACGAACCAGGTCGTCAGGCACACCACCAGCGAAGCGAGCACCACCCAGGCGCGGTAGTTGGGCAACATCATGAAGCCCAGGTCGGTGGCCCCGGCCAGCAGCTCCGGCACCGGATAGGGCTGGCCCGAGACGCCGTAGAAGGAGCGGAACACGCCTTCAAGCACCAGCGTGATGCCAAAGGTCAGCAGCAGCCCATACAGATGGTCCAGCTTGTAGAGCCAGCGCAGCATGGTTTTCTCGACGAGAATGCCGAACAAGCCCACCAGCAGCGGCGCGGCAGCGAGCATGATCCAGTAGTTCACGTCAAAGTATGTCAGCCCCATCCACGCCAGGAAGGCGCCAAACATGTACAGCGCACCGTGCGAAAAATTGATGACATTGAGCAGGCCAAAAATGACCGCCAGGCCCAGCGACAGCATCGCATAGAAGGAACCGTTGACCAGGCCCAGCAACAGCTGGCTCATCATGGCCTGATGAGGAATGCCGAAAATTTCCATAGTTGCTCAGTACAAAAAAACACCGGCGCGGCCGGTGTTGATGAATCAAGGCTGCCGGTTTACTTCCACAGCGCGCATTTGGTTTCGGCTTTGGTCACATAGGCCTGGTTGCCTGGAATGGTTTGCACCAGCTTGTAGTAGTCCCATGGATACTTGGACTCGCCCGGCTTTTTCACTTCCATCAAGTACATATCGTGCACCATGCGGCCGTCCGGACGAATTTCGCCGTTCTTGGTGAACATGTCGTTGATTTTGGTTTTTTTCAGGTGCGCCATGACCTTGTCGGCGTCGTCGCTGCCCACGGCCTTGACCGCGTTCAGGTAATTGGTGGCAGCCGAGTAGTCCGCCGCCTGCAGCATCGACGGCGACTTTTTCATTTTGGCAAAGTAGCGCTTGGACCAGGCGCGGCTTTCCGCGCTTTGATCCCAGTACCAGCCGTCGGTCAGGTACATGCCCTGCGTCAGCGGCAAGCCCAGCGTGTGCACGTCGTTGATAAACACCAGCAAGCCGGCCAGCTTCATGCTCTTGGTGACGCCGAATTCATTGGCTGCCTTGACTGCATTGATGGTGTCGCCGCCGGCATTGGCCATGCCCAGGATCTGCGCCTTGGACGCTTGCGCCTGCAGCAGGAAGGACGAAAAATCCGACGCCGACAGCGGGTGCTTGACGCTGCCCACCACGCTGCCGCCGTTGGCCTTGATGACGTCGGTCGTGTCTTTTTCCAGCGAGGCGCCAAACGCATAGTCGGCAGTCAGGAAGAACCACTTCTTGCCGCCCTGTTTGACGATGGCGCCGCCGGTGCCGCGCGCCAGCGCCACGGTATCGTAGGCGTAGTGCACCGTGTACGGGCTGCATTCTTCGTTGGTCAGGCGCGCCGAGCCGGCGCCGATCGAGATGAACACCTTTTTCTTTTCCGCCGCGATCTTGGCCATGGCCAGGTTGGCGCCCGAATTGGTGCCGCCGATTAACAGGTCGACGCCCTGCTGGTCGAACCATTCGCGCGCCTTGGAGGCGGCAATGTCGGCCTTGTTCTGGTGGTCAGCCACGATGAACTCGACCTTCTTGCCATTGACCTTGGCGCCCAGGTCGGCGATGGCCATCTTGACGGCCTCGGCGCCGCCGGGACCGTCGACGTCGGAATACACGCCTGACATGTCGGTAATCAAGCCAATCTTGATGGTGTCGCCGGACACCTGGGCATGGACGGGCGCGGCAAAAGCAAGTGCGGCAGCGATGGCAATGGCGGTTTGTTTCATCTCGTTTTCCTTGTCAGGATTATTGAATTTATGGAAGGTGCTTCAGACGCCCAGCAGCTCGGTCAGGACCGGCATCTTGGCGTGCAACTCGGATGCAGCGACGGTCTCAACGATATGACCGTGCTCCATGACGTAAAACCGGTCCGCCAGCGGCGCGGCAAACCGGAAATTCTGTTCCACCATGACGATGGTGTAGCCCTTGGCCTTGAGCGTGGTGATCATGCGCGCCAGTCCTTGCACGATGACGGGCGCCAGGCCTTCGGAGATTTCGTCAAGCAGCAGCAGGCGCGCGCCGGTGCGCAGGATGCGCCCGACTGCCAGCATTTGCTGCTCGCCGCCGGACAGGCGCGTGCCCTGGCTGTTGCGGCGCTCGTAAAGATTGGGAAACATGGCATAGATGTCGTCCACCGACATGCCCTTGGCGGCGCCATTGAGCTGGGGCGGCAGCATCAGGTTTTCTTCGGTCGACAGCGACGAAAAAATGCCGCGCTCTTCCGGGCAATAGCCGATGCCCAGATGGGCCACCTTGTGTGTAGGCATGCCGAGAGCCTCGACGCCATGGACCTTGATCGAGCCCTTGCGCGCACCGGTCAGGCCCATGATGGCGCGCAGCGTGGTGGTGCGCCCGGCGCCATTGCGCCCGAGCAGCGTGACGACTTCTCCCTCGCCTACCGTCAGGTTGACGTCGTGCAGGATATGCGACTCGCCATACCAGGCATGCAGATTGCTAATTTGCAGTGCGGCAGTCATCAATGCGCTCCTTCGAGTTCGGCGCTGGTCGTTCCCATATACGCTTCCATGACGTGCGGATTGCGCGACACCTCGGCATACGTGCCTTCGGCCAGCATGGCGCCGCGCTGCAACACGGAAATGCGGTCGCAGATGCCCGCTACCACGCTCATATTGTGTTCGACCATCAGGATGGTGCGTCCGTTCGATACTTTTTTGATCAGTTCCGTCACCCGGTGCACGTCCTCGTGCCCCATGCCCTGGGTCGGTTCGTCGAGCAGCATCAGTTCGGGTTCCATGGCCAGCGTGGTGGCAATTTCCAGCGCGCGCTTGCGGCCGTAAGGCATGTCGGCGGTGATGGTGTCGGCGAAGGCGGTCAGGTCGACTTCGGCCAGCAGTTGCATGGCGCGCTCATCGAGGCGCTGCAGCGTGCGCTCGCTTTGCCAGAANNCGCGCAATCTGCGCCGGCTTGGCGCCGGTGATGTCGCGGCCGTTGAACAGGATCTGCCCGGAGGTTGGCACAAGAAACTTGGTCAACAGATTGAAACAGGTGGTCTTGCCGGCGCCGTTGGGACCGATGAGCGCGTGGATATGTCCGCGCTGCACTTTCAAGTCAACCCGGTTCACTGCAGTGAAGCCCTTGAACTCCTTGCTCAACTGGCGTGACTCCAGAATTACATCCGACATGTGTCTCCTCGCTTTTTTTTAAACGCTTATTTTTCTGCTTAATTAATCAAGCAATTAATAAAGTATGGAGTGCGCTTTACCACCTTGCAAGGAGATTTTCCTGCGCAGTACTACGGATGGACTTTTATTCAAAGTGCTTTTTCGCGCCATTTTGTCTATGAGAGATGGGAAAAATATCGCACTTGCAGCAAAGTTCAACGTTTCAAGAATGCCACACACGATTGAAAGGCGGCTTGTGTCGTCATCAATTTTATGTCAGAAATTAATTGATCGATGAATTAAACGAGAAGCTGTGTTGCTTTCGTAAATGACCAGCAGTATGCTCGGGGAACACAACAACACTGGGAGACGAACGATGAACATGATGTTGAAACTGGGCAGCGCCGCGCTGCTGGCCATTGCCATGCACGGCCAGGCGTTTGCCGCCGACCACGGCTCGGCCGCCGAGGCCATGGCCTTGGTGAAAAAGGCGGGGGATTACCTGAAGGCGAACGGCAAGGAAAAAGCCTTTGCGGAATTTTCCAATCCTAAAGGCGCGTTCAAGGACCGCGATTTGTACATCATGGTCTACGACATGAACGGCGTGAACCGCGCGCATGGCGCCAATCCCAAGCTGATTGGCAAGGATCTGATCGAACTGAAAGACGCCGACGGCACGCTGATCGTCAAGTCCTTCATCGAGACCGGCAAGACCAAGGGCAAGGGCTGGATCGACTACAAGTGGCCGAACCCGGTCTCCAAGGCCATCGAGGCCAAGTCCACCTATATCGAAAAGCACGACGATGTGCTGATCGGGGCCGGCATCTACAAGTAAGCGGCCAGCCGGGGCAAGGCGGCGAGGGAATTGGCGTGCAGCGCCGCCCTCGCCTCGTCCAGCGGCAAGGCGCGCAAGGCGGCCAGCGCCGCGCCGATTGCCGGCAGTTGTTCGGGACTGTTGCGCCCTGGATGAAGCCAGGCCGGTGAAATATCGGGCGCATCGGTCTCGAGCACGATGGCCTGCAACGGCAGCGTGGCCGCCAGCCGGCGTATCTGCAAGGCGCGCGTGAAGGTCATGGCGCCACCAAAGCCCAGCTTGAAACCGAGGTCGATAAAGCCCTGGGCTTGCTGAAAACTGCCATTGAAGGCGTGCGCAATGCCGCCTGCCGGCCGTATCTGGCGCACCTGCTTGAGCACCTGGTCCTGCGAGCGCCGCACATGCATCAGCACTGGCAGTTCAAAGTCGCGCGCGATGCGCAGCTGTTCGCGGAAAAAATGCACCTGCTTGTCGCGCATGGCCGGCTCGCACAGCATGGGAATGAAGAAATCAAGGCCGATTTCGCCGATCGCCACAAAGCGCGGATCGGCCAGCGCCGCTTCCACCGCGTCGCGCAACGCCAGCAAGTCCGCCTCCTCGGCCTGCGGCACGTAGATCGGATGGATGCCCAGCGCGTAGCTGGCGTTCGGCGCGCCGGCCGCCAGCTTGGCCACGACGTCGAAATTGCCCCGTTCAACGGCAGGAATGACGATCATCGACACGCCCAGCGCGCCCGCCCGCTGCGCCACGTCCAGCGACGCGGCGCCGAATTCGTGCGCGTCAAGGTGGCAGTGGGTATCGATCCACATGGTCAGTGCGCTGCCGGATGCAGTCCGATGTCGGTCAAACGCAGCACGCGGTCGCAGCGCTGCGCCAGCTCGATGTCGTGAGTGACGATGACGAAGGCCGTGCCCAGCGTATTTGACAAGTCCAGCATCAGATCAAAGATCTGCTGCGCGGTTGCGTGATCGAGATTGCCGGTGGGTTCATCGGCCAGAACGCACGCGGGCTGGGTGACCAGCGCGCGCGCCAAGGCCACCCGCTGGCGCTCGCCGCCGGACAGCTCGCCCGGCACATGGATGGCCCGTTTGGACAGCCCCACGCGCTCCAGAATCGCTTCGGCCTTTTTGACCGCCGAGGCGCGCTTTTCGCGCCGGATCATGAGCGGCATGGCCACGTTGTCGAGCGCGGAGAACTCCGGCAGCAAGTGGTGGAACTGGTAGACGAATCCCAGCGAGGCATTGCGCAAGTTGCCGCGCGCGGTCTCCGACAGGGTCGCAAAATCGGCTCCTTGCAGGGTGACGCTGCCAGTGCTGGGCGTATCCAGCCCGCCCAGCAGATGCAGCAGCGTCGACTTGCCCGAGCCGGAGGCGCCGACGATGGCCACGTGCTCGCCCCGATGGACGTCGAAATCGATCTTGTCGAGCACCTTGACCTGGTAGCTGCCCTGGGTGTAGGTCTTGCCCAGAGCGCGGCACGACAGAACGGAAGGCTTACTCATAGCGCAGCGCCTCCGCCGGTTTCACGCGCGAGGCGGCAAAGCTCGGGTACAGCGTGGCGATGAAGGCCAGCGCCACCGACACCAGCGCGATCACGATCACGTCAGGCCAGCGCAGGTCGGACGGCAAGGCGCTGATGAAGTAAATCTCTTTCGATATGAACTGCATGCCCAGCATGCGCTCGATGAAAGGAATGATCACATCGATATTGAGCGCCAGCAGCACCCCGGCGCCAACGCCCGCTGCCGTGCCGATGATGCCCACCAGC
>CXWL01008118.1_pt1 | contig 14442 bp, 13 predicted proteins | sample 590931 | NCBI WGS metagenome assembly CXWL01 (sample SAMEA3498368, study PRJEB10139) | groundwater metagenome | biome: water well; material: biofilm material | place: Germany | collected 2015-04-27 | reverse complement strand
GACCAGTTTCTACCAACTGGCAATATTTCAGGACTCAGTCGCTTGGTTGCCGCCTCACGCGCAGCCTGCTGCATGGCCTTTTGGTCTACCTCGGCCTGACTTAGCGTATTGGCAGCATTATGCTGGGCAATGAGCATTTGACGCATTTGCAGCAACTGATTTGCTTGATACGCGGCCAACTGGTTGGCATATTGCAGGGCTTCCATTTGTCCCTGGGCTGACTCGGTTTTTTGTTGCAGGACTTGCAGGTGAGCAGCATCCACTGGAATCTGATTCTGATGTTCGCTTAAACCCCGCAATAACGAATCATTGGCATTTTTTTGTGCGTCGGTGCTGGTATTTTGTCCTTCCTTCAGGAGTTTTCAAGCGCCTTCATTGCATTTTTCCTGCAAACTAAAGCACGGGGAACTGCGATAATATTCAACATTGCGAAACCGTTGCATATAACCATCCAGTCCGCCATACTGCTGTTCATAATAGCGTATGGTATTGGTCAAATTGATGAGCTTGTTCATCGCATACTCCACTTTCGCCCAGACATAAGCAGGAGGCGCCACGGTATTTCGAATCATGTTCTCATATTGCTGCAATTGCGTCTGATACTGCTCTATTTGCTTTTGTGTCTGTTCTATTGCCTCAAGCGCGGTAATTGTGGTTTGTTTGATATTTGCCACATCAATGACAGCCATTCCACCGGCTTTGATAACCGATGAATAACCGGTATTACCCAGCACGAGCAGCATTATGATCAATCGGGTGGTTAGATTTTTGCTGCTTGTCATGTTTGAACCTCCTTGCATTAATAATCAAATGATTGATACGGTTTGGAAAACCTCATGTCTTTGGTCACAATGATGTTAAAGCGATACCCCGGTCTGATTTCAAGCGTTGGAGATATATTCAGGTTTTTTCGGATAAGATTGGCGGTCACCAACCCTAATTGTTGACCCAGCGATTGACTCATAATGCTTCCAGCATTTTGCCGTCCGAACGCACCGCCTGCATCACGTTGACTGTACGCGGCACCGGCCACAATCGCCGACATGATCAGGGCTGATCCGAAGATACGCAGGTAATGGTTATTGACCAGATCCTTAAACCCTGCATAACCCACCCCATCAGCACCCGGCATGGCACCAATATCCATGGTTTTACCATCCGGGAAGATAATACGTTGCCAGGCAACCAGAACACGTGCCTGACCGAATTCCACTTCGCTGGAATACGTACCCACCAATCTGGATCCTTGCGGAATCAAACGCCATTTACCGATGGGTGAGTCATAAATATGCTGGCTCACCTGTGCCATGATCTGGCCCGGCAGGCTGGAATTAATACCGGATATCAACGTTGCCGGTATCACAAACCCCGTTTGTAGGACATAGGGGGATACTGGCTTTTGCACTTCGCTGTTTAATTTCCAGCGCGCTTCTCCTTCTGCTGAATCAAAGCGCGAATAATCCTTATCCCGTGTACCAGTCTCGTCATCCAGCAATCGAGGAGCGCCATCATCCATGAATTCATCACTTCTACCCGTTCCCATTCCTCCGGCCACACCCGTTCCCCCATCCTGCCGCAACTGCGCCAGGCGCGCATGATAGGCAGCTGTAGGATCTTCGCGCAGATTTGCATCGATCTGTTGACGCACCGATGCCAATTTGGCCAACATTTCCTCGCGTGTTCTGGGTGCGCCGGTGTTGGTTAAATCCGGTGATGATCCGGTACTTCTGGGTGCAATCACATTGACATTGGTTTTGGCCTTGATCGCTTCTTCCAGTTGCTGGCGTTTCAGCATCCGAATATGCGCGATGTCGGCATGAAGCGATGGATCGGTAGTATCCATAGATGGCGGCAAAGGGGGCCGATCCAGATCCGATGGCCGTTCAATAATGATCCCCTGCGCAGATAGTTTTGCAGAGGATTCTGGAATTACAGGCTGGGTTTTAGATTCGATAATGCCGCCGATATAGTCTTTGGCAATCAGCGAGGCAAAAGAATTGCTCGACTGCGTGTCATGATTACCATCAAAATCGTATTGACCGCGTTCAGCTGCGCGATTCATGGCGACGATCATCATCAGCAGCATGAATATCAGCATGATTGCGCCAAAGATAACAATCGGCAGGTTATTGACGCGCCGCACTCCCACGTTTTTGGTAACCACATCCGGGGATGAATCAGGTGACAGGAGTTTAGAATTGGTTGACATCATCCTTACCCCTATTCTTTTCTGACCCAAAGACCGGCAGGATGGATACTGTCGGCCTGTACCGCAAATGCACGCGACAATCGCATATCGTCAATCATGAGTTTGACATGATATAAATCACCCGATTGATCAATAATGTAACTCAAAGCCAAACCTTTCTGCGGTTCAGTATCAGGTTGATTCGGCACAGCAAAGATTTGTTGCTGAATTGATTGATGAGTCGCTTCCTGAATTGCAAACCCTGCCAATCTCAGGTTCTCGATCAAGGCATGGCCAAACGGATCATTAACCACATGGCGTAAATTAAACTGCGTATTGGCCGCCGGGTACAGCCGCACTATTTGGGCTGTCACATCATCAGCCATCACTTTGCTGTATGTAGTTGAAGGATTTTGAATAAAATTGCCATACGGTTGGCTTACACAACCATTCAATAGCAATAAAACCAGCATGAGGATAAAAACAGAGTTGGATGCGGAGATCATTTTATTCATCATTAATTCCCCCGCGTAATCGTCACCCGGCTTTGATTACCACCCACTCCCGCAATTAGAATCGCACGATCAAATACGGTATCTACAATATAACGATCACCCTGCAAACGGTAATTCACCATAACCGTCTCATCATCGCTAAAAATTCCGCCTTCTTTGTTCAGCAGTAGCAAAGTCGGGGCTTCTGTCTGCGCCATGATGCTAGGCATCTGGATGATGGTTTTCTGGCCGTCGTTATAGACCCGCAACGGCTTCCAGGCAGCATCGCCAGACACTGCATACGCAAAATCCAGATTGCCCAAATATTCTCCAGTTTCAGAAATGGTGCGCGATTTCCTGATTCCCATCGCATGGCTTTCTTTATCTCTAATCGCGTCCCATTTAATCAGCGCATCTTCCGGATAAGTAAAACTCACTCTCGGCATAAAATCGCGCCGGTGAGATCGCAGACGCATGTGATACGTGCGCCGGTTGGTCGTCACCACCAGGGATGTTTCCAGTCCCACATCCAATGGTTTAACAATCAAATGCTGTACTTCGGCAGACCCTTGACCGGTAACCGCCGGTTCTATTAACCAGCGCGCCTGATCGCCCAGGTGGATGGAATTCACTTGCTCACCCGGCTGCAATTCAATATCGCAGACCTGCAATACTGCACAGACGATGCTGGGTTGCTGTGAACCGAACAGAAAACGGATGGAACCATCAGGCCCCGCAACCGGCTTTGTGCCGCTAGGATTGACTGCTTGCCATTTCTTGGCCAGATCAATGGCGGCACGTTCCTGTGGGGTTAGTTGCGGGTTCTTATCATTGAAATACGCTTCAGACAAGCCGTTGGCATAGCTTGGGGCAGCCAGTCCGATGGACAAAATCAATGTGCTCAGGATACTTAAAGCGAATAACGGTTTCATGATGAGTGACCCCTTTATGTTTGTTTCGACCAGGAGAAATCCTGGATATAAATACCCAGCGGGTTATTGCGGATCTGCTCTTCCGTGGTGCTTTGTGTGGTCGGCTTATTATAGATTCTCAATAATGCGCGCATCTTGAAGGGTGGCTCGGTTAAATGTCCTTGCCGGTCATAGACTTTTTCCAGCCAATCTACCTGCCAGGTCTCCGGTGATTGGGGAATCACCGATATGATTTCAACATTAACCGTGTGTGTTTCAGCGCGTTTGAAAGGACTGCTGGCTTCACTGCTATTGAACCATTCATTGGCTTTTGCCGTGGCGGGATCGTTATTGGATAGCATGGCATACGCACGAAAGATAGCGCGTCGTTGTAAGGCAATATCTGGTGTCACCATGCGCAAATCATTGATGAATGCTGCCACGGACGCGTGCACCACACGCTGGTCGGCCACTGCAGCGATATCCGCACGCGAAACCGCAATCGCTTCTCCCAGTTTATTGACCTGCACGACATACGGAATGAATTTGGATTGGCTGCCGATGGCAATGACTCCACCTACTCCTGCCAGCGCAATCAATAAACAAAGCAGCGCCAGCATTTGCCACATAGTGCGCGAAGCAATTACTTCCCGCATGTGATCATTCCAGGTACGCCGTGCTGACAGATAAGGGTTTTCATTTTCACCCGAGCGGCGACCGTCTTTCATCCTGTCGTCATTAACACGCACAGTCTCACCCGCACTCGGCTTTAACTTGAATAGTTCGTTGATCATATTCATGCGGCAACTCCATAATCAGATAACGTTAATCCTTTGATCGCCAACCATTCGTGAACCCAGCCATCACCATACTTGTCATGTAGATTCTTGATGGTTGCAATCGATTCCTTATCCGTAGATCCCACAAAAGCGAGAGCCAATGGGCCAAGTGCCAAGTCGTAGAGCCGCCTGCCGTTCTCCGACACCGTGTAGTATTGCTGTTTGGGAATGGCAGAAGCTAAGATCTCAATCTGGCGTGAATTTAAACCCATGCGCCGATAAAGTGCGGAAGCATCTTCATCGCGTGCAAATACGTTAGGTAAAAATATCTTGGTGGCCGTGGATTCCACTATCACATCGAGAATGCCACTGTTGGCGGCATCCGACAGGCTTTGCGTGGCCATCAGCACCAGACAATTGTTTTTACGCATGACCTTGAGCCATTCGCGGATCTTGGCGCGAAACACCGGATGACCCAGCATCAGCCAAGCTTCATCCAGAATGATGGCAGAGGGTTGACCGTGCAGGCTGCGCTCGATGCGCCGGAATAGATACAGCAAGGTGGGCAGTGCGTATTTATCACCGAGATTCATCAATTCCTCGATCTCGAAGGTGGTGAAGGTCGAGAGATTCAAGCCATCGGATTCAGCATCGAGTAAATGTCCCGTCATGCCGTCGATGGTGTATTGCCGAAGACACTCGCGAATACCTTCATCCTGGATCGTCACTGACAAATCCGATAAGGTTTTTGAGCCGCTTTGATGCATGTTAGTAATGGCCTGACTGATTTCGTTACGCTGTAAAGGTGTTACGGTAATGCCGTTCAGTTCTACCATCAAACAAATCCATTCCAGCGCCCAGGCACGATCACCCTTGGTCTGCAAGAATTGCAATGGACAGAAAGACAGCGATTCATCGTCCCCTGCTACCGTGAAATGCTGACCACCCACTGCTTTCGTAAGGGGATACATCGATAGCCCCTTATCAAAGCAATAAATCGACATACCCTGATAACGCCGCAATTGCGCGGCAATCAGCGCCAGGTGCGTGGATTTACCTGCCCCGGTGGGGCCGAACATGAAGGTGTGGCCCAGATCGCGCACATGCAGATTCAGCCGGAAAGGCGTTGCGCCCTGAGTGACGCAGTGCATTAAAGGCGGTGAATTGGGGGGATACATCGGACAAGGTGCTATGGGTTTTCCTGTCCAAATGGTATTGACCGGCAACAGATCGGCCAGATTCATCGTATTGATGAGCGGTCTGCGCACATTTTCAACACCATGTCCAGGTAAACTGCCTAGATACGCATCCATGGTGTTGATCGTTTCAACCCGCGCGGCAAATCCCAGATGATTGATTGCTTTCTCTACCTTTCGCCCGGCTTCTTCCAATGCTGCCCGATCTTCCATCATCAGCACCACCACGCTGGTATAGTAGCCTTGACCGACAAAACCGCTATTCGTCTCAGCGATAGCAGACTGCGCATCTTCAGTCATATTCAGCGCGTCTTCATCAATGTTGCTGCTTTGCAGATTAAACACTTGGTCAAAGAATCCACGGATTTTTTGTTTCCAGCGTCTGCGAAATTTTTCCAGATGATTGACCGCTTCATGCGCATCCATAAAGATAAACCGCGATGACCAGCGATATACCCCGGGTAATTCAGAGAGCAGATTTAACATGCCAGGGGAAGATTCGAGCGGAAAACCCTCAATCGAGACCACCTGAACAAAATTCCGACCAATCTTCGGTACAACCCCGCCCCACATTTCCTGACCGCCGAGCAAGGTATCCAAGTACATCGGATTGGCCGGTAACACCATCGGATGATCCAGGCCGGTCACGCACAATTGCAGCCACTGCAAGAAATCATCATGCGTGATGGTTGTACCGTCTTCATTGACCAGCTTGCGGCTTTTTAAACGCGACAGATGAAACACGCTGGATAATCGGGATTCAAAGTTGGCGCATTCGCGCTGGAAATATTCCAGTAATCCTTGTGTTCTGGCTTTTTGATCCGGTGCTTGGGCTTCATCATCAAACATGAGTTCAACGAACTTGCGCTGCGCCAGCATCGGCGGTAAGTACGTGAGTGATACGATAAAACAGCTCTCATACATTGTGCCGATACGCTCGAACAGATTGCGCCGTTCCTCGTCAATCGCGGCAGTCACGGGATCAGGATAATTGGAGTGCGCTTTGTCTGAATAACCTTGTGCGGGTTTTCTGATGGCATCGACATGAATCATCCAACCATTGCCCAAACGAGATAAAGCCTGGTTAATGCGAAATGACACCCGCTCACGCTCGATCTCGGTACTGCTGGCCGTATCATCGCCACAAAATACCCAGGCGGCCATCAATGAACCGTTCTTGCCGACAATTACGCCATCTTCCACCACAGCTGCATAGACCAGCAGATCGGCAAAGCCCATCTCTTTGGATCGATGTTGATCCAGTCGTAATTCTTTGCCTGTTTCACGGATACGGATAAACAGTATCAAGAGCAGCACAGCACCACACACTGCAATAAGAATTGTGATGGCGGAAATCATAGATGCTGTTTTTCCTGTGTGAGCGTATTGTCATAAAATGGAGTGCTTCGCGCCGGATAGTATTTCTTGTATTGCATCTGGCGCAGGTAAACATGACGCAGTTGCGGATCATTTTTAGCCATCAGTCGTAATGCAAACAGCGCAAAAATCCATAGGGCTATGCCGAAAAGCGTAGCCTTAATTTCCATCGCCACAAAGATAGATGTCGCTGCAATCAGGATGGAAAACATGACCAGTTCGCGATCACCACCCATAAACAGATTTGGGCGGTTTCCCGATTGGCGTATAGGTATGGTTCGAAGCGCCATAATCAGCCTCCTATTCCTGTAAATTTACGATTGATTCCTGGTCTTTGGGTATTTCACCCGGAATAACCGCGCCCTGAAATAGATTGGTCATGATGTTGTTGGCGCCCACGAGTAATGCCATAACCAGCACGATAAAAATCAAGGTGCGGAAAAAGGCATTGAGCTCACCGCCAAAGATCAGAATGCCGCCTGCAACGACAATGCCGACGATGGACAAGGTAAAAGCGACGGGACCGGTGACGGAGTTTCTGAGATTTACCAGCCAGGTTTCATAGGGAAGCGCGCCACCCGCGCCTACAGCGGCTTGTGCGTTATCGGTTGAAAACAAAAGCGCAAACAACAAAGCAATTGAGAAGAAACAAAAGAATGGAGAGATATCCTTGATATGAATCAGTTTCATAGACTGGCTCCTATGGATGATTTACAACTTTTTGATTTGGTAACTTCCTCTTTTAAAACCTTGTACTTCGATAATCTGCTGAATTTTTCTGCCGTGGGGTGTACGCGTAATATGCACGACCATATCAACCGCCTCTGCGATTAATGGCATGATTTCTTTCGGTGCTGAAGGATTGCGTGAAATCAAAGATTCCAGGCGGGTTAGTCCTGATAGCGCATCATTGGCGTGTAATGTGGCGGCTCCACCCTCATGACCGGTGTTCCAGGCATCAAGCAAATCCAGTGCTTCAGGGCCTCTCACTTCACCGACCAGGATGCGATCCGGGCGCATACGCAAGGTTGTTTTGAGCAATTGCGTCATATCGACATCGATCGTGGTGTGATACTGCACAAAATTCCGGGCAGCGCATTGAATCTCGCCGGTATCCTCCAAGATGAAGATGCGCTCATCCGGGTCACTGCGAACCATTTCATTGATAATGGCGTTAATCAGCGTTGTTTTACCCGATCCAGTGCCACCAATGACTAGAATGTTGCGGTGGTTGCGCACGGCATCTTTGATGACATCAGAGTGTCTGGGCGATATCACACCGGTTTCCACATACTGCTCAAGCGTAAAAATCTTGATGGCTTTTTTACGAATGGCAAATGTGGGCGATGAAACAATGGGGGGTAGTTGACCGGCAAAGCGTGAATTATCGAGCGGAAATTCACCTTCAATCATTGGATTGAATCGATTGACTTCCTTACCGTGGAAACCTGCAACCGTTTTGATAACGGCTTCAACTTGGGCAGCCTGGATATTTCCGATATGTTGTATCTTTTGACCCAGCTTCTCTTGCCAGATACGACCATCGGCATTGACCATGATTTCAACCGTTTCAGGATCTTGCAAGGCCGACAGTATTTCCCGTGCATCGCGTTCCAGCTTGCTCTTTGCCCGGTCTTTAACGGTTGTGACGTGAGGTAATTGATCTTGCGATGTCATGCGAGCACTCCAACAACTTACACACAACATTACAATATAACGTAATTACATTTTGTGCAATACTTTTTTTACTGCTTTTTATTACCTTATTTATTTCTTACTTTTATTTTTTAACAAGAACGCTCTGTTCTTTTTATCCCATTGCTCGACTTGATAAGCCTCAAATTCACTTAGCACGCCACCTTTCCAGACAAAGCCTTTAGGCAAATGCTTTAGCTTTCGATTGGTTAATACTTCAAGATCAGCCGTGCTCATATCCGAACTATCTAATAGCATCGGCAGTGGGGTCTCGAGTGCTTCCGCGACCGCTTCAATAATCCTGAGTGATGGATTGGCTTTATCATTGGTCAGATCAGTAAAAAAAGAGATGGAGACACCCGCCTTCTCTGCCAATTCTGATTTGGTCATATCCTTTTCATCAAGGATACGCAAAATATTTGTGATTAAAATTAAATTGTACATATAATAGCCCTGCCATTTTTAGGGTTTAAGCAGCTTAACTAATCAGCACCATTGTTTTGCAGTAGTATTGCTGCTATTTTAATCCAAAATAAAAACACAAATTCATTAATTCAATGGAGGGCTAAATAATAGTTTCGTTATATACATAGTTTATGGATAATTAATAATAGGACTAAAATACAAATCAAATCAAACCAATAATTAACTACATCATTGATTTGTATAAATATCCTTAATATTGATAATCACCTTAGAATGCTATGGATAGAGGGTAGATGTGTAACCGATGGAAAATATCGAGAATCAGAAAACATATGCTGTTTTCTGATACGAGAGATTAAGCATTCAGTAATAAACTAAACAAGAAGAACAAGAATACCGAAGGTGCAAAAACAACTTTTTTGCGCGGTTTTATTTGTTGATGACTGCATCCATAGTTTCTATCTTTCTAATCATAAAATGGTAGAATTATTCAATCCAAATAAATATTTTTGCCCAGTATAACGAACATCAGTTAAGCCCACGATTAAAATGACAGGAAGAAAAAAAGAAAATAAAAAAGGGCTTGTTGCGCCTATCGGTGCAACAGAAATTGACATCACGCTGATCAGCGAAGATATCCATCAACCCCGGAAGGAATTTAATCAGGAAACGTTACGAGAACTAACGGAAACGATTAAATTACGCGGAGTAAAATCACCGATATCGGTTCGCCCCAATCCGGATAAACCGGGAACCTATATTATTAATCATGGGGCAAGACGCTATCGCGCCAGCATTCATGCCGGGTTAACAAAGATTCCGGCATTCATTGATACCGATTACAGTGAAGCTGATCAGGTAATCGAGAATCTGCAAAGAGATGACTTAACTTCCAGAGAGATTGCTGACTTCATTGGGCGGCAACTGGCAGGCGGTAAAACAAAATCTGAAATTGCCAGACTCATCGGCAAAACAAATCCTTATATCACCATGCACGCCACACTCCTTGATCTGCCTGATCCACTCGCAGATGCGTACCGGTCAGGCCGTTGCACCGATGTCACAGCACTCTATGATTTAACGCGGCTGTATAAAGCCAATAAGGATGAAGTAATCACTTGGCTGGCACTCAGTACACAAGAAGAAATATCACGATTGGATGTATACCAATTCAGTAAATTCTTAAAACTAAAAAAAATGCCCCCGTCTAATTCTGCGGATGATCATGTATCCAGCGCTACCGGAGACAAAACCAATGCCACTCCAGATAGTAACAATGATCAAAAACAAAGTGCCTCGCCTTCATTGCTGGACTCTATTTACAATTTGATTAAGAAAGACAAACGCAAGCCACAGGATTTGATGCGTGATCTGTCTATCGATAATAAAGAATTACTAAAAACCAAGATTAGTGATTATTTTGAGCAAGGCAGAAATTGTCCAAATATCGTTCAGTTCACCATCAAAGCGTTGCAAGATGGCAGCTTCTCAGCCAAGGGGAGCGGCGCACTGCAATTGATTGCCTTTCTACACGGTATGGAAAGATCAGAGTCTTTCGATCTCATCAAAATCCTGGATGAGATCGCCGGACAACAGGAAGCAGGATAATTTAGACTTGCTATCAATCCTACTAACAACTAATTTGAAATGACGACACCAGCAAAGCTACGAATGATTGTAATGAATGGGCAAAAGATTCTACAAACTCAAAACAATAATGAATGGGAAACGTTTGGCACTATCAAGAAGGTTGATGAAGGTATCAAGCCAGGTGTCTACAACATTTATTTAGCTAAAACACCGGTTGATAAAAATCAGTATGAAGGGCAAATTATTCATATTGATAAAGAAAATGCTGTTTTTTATCAGCAGGTCAATAAAGATTATATTGTGCATCAATTAAATGATGTTAATGGTAAACCTGTTGCTGGGAAAGATGTGGCTATTACGTATGATGGGGAGAAAGCTACGTTAACTCTGATAGATGCGCTTAAGAATAAAAGAACATTGAAAATTTGATTTCTTCTCTCCCTATTGAATAGTCATAGATGTCAATATTTATAACGTTTCTAGAAGTTTTTCAGGAACGACCACCTTATTACTATTAGGCGACGATTATCCTGTCCAGCACGATCATGTGTTAGATATGTCTCCGAGTTGTTTTTCGAGGGCTTGTCGCACCAACCCGATTACATAGGGCAACTCCTCCAAGGAGGACAGCCCCACTTCTACATCACCATTACCCCACCGGCCTAATCTGGTTACATCCTTGCATAGCCCTTTGGGATCGCTGATCTCCGCAAAACTCATATTCAATGAGAGTCGCAGACGCTTTGCCTGTGGCACAATGTCCACAAAGTTGGTTTCAGCCTTATAGGCCACATACAACTTCAGAAANNTTGAGGAAGGCTCAGCCCTGGGGCGATAAGCTGCCAAAATAGCGTCGTCTAACTTCGGTGATTCCCAAACTTGCACGGCGAGTTTGGCTAGACGCTTAGCTCTCTCAATGATCGCACTTTCGTTCCAAACATGAACCTGACCGAGCCCTTGATTTACCTTGAGAGGACTCTGCCTGAAGCCTCCATCCATGTCGCGTTTTACAATAAAAGGTCGATCACTGTATTCCGAATTGTATCCAGTGAGTGTCAGATTGCCCAAGGTGTGTAACCAGGTTTGCTGAATACGTTTCCATTCGGCTCCCAGAGATTCTTGCCACGCAGTATTCAGGTTTTCATTTTGCGGTAGGATGTGCTCCACGGTGTATTCATCCACTGGCACTACTTCCTTGCGCCCGTGGTTCTCGAATCGACGCAGCCAATAACTGCGACTGCGGAAATTGTAGAGATCACGAGTCTGAATATCGCGTATATATTCATCGTCACTTGGAAAGCGTCGGTATGAAGGAAGTTGCAGAAAGTGGGCGGCGATACTCTCCAGATAACGGTCTTTCTTTAGTGCCTTGCTAAAGGTAGCAAAAGTTTTGTTCATCGAATTAGTGGGTATGGCACAAACCGCACGGCGAAATACATAGGCTTCAACCCAACGCACCGCGCTCACAAAATCCGACTTACTCAGGTACTGTGTAGCGTAGTCGCGATAAAGTTCCAGTAGGAATGGATAAGCCACATCGACTTTCAATTCGCGCAGGTCATGAAACGCCCGACTCAGTTCGTGGTCGATCTCCTTGCCCAAAGCCATTGCGCAAAAATAGCGCGAATAGTCACGGATTGTACTAACCATCATTTCCACATGACTGTCATCACTCACAGCATCGGCCCTTGTCTCTCGGGCATGGGTCTTAAATGCTTCATACACGGCATTGGTGTTGGGAATTTCGCCCGACATCACCGTTAAGTAATGACGCATGAAGCCATCAAAATGAGTACCGTAAGCTTCTTGCCCGAAATCCATCTCTATAGGACGCCAGAATTGTTCATAGAGGCGCGTTTGCAGCGCGGGCTCTAGCCCCATCAATATGAAATTGCGAATCAAGTCAGCCTGGCTCAACTCTTTTCCTGTCGAGTTCATGCTCTCAAAAATGAGCTGCGGATTATCCTGATCGCGGTTCAGAGCAATATCAACCACCACCAGCTTAGCCAATCCCTTGCATAGAGTCGGCAAATTCACCACGTCGCTCTTGATCCACTTCTGAAAAGCGGCATAATTCTCAGATACGCGCAAAGAATGATTATCAGGCTGCGGGTGCTTGCCTACCAACGCGGCCAGTGTGTCTTTGTCGGTTTGTGACAACAAAAGTTTGAAATGCCTTTCACCGATTTCCTCTGGATTTAACAGGAAATAGTTACGAATCTTTCGTTGGGAGAAGCCTTCGAACGGTTCCGTTTCACCTACCGCTTCGGCCAGCGCCGTCAGCAACAGCGATACAGTAGTGAGGCGTTGCTGTCCATCAATGACCAGCAAAGGCGCTTGATGTGTAACCTGCGATAGCCCGCTCTCCACATAGACTATGGACCCAATGAAATGAACGGGAATATGATCGTTTCTTCCACAGCGGACAACATCTTCCCACAGTTGCCGACACTCTTTCTCGGTCCACGAATATGTGCGTTGGTAGATGGGAATGACGAATTGCGGTGACTTCTTTAAGAAATCAAGGAGTTTGGCTTCGGTGGCTTTCATGTGCGTTATCCTTATCTAAATATCTATCACTAATGTTTTTTCAACCGCTATACGCCATCCTGCTCCCCCAATACAGTCCAGTCATATTCATGGGTGTCCTTCCGATCGTTCCCTAAGCGCCTCATAAAGTTGCGCCGGACCGAGCAAAATATCCCGCAAACCGCTCCGCACTTTTTCTGACTCCAAGGCTTGTTTGCTCATGGTGCTATGGGCAGCCAAGGCATCCATAATGGCATTCATCAACTCGTTGGATAGGTCAGGCGAGTTGGCAAACTGCTGTTTGGTATTGTTGGCAGCTTGCTGAACAAGTGTTTTCGATTCCAGCAACTTACCCTTGATGACATTGTTAACATAAATAAGCTGGTCGTCATCGGACAGTTCACCTTCAAACAAATCGTTCACCTTGGCAATAATTTCCGCCAGATAAGCTATTTCCTTTTCCTGCACTTGCCCGGTACCCGCGCCATCCATTGGTGTCAGTTTTGGATATTCGCCATCGACCAAGGCTAACGTCCGCTTTCCCTCAGCTTTCAAGTTATGGTGCGTCAGCATGACCTTGGAGAGATCCAGTCCTTCACGTTCCCGCCCGAACTCCAGCAGTGGAATCAATCTCTTGTAGAAGATAAAACGTTTTTCAATGGCGGTGTTGCCATAATCGAATATCTGGGAAAGGAACGCATACATACGTTGGAATGCGCCCATATCATGCTTGAACAGGTTAAGCGCGTTCATTTCGTTCTTAGCATCTTCGGCTGCTTTGCTATCTTCCTTGGCATTGGCAGCTTTCAGCTTTTCCTGAGCCGCTTTATAACGATGCAAAATCCGTGCGACGACTGGCTCTAATGCTCCGGCCAGGTCACTTTGCTTGGCCTTCGGGTTGAACTCCACCTCAACCACATGATTGACCTCAAACTCATCATAAAAACCCGCCGCGTCCAGCTTCATGCGTAAATCATAAACCAGGTGCGGGTCGGTGACGTTGGCTAATTCTGCGGTTTCGTAATAGGTAAGGAAGGCGGTCAGAATTTCTTCGGGGTCATTCACGAAGTCCACCACATAGGTGGTATCTTTGCCCTGATGGGCGCGATTGAGGCGAGATAAGGTTTGCACCGCCGTAATACCTGCCAGCCGTTTATCGACATACATCCCGCACAACAGGGGTTGATCGAATCCGGTTTGAAACTTGTTGGCAACCAGCAGGATTTGATAGTCTTCTGTATTGAAAGCCTCACGGAT
>CXWL01107154.1_pt1 | contig 14449 bp, 15 predicted proteins | sample 590931 | NCBI WGS metagenome assembly CXWL01 (sample SAMEA3498368, study PRJEB10139) | groundwater metagenome | biome: water well; material: biofilm material | place: Germany | collected 2015-04-27 | reverse complement strand
GGCGCAGGACACCCAGCCGCTGCAGCCCTGCGCACCCGAAGCGGCCAGCGCCGCCAGCGCGGCCCCGACCCACCCTAACCAAGACCAGCCATGTACGTGATCCTGACCAGCAAGCCGGGCCATTACCGCACCGAAACCGGCGCCGACTTCCGCAGCGTGGAGGCTTTCGACTACGAGTTCTGTGGCCGCGTGCGGGCGCGCTTTGTCATCGCCGAGTTGCTGCGCGATTCACGCATGCGCATCGTCGATGAGTCCGAGTTGCCCACGGTCAACGATGTGCCCACCAAGTTCTTGCAGAAGTTCGCCAGCGCCGACGCCGCACGCACCGAACTGCAGCAACTGGCCGGCTTCGCGGCCATGGACATACGCCTCGTGCCACGCGCGCTGCCCGGCGCCGCCGCCACAGCAACGGCCACCACGGTGTGCATCACTTTTGCGCCCGCCGCCGACAAAACCGTGCAGGCGCCCACCGAAAGCAACCTGCTGCGTGTGTCGCTGCGCGAAGGCGGTGGCATTCCCTTCAAGTGCGGCGCCGGGCTGTGTGGCACCTGCCGCTGCCACATCGAAGGCGGGCCCCAGGCGCTGGACGCCGTCAAGGCCAAGGAACGCAAGCACCTGAGTGATGCCGAACTGGCTGCCGGCTGGCGCATGGCCTGCCAGACCTTTGTGCGTGGCGACGTCTGCGTGCGCTGGTGAGGCCAAGCTTGAGGCCGCACTTCAGGCCGATCTTTGGGCCGCCACCGTGACGCCCGCCTGGGCCCAACAAGTGCTGGCCACACCCTGGGCGCCGCAAGCCCATGTGGCCATGGGCTTGACCGTGCTGGTGGCGGCCTGCCTGCAGGGTGTCAGCGGCATCGGTTTTGCCATGCTGTCGGCACCGCTGGCGGCGCTGTTCTTTCCACAACTGGTGCCCGGCCCCTTGTTGGCGCTGAGCTTTCCGCTGGCCCTGCTGGCGGCGGTGCGCGAGGCCAGCCAGATCGACTGGCGCGCGGCCGGCCAAGCCCTGGCCGGCCGCGTGGTCGGGGCCGTGCTGGCCGTGGCCCTGCTGGTGCAGGTGTCGGCGCAGGCCATGTCGGTGGCCTTTGGCTTGCTGCTGCTGGCCGCCGTGGCCTTGAGCCTGGCAGGCTGGCAGCTGCGGCCCACCGGCCGCAACGTGGTTTGGGCCGGCGTGGCGTCGGGCCTGATGGGCACCATCACCTCGGCCGGGGCGCCCCCTTTTGCGCTCGTCATGCACAGCCTGCCCGCCGCGCGGCTGCGGGCCACGCTGGGCTGTGTGTTCTGCGCCGGCACCGCGGTGTCGCTGGCGCTGCTGGCGGCGGCCGGGCGGTTTGGTGGTGCACAACTGGTGCTCAGCGCGGCGCTGCTGCCCTGGGCGCTGGTGAGCTTTGTGGCCTCGGGGCCTTTGGCGCGGCACCTGCCGCAGGCGCTGCTGCGCCAGTTGCTGCTGGCACTGGCGGGCGCCGGTGGCCTGGCCGTGNNAAGGCCGTGTTGTGGCGGGCACTGCCTTGAAGGCGGCCACCGTGCCGGCCCGGCGGGCGCCAACGCTGGTGGTCTTTTGCCACCCCGACCCGGCCAGCTTCTGCGCCGCGCTGCACAGCACGGTGCTGGACGCGCTGCAGCGCAGTGGCACACCCTGGCAGGGCATCAACCTGTACGACAGCGATTTCGACCCCCGCCTGGGCCGTGACGAATGGCGGCTCTACAGCCAAGCCGGTGCCGCCCTGCCGGCGGCGCTGCAGGCCCATGTGCAGGCGCTGCGCACGGCCGAGCATCTGGTGTTTGTGTTTCCGGTGTGGATGGCGGGGCCGCCAGCCTTGCTCAAGGGCTGGTTCGACCGCGTCTGGCGGCCGGGTGTGGCCTTCCTGCGCCCCGCCCGGCCTGGCGGCTTGCCACGGCCTGGGCTGCTGCAGGTGCGGCGCATCACGGTGGTCACCACCAGCAATGCACCGCGCTGGTGGACCNNCTGCAGGCCCATGGTGTGCAAAGCAGCACGGCGGCGACCCGCGAGGCTTTCATGGCCCGCGTCAGCCAGGCTTTCCTCTGAGCCCCTGAACCGGGCCCCGCTCACCATGCAACACATCACCGACGCGATGGTCGATGCCGTCGTCACCCCCGCCGACGCCCAGGCCGTGCTCACCGAGGCCTTTGCCCAATTCGGCCAGCAGGCCGCAGCGATGCAGCCGCGCATGCGCACCGACGCCGCCGGCGTGAAGCTGTCCACCCTGGGTGCCGTGATTCCGGGCCAGGGTGTGGCCGGCGCCAAGGTCTACACCACCATCGGCGGGAAGTTCAATTTCGTCATCGTGCTCTTTGCCACCGACGACGGCCGGCCGCTGGCCACCTTGGACGNNGCCACCTTGGACGCAGCCGCCATCACGCGGCTGCGCACGGCCGCCTGCTCGGTGATCGCGGCCCGGCACCTGGCGCGGCCGGGCTCACGCACCCTGGCACTCATAGGCGCGGGTGTGCAGGGCCAGGCCCATGCCGAGCAATTTGCGCGCAGCCACGCGCTGCAGCAGATTCGCGTCCACGACCCCGGCATGCCGGCTGATCTGCCGCAGGCGCTGGCGCGGCGCTGTGGTGTGCAGGTGCTGGCGTGCAGTGCCGACGAGGCCGTGGCCGGTGCCGACATCGTGGTCACCGCGTCGCGCGCCGTGCATCCGGTGGTGCGGGGTGCCTTGCTGTCACCGGGCTGTTTTGTGGCCGCCGTGGGCTCCAGCCTGCCCGGCACCCGCGAGCTTGACGACGACACGTTGCGCCGCGCCGCGCTGGTGGCCGTGGAATGGCGAGCGCAAAGCCTGCAGGAGGCGGGTGACCTGGTGCAAGCCGGCCCCGGTGTCCTGCCCGAAGAGCGCATCGTGGAACTGGCCGACCTGGTGAGCGGCCGCGTGGCCGGCCGCGCCAACGACCACGACATCACCGTCTACAAGGCCGTGGGTGTGGGCCTGCAAGACGTGGCGCTGGCGGGGCTGGCCTGGCGCCGGCTGGCTGCGGGCTGAAGCCGCTCTGCAACGGCCGTGCCTGCCGCNNCGAACCCCCACCATTGGCTCAGGGCGCTAGCTGTGCCGCGTTGAAGACGTGGCGCGCCGCCAGCAGCCCGGCCAGTTCGGCGTCGCCGGCCACCACGGCTTGCACGATGGCCGCGTGTTCGTCCCAGTTCTGGCGCCCGCGTTGGCGGTTCTTGGGCGAAAAGAGCAAGGCCGTGCGGTCCCGCAAGGACCGCATGATGTCGCGCAGCACGGTGTTGCCGGCGACCATGCCCAGCGCCTCGTGAAAGCCCTGGTTGAGGCGGTCCAGCGCGGCCGTGTCGTTGCCGTCGGCCAGGCGTGCGCCGTCTTGCAAAATGCGCTGCAACTCGGCAATCTGCTCGGGGTTGTGGCGTCGCGCCGCCAGCTTGGCGTTAAGCGCCTCCAGCGTGGCGCGCACTTCCACCACCTCGCGCATCTGTTGCTCGTCAAAACGTGCCACCGAGGCACCGCGCCTGGGCTCGATGACCACCAGGCCTTCATTGGCCAGCAGGCGCAGCGCCTCGCGCACGGGGATACGCGAGACACCAAATTCCTTGGACAGCCGGCCTTCAACCAGGCGTGTGCCCAAGGCCAGTTGCCCGGCCAGGATACGTTCACGCAGGGCCTGCGCCACCCTGTCATTGAGCCCGGGGTGCGCGGCGCCGAGCGTCAATTCACCGCTCGAACGAATGGCCTGCGCGGGTGTGGGCATGGTGGTGTGGCTGTCGGTGGGCGTGGTGGGGTTTGCTGAAAGTATAGGGAGCGCCAAGCCCCATCGCAGCGCCCTTCACAGCGCCCTTCACTGCCCATCACCCCGTGCGACACGAAGCCCACGCGTGGCCCGTGCAGCCAATCCGGTGGCAGCCCATTCGCCACCACTGTCGGCCACCATCAAAAGCCTTGAACTCCGCAGCCATGCACTGCCAGCACACTGCCAGCCATGATGCAAGACACCACCGCTTCACCCCGCTACACACGCACTGCCATGGCCCTGCACTGGTTGCTGGCGGTGTTGATCGTGGGCACCTTTGCGCTCGGCATCTACATGCACGAGCTGCCGTTTTCCATGACACGCCTGAAGCTCTACAACTGGCACAAGTGGGCCGGTGTGGGCATCCTGGTGCTGAGCGCGGCGCGGCTGCTGTGGCGCCTGGCGCACCGGCCACCGGCCGACAGACCCATGCCGGCCTGGCAAAGCCGCGCCGCGCATGCCGCGCATCTGGCGCTGTACGTTCTGTTCTTTGCCGTGCCGCTGGCCGGTTGGGCCTACAGCTCGTCGGCGGGTTTCCCCATCGTGCTGTTTGGCGTGCTGCCGCTGCCCGACTTTGTGCCCGTGCAGCGCGAGCTGTCTGAAGTGCTGAAACAAGTGCACGCCGCGCTCGCCATGGCACTGGCCGCCGTGGTGGTGGTGCATGTGGCCGGCGCCGCGAAACACCAGTGGATAAGCCGCGACGGCCTGCTGCAACGCATGCTGCCTGCGCTGCGCTGATTCACCGCCAAGTACCACCCACGCCACCTTGAAACCGAGACCACTCATGTCTGCCCGCACCCTCTTTTCCCTCTCGCTCGCCGTGGCCTTGCTGTCGGCCGTGCTGCAACCCGCGCTGGCTCAAACCAAACCCGTGTTGCTGGCCGCCGTCGGCAGTGAAATCGCCTTCACCACCCGCCAGATGGGTGTGCCGGTGGAGGGCAAGTTTGGCAAGTTCAACGCGCAGATCACGCTGGACCCCAGGAAGCCAGAAACCGGTCGCGTGGCCTTCAGCATCGACACCGGCAGCGCGCGTTTTGGCAGTGCAGAACTGGACGCCGAGGTGCCCAAGGCGACGTGGCTGAACGTGCCCAAATTTCCGCAGGCCAGCTTCCAGTCCAGCGCCATCAAGGCCGCCGGGCCCGGCCGCTTTGAGGTGACGGGCAGGCTCAGCATCAAGGGCCTGGTACGCGACATCACCGTGCCGGTGCTGCTGGCACAGGCCGGCGCCAGCAGCACCGCCAGTGGTGCCTTCACCATCAAGCGTCTGGAGTTCAAGGTGGGTGAAGGCGAATGGGCCGACACCTCCATGCTGGCCAACGACGTGCAAGTGCGTTTCAAGCTGGCCTTGACCGGCGTGCCCCCCATGTAAACGCCACACCTCCTGGACGCCTGCAGCCACCGCCGCAACACGGCCGTGGGCGCCGGATTTGCAGTTCCCTGGTTTCCCTTCTCTTCTTTCGCTCACCTTTTTGGAGTCACGATGAAACACCCCATCGCCGCTGCGGCCTGCCTGGCCACCACCCTGTTGGCCGCCGCACCCGCGCAGGCACAAAGCGCCACCTACGCCATCGAGCCCACACACACCTTTGTGAGCTTTGAGGTCAGCCACTTCGGCACCTCCACCAACCGCGGCCGCTTTGACAAGAAAGAGGGCAGCGTGCAACTCGACCGCGCCGCCAAGACCGGCCGCGTGGAAATCACCATCGACATGGCTTCCATCAACACCGGCGTGGCGCCGTTTGACGGCCACCTGAAGAGCAAGGACTTCTTCAACGTGGCCGAGCACCCGAGCGCCCGATTCGTGGGCGACAAGTTTGTGTTTGCCGGCGACAAGCTCACGGCCGTGCAGGGCACGCTCACGCTGCTGGGCAAGAGCCAACCGGTCACGCTCAAGGCCAACCAGTTCAACTGCTACACCAACCCGATGTTCAAGCGCGAGGTCTGTGGCGGCGACTTTGAAGCCTTCATCCAACCCACGCTGTTTGGCATCAACACCTACATCCCCATGGTCGCACCCGACCAGGTGCGCCTGGTGGTGCAGGTGGAAGCCATCAAGCAGTAAGGGCTAAGGGCCCGGCACGGCGGCACCGCCCGACGCCGGGGGTGCCAGTGGTGCCGCCCATCAAGCCGCAAAAGACCGCCCGAAGGCAAACACCGAGTTTGGCGCCAGCGTGCGCACCGGCCGGACCACGGGCATGGGCACCAGCAGCTTGCGTGTGGGGCGCACCTCCACACGCACGCCCTTGTCCAGTTGCTGCTGCACCAGGCTGGCCAGCGTGACGGTGGCCAGGTGCGCCAGCATCACCGTGTTCAGTTGCTCCCACAGGTCGCGCGACAGGGCCAGGCTGCGGTCGGCGTTGTCGGCGTCGCCCAGCGGCTCGTCCACCGACGACACGATCTGCGCCACGTTGATCTCGCTGGCGCTGCGCCCAAGCGTGTAGCCACCGCCAGGTCCGCGTGTGCTTTCAACAATGCCTTGGCGGCGCATGCGGCTGAAGATCTGCTCCATGTATGACAGTGACACCTGCTGGCGCAGGCTGATGGACGCCAGGGCTACCGGGCCCGCCGGTGCGCGCAGTGCCAGATCAATGAGTGCGTTGACGGCGAACCGGCCCTTGGTGCTCATGCGCATGGAAATCTCCTTGCTGAGGGGTTGGAAAGGTGGCCAGTCTGGGCTTTGCGTCACTTCGCGTAAATTCGATAATCAGACATTTTCACTTCGAAAAAACCGCACTATGAACTTCAAGCACCTGCACTACTTCTGGGTCGCGGCCAAGGCAGGCGGCGTGGTGCGGGCGGGCGAGCAGTTGCACACCACGCCGCAAACACTGTCGGGCCAGATCAAGCTGCTTGAAGCGCGGCTGGGCCGGCAGCTCTTTCGCAAGAGCGGCCGCAAGCTGGAGCTCACCGACGACGGCCGCGTGGCGCTGCGTTACGCCGACGAGATTTTTGCGCTGGGCCACGAGCTGGAAACCGCCCTGCATCAAAAGCGCAGCGGCGGCCGCGAGGTGCTTGAATTCCGCGTCGGCGTTGAAGACGCCGTGGCCAAATCGGTGGCCTACCGCCTGCTGGAGCCCGCGCTGCAACTGAGCGAACCGGTGCGTTTGATCTGCACCGAAGGCCGCTTCAACGACCTGATGGCGCAACTGGCGCTGCACCGCATGGACCTGGTGATTGCCGACGAGCCGCTGACCAACCGGCTCAGCGTCAAGGCGTTCAACCACGAACTGGGCAGCTCGCCCATGACCTTCTTCAGCGCACCGGCCCTGGCGGCCAAGCTGCAGGGGCCGTTTCCAGGCTGCCTGAACGGCGCGCCCATGCTGGTGCCGGGCGCCACGTCCACGCTGCGGCCGCAGTTTGAAAGCTGGCTCACACGCCACCAGTTGCACCCACGTGTGGTGGGTGAATTTGACGACGGCGCCTTGATGAACGCCTTTGGCCGCCAGGGCTGCGGCGTGTTCATCTCACCCAGCGTGGTGGAAGCCCAAACCGCCGCGCAGTACGGCGTGCAAGCCATTGGCCGCAGCAACGAAATGAGCGAGGCGTTTTACGCCATCTCGGTGGAGCGGCGCATCACGCACCCGTGTGTGGCCGCCATCACACACGCGGCGCGGGGGGCATTGTTTGGTTGATATGGAAACGGGTGGCTTGATGCCCCGCTGGCTTCCGGTGCGGCTGCCGCTATCCTGCGCGTCGTGCCTGCGCCCCTTGCCCAACTCCAGCTCAGCGCCGCGCCTGCGGTGGTGGTGGGCAGCGGCCGCGCCCAGGCGCTGACCGCCACCGACGCCTTGCTGCTGGCCTGGCTGGCGCTGGAGGGCGCCACTTCGCGCGAGCGCCTGGCGCAATTGCTGTGGCCCACCAGCGGCGCCGAAGCCGCACGCAACGCGCTGCGCCAGCGGCTCTTCAGGTTGCGCAAACAGCTGGGTGTGGACGTGGTGGCCGGCAGCACCACGCTCAGCTTGGCCGCTGGGGTGCTGCATGACCTGCAAGCCACCACCGCATTGCTCGGCGATCTGGCCGCGCCCGAATGCCCCGAGCTTGGCACCTGGCTGGCCAGCCACCGCAGCACCCAACACGCCCACGCGCGGCATGCGATCGAAGACCGGATAGCGGCCCTTGAAGCCGCCGGCGACACCGCCGCCGCGCTGCCACTGGCGCAGCAGCTACTGCAAGCCGAAGCGCTGTCAGAAGACGCGCACCGCCGCGTCATGCGGCTGCACTACCTGCGTGGTGACCACGCCGCAGCCATGCTGGCCTTTGACCAGTGCGAGCAGATGCTCAAGCACGAGGTGGGCGCCAGGCCGTCGCAAGAAACGCTCACGCTGCTGGCCACGATAGAGAGCTCGGCCGTACTGCCGGGCACCGCCACCGCGCGCACCACCGTGCCGGCCTCGGTGCTGCGCCCGCCGCGCCTGGTGGGGCGCGAAGCTGAGCTCGCCACGCTGCAGCGTGGCCTGGCCGCCGGCCATGTGGTGGTGCTGGTGGGCGAAGCCGGCATGGGCAAGTCGCGCCTCTTGCAAAGCCTGGCGGCGGCCCAGCCCGGCCTGCTGCACGCCAGCGGCCGGCCCGGTGACCACTTGGTGCCCTACGCCACCATTGCTCGCGCGCTGCGGCAGGTGCTGGACCTGGACCCCAGCGCCGCCGACCCCGCCCTGCGCCATGCGCTGAGCGCGGTGCTGCCCGAACTGGGCAGCGGCCAGGCCCCGCCGCGCCAGCCGCCACTGGCACAGCCCGTGCTGGCCCTGCTGCGCCACGCCAGCCGCCTGGTGCAGGCGCTGGCGCTGGACGACCTGCACTTTGCCGACGACGCCAGCGTGGAGCTGCTGCAGTTGCTGCTGACCGCCCCGCGTGACAGCGGCAGCACCGGCCCGCGCTGGTGCCTGGGCCTGCGCCCTGCGGCACCGGGCAGCCGGCTGCAAGCGCTGCTGGACGCCCTGGCCACCGCCGGCCCGCACACACGTTTGGCGCTGCAGCCGCTGAGCGAGCCGCAGGTGGCCGAGCTGGTAGACAGCCTGGCGCTGCCCGGCGTCAGCGGCGCTCGCACGGCCGCCCGGCTGCACCAGCGCAGCGGCGGCAACCCGCTGTTTGCGCTGGAGACACTCAAGCTGGCCTGGAGTGAAGGCACCATCACCCTGGCCGACGGCCTGCCACGCCCTCAGTCACTGGCACAGCTCATCGGCCAGCAGTTGGCCCGGCTGTCTTCACCCGCCCTGCAACTGGCGCGTGTAGCGGCGGTGGCCGGTGTGGACTTCTCGATTCCGCTGGCGCAGAGCCTGCTGCAGCGCAATGCACTGGATCTGGCCGACGCCTGGGCCGAGCTGGAGGCCCAGAACGTGCTGCGTGGTGACAGCTTTGCGCACGACCTCATCCACGACGCCGTGCTGCAAGGCCTGCCCGAGGTGATATCGCGCCACCTACACGGCCAGACCGCCGCCTGGCTGGAAAGCGAACAAGGCGAGCCGGCCCGCATCGCCGCGCACTGGGAAGCCGCCGGCCAACGTGCCCGCGCCCTGCCCGCGCTGCAGGCCGCCGCCGAACGTGCCCACCGGGCGCTGCGTGAAGACGAACGCATTGCCTTTTTGCTGCGCGCGGCCGACATCGCGCAAGCCGCCGAGCGCACCGACGAGGCCTTTGAACTGGTGCACAGCGCCATCCTGGGCCACATGAACACNNCCGCCAGGCCGACGGCCTGCCGCTGCTGGCGCGCCAGGCACAACTGGCCCGCACGCCACTGCAGCACGCGCGCGTGGCCGGCAACCGCGCCTGGTACGCCGCCGTGCTGGGCGACATGCCCACAGCGCTGACCATTGGCCAGCAGGCGCTGCAGATGGCGCAGCCGCTGGGCGATGCGGCGCTCACGGCCATCATCCGCCAGCGCCTGGGCACGGCGCTGGTGATGGCGGCGCGCTTTGACGAAGCCCTGCCGCACATGCGCGCCGCCGAGGCCTGGATGGCGAGCAGCGCCACCGCGCTGGAGCGCACTGAATTCCAGGGCAACCTGGCCGTGGTGCTGGACAACCTGGGCCGCCCGGCCGAAGCGCAGGTGCACCACCTGCGCGCCATCACAGACGCCGCCGCCGAAAACGACCATCCGCAGCTCGCCACGGCACTGTCCAACCACGCGCTGAACCGGCTCGATGCCGGTGACCTGGCCCGCGCCAGCGAGCAGGTGGCGCAGGCTCAACACATCCTCACCACCTATGAAATGGCCGGCAGCAGCGCCGGTTTTGCGGCCACGCTGCGTGTGCAATGTGAGCGCGCACTCGGCCACTACACCATGGCCCTGGAGTGGTGCGAGCGCGCTGAACTCATACTGGCCGAGCGCAACCCGGCGCGCGTGCCGGTGGCGCGGCTGCACCGCGCACACATCTGGCTTGACCTGGGCCAGCACGCCCGGGCGCTGCAGGTGCTGGACGGCGCCGAACTGGTGGCCGCCCGCGAGCTGCCGGCACGTTTTGCCGTGCGCTGGCTGCTGCTGCTGGCACGTGTCAAACGCCGGCTGGGGGCGCGGCAGGNNNCTGGCCGCCGTGGCGCTGGCTGCCAGCGCCGAAGCCCTGCACGCCGACCGCGCCTTGCGCTGGCTGGCACCCGCCCAAGCCCTGGCTGCCACTCACCCGGCACAGGCGGGGCGCTGGGCGCAAGCCGGTCAGGATTGGCTGCGCAGCACCGCGTCGGCCCACCTGGCACCAGAATTTGCCGACAGCTTTTTGCACCAGCACCCGCTCAACCAGGCCTTGCTGGCCTGGCACCCCACCGCGTAACGCCGCCCGGCTGGGCGTAACGGGCCCGTAACGCCCCCCCACCTACAACTGCGACATGGCGCACCGCTGGCGCGCCGCCAGATCGCACAAGACCCGGGGGATTTACATGTTTGCCAACACCACGCACAGGCTGGACTTTGCCGACACACGGGCCCTGGGCGCTGAGTCGGTGCTTACATTGAACGGCATTGGGCGCCTTGACCCAGCCGACCTCTCCGACCAGATGGCGCAGGGCGACGCCGCCGACCGCAACCTGCTGCGCCTGGTGATGTGCGCCGCCGCCGCCACGCTGGTGCTGGCGCTGGCCAGCAGCCTGGGCACATGAGTTTTACTGCTGCCGCAGGAGTCTCAAGCACCCAAGCGGCGCGTCAGCCTTGTGGCGCCGACGCCTTGGCACCAGGCCGTTGCGCCCTGGTGTAATCGGCCGGCACACGCAGCAGCGCCGGGTCGGGCTCAGCACGCTTGATGTGGCGCAGCCGGTAGCTGGTCTCACCGCTGCGTGGGTCAAAGTCGCGTGAGGCCAGCGTCACCATCAGCTCGGGCGAGGTCCACACCTCGCGTGTGATCTGGATGGGTTTGTCGTTGCCCAGCTTGCCCGCTTCAATAACCCAGGTGCTGCGCTGGCCATTGGCGCGCAGGCCCTCCACGTCCTTGGCCGGCAGCGGGCTCACGCTGCCCGCGCCGCGTGGCGCCAGCGTCTGGGCGCGCCACTGCACCGCCGGTGGCGGCACGCCCATCTCGGGTGGCAGGGCCTCGGGGCCTTCAGCGTGCTGCATGCGCAACACATGGACTTCGGTGTGGCGCTCACCGTCGGCCCGTGAAATGACCACCGGCTGCGGCGGCACCGGGGGCATGGGCGGCAGAGGTGGCAGCGGCGGTAGCGGTGCCATGGCCGGGGCCGCCGGCAAACCACCCGGCGCGGCGCGCGGCGCCTTGCCCGCAGCGGCCATTGCGCGGTCGGCCACGGCACGCGCCCATTCACGCAGGGCGGCGCTGTCCAGCGCCATTTCGGCCACCGGGGCGCGTGTGCCACTGGTGCGGCGCGCAGTCTTGCGCTCGGGGTCGAGCACCCAGCTCTCGCCGGCCACGGGGTCGCTCAGATAGACCAGCTTGCGGCCACCGGGGTCAATCACCTGGCGCGTGCGGCCTTCGCCGTCACGGCACAACTGCGAGAGCTGCTGCCGCGTGATGCGGCTGCTGACACCGCCTTGGCCGTCGGCCAGCCACTGCACGGTTTCGTGCACGGCTTCGGCGCAGTAGGGCGCGCCCTTGACCACGGGCCCGCTGGCACCGGACACCGTGCTGCGCAAGACCGTGGTTTCGGTGCCGTTGTGGATGAACACCTGGCGCTCGGTCTCGACCTGCGCCAGATGCACATGCGCCTCGGCCGATGCCGCTGGCGGCGCTGGCAGCGATGGCGCATCCTGGGCCCAGGCAGTGCTGACCAGCGCCAGCGAGATGCAGGCCGCGGCAGGGCACACGGCTCGCGGCCAAGGGGGTGTGAAGTCAAACATGGCAAGTCCTTTCGTGTCGGAACAGACGCCGGGCGCCGGGCGTCAGGGAACAAAGCGCACCGCCAGCACTTCGCCGGTGGCCCGCATCAGCATCTCGGCGCGCACGGGCTGGCCCGCACGCGCCGGGTCAAAAGGCAGGCCCAGCAGGGCCATGCGGTCGCCCGTGATTTCGGTGCGCACCAGCCAGGCGGCGCTGGCCTCGCGCGGCCAACGCTCGGGCGGCACAAGGTTGACAAAGCGGCTGTCGTCAGCGCCCGGCCCTTGCGGCGCGGCGGGCGGTGGGCGCAGCAAGAGCACCACCGAGCCCACCAGCACCAAGGCCACGGCCGCCGCACCCGGCCAGGCCCAGCGGCGGCGGCCCAGCCAAGGTGCGCCCGGCTTGCGGGGCGACAACCCGGCCGGCATGGCTGTGGGCACGGCTCCGGGCGGAGTCTGCAATGGCACCACCCCGGCCGCCGGCAGCGCCTGCCACCGCGCCTGCACNNACCGCCGCCAGCAACTGCGGCGGCGGCTCGGTCGCGTTCAAGTCATGCGCCACCCGCTGCAGCGCCTGGGCCAGCGAGATTTGTTCACTCATGGGTATCTCCGGCGCCGGCGTTGAGCAAGGCCGCCAGCTTGAGGCGCGCGCGGTGCAAACGCGTGCGCAAGGTGTTGAGTTCGATGCCGGCAATGCGGGCCGCCTCGGCATAGGGGCGCTCTTGCAAGTCCACCAGCACCAGCGCTTCCCTGAACGGTGCCGGCAGTGCGCGCAGCGCAGCCCACACCTGCTGGCCGCTTTGCGCGCGCACCAGCAGGTCTTCAGGCGAGGGCGAGGCCCCGGTGTCGTGGGCCTCTGCGTTGCCGTCTTGCGCCCACGCGTCGTGCAGCGGGTCTTCGGCTTTGACGGCGCGCCAGGTGGCGGCCAGCGCATGCCGCGCCACGCCGGCCAGGTAGGCGCCCAGGCTGCCCCGTGCGGCGTCAAAACCCAGCGGGCGTGTGGCCAGCACGATGAAGGCCTCCTGCGTGGCGTCGGCCGCCCAGCCCGTGTTGCCACACAGCGCCAGGGCGTAGCGGTACACGGCGGGCGCCTCGCGGCGGTAGATCTCGGCCAGCGCGGCCTCTTCACCCCGCGCCAGCGCCAACAGCAGCTCGGCCACGGGCGACACCACGCTGGGCGCGGTGCGGCGTGGGGCGGGTCGCCAAGGCACAAAGGGCATCATCGCTGGGGTGGGTGGGGTTGACGGCGGTGGGGGCGCAGGCAGGCAACACAGGTTCAGCCAGCCGCCAGGCGGTTGGGCGACCAAGCCGACCAAGGCCATTGATGACTATTGCAGCCCCGCCGCCCAAAAGTTCCCGCCAGCCTGTCCGGGCGCTGCGCAGCCTGTCGGGTGGCAGGCGCGCTGCATCGCCTGCTGCTGGCTGCGCCGCAGTGCGTGCGTACAGTCAGGCTCATCCCACCGCAAGCCACTAGCCACCATGAACGCCACCGCCCCCAACGCCGCCACCCCGTGGCTGGAGCGTTGGCAACGTTTTTCTGCCGCCGCCGTGCGCGCCTTCCATGTCTACGCCAACTGGCTGGTCAGCATCTCTTGGCGGCGCTTCATTGTGCTGTCGGTGCTGCTGCTGATCGTGGTGGCCATCCTGCACGATCTGCCGCCCTTCACCTGGACGGTCACCGAGCACACCGAGCCAACGGTGCGCATCACTCGCCAGCCGCGCCCGCCCACGCCGCCCAGGGCGGCGCCCAAGAGCCCGGAGCCGCCAGCGCCAGTGCCCGCGCCCGTTCCCCCGGCAGCACAGCGGCCCGGCGTGCACATCGACATCCCCAAGGACATGAAGGACGGCGAAGCCACCGGCCTGGACATCAGCATCGGCAAGGACGGCGTGCGCATCACGGCCAAGACCGACAAACCCTCGGCCGCAGCATCGGCGGCCCAGGTGGCGCCCGGCGAGGCGGCACACACCGCTGGTGCCACCGCCTCGGCCACCGAGGGCCTGCACATCACCTTGCCCCCTGGGGCCACGGCAGACGCCGTGCGCGAGGCCATCAGCGAAGCCCGGCGTGAGATGGAAGGCGCCGTGCGCGAAGCCCGGCGCGACGCCGAACAGGCCGCGCGCGACGCTGAACAGGCGCGACGCGACGCCGAGCAAGCCATCCAGGACATCACCGAAGACCTGCGCGGGCCCAGCAAACGCACCACCCGCATCGGCATCGGTGACTTCCTGATGCAGTTCACCCTGCTGTGGGTGGTGGCATCGGCCATCATCAAGTTCAGCTACAAGGGCCGCATGCAGGCCGAAGTAAAAGCCGCGCAGGCCACCGAAACGGCCGAGGCCGAGTCGCTCAAGCGCCAGGTGGTGGAAGCACGCATGGCCGCCATGCAGGCCCAGGTGGAGCCGCACTTCTTGTTCAACACCCTGGCCAGCATTGACCAC
>CXWL01112596.1_pt1 | contig 14451 bp, 12 predicted proteins | sample 590931 | NCBI WGS metagenome assembly CXWL01 (sample SAMEA3498368, study PRJEB10139) | groundwater metagenome | biome: water well; material: biofilm material | place: Germany | collected 2015-04-27 | reverse complement strand
TACAGAAATCAGTCCTTAAGTTTAAACCTAAATTAATGTCCAACTTTTGGGGGTCAGTTCATAAGTGAGCTTTTTAATTTTGGTAGCTTCCTATGAGTCAAACACAGCACCAACGCTATTCTGGCATGCGCTACAACAACTCAATTGCCTCCAGTCTGCCCATCACTTAAAAAACACGCTGGAAAGCAGCTGTCCTACCCTTATTTGCCTTGTGATTTGGCTGAAAATTGCTCTGGCGATGCTTCAAAGCGGTCGCGGTTTTCGTGCGAGGCAAAGTAGTAAGTAGTAGATTCTGCCATGGTATGCCCACCAACCGGATTGATGTTCGATTCAGATTCCGGCCAGCATTCCTGATCCCTTGGACAGTTAGGCTTAGTATTCACTGTAGTTTCACTTTGTTGTGACAGGGCAAGATAGCTTGTGATAATGCTATTGACGATAACTCAACACTTGATGTTAGATATTCAAGGAAAAGCCATAGCCAAACTTTGTATTGTAAAAATTAAATCATTAAAATTCAATTGGTTAACTACATTCATTTCAATAGAAAATATTGGCATGTGCATTGCATATTAACAATCATCTTAGCCACTTTGAATTGAATTTAAAATGTTAAACAATGTTAAACAAGAGTTGCAATTGGATAGCATCTTTTCAGCATATGAGCTTCACGAAATAATCTTGCAAGGAACAAACACAAGTCCTGCAGAATACGAATTAGACGAAGCATTTGAAATTTCAGGTGAGTCAATAGGGATTGACGAAATGCAGATTGGTAAACTTTATCTATGTTTATAGCGCGATTATCTGTGAAACTGGCACGGACTTGCCGTCATCTTCTCATGGGTGAAATTTTATGACGAAGCATGTTAACAGTAGCCAGGAATACCCAACAGTTGCTAAGTTATCTACAACTAAAGGCACTATTAGCTTGGGCCATATGAACGCTGAAGCAATAAAATTGGTAACTTACCCAAACCATCACTGCCCAAAATGTAATATCACAGGCTGGAAAGGCGGCAAGCAATGCCAGTCATGCAAATTTACACAATAACAATATCAGTAACCAAGTTGTAAAACTAACTGACGGATTAGGCCGATGCTCAATTAGCATCTCACTCGCAAGATTGAATCGTATAGAAAAGCAGTCTAAATGAATATTGAAAATAATGAATTAATTTTGAATGATATAGAATCGCGTCGTGCATTTTTATTTACGCTTGAATGGTTGCTAGCGCTTATGGAGCGCTACTCAAGTCCATTAAAATTTGGTTTAGTGCACATTGAATTTGGCAGTAATCATGAACTTGGTGAAGCAGTCGGTGTACACGAGGCTTTCAAGCAACTGGCCTCGTTGACAGCATCATTAACCAATACCTTCCGTAAAACGGACATTATTGCTAGAGATGTCACTGATTTTTGGGTAATAGTACCTTACACCACGGATGTCGAAAAAATAAATGACAAGATTCTCCGTATCTTTCAAACAGCAAAGCATCAAGGTCTGAATGTTGTTGACCGCGAGATATCCATTTTTGAACTGCCATTAACTTCAACCAAAACCCAGAATATACCTACTCATGCACTGGAGTTCCTTGAGTATCTAAAAGAAAACAAGCAACACTTCGCGAGCCATGTATTTAGGCTTTCAGCCAATGCCGAATGTATCTTTTCATGAAATGGTACCGGTATGCAGTTCACTTCTTCAAGAACATCAAAGTAGGTATTATATGTTTCAATTACCTCCTTGCAGGTTAGCACCCAACCTGTTGTAACAGCAAGTCGCCAAAAGAGGTTATTATTAATGGTCTTGAATTACCTAAATCGATGAATAATAGCGCGCCACCCTAGTCTTTATAGACTCATCTGAAATATCAAATGACTCGTCTAATTCACACCCTGAATGGCTCATGTCTGTTCCTTGCAAGATTATTTCGTTAAGCTCGCATGAAAAGATGTTATTCAATTGTGGTTCTTGTTTAAGATTATTTGACATTTTTCACTCATTTCAAAATCGTTACGATAATTGTAAATAAGCAACGTCCATGCCAATGGTTTTTATTAAAAATAATTACTTTAACTGATTGTTTTTTATCAACTTAATTTACCGCATAAAATAAAACTCGCGAAGATGTGTTGAACATTAGCTATCAATGTTGAGTTATCACCGAATTATTTTAGATATAAAAGAATATAGAAAAAACCCGCTGACACAAAAGGTGCAGAGAGCGGGAAATAATGATTGCTTGTAGTAGATCAAGTAGGATTAGGAGGCCAGAAATGAGGTTTGGAATATATTGCGATAGATAACTTTTTAGCGCTGGCTTGGGTCATATGGAAAACTTAACGAATTACGTGCTCGATATTTGCCAATCACTGTCCTTTAGTGTCCCATTAGAAAAGAAAAAAGGACTCAGATTTCTCCGAGTCCTTTATTTTGGTGGCCCCCTGTGAGTCGAACACAGCACCAACGGATTATAAGTCGGTCGCTAACGCATTAACCTATTGATAAATATAGAAAATCAACATTAACTAAGCGTAACTAATATTAATTTAAAATCAGTAAGTTGGCGTAATTTATATTACGCCTATAAAAACTGACAGCTGTACTGAATTTGTACCCAATTCAAGCTAAAATACAATTTAGTTTTCACATTAAAGTAACAATTTCTTGTGTTTACCTTTATCGCCAAAATATTCGCCAATTAATCCGCCTTAAATTCATTTAAACAAATATAATACATTGAATGATATAGTACTATTTGTTAAATTAAACAGCACCTATTAGTCGCCAAATGAAACCAAAGGTTATTCGAGCTCCAGCCGCAACCAATGTCACTCAAATAGAGCCTCTTATTCCAGAACACAAAGAGCTGGGGGCGTTGCTTGAGTTAGCAAGCGAGTTGCGTCAAAAGAGCTATAAACTGGCAGTTAACCCACTACCTGGGCTCAACAAAAGATTAACCAATCTTTTGCGCTCCATGAATTCTTACTATACCAACAAGATCGAAGGCCAACACACTTTACCAGCAGATATTGAACAGGCACTCAACAACCAATACTCTAATGATCATGACGTTGCTCATAGGCAAAGAGTTGCTAAGGCGCATCTTTTAACGGAATCGTGGGCAGAGAGTCATGTGAACGGCAGTAGTTGGCGAGACACGTTTTCTACCGAACTGCTTTGCGAGATTCACCATCATTTATATAACAACATGCAACCAGAAGACAGAGTTACAGATATTGGTGAAGATGTTAATGAGGGTCAATTAAGAACACAAAATGTTATTGTTGGTATGCACATGCCACCAGATTTTCATCATCTTGGAGAGTTTCTCGCTCGATGGCGCACTGCTTACACAGCACTCCCCGATGGCGACATGGCGCTTGTCGGCCTAGCCTGTTCACATCAACGTCTAGCATGGATACACCCATTTAATGACGGCAATGGCCGCGTTTCAAGATTACATACCCATGTTGCACTTCATGCCATGGGTTTAACTAATGGTATGTGGTCACCAATGCGCGGTCTAGCTAGAACGCATCAAGAGTATTACGCCCATTTGCATAATGCAGACACCTTAAGGCAAGGTGATTACGATGGACGGGGAGCTTTATCTCAAAGTGGGTTAATCGCTTGGGTAAAGTACTTTCTTTCTGTTTGTATAGACCAAGTCACATTTATGGAAAAAATGCTAAATTTGCAAGATTTTAAAGATAGGCTTGAAACCCTGCTTATAGTAGAAGAGAAAAAAGGGTTGTCTGGGTTAAAAATGGCCGCATTACTGCCACTTCACTACATTGCGATTACAGGTGCAATTGAGCGTAGAGAATTTAAAGCAATGTCTGGCCTAGCCGATAGGTCTGCCGAGCGATTACTTAAAGCTTTGTTGGATTACAAACTTCTCCTTTCAGACACTCCAAGAGGCAAAGTTTATATGGGAGTACCCTTAAACTCTTTGCAGTTTCTATTTCCTAAATTATGGCCTGAAGCTGAAGCAAAAATTGCTGAAAATATTTATCGATAATTCAGCACATGGCTAACCGAAGAAGCACTTTATAGCGAAATTATTATCTGATTGTTTAATTTAATATAACCGGCAACTACAAAAGAAAAAGGACCCAGATTTCTCCAAGTCCTTCTTTTTGGTGGCCCCCCTGTGAGTCGAACACAGCACCAACGGATTATGAGTCCGCTGCTCTAACCAAGCATGAGCTAGGGGGCCGAAACTTGCTAGTCTTGCCCCGTTTCCAAGAAACTTCTCAATCTTTCTGAGCGAGTTGGGTGGCGTAATTTGCGTAATGCTTTCGCCTCAATTTGACGAATGCGCTCACGCGTAACGTCAAACTGTTTACCTACCTCTTCTAATGTATGGTCAGTATTCATTTCAATGCCAAAGCGCATGCGCAACACTTTTGCTTCACGCGGGGTGAGTGATTCAAGCACCTCGCTGGTCGCATCGCGCAAGCTGGCATACACAGCAGCATCTATTGGCGCTAAGGTCGTGCTGTCTTCAATAAAGTCGCCCAAATGTGAGTCTTCATCATCACCAATCGGCGTTTCCATTGAGATTGGCTCTTTACTGATTTTTAAGATTTTACGAATCTTATCTTCAGGCATTTCCATTTTCTCTGCCAACAATGCCGGGTCTGGCTCTACGCCAGTTTCTTGCAGAATTTGACGACTGATACGATTCATTTTGTTAATCGTTTCAATCATGTGCACTGGTATGCGGATGGTACGTGCCTGGTCAGCAATAGACCGCGTAATGGCCTGACGAATCCACCATGTTGCATAAGTTGAGAACTTAAAACCACGTCGATATTCAAATTTATCAACGGCTTTCATCAAGCCAATATTGCCTTCTTGAATTAGGTCCAAAAACTGCAAACCACGGTTGGTGTATTTTTTAGCAATAGAAATCACCAAGCGCAAGTTGGCCTCAATCATCTCACGCTTGGCGCGACGAGCACGCGCTTCACCTGTAGACATTTGCTTGTTAATTTCTTTGAGCTCTTTGATTGGAATACCCACTTTAGTTTCCAAATCAATCAAGCGTTGCTGTTGATCTAGAATAGAGTGGTTATAGCGAGACAATTTTTCGATGTACGGTTTGTCAGCCTTCAACTCTTCAGCAAGCCAGTTCAAATCACTCTCATTACCAGGGAATGACTTGATGAAATGCGGGCGTGGCATGCCAGATTTTTCCACGCAGAAATCCATCACCTTACGCTCATGACCACGCACTGTTTCAATAATATCGCGTACCTGGTCACACAGGCCCTCTACTTGTTTTGCTGAGAATCTAAACGCGGTCAGCTCCTCTAAAATCTCTGCCAAAAATTTTTGATACTCAGAGTCTTGAGAACCGTTAGCCGCAAGAATAACCGTCATTTTTTGATGCGCCACGCGCACCACAGCAAAACGTTTAAGCACTTCTTCTTTTAGTTTAGCTAAAGCCTCTGCTGAAATAGCTGCAGCTTTAGCGCCATCTTCATCATCATCTTCGTCTTCTTCAGCTTCCTGCTCATCATCTTCAGTGGCCTCTACTGTCATAGCGTCATCTAAGCCAATATCAGAATCAATTAAGCCATCGACCAAATCATCAACACTCAATTCATCATTTTCAACTTTGTCTACCATCGCCAGCAAAGCTGCAATGGTAGTCGGGCATGCGGCGATTGCCTGCACCATGTGCTTAAGGCCATCTTCAATACGGCGCGCAATTTCAATTTCACTTTCACGCGTAAGCAAATCAACCGTACCCATCTCGCGCATATACATACGCACAGGGTCGGTAGTACGGCCAAAATCTGAATCTACTGTAGCAAGTGCTTGTTCCGCTTCCTCTACCGCATCTTCATCCGTCACTGCTGGTGGCGCATCTGACATTAACAGCACTTCAGCATCAGGCGCTTCTTCATACACCTGAATACCCATGTCGTTAATCATGCCGATGATGCCATCGATTTGCTCAGAGCCCTGCACGTCATCTGGTAAATGATCGTTGATTTCAGCGTAAGTTAAGTAGCCACGCTCTTTACCCAACACAATCAGCGTTTTTAGGCGCGTGCGGCGTTCCTCAGCGTTAGCCTCTTGCAGCTCCGGGCTGACAAACTCTATATTCTTTTTTGCAGCTAATTGATCGCTTTTCTTTGGTCTTGCCATGGCTTACCTCTAATTTTATGCATCTACCATGCTTTGTATTTACATACACGCATGGTGAATATGATTTCCGTAACCCTCTATTATAGCAGAAATAAACCCTATTTTGACTTGAGCTTGCTACCTAAAATCTTAAGCATGGATCTCTCATTTTCAGTTAATGCACTTAAGGGTTTTTCACTGATTTGTGCTAACAATACACTCTCTTTTTGCTGTGCGTAGGCCTGCTGTAGTTGCTGTCTTGCGCCTGCAAGCTCGAGTGCAAAATCCAGCGTTTCATCCAGCACATTGAGTTCACGTTCTAACTCACGTAATAATTTTTCATCTACTTTGTGTTCAAGCGCTCGCATAATCACCACAGGTTTAGAATGTGGATGAATCAAACAAGTTTCAATAGTCTGCTGTAATAATAGTTCTTCATCTGCGTTACCTACAGCCCCAATGCTTTTGAACAAAGTCAAATCATCAGGACTTGCAAGACCAGGCTGCATCAACAACATTAAACAGAAGCGTTTTTGTAAAGATACGGTTGTGCGTGTCAGCTTAGGTCTTGCCTGCGCTGGCGCCCTATTGAGGCTAGGCAGCTTAAGTAAGCTGTGCATTTCTTCAATAGATAACTGCGCTAATTCAGCCACTTTTTTTCTCAAATACATAGCGCTTCGCGGTGCATTTATTTGCTGCAAAATCGGCTCAGCTTCATTCAAAAAACGCACCCTATCCTCTTGGCTTTGTAAGGTGTTATTTTCACTTAAGTGTTTCAAGATATATTGCGAAAGTGGTATGGCCGCTTTAATTTCTGCCTCAAATTTTTCTTTTCCAAATTCCCGCACGTATGAATCTGGATCATGTTCTTTAGGCAAAAACAAGAAAGACAGTTTTAATCCGTCCGTCAAGGCAGGTAACGCATTCATTGCTGCGCGCCAAGCGGCAGTGAGCCCGGCATTGTCGCCATCAAAACAAAATACAATTTCATCCGCCTGACGCATGAGCTTGGTAATGTGAAAAGGCGTGGTAGCAGTACCTAAAGCAGCCACTGCATATTCAATGCCATATTGCGCAAGTGCCACCACGTCCATGTACCCTTCAACCACCAGTGCCAAACCCGCATCGCGTATGGCGCGCCGCGCTAAAAACAAACCGTAAAGCTCATGGCCTTTTTGAAAAAGCGGCGTTTCAGGTGAGTTGTAGTATTTGGGCATATCTTCAGGATTAATCACGCGCCCGCCAAAGCCAATCACTTGACCTTTTTGATCATGAATCGGGAACATGATGCGGTCACGAAACCTATCATAGCGGCGGCCTTGCTCATTCTCAACCACCAAGCCTGCAACGTTTAGTGCTTCGTTCTCGTAATGCGGAAAAACACTATGTAAATTTTGCCAGCCGGCAGGGGCGTAGCCAATCTGAAATTTAGCGGCAACCTGCCCGCTTAAACCGCGCCCTTTTAAATAGTCAATCGCACGTTGCGATTTTTTGAGTTCAGCTTTGTAATATTGCGCCGCTTGTTGCAATGATTCTTGCAAGCCAACCACCTCTTTTTGCATGGGCCTGTCAGGGTCGCGTGATTCTTGAGGAACTATCATGCCCACCATTCTGGCAAGCTCATTGATAGACTCAACAAAACTTAAACCTTGATACTCCATTAAAAAACCAATGGCGGTGCCATGTGCGCCGCAGCCAAAACAATGGTAAAACTGTTTAGTCGGGCTTACGGTAAAACTGGGAGATTTTTCATTATGGAACGGACAGCATGCAGAGTAATTCGCACCAGCTTTTTTTAGAGGCACCGACTTATCAATCACGTCAACAACATCTACGCGATTTAGGAGTTCTTGAATAAAGCTTTCTGGAATCATAAACGTAAGTATAAAGCGTAAATAAAAAAAGGAGCTTGTCGCTCCTTTAACTTTTGCTTACTTAGTAATTTTTGCTAATACAATTTTAGCCTAGCCGAGATTTAATCAAACCTGATATTTTACCCATATCGGCCCGCCCCGCTACCAGCGGCTTAATGGCCGCCATCACTTTGCTCATATCTTTAATGCCTGCAGCGCCAGTATCAACCACTACTTTTTCTAAAATACTGAGAACTTCAGCTTCGGTAAGTTGTTGTGGCAAATAAGTTTGCAGTACAGAGACTTCAAACTTTTCTATATCAGCCAAGTCATGACGATTTGCAGATTCATACGCGGCTATTGAATCGCGGCGTTGTTTGAGCATCTTTTCAATCGCAGTGATAACATCCGTATCGTTCAATTCAATGCGCTCGTCAACTTCACGCTGCTTAATGGCAGCTTGCAACAAACGAATCGCACCTAAACGCGCGCTATCTTTAGCGCGCATCGCGGTTTTCATGTCCTCAGTAATCCGAGCTTTTAATGACATGCCAGTAACTTACTAACAGTTACTTAGAACAGTTTTGCTGGAAGCGTTTGTTTAAGTAAACGACGATATTGACGCTTAACAGCAGCGGCAGCTTTACGTTTACGCTCCCAAGTTGGCTTCTCGTAAAATTCGCGTGCGCGAAGATCATTCAACAAACCAGTTTTTTCAATTAAGCGTTTAAAACGGCGAAGGGCAACGTCAAACGGCTCATTTTCTTTTACGCGTACACTAGACATTCGTTCTCTCTTATCGGCAACAATATTTATTAGGTTATGCTCAAGTTTCTAAAAGCTACCCTGCGACTTTATAATGCGCAAGGTTTAGAAACTGAGAAAAGCCGACTATTTTAATCGTATAATTGTTTTTATTCAATTACTTTTATGCATTTGTGCTTTCAAATGCATATTTAAGTTAACTTTTTGCTATAAATGGACAAACAAATGCGTGAACTAAATAAATGTTAATACTTGGCGTTGAATCATCGTGTGATGAAACGGGTATTGCATTATACGATACCGAGCGTGGCTTGCTCGCCCACGCCTTACATTCGCAAGTAGAAATGCACGCTGAATATGGCGGTGTGGTACCTGAACTGGCATCGCGCGACCATATTCGCCGCGTGTTACCGCTCACTGAACATGTCCTAAAAGATGCGTACAAAACATTGCAAGATATTGACGGCATTGCTTATACACAAGGACCTGGGCTATCTGGCGCGCTGTTAGTGGGCACCAGCTTTGCCGAATCACTCGCCTTTAGCTTACAGATACCTACCATCAATGTGCATCATCTTGAAGGCCATTTGCTGGCGCCATTGCTAGAAGACAATCCCCCTGCTTTTCCATTTGTAGCATTGTTAGTTTCTGGCGGTCACAGCCAGTTGATGCGCGTGGACGGCATTGGCGAATATGAGTTATTAGGCGATACATTAGATGACGCGGCGGGTGAAGCTTTTGATAAAACAGCAAAATTATTGGGTTTAGGCTATCCGGGTGGCCCCGCATTGGCAAAATTAGCCGAGCACGGCAACCCACGATTTAAATTACCACGTCCATTATTGAATAGCGGCGATTTGAATTTTAGTTTTAGTGGCCTAAAAACCGCAGTATTGACGCTAACAAATAAGCATTTACCTTTAGATGAAGCTACCAAAGCAGATATTGCGTGGGAGTTTCAAGAAGCCGTAACTGAAATATTGGCCACCAAATGCATGAGTGCCTTACGCGAAACTGGCTTGGATAACTTAATCGTTTCAGGTGGCGTGGGTGCGAACTCAAAATTACGTGAGAAATTAAACGCTGCGTCAAAACGTAGGCTGTGCAAAGTAAGCTATCCTCGTTTAGAGTTTTGTACAGACAATGGCGCGATGATTGCCTTTGCAGGGGCAATGCGGCTCAAGGCGATGCATGGTAATGGCAATAAAAACTACAGCTTTAGTGTGCGTCCACGGTGGGATTTAGCGGAACTACGAAAACCCTAACTGTCATTCCGACAGGTCGGAATCTAGTGATAAAACAACAAGATACTGAAACCAGTTCAGCATGACATTATTTCTTACCGAAACCCGACTCGGTACCCGCCAGCAACTTCTGAATATTGGTTTTATGTCGCCAAATCAACAATGCAGACATCACTAACACCGTGATGACATAATCTTTATAGGCCAATAATAAATACCACGCGTAAACTGGCGCTAGCGCAGCCGCCACAATAGCCCCTAACGATGAGTAGCGGGACAGCGCAAACACCACCGCCCAAGTAGCCATTGCCGCCAAACCTAGTAACGGCGAAATCGCCAGCATCACGCCTAGTGCTGTTGCTACGCCTTTGCCGCCTTTGAACTTATGAAAAATGGGGTATAAATGCCCCAAAAATACGGCCAGTCCTACCGCGCTTACTACCCACATTAGCATGCCAGATTGCAGCGCGAGCCAAACAGGAAACCAGCCTTTGAAAGCATCGCCCAGTAACGTCAACGCGGCGGCGGATTTTTTACCACTGCGTAACACATTGGTTGCGCCCGGGTTACCAGAGCCAACCGTACGTGGGTCAGGCAAGCCAAACAGTTTGCTCACTAAAATACCAAAAGCGATCGATCCCAACAGGTAAGCGGCTACAATCCAGATGGCTGGAATTACAGTAACGGGAATAAAACCTAACTCATTCATTTTGCTCAATCCTCTTGAGATGCTCTAAAATCTATCTAACCACATTCTAAACCATAGCAAAATACTAGGCATTATATTTTATGGACATCATATTTTTAGAACAAGTCAAAGTACAAACCAAACTCGGCGTGCCTGAATGGGAGCGCATGATGCCGCAAACCATCATCCTCGATATTGAAATTGGCTATGACCTAAGCAAAGCTGGTAATAGTGACGCGATTGCCGACACCATTGATTACGGCGCAGTGGTTGGGCGCATACACAACACTTTAAATGAGCATAGCTTTCAACTGGTAGAAGCCTTGGCTGAGCATGTTTGCCAATTGATTTTAAGTGAGTTTGGCGCGTTGAGCGTGAAAATTAAAGTGGCTAAACCTGGGATATTGGCGGGGTTGAAAGCTTTGGGGGTGGTGATTGAGAGGGTAAATCATAACTGATGGGAAAAAAGCATCACGTCACAAAAGTTGACTGTGCCGAGATGCTGAAACGAGTTCGGCATGACAGTTAGCTGGTTCGGTACCGTAGTGATTTAGTTCAGTACGGCAGTGATTTAGTTTAGCATTACAGGTTATTGGCTAATCTTGACAGCTACTATTCAATCCCCAACTCCTGAATTTTCCGTGTGAGCGTATTGCGTCCCATGCCTAGCTGATTGGCGGCTTCAATGCGGCGTCCGTGGGTATGTTCTAGCGCTTTTATAATCAAAATACGTTCAAATATCTGCGTGCGGGTTTCAAGTACATTTTGCTCACCACGATTCAAAGCATCCATCACTTCATTAGCGAGTGCATCTTGCCAGGAAAACGCTGCGTTAGATTTGCTGCTGTCATCTTTGAGTTCCGGCGGCAGGTCAGCAATGTCAATGTTTTGACCTGGTGCCATGACTGTGAGCCAGTGGCATACGTTTTCGAGCTGACGTACGTTACCACTCCAATTCACTGCACTTAAATATTTGAGTGCGGCGGCTGAGGGTTGCTTGGTTTCTACACCAAGCTCTGAGGCGCTGTGTTGTAAAAAGTGTTTTATCAACAGTGGAATGTCTTCGCGTCGCTCACGTAGCGCAGGCAACCGTAGACGGATTACATTGAGGCGATGAAATAAGTCTTCACGAAACAGCCCGAGTTTAACGCGCTCTTCTAGGTCTTGGTGGGTGGCGGCGATGATGCGTACATTCACTTTAATGGGTTGATGTCCGCCTACGCGGTAGAACTGGCCATCACTTAACACGCGTAATAACCGTGTTTGCAGGTCGGCGGGCATGTCGCCAATTTCATCCAAAAACAAGGTGCCGGTATCGGCTTGCTCAAACCGGCCGCGTCTTGCGGCTTGCGCTCCAGTAAATGCTCCGCGTTCATGACCAAATAATTCTGACTCGAGCAAGTCTTTAGGAATCGCAGCGGTATTAATCGCAATAAACGGTTTATCACCACGTGGGCTATGGCGGTGTAGCGCGCTAGCTACGAGCTCTTTGCCGCTCCCTGACTCGCCATTGATTAACACTGTAGCATGCGAGCGACTTAGGCGGCCTATGGCTCTAAAAACCTCTTGCATGGCGGGTGCTTGGCCTATAATCTCAGGCGTTTCTTCTGGACTAACCTTTTCAGTGCTTTGTCTTGTGCTTTCATCTACCGCGCGCTTAATTACGTCAATCGCCTGATCAACATCAAACGGTTTGGCTAGGTACTCAAATGCACCGCCTTGAAAGGCTGCAACAGCGCTTTCTAAATCCGAATATGCGGTCATGATAATGACAGGAATATCAGGGTATTTTTGTTTGATTTCGCTCAAAAAATCCAGGCCAGAGCCATTTGGCATGCGAATATCGCTGACAACCACTTGTGGCTGCTCACGTTCTAGCGCATTAAGCGCTTCAGCGATGGAGGAGAAAGACTTAAATTCCATGTCAGTCCGCGCTAGTGCTTTTTCGAACACCCAGCGAATAGATTTGTCGTCGTCAATAATCCAGATTGGTTTCATAGGTTTCTCAAAATAATTACTGTCATTGCGGGCTGAACCCGAAATCTTGTGGTTAGATCCTGAAACAAGTTCAGGATGACAGTGGGTTATTGCTTAATCGCAGCAGGTTTAACCGCTGTTGTTTCAATCGGTAATAAAATAGTAAAGCATGTATTGCCAGGTGTACTTTCACATTCAATCATGCCGTGATGCTGGGTGATGAATGTTTGCGCCAGTGTTAAGCCTAGCCCAGAGCCACCCTCGCTGCCAGACACCAATGGGTAAAAGATACGGTCACGAATATCAGCAGGAATACCCGGCCCGTTATCAATAATCTCTAACTTAATGGCCACACGATAGCGCTTTCTGGCCAAGGTGACTTGGCGTTCTGCACGTGTACGCAGGGTGATTTGGCTAGATGGCGTATTGTGCGCCTGCATGGCTTGTACTGCGTTGCGAGCAATATTCAGCACGGCTTGTATCAGTTTTTCACGGTCACCTATCAACTCAGGTAAGCTTAAATCGTAATCACGTTTAATAAGCACTGCTTTAGGCGATTCTGCCAGCAATAAACTTCTTACACGTTCCAGCACTTCATGAATATTGGTTGCCTGGTACTTGGGCACGCGATGCGGAATCAGCAATCTATCCATTAGTGACTGCAAACGATCTGCCTCTTTAATAATCACTTGTGTGTACTCACGCAAACTCGGTGATGGTAGTTCGTGCTCTAGTAGCTGTGCCGCACCACGCAAGCCACCAAGCGGGTTGCGTATTTCATGGGCAAGGTTGCGTAGCAGCTCAGCGTTCGCCTGTTGCTGTATCAACATGCGTTCTTCGCGTGCGATGCGTAGCTGTGCATCCATCTGCTGAAACTCTAAAATTAAACAGGCATTGGGCGAATCTATCGGCGTTACGGTGCAGGTGACGGCGAATGAGTGATGTCGATGTGTGCTGATGATAAACTCGTGCTCACGAAACGGACTTTGTTGGTCAATAGCATTTTTAACGGCGAGCATCAAAATTTCGCAATCAGGAAATACTTCTCTAATTTGCATGCCGGTTACTTGTGTGGCACTAAATGCAAAAATGACTTCAGCCCCTGGATTGATATACACCACACGGAGTTTGTCGTCGAGCAAGACGATAGCCGTGGCCAGGTGTTCTAATCCAGAAAAATGATTTGGTGTTGGCTGAACCATAGTAATATTGAGTTCAAGTTTTCAATGGTAATACTATGATTAAAGCAAAAGCCAGACCAACTTTAATGTAGGGTGTCAATTAAACCAAAATTGCTCAATCAAACTGAAAATTTTTCATTTATTTGAGCTAACGAAGCGCATCAAGCTCTTTCTGTAATAGCTTTATATTATTTTGGTGGCTATCAACATCCGCCTGTAAGCTCTTCATTTTTGCTTCAAACTTTGCCACGTTGCGAAAGGTGCCGTTGGCGGTTTGAAATACTTCAGGCTTAGCTTGGCCCTCTGCAAAGGCTTTTTTGGCTTGCGCCAATGCCGCCATTTCAGCATCCAGTTCACTTTTTAAAATATCCTGACGTTTACCATCGCGTTGATTCTGAGTTTGTTCATCTACCTTAGGAAAGCCGTCTGGCGTTGCTGTGCGCTTGTTTGCAATAACTTTAGCACGGTCGTTTGAAATTGTATTGGCATCAGGGTCTAGCTCTAATCGTGTGGCGCCTTTTGTTTTTATATTAGAGTAGGTAATGCGGCCATCGGCATCAACGCGCTTATAAATTTCAGCAAATGCGTAGCTCGA
>CXWL01002074.1_pt2 | contig 14451 bp, 17 predicted proteins | sample 590931 | NCBI WGS metagenome assembly CXWL01 (sample SAMEA3498368, study PRJEB10139) | groundwater metagenome | biome: water well; material: biofilm material | place: Germany | collected 2015-04-27 | reverse complement strand
CCTGCTCACAGGCGGGTTGGAGGTGACGCCAAAGGCGAGCGTGCAATGAAACGTACTGCCCTGTCCCACCGTACTTTCAGCCCAGATACGGCCGTTCATCCGTTCCGCTATGTGTTTGGAAATGGTCAGGCCTAATCCGGTTCCTCCGTAATGTCGGGCGGTCGAACTATGGGCTTGGGTAAAGCTTTCGAAGATCTTTGCCAGTTGCTCAGGTGGGACCCCGATTCCAGTGTCGGTCACGGAAAAGCGGATCACACCTGGAGTGGCAGCGCCCGGCTCATTGGTGATGCGGACGATCACAGAGCCTTTGTCCGTAAATTTCAACGCGTTGCCGATCAAATTAATCAGGATCTGGTTGAGCCGATGCGGATCGCCAATCAGCGAGAAGGGGACTTCTGGCGCCAGATGGCAGGCGAGCTCCAACCCCTTTTCATTTGCGCGCATGGCGAGAATCTCGACGGCTTTGTCGAGGACTTCGTTCAGGTCGAAGTCGATGGATTCGAGCTCCAGGTGGCCTGCTTCGACTTTCGACAAGTCGAGAATGTCGTTGATGAGGTTCAGGAGATTGCTGCCGGCCCGGCGAAAGATGCGCAGATACTTCCGTTGCTCCGGGGTCATCTGGGTTTCCCAGAGCAGGTCCGCCATGCCGATAATGGCATTCATGGGTGTGCGAATTTCATGGCTCATGCTGGCGAGAAATTCGCTCTTCGCCTGACTCGCCACTTCGGCGGCGTCTTTGGCAATTCGAAGAGCCTGCTCGACCTCCCGTCGTTCTGCGGCCTCCAGTGCCAGTGTGGCCATGGTGGCGAGGGAGCTGGTGAGGTGCGCTTCGTAGGGCGTCCATTGACGGCGGTCACCGACATGTTCGGCACAGAGGACGCCAATGACTTGCCCCTTTTGTCGGATCGGGGCATCGAGCATGGCACCGATGCGGAGGGGGCGGAGATAGGTTTCGGCAAAATCGGCAGTGCGTGGATCAGATAGAGCGTCGTGGGCGGAGATCGCATGTTCTTCGCCGGCGAGTGCGCGAAAGTAGAGCGGGTAGTCCGCGACCGTGAGCCTGGTATCAGGCCGGGTGAGGTGGGTGCCGTTCTCATAGAGAACGATCTGGGATATCGCGAGCCGGTTGCTATCGAAGAGCCATATGCTGGCGCGGTCCACTTGTAAGAGGTTCCCGCACGCTGTCGTAATCGCCTGGAATGAAGCGGGCAGATCCCCGCTGGTCAGCGCGTCATTATGGGCGAGGGTTCTCAGGGCATCCTGGTATTGCTCCAAGAGCCTGGCGGGCGTTGTGCGAGGTCGTTTCGGCGTGGCACTACGTGTGGTCGATGGGGTGGTGCGGGCTCGTCGGTGTGGAGCGGAGGCCGATGGCCTCGTCGATTTTCGTCGAGGAAGATCTGGGTGACGTGGCATACCGCTCTCTTCTAGATCAGTTCGGGTGATCTTCTCGACCGAGCTTAGCTGTCGCGGGTGTCTTGTACCAAGGAGAGGAGACCGGCGGGTTTGACACGGTTCCGGCCTTCCTGTTTGGCCTGGTAGAGCGCCTGGTCGGCGGCCTTGATCAAGTCGGTCGGCGAGGTGTGGCGATTGGGAACCATGCTGGCATAGCCGACGCTCACGGTTACCAGGGCGTCATCAGTATGAGAAATTCGTAACTCCTCGACCCGTCGGCGGAGACCTTCGGCGACTTGCGCTGCGCCGTCGATGCCGGTGCCGGGAAGGACGATGACGAATTCATCCCCGCCGTAGCGGGCCACCAAGTCGCCTGGCCGGTTCACGGCTCCCGTGACGGCCGTGGCCACTTGTTTGAGGCACTCATCTCCAGCTGTATGGCCTTTGCTGTCGTTATAGGTCTTGAATCGGTCGATATCGAACATGATGAGCGAGACTGGGGTCGACTCGCGGATGGCGCGCCGCCATTCCTGGTCGAGGAAATCGTCGAATTGACGCCGGTTCGTAATGCCGGTGAGGCCGTCCAGGCAGGAGAGCCGGAGCAGCATCTGATTGGCTTCCTGCAACTGCCGCATGACTTCGAGGAGTTCCTGTTCTCGCGCTCGCCGCCGGTCGATTTCGTGAACCAACCGGAGTACCGACCGCACGCGGGTCAGCAGCTCGATCTTGTTGACGGGCTTGGCGACGTAATCCATGGCGCCGGCGGCGAACGCGAGCTGAAGTTCCACCGGGTCTGTCTTGACGGTCACCATGATGATGGGCGTATCCCGGAATCGGTCGTTCGCTTTAATCTGGCGACAGGCTTCGATCCCGCTCATGGCCGGCATGAGGATGTCCATGAGAATCAAGTCGACCCTGGCCGTAGCTTGTTTCCCGTTATCCAACCCGATGAGTTTGAAGGCATGATTGGCCGATTCAGCCACGAGAATTTGCTCGTATCCTGCAGCGGAGAGGATCGATTGCAACAGCAAGCGATCATCGGGAGAATCGTCGACGATGAGAATAGCCATGTGTGTAATGTGCTCGTAGTAAGACGCTTGAGGAACCGTACCAGCTAGTCTGGGTAAACACCAGGATAAAGCTTTTTGACACAGGGCTGGCAGAGGCCATGGCTGAATTCGGCCTCGGAGTGATCGCAGAGATATTCTTCCAGCTGCTGCCAGAAGCCCCCGTCGTTGCGTATTTTCTTACAGGAGGCGCAAATCGGAATCAGGCCGCGAAGGACTTTCACTTCTTTGAGTGCGCGCTGCAACTCGTCGTTGCTCCGCTGCAATTCGCTTTCCCGCTCCTTTCGGCAATCCATCTCGTGCTTGAGAGCCAGGGCGGAAGAGACGCGGGCAAGAAGTTCCACGCTGTTCACGGGCTTATTGATGTAATCCATGGCCCCGGCGGCAAAGGCCTCTTTCAGATTGCTGAGGTCGTTTTTTGCGGTGACCATGATGATCGGGATGTCGCGGAGGTGGCTGGTGCTTTTTACCCGTCGGCAGGCAGAGACGCCGTCAAGCTCGGGCATCAGCACGTCCATGAGGATGAGATCAACCGGAGCGGACAGGGTGGTTCCCTCCAGATTGAGGATGGCAAACGCGGCTTTGGCAGATTCCGTTGTCAGGATATCTCCGTGCCCCGCTTTGGTCAGGAGCGAGCGCAGAAGCAGGTGCTGGTCAGGGGAGTCATCGACAATAAGAATGGCCATGATATTTTCTCTTAACGGACGATTGCGGGAAAAACTGGAGAGGGCCTGGACAGGCTATCTTCTCCCCCAGAATATTTCCTAAGTATAGCAAATGCAGATGGGGAGTCCGAGTGGGGCTAGGAAATAGTCTATTGGAGTTTTAACTTGACGAGATCGCTGATGACTTTTCCGTCGACGGGTTGCCCGGCCAAGCGGACCATCACAGCTTTCATGACCGTGCCCATGTCTTTCAGTGAACTCGCGCCTGACTCAGTGATCACGCTTCCGACAAGGTCCGCAAGTTGTTGCGGGGAGAGTGCTTGAGGGAGATAGCCTTCAATGATAGTGATTTCCTGGCGCTCTTTTGCCGCCAACTCAGGGCGCTGGGCCTTTTCGTACTGTTCGACGGAGTCACGGCGTTGCTTGATCAAGGTCGTCATGATCTTGCTCATCTCCGCGTCGTCCNNGTTCATGATCGCGGCCTTGACCATCCGGATGACATCCATCCGAAGCTGATCTCTCGATTTCATTGCCAGCTTCAAGTCTTCTGTTAGGCGGTCTCGTAACGACATGGTCACCTCAATTGTTCATTGGAATCAGTAGTAAAGAATCAGAATACTCTGGCCTCTTGAGCGAGTCAACGAAGGGGGTGCCGTGGCGTTGGATGACCTGAAAGCGTATGATGCGTGATAGAGAAATGCGGTTATATTTTAAGGTGGTCAGATAGACTGGAGGAAAGGGGAGGCTATGGAGAATCGAGTTCGAGTGATGGGAGCCGGGGCGGTTATGGCGAGTATGCTTCTCGGTCTTGGCGGTTGTGCGAGTGAAGCACCGAAGTCGACCTCTACGATGACGCCGGAGCAGGTGCGTGGTCATGCCGACAAGACTTTCGAGAAATTGAAGCAGGAAGAGCAGGGGCGGTCGACTGATCCTGCGATGCCGCGCTAGCGAGGGGATTTATCCGGCAGTCGAAGGAGAAGCGCCCCCAAGGGTTTGATCAGCGGAAGTTCCAGAAATAATCGCGCTGAGGTTCGCTGTTCGACCCGCCGCTGTTCGTGAAACGTTTGGAGCAAAGCCAGGGAGATGACGAGCCGTAGGCTTCCTGAGATGAAGAAAATAAACGGGAGATTCGACACCGGATCGATGCGAAAAGATCCGAATTGGAGGTCTTCCGGTACGGTACTGATGAGCCAACTACCGACAAGCGTGCCCGTGGCCCATCCGATCGCATTCACAGCACTAGAGACTGCAACCGCTTTTGGCCGATCCGCCGGACGCACGGCATCGAAGACGTAGTTGCTCAGTCCGAGCGACAGTCCCGCCCAGACGACCCCTCCAAAGAAATTTACGAGCACCAGGAACAGCCAGGTCGTGCTGATCAGATACAGCATGGGAAGAAACGCCACGAGCAATCCGGTAAAGGTGAGCAGCGCCTTGTTTCCAAAACGGTCCCCGAATTCGCCCCAGCCCGGGAGGGTCACAAACTGGCCGACAATGGCGGCAGCGGCCCAGGTGCCGTATGCCCAGTACGAGAGATGCAAGTCCTGTAGCATATAGATCACGAAGAATGGGCCAGAGATCAACACGGCGAGGTGCATTAGGCCAGAAAAGAGAAGAAAACGGCGGAAGTCTTTCGATGTGCCGGTGCGGAGAAAGACAACAAATCCACGACTTGCCGGTTCCTCATGGTGGACCGGGAGATCGGTCATCCGGGTCAGTGGGAACGTGGAAAAACTGCGACACACTCCGGCGATCACAAAGAGCAGTGCGAAGCCGAGCCAGAGGCGGTCATATTGCTCGAAGAGACTGAGGAGCGCACCACCAAGGCATAGTGCGGCAAAACTCGTGATGGCCATAAGTTGCGATCGTCTGGCAAAATAGGCCCCCCGTTCATTGGCGCTAAGCAGGTCGGTGATCAGGCTTGTCCAGGCGGGAGAGGTGAAATGGGTTGAGCCGAAGTAGAGGGCCGCTCCAGCGACGATCAGCCATGGCCCCCACTGAGGGAAGACCAGCGGGAGCACTAGAATAGGCAGCCAGGCGATAGACTGTCCGATGATGCCCCAGAGTACGTGTGTCTTGCGATGAGGAAACCAATGCGACACCTTCACAGATACGAATTGGGCCCAGGTGCCGAGCAGCTGCGGGAGCGCAGAAAGCAGGCTTAACTGAAACGGAGTGGCGTGGAGCATGAGCGCAAAGGCCGAAAGATATTGCTCACCGGCCCCCTGTGTCGTGGCCTGAAAGATGCCGTCGCGCAGACCGAACCGCCGTCCCGATTCATGCGCGGCGGCGGTATCGGCAGACTCCTGAGTCGAGGCAGCGGGGGTGGCTGAATTCATTCGGTTATGTTCGCAGGGAAGTATGACTGTCACGGCAATCTATCACAGGACGCGACCAACCAATCTCTTCATCGGTCGAGGCGAGTGTAGGGTTGACCCCTGTTGCTGACTCCCGATACCATGAGCACGAGGATGAGGACAATGGGAAGTCTATGGCTCAGAGCCTGCACGAATCGATGGCGTACCCGGGTGACGTTATCTCCTGTGGGGTGCTGCCTCTTGGCAGTGGGCCTCTGGGTCTCTCCGGCAAACGGGAAAGACTTGATGCCCCAGAAGGAACAGGAAACGACAGAGTTTGGATCGACGCAAAGTCCCTCCTTCGACGACCAGAAAGCCGGAATTCCGCAGTCGCTGTTTACCTGGATCAAGCTGGCCAGGGGGTACGAAGTCGAGTGGGACACTTTCGGCCGAAAGGGCTGGTACACGCAGGACCCACGACTGAAGCCGGTGGATCCCACTTCGGTGTTCCCGCCGGACGCCGCGGCGGTCTATATTGTGTTCGAATCGGCGCCCTTGGAAGACCCCACACAATTTAGTGCGCAGTGGTTTCTGGAGGGGGAGGGCGGTACCCTGCCGGCCAAGCCGTTCGGGCAGGATATTCTGGAGTTACCCGGCTATGAACGTTATGGGTTTCTTGAGTTGAAGCGACCGGGCGAGCGGTGGCCGATGGGGGGGTATGTGGTCAAGCTCTACATCGCTCCGCATGGGCAACAGTCGTTTCATGCGGTCAATCAGGTGGGGACGCTGCGGTTTACGATTACCGACAAGATGCTTTCCCCCTCTCCGCCGACGCGCTGATCTATACCAATCCACACCAGAGTTCATTGCGAAGCTACGAAGGAGTACATGCCACGATGGGAGAACGCGTGAAGGTGTCTGATATAGAGAAACTGACGTTGCTCTATGAGCGATTTCGGGATGTCTGTTTGGTTGAAAAAGAAGTCTGGAAAGAGATCTTCATGCCGAGGGATATCACGCAGGGAGGGCCTGTTCGAACCAACGTTCAGGATCGCTACGACGTCGAGATCGATGACATCGCCATCGAAGATGCGCTGGAGGCGAACATTCCCCTCGGCAAGGCCTCTCTGGAAGCCGCGATTCAGGAGTATAGGCAGCACATCACGTTTTATCGCAGAGCGTGATGCCTCTACTTGGCGGTAAGCACTCGTTCCACTTCCTTGACGATTTCAGGCGCTGACGGCTTCATGCGATGCGGGAAGCGCGCCACGATATTGCCGTTCCGATCGACCAGGTACTTTTGGAAGTTCCACTCTACTTCACCGGGAAACGGACTTTTTTCAGTCAGGTACTGATAGAGCGGGTGCTTGTCCGATCCCTTGACGCTGATTTTGCTGAAGAGGGGAAAGCTGACGCTGTATTTCGTTAGGCAGAAGCCCTTGATCTCCGCGTTCGTTCCCGGTTCCTGCTGGCCGAAATTGTTGGCGGGAAATGCCAGAATCTCAAACCCCTTGTCATGGTATTGCTCGTAGATAGCTTCAAGCTCCGTGTATTGGGGAGTATTGCCGCAAAAGCTGGCTGTGTTGACGACCAGGAGCGCTTTGCCTTTGTATTGTCCCAGGTTGACCGGCTTCCCATCGATATCGTCCATTGTGAAATCGTAGAGGTTGGTCGTTTTCGCCGTCATCAGTAGTCCCTCCGGTTCAGCCTGCGCAGCAGGCATCGACGTTAAGAGCCCACCCATGAGTGTCATCAACAATGCTGCAACGATGAATGCGTTCATAGTGGGCTCCTTCTGCTTTAAAGCTGTTCCAGTGCCGCGACCCGCTCTTCAATCGGCGGGTGCGTGGCGAGGAGATGCATGAACCCGGAGCTGTTGCCGGAAATCTTCATGGTAGCTAAGGCATCGTGTTCGCTGGGTTGAAACTGCGTCCGGCTGACCCATCGATCAATGCCGCGCAACGCCCCGATCATTGACTCTTTCCCATAGACCTTGGCGGAAAACGCATCCGCGGCAAACTCACGGCGGCGTGAATGCCAGCTCACGACGATCATGGCGAGGAACGAAAGCACCACTTGCAAGACGATGTAGACCACCAAGGCCAGGATTGGATTGCCGGCAGAGCTGCCTTCTTCCCGGTCCTGTCCTGAGGGTTGCCCCACCATGCTTGAGAGGAAATTGCTGATGTAGTGCACGAAGGTGTTCATGAGTCCGGCGAGCACCGTGGTTGTGAACATATCGCCGTTGTAGACGTGTCCCATCTCATGGGCGAGCACGGCCTTCACTTCACCTTCCTTCAAATTCTGCAACAGCCCGGTGGAGACGGCGACCATGGAGTTGTTCTTGCTGGGACCGGTAGCAAAGGCGTTGGGGTCCGGTGAGTTGTAGACCCAGACCTCAGGCATGGTAATCCCCAACCGTTGAGCAATCTCCTGGACCGATCCAAAGATCACATGCTCTGCCTGCGACCGGGGCTGGGTGATCTGCTCGCAGTCGAGCATCGCGCGGGCCATCTGTTTCGAGAAGGCCAAACTGATGAAGGCGCCGCCGAATCCAATCACGAGCGACCAGACGAGCAGTTGCTGGCTAAACACTCCGCGCACATCAATGCCGAATGCCGGGAGCACCGTATTGACCAGCAGGTTGGCCGTGAATGAGAGCGTCAGATAGATTAAGAAGTTCGCAATTAAGAAGAGCCCAATGCCCTTAAGCCACTTCATCGATATCCTCCTTCGGCACAGAAACTCGCCGCCAATACGGGGCAAGTGATTACGTTGCCATGATTATACACAAACCGCTCGTTCGAAATGCAGCCGGAGTATTTCGTGTCGTGAGAGTCTGAATATAAGGCCCGATCGGCAAAGGTCAAGCCTCCGGAAGCTCCTGAATGTGTGAGGGAAAGTTGACCCCTTCGTCATGATCCTGTTAGAAGGGTCTCATCGTGGAGGTGCGCATGAGAGCGTGTAGGCTGATCGGTGCGGTTGGATTGATGATCGCCTTGCAGATTGCGGTTGCCCAGGCTGCGGATGTTGCCCAGCCGGTTCCACCATTTGTGGTTCCTATAGCGGCTGATGGAGTTCAGCGTGCCACGATCACGCTCGACAGTTACTCCTATACACCGAAGCACCTGATTGTCGAAGCGGGGAAACCGGTGGAGTTGACCTTGACGAGTGTGACCACCATCACACCGCACAACTTCATCATCAAGGAGCTCTCCGTAGAGCAGGACTTGTCGGCCGGGAAGACCGTCGTCATCAAGTTCACGCCGACACAAACGGGAACGTTTCCTATCTATTGCGACAAGCGTCTCTGGCCCTTGCCGAGCCATCGCGACAAAGGGATGGAAGGCACGTTCGAAGTAAGGTAGGGGTAGTCCCACGAGTACCACTCTCTCCAAGCAAGCGCTGCTTCGCGATCTGCTTAAACAAGTCTCTCGTCTGTTCTATACGACCTTGGTCGTGGTTCCGGCAGACGTACGGGATCAGATCGGCCTGGGCTACTTGTTTGCCCGCGCAGCCGACACGATCGCCGATACGGATCTGATTGATCGTGCGCGGCGTCTCGAATATCTAAGCCAGCTGAAAGCGCAGTTCGTGAGCGAGCAGATCTCATGGTCGCAGATTCGTGATATCCAGCAGGCGATGGGCCCGCTCCAGCAGGATTCATCCGAGCGTGTGCTCCTTGAACGGTTGGAAGACTGTTTTCGACTGTTCCAAGAGTGTTCCCCGGAAGACCGGCGTCGTGTGCAGCGGCTCATGACGACGTTGACACAGGGGATGGAGATGGACCTGAGCCGCTTCCCTGGCCAGTCAGTCGAAGATCTCGTGGCGTTGAAGACGCTCGAGGATCTGGATCGGTACACCTATTACGTGGCTGGTTGTGTTGGCGAGTTCTGGACCGATCTCATGTGCGCGCATCGGACTGCACTCGCGTCGTGGAATGTGCGGCACATGTCTGATGTGGGGATACGGTTCGGGAAAGGACTGCAGCTCACGAACATTGTAAAAGACGTCGCGCACGATCTGCAGAAGGGGCGCTGCTACATTCCGGAGACGATGCTGGTTGAAGTAGGGCTCACGCCGCGTGACCTGCTGGACCAGACCAATCTTCCGCGCTTCCGGCCAGTCTTGAACAAGCTGGTTCGAATGGCCGCTGAGCATCTCGATCAGGGGTGGATGTACACCATGGCGATTCCGCGCCACGAAATGCGCCTTCGGCTGTCCTGCATGTGGCCGATCCTGTCAGCAGGCGAATCGCTCAAGCTGGTGCTGCATTCGCCGGATCTGCTGAACCCCGCAGTGAAGGTGAAAATACCCCGAAGCAAGGTCTATCAGATCCTGGCGCTGACCACCTTCACCGGCGCCTGCGGCTATGTCGGGACGGCCTATTGGGGCAGGTTGAGGAAGCAGATCGCCTAAGCGGTCGCTACTTCTTCTGCGGCTCCAGAATCTTTTCGCCTTTTTTGAACACCGCGAAGATCGCCTGTGGCGGTCAGGTGTCCGAGCATGCTTGCTTGTCTCCGACTTCTTGGGGTACCGCGTGCCTTTACTTAATAGATGTACACCGCGCCAGCATCGGCATTGCCACCATCTTCTTCTTGTGCCCCCACGGCTAGGGTGCTGCCGTCAGCGCTGAGAGCAACCCAAGAACCAAAGAGGTGGCCGGTGCCTGTGTTGGAAGATTTGAGATAGGTGCTTTGTGTCCAGACCCCGCTGCTGCGACGATACACGTATACCGCACCGGCATTGGGGGCGCTGTTGTCGAGTTCGTTTCCTCCAAACCCGATGGCGCCACTGCCTTCGTTTTGCGCGCCGACGGCCAAGGTGTTCCCGTCGTTACTGAGAGCCACGCGGACTCCGAACCAATCTCCCGCTTCATTGTTCGACGATTTCAGATACACTTCTTGTGTCCAGACCACGCCGCTTCGCGTGAACACGTACACGGCCCCGGCATCGGGGGCGCTATTATCGGTCTGATTCCCATTGATTCCAGTCGCATTGCTGGCTTCCTGCCGTGCTCCGACGGCCAGGGTATTGCCATCATTGCTGAGGGTGGCCATGGCGCCGAACAGATCTCCCGCGCCGGTATTCGATGCTTTCAGGTAGGCTTGCTGACCCCAGACGGTTCCGCTGCGCGTAAACACATAGGCGGCTCCCGAATCAATCGCGCTATTATCGGTCGCTGCAGAGCCATCGCTGTCTTCAAACCGGGCTCCAATACCTAATGTTGCGCCATCTCCGCTCAGGCTTAACCACGAACCAAAGTGATCGCCAGCGTCGGTATTCGACGCCTTGAGATAGGCCTGTTGACTCCAGGTGACCCCGCTGCGCGTAAACACATAGGCGGCTCCCGAATCCACCGCGTTGTTATTCACCTCATCTCTACCAATACCGGTGGCATTGCTGTCTTCTCGATATCCCCCGACGACCAAGATGTTGCCGTCGTTGCTGAGAGCAACAGATACCCCAAAGACATCTCCTGCATCACTGTTGGATGCTTTGATATAAGCTTGCTGGGTCCATATTCCGGCGGTAGGAGTAAAGACATATGCCGCTCCTGCGTCAGGTGCATTATCGTCAGATTCATTGCTGTTGATTCCGTCGGCTGCGCTATCTTCATGGTAGGCCCCGACAGCCACGGTATTACCGTCTCCGCTTAAGGCAATGGCCACTCCAAACAAATCCCCAGGGCCCGGGTTGGAAGCTTTGAGGTAAGCCTGTTGCGTCCACGCTCCGTCACTGCGCTTAAAGATATAAGCTGCGCCTGAATCGGTTGCGACGCTATCTTCACTGTTTGCTCCGATCGCCAACGTGTTGCCGTCATTGCTGAGTGCTACTGCTACTCCGAAGAAATCGCCAGTCCCGGTGGTGGAGGCCTTAACATATCCAATAGAACTCGTAATCAGATTGTTCACAGGGAGGTTGGTTGATGGAGTGCAGCCCCAGGTGTTGCAGGCTTGCACGAAGTATTGGGCATTGACTCGTTGCCAAAGAGATACGCTATGGAAATAAGACGTGCCGGCGAGGTCACCTCCAACTTGGGTGAAGATGCCGTTGCCAGTAGGATCTTCGAAGAGTTGATAAGACGTTGCGCCAGCCACACCATTCCACACGAATTTGAAGGCTGTGCTTGGAGTAACAGCGAGGCCTGTAGGTGCTCCCGGTGCAGAACCTCCAACAGGTGGTGATCCTCCACCGGACTGAGGGGTTTCCGACCCACCACCACCGCCACCGCAGCCGCTGAGCTCCAGGCAGCTGATGGTGAATGTGGATATGAGGAGTATTTGATACAAGAGGCGGTATGACCGAGCAGCCCAAACAGTTGTGAACATAGGTTATCCAGATTCCTTTTGTCAGTTCTGTAACTGGGCTGAAAAAATGCCTATCAAGTTGTCCGTTTGAAAAAGAATAGATGGGATTAGCCTGTCTCACAATTCCCCAAAGGTATAGGGGGATAGCCTGCAGAGGGTGGAGGCCAGCATTGGTCTGAGGTCTTCTGATCGGCGGACTTGGAATGTTCGAGATCTAAACAGTAATCGCCTTCTCAAATCAAGTCGCGGGAGGATATCGAGCGGAGAGAAAAGGTAAACGGGAGCGCTACCCCATAGGGTGTTTAGAGCCCTGATATGATCGCCCGATGCATATGCCTGAAGCCAAGGGGACGGTTTGCTCTGGGCAGACTCAAGACTACTTCTTCTGGGGCTCCAGAATCTTCTCGCCCTTCTTGAACACCGCGAAGATCGCTTGTGACGGACAGGCGTCCAGGCAGAGACGGCAACTTTCCAGGCAGCGGGAGGGATCGAACTTATAGGGAGGCGTCGAGAGCCAGGCGCTGGTCGGACAAATGGGGATGCAGATACCGTTATGCAGGCAACGGTCCGGGTGGCGGACCAGGTGATCGCGAATGACCATCATAGGCTTCACTCCTTCAAAGAGACCTTGAGAGAAGATCTCAAACATGTTTTTGTCGGGAAGACTGCTCACTTCCACTCCTTCACGAGGGCTTTCAGCCGGTCTTTAAGTTCGGGAATCTGTTCGAGATTATTCTCGATCGCGCCGATGATCTTGTCCGCTCTGGCCGACTTGAGCGCATCCTTATCTTTCTTGGCCAGCCGGTCATACTCCACATAGGCTGCCTGGTGCTTCGGCTCAAGATGAGCGCGGACATCAATCAGCGCCTGGCCGAACTCCCATGCTTCTGGCGCCAACGGGGGCACGATAGTAAATGAGCTATCGGTGAAGACAATCACAGAGGCGCCCTGTTTACCCGTTAACGCAACGACCGCTTGAACGGTTTTGCCTTCGCAGGTCTTCCAGTCCAGCGTCAGCCCGGGAAATTGTTTGGTGAAGGCCACCTTCTCTTGGTTGGCTTTCCACTTTTCTTCGACTGCCATAGTGTCCGTGTATTGTCTTATTTGGACAACGGTGGGAGTTTCGCCGGTGCCGGGTGATCGGGCATGAGCAGCCGGTNNACGACTTCGCCCTTCATCACATGGGACTCCATAATCTCTTTGACATCGGCTTCCGACTTGACGGTGTACCAGACGCCTTCTGGGTAAATCACCACGCTGGGCCCATCGGCGCAACGGTCCAGGCAGCCGGCTTTGTTGGCACGGACCATGTTTTTCAAATCCAGCCGTTTGGTTTCCTGCTTGAACACATCGTGCAATGCTTGTGATCCCAGCTTCGAGCAACTGCCGCGGGGGTCATCGGCGGATCGCTGGTTGGTGCAGACGAAGATATGACGTTTGAATCCAGGCATGGGTGGCGTCCTATACGGGCATCGTGGCGGTGTTGAGTCGTTCCATCAGCAGCTGGACCTCTCCAACTTTGAGAAACGGAGATTGGCCTGGCTGGGCATCCAGGATGGTGCGGATTTCACGCAGGCGCAAAAACGCGCGTCGAAATTCTTCGCCTTTGGCCAGTTCAGACGATTGAGCGGCGGAGAGTTTTTCGTACTCCGTTCGGATATCACGGAAGTCTCGCTGCAAAGTCTTGTGCATGGAACAGGACTCACAATACCACTTCGGACTTTGGTCGGAAGAGGGCGATAGCCGGTCGTAGGGTCGACCGAACAAATCTTTCCCCAATGAATATTTGATCACCGGGCCGGCAGTAGACTGACAGGCATGACATGATCCGGTCGACAGGTCCATTGCGTGCCTCCTCGATAAGATGAGCGGGAAAATATTCAATGGCGCGCGCATCTTACACCAGGGGTTTTTGGGCTGTCTAGCCGCGCAAGAGGCTCTGCTATAGTTTGATGAGGAATCGGAGGCTNNGTGCCGCCCGTGCGGACCCCGATCCAGTCGCAGGGGAAGATTGAGCGTGAGGTCCCGTTCCTTTCCAAGGAGCCGCGGCTGCCACTTTCGTCATCTCCCTTTGCTGCGACGACCCGGGACATTCCCTCTCTCAGCTATCACGATCTTTCTCCCGGTATGCGAGCGCGGGGTTGGAGCATGCCGAACAAGGGCGATATCACGATGGTGCATTTTGAAATCGCCCATCTCTCTGCCGGAAATGGACCTCAGATCTCGACGGATGAGCATTTCAAAGGCGAGGCGAGGAGTGCGCTAGGGACTGCGGTGTTGGCGGCTGCCAAGGCCGCACGGTACGACCCTCGATTTCTACAGGTCCGCATGACGATGCCGATCGGTTCGATTGTTTTGGCAGGCGTGCGTGTGGATGGACCCAGTGCCGGCGTAGCCTGGACGGTCGCGGTGACGTCCGCCCTGTTGGGGGATATGTTGCGGTCGGATGTCTGTCTCTCCGGGACCATGGACATCCATCTTCGCGTAGGTTGGGTCGGTGGGCTTGAACATAAGATCGAAGGGTGCCATATCTTGCCGAATTTTCGTGAAATGCTCCTGCCGGCAGGACAAAACACATTTGCTATTACCGATAAAGGAATGGCACGATCAATCCGAGTCAGAGAAGTCGAAACGCTGGCGGAAGCGTACGAGATTACGACCGGTCAGCCACTGAGATCGGCTCCTTAGGAATCGCATGATTATCGGCATTCCCAAAGAA
>CXWL01019645.1_pt1 | contig 14458 bp, 16 predicted proteins | sample 590931 | NCBI WGS metagenome assembly CXWL01 (sample SAMEA3498368, study PRJEB10139) | groundwater metagenome | biome: water well; material: biofilm material | place: Germany | collected 2015-04-27 | reverse complement strand
CGAGCTTGGCAGCAGGCAAGTTGGTTCTAAAGGAAGTCGAGGAAGAGGAAGATGAAGATGAAGTAGAAAATGAAGATGAAGATGAAGTAGAAAATGAAGCTCAGAGCGAAGATAGCGATGGGGTGGAAGAAGAAGATGATGATGAATAAGTTCGCCTTTGAAGTAAATTAGAGTAAATATGAATTCTGGAGATATTTACATCTCCAGAATTTTATTGATGAAGATAGAGTTTGTATCTGGATTGTATTTAAGAGATTATTTATATTACAAAATTTGTGCTCATTTTTATCTAAAAGATATAATTAAAGCTTATCGAGTCAGATAAAAAAACTAAACTGGCGATTTGTTAGTATCGGTACAATATTGGGAAACAAAGCTTTCTTTGTAACTCTAAGAATTGAATAACCCGCCTATGGCGGGTTTTTTATTACATTGAGGTTATATGCATTATGTTGGATCATTTTCCAAAATCTGATGTTGATTATCCACATAGATATCGAGATTATTTTATTGCTGGATTCACTTTTTTCTGTGTTGGAGTTAGCTTAGTAATTGATGGTAGTGCAAGTTATGAAATTCAGAATTTATTAGGTGTTATAGCTTGGATTTTTCTAATTGGATTATTAATTGCCGAAAATAATGAAGTAAGAATGCAGGTTGTTATTGCAGTAGCGTTTGCTACTGCAGGTGAGCATTTTGCTTCTATTTATATGGAAGGATATACCTATCGATTTGGCAATGTGCCACTTTATATACCTCCAGGTCACGGAATGGTTTATTTAACTGCTGTTGCACTTGCACGTTCAGGATTCTTCTTAATGAATGCAAGGAAATTAGCTTCTTTTGTTATTATTACGGGCGGTATATGGTCACTGTGGGGTATCAGTGGCATACCTGAGCAAGGAGACCAAGTTGGTGCTTTTTTGTTTTTTATATTTGTAATTTGTGTTTTTAAAGGCCGATCACCAATGGTTTACCTAGGTGCTTTTTTTATCTGCACCTGGTTGGAGATTGTAGGCACAGCAGCCGGAACATGGAAATGGGCGTCAATTGAACCTGTTTTCAATTGGTCCCAAGGAAATCCACCTAGTGGTGTTGCTGCTTGGTATTGCTTGGTCGATGCTGTAGCAATCGGCTTTGCTCCTAAGTTTCTAAATGGTTTGCAAAAAATGAATAACTGGTATAAAACGATCACTCATTAAATAGACAGTTATTTAAAGAAAATATTTTTTGGAATTACGAGATAGTCTGTAAAAGCTGAAATTTTTGTTAAACATAACTACGAGGAAGGAATATTTGTGACTGTTGTTCGTTTGCCAGATGGTTCTGAACGTGTTTTTGATCAACCTATAACTGTTATAGATGTAGCTTCAGCGATCGGGTCAGGCCTTGCTCGTGCAGCAATTGCTGGAAAGGTAAATGGAAAACTGGTCGATGTATACTATCAAATTGATGGAGATAGTGAACTCGCCATCATTACAGAGAAAGATGCAGAAGGTTTGGAAATTATTCGGCATTCCTGTGCCCATTTGTTAGCTCACGCTGTAAAAGAATTATTCCCTGATGCACAAGTTACTATTGGACCCGTAATTGATGATGGATTTTATTACGATTTTTCTTACAAGCGGCCATTTACCCCTGAAGATTTGATTGCGCTTGAGAAGCGCATGCTTGAAATTAGTAAACGAGATTTAAAGATAGAGCGAAAAGTATTGGAGCGCACTGAAGCAATCAACTTTTTTAAGCAACAAGGGGAACATTATAAGGCGCAAATAATTGAATCTATACCAGGCAATGAGGATTTATCGCTCTATTCTCAGGGTAATTTTACAGATTTATGCCGGGGACCACATGTTCCAGTCACTTCAAAGATAAAGATTTTTAAGCTTATGAAGGTAGCAGGAGCTTATTGGCGTGGTGATTCAAATAATGAAATGCTGCAGCGCATATATGGAACAGCTTGGACCAATAAGGATGATCAGAAAGACTATTTATATCGTTTAGAAGAAGCAGAAAAGAGGGATCACCGAAAACTAGGAAAGCAACTCAATTTGTTTCACACACAAGATGAAGCACCTGGTATGGTATTTTGGCATCCTAAAGGGTGGATATTATGGCAACAAATTGAGCAGTATATGAGAAATATACTGAATCAAAATGGTTATCACGAAATACGAACACCGCAGATTCTTGATAAAGATTTATGGGTGCGTTCAGGACATTGGGAAAACTTTCGTGAGAATATGTTTACTACGAATTCGGATGAGCGAGACTTTGCTATAAAACCAATGAATTGTCCCGGCCACGTTCAGATATTTAATCAAGGTTTGCGGAGTTACCGGGAACTTCCAGTAAGATTGGCTGAATTTGGTTCATGTCATCGAAATGAAGCATCAGGAGCATTACACGGTATTATGCGGGTGCGTGCGTTTACACAAGATGATGCACATATTTTTTGTACAGAAGATCAGATACGAGATGAAGTTGTGAAATTTATTGATTTATTGAAAGTTGTATATGCAGATTTCGGTTTTAAAGAACTTTTGGTTAAACTTTCAACTCGTCCACAAAAGCGTGTAGGATCAGAATCGCAGTGGGATAAATCTGAAGCCGCACTTGAAGCAGCTTTAAATGAAGCTAAGCTTGAATGGGAGTTGCAATTCGGTGAAGGTGCATTTTATGGACCAAAAATTGAATTTTCATTGAAGGATTGCATTGGACGTGTTTGGCAATGTGGTACATTACAACTTGATTTTTCCATGCCTGACCGTTTGGGTGCAGAATATGTAGCAGAAGATAACTCACGTCAAGTGCCAGTTATGTTACATAGAGCTGTTTTGGGATCTCTGGAGAGATTTATTGGCATTCTAATAGAAAACTATGCGGGTGCACTTCCTTTGTGGTTATCACCCGAGCAAGTTGTAGTGTTAAATATTTCTCGAGGACAGACTGATTACGCACAAGAAGTAGCTACCCAGTTAAAGTATCATGGTATTAGAGCCAGCTTAGACTTGAGAAATGAGAAAATAACCTATAAAATTCGTGAACATAGTTTACAGAAGCTTCCCTATCAAATTATTGTTGGGGATGAAGAGGTACGAACAAGTAAAGTTGCTGTTCGTAATCGTGTAGGTGAAGACCTTGGTCAAATGACATTACAAGCTTTGATAGAACGTCTTAAAGAAGAACTTTCTTCAAAAGTATAAAATTTCTTTTAATTAACTAAACTTGGAGAATTTGCCATAGCTCAGGAAAAAGCAGCGCGCATCAATCAAGAGATAGATGTGCCAGAGGTGCGTTTGATTGGTGTGAAAGGGGAGCAACTTGGTATTGTAACACTTGCTGATGCAAATGCCTTAGCTGATGAGGCGGGAGTTGATTTGGTTGAGATCGCGCCAACAGCACAGCCTCCTGTTTGTCGCTTGATGGATTATGGCAAGTTTCGCTATCAGGAAAGTAAGAAAAAACATGATGCGAAATTAAAACAGAAACAAGTTCAGATTAAAGAAATTAAATTTAGACCCAATACTGATGAAGGAGACTACAATATAAAATTGAGGAATTTGGTTAATTTCCTTAATGAAGGGGATAAAGTTAAGGTAACATTACGTTTTAGGGGGCGTGAAATGGCGCACCAGGAATTTGGCATGCGTTTATTAGAACGTGTGAGAGATGATTTAGAGTCTTATGCAATAGTGGAACAATTTCCTAAAATGGAAGGTCGGCAAATGGTTATGGTACTGTCGCCTAAAAAGAAAGATGTTAAAACCGATAAATCTAAAGCGACGATAGAAGATTCAACTGCAACATCATAGGGTTTGTTGCTTGCAATAAATTGTTGTAAATGTAGTGAAATAATAAGTGATTACTAGGTTCTGGAAGTTTTCTAACAATAGAAACACCTAGCTTCATGTTAAATAGGAGTATTTATGCCAAAAATGAAAACTAAAAGTGGCGCGGCAAAGCGCTTTAAGTTTCGGGCTGGTGGGAGTATTAAGCGCTCGCAAGCTTTTAAACGCCATATATTGACTAAAAAAACGACTAAGAATAAGCGCCAATTACGAGGTGTCGTTAGTGTTCATGCCACTAATGAAACTTCAGTTCGCGCTATGATGCCGTACGCATAAAGGGGAGCGATCATGCCAAGAGTTAAACGTGGTGTAACCGCTCATGCGCGGCACAAGAAAATATTGGATTTGGCTAAAGGCTACCGCGGACGTCGTAAGAATGTTTACCGCATAGCTAAACAAGCAGTTATGAAAGCTGGTCAGTATGCATACAGAGACCGCCGTCAACGTAAGAGACAATTCAGAGCTTTATGGATTGCACGTATCAATGCGGCTGCTCGTGAGTTTGGCCTGTCGTACAGTGTATTTATGAATGGCCTGAAAAAGGCAAGTATTGAAGTAGATAGAAAAGTGCTGGCTGATTTGGCTGTATTCGATAAGAGAGCTTTTGAGAAAATTGTGGAACAGGCAAAAGCTAATCTTGCCACATAATCGGTTGAGATGAAAGAGATGTTGGGAGGTCAGGGTATAAACCTGAGCCTCCCTTTTTCTTGTGAAATGTACTGATATGGATAACCGCTCTTTAATCTTAGATTTTGAATTAACATGCGAAACTTGGAAGATATAATTAGTGAAGCAACAAACTTACTGGATCGTATAGAAGATCCGGCTGAGTTAGAGAATGTCAAGGCGCGTTATCTTGGCAAGAATGGCGTGCTTACTGAATTACTCAAAGGATTAGGAAAGCTTCCTGTCGAAGAGCGTCCCGCCATGGGTAGCCAAATAAATCAAGCAAAGAATCAATTAGAGGAAACGCTTAAATGTCGACGAAATGCGATTCAGGCAAAAGCGCTGGAAGTTAAATTAACTGAAGAAGCATTGGATGTAACTTTGCCTGGCAGAGGATTGGGAGTCAGTGGTTTACATCCGGTAACACAAACTCTGATGCGTATTGAAGCATTATTTCACTCAATAGGTTTTAATGTTGTTTCAGGTCCTGAGATAGAAACTGATTTTTATAATTTTACTGCTTTAAATATTCCAGAAAATCATCCTGCGCGAGCAATGCATGATACGTTCTATATTGATAATGGCAAATTACTACGTACCCATACATCACCCGTCCAAATTCACTATATGCAGAATAATGAGCCACCGATAAAAGTGATTGCGCCTGGGCGTGTCTATCGGTGTGATTCTGACGTAACACATACTCCAATGTTCCATCAGGTGGAAGGTTTATGGATAGATGAGAATGCCAATTTTTCTGCATTAAAAGGTGTTTTAGCAGATTTCATTGCGCATTTTTTTGAACGTGATGATTTGCCCGTAAGATTCCGGCCATCTTTTTTCCCATTTACTGAGCCCTCTGCTGAGATGGATATTAGTTGTGTGATGTGTGATGGAAAAGGTTGTCGTGTCTGTAGTCATACAGGTTGGCTGGAAGTGCTAGGCTGTGGAATGGTTCATCCTAATGTTTTAAAGCATGTCGCTATTGATAGTGAGCGATATATTGGATTTGCTTTCGGTATGGGAGTGGAGCGGCTGACAATGCTCAGATATGGTGTCAATGATTTGAGACTATTCTTTGAAAACGATTTGCGTTTTCTTAAACAATTTAATGATACCTGATCAATTTACCTGTTGTAATTAATAGCAGATTCTTATGAAATTTTCTGAAAACTGGCTACGCACCTTTGTTAATCCACCTCACTCAAGTGCTGAACTTGCGCATGCTTTAACCATGGCAGGGATTGAAGTTGACAGCATTCAATCTGTAGCATCAGCCTTTGATAAAGTTGTCGTGGCCGAAGTTCTTTCAGTTGAGAAACATCCAACAGCAGATCGGTTAAAAGTTTGCAGTGTCAAGGTAGGGAAAGCAGGAGAAGATCTGCTGCAAATTGTTTGTGGTGCACCCAATGTAAGTGTTGGTATAAAAGTGCCTTGTGCATTGATTGGAGCAACCTTAGCAGGTTTCACTATCAAGAAAACAAAGTTGCGCGGTATAGACTCTGCTGGCATGTTGTGCTCAGCCAAGGAATTAGGAATAAGTGATACTGCTGATGGTTTGTTGCTACTTCCTGAAGATGCCCCGGTAGGTATAGATTTTCGTACTTATTATGAGCTTGACGATAACATTTTTACACTTAGCCTGACGCCTAATCGTGCTGATTGTCTTGGAGTATTCGGTGTGGCACGTGAAGTTGCAGCTATAACAGCAGCTGACTTGCCTTCATTAGAGATAAATTCTGTTCCTGGCGAAACTGAAGATACTTTAGAGGTGCACGTGATTGCCTCTGAGGCTTGTCCTCTGTATTGTGGTCGAATAATACGTGACATTAATCTTGAAGTGTTAACGCCATTATGGATAGTGCAACGATTGGAGCGTAGTGGTATACGATCTATTAATACAGTAGTCGATATAACTAACTATGTATTACTGGAAACCGGCCAACCCATGCATGGTTTTGATTTATCCAGGATTGCCGGTGCCATTCAAGTGCGTTATGCCTTAGCCAATGAGAAAATACAATTATTAAACGGTGATCAAATAGATTTAAGTCCCGAGATGCTATTAATCGCCGATGAACGGAAACCCCTCGCATTAGCGGGTATTATGGGCGGACTGGATAGTGGTGTGACACAAGGTACTACTGATATCTTTTTAGAAAGTGCATTCTTTAGTCCGAATATAATTAGCGGCAAATCATTTTATCTTGGATTTAGCTCTGATTCTGCTTATCGCTTTGAGCGAGGCGTAGACTTTGCAGCAACTAGAGATGCATTAGAACGCGCTACTTACCTGATACAAGCCATCTGTGGTGGTAAAGCAGGCCCTGTTACTGAAGTAAAACATAAGTTACCGCAACGGTCTTCCGTAAATGTACGTATTGATCGAATAAAACGAGTTTTAGGTATTGATATCAATAAGCAGCAAATAAGTGATTGTTTTAGGCGTCTAGGATTTGAGTTTTCAGTTAAAGAAGATATTTTTAACGTAATATCTCCAACCTATCGGTTTGATCTGGCGATAGAAGAAGATTTTATAGAAGAGCTGGCACGTATTTATGGCTATGATCATATACCTGCCCATTTTCCACGTGCAAATATGGCGATGCTGCCAGCATCTGAAACAAAGCGTTCCCCGATAGAGATAAAGCAATTATTAATAACTCGTGATTATCAGGAAGTTATTAACTACGCTTTTGTGGACGCCGATTGGGAGCTTGATTTTGTTGATAATAGCACGCCGATTACATTAAAGAATCCAATTGCGAGTCAAATGAGCGTTATGCGGAGTACACTGATTGGTGGTTTGATATCTAATCTTCAATTTAATTTGAATCGTAAACAAGCCAGAGTGCGTTTGTTTGAGATGGGGTGTTGTTTTGTGAGGGTCGATGAGTCTGACTGTAAGCAAATAGAAAAGCTTGCAGGGCTTAGTTATGGAGACGTTGCGTTTGAGCAATGGGGTGTACCGGCGAGAAGCGTTGATTTTTATGATGTCAAAGCAGATATAGAAGTTTTGCATGGGAATCAAGATATTTATTTCAAAACATTTTCTCATCCGGCATTGCATCCTGGAAAATCAGCACAAATTTATATCGAAGACAAATCCATTGGATGGTTGGGAGAATTGCACCCTAGCTGGCAAAAAAAATATGGTTTTCAAAAAAACACGATACTATTTGAAATGAATTTAGAGAGCCTGATACCTAAATCACTACATATTGCTAAGGAAATTTCTAAATTTCCACCAGTACGACGTGATATTGCGATAATGGTTGATAATGATGTTAGCGTGCACTCACTTTTAACCTGCATGGCTGCAAAAAAATCAGCGATTGTATCGAATATTTCATTATTTGATATTTATCGTGGTAAAGGTATGGAAGGCACCAAAAAAAGTCTTGCATTCCGTGTGTTGTTACAAGATACTGAGAAAACATTAACGGATGAAGAAGCTGATTCTGCAGTGACAAGCTTAATAAAAATTCTGGAAAATAAGTTTGGTGCAATATTACGTAATTAATGATCGCTGAGGTGCCTGTATCTATATATCGTTATTGGTTGATATATTGAGGTACTTGCAAAACACCACATGATGTAGTCATTTTCCTATAATATATACTATATGTAGTGTTTTATGGGCAAAAATATATAATATTGCAAGTCCCTCTATTTAATTGGATTTATTCTTCGCGGGTTTAGTGTATGAGATAAGTTATTAATCTGTTTTTTATTAAAAGTGGCATTGTTTAATGAATCTAAATATGACGAATTAATAGTTACAAATATTAATAACTAAATGGAGTGAAGTATGGCATTAACGAAAGCTGAATTAGCAGATTTATTATTTGAAAATGTGGGACTTAACAAGCGCGAAGCAAAATATATGGTTGAGTCTTTCTATGAAGAAGTACGTACAGCTTTGCAGAATGGTGAGGGAGTTAAACTTTCAGGTTTTGGTAATTTTCAACTACGTGATAAGCCGCAACGTCCTGGCAGAAACCCTAAAACGGGAGAAGAAGTTCCTATTACTGCACGTCGTGTAGTTACATTTCATGCCAGCCAAAAACTAAAAACCTTGGTTGAAAAGAATTATCATGGAAAACAGGAATCCAACTAATACATTTCTTCCAATTCCAGCCAAGCGTTATTTTACAATTGGGGAAGTAGGCATTCTTTGTGGTGTTAAGCCGCATGTATTACGCTATTGGGAACAAGAATTTACACAATTAAAACCTGTTAAGCGCCGTGGTAATCGTCGCTATTATCAGCATCAAGAAGTATTATTGATACGGCGTATTAGAGAATTACTCTATGATCAAGGATTTACAATTAGTGGAGCGCGTAATCGGTTAGATCATAGTGAAGATAGATCGACGCCTATAAAACCGACTGCTATTAATACACCTTCTTCAACAGTCGATTTAAGTTATGTTCGACGTGAGATAAAAAGTATCATGTCGCTACTTCTTTTTTAATGAATATGTTTTTTAGGGATAGTTTCTAAAGTTAGGACGTTATTTGTTATAATTTCATTTTCGGGGCGTAGCGCAGCCTGGTAGCGTACTTGCATGGGGTGCAAGTGGTCGGAGGTTCGAATCCTCTCGCCCCGACCATTTGGTATATATTACTCCGTTTAAATATGATGGCTATATCGTCGTTAGATTGGTAATCATGCAGTCCAATGAATTTGCTGTGAAATGTTATTTGTTGGTTATTTTATGTTAATGACTTGTTTATAAAAGATAATCAGTGTTTATTTGCATTGACCAAACAACTAACGGTGATATAGCCAATAGGATTGATGCTGAGTTTAATGTGCACGATTGATTGTTTGACTATCCGTTGATTATCACAAACTTATAAAAATGCGCATATTACTTAGTAATGATGATGGATATTTTTCGCCTGGTCTTGCATGTCTCGCTGAATTTCTCTCTGCAATTGCAGAAGTCATTGTGGTCGCACCTGAGAGAGATCGTAGTGGATCCAGCAATTCCTTAACACTGGATCGCCCATTAAGCTTACATAAATCCCATAATGGTTTTTATTATGTTAATGGAACACCAACAGACTGTGTTCATCTGGCAGTTACCGGCATGCTTGATGTTATGCCCGATATGATAATTTCTGGTGTGAATAATGGCGCTAACATGGGCGATGATACAATTTATTCGGGTACTGTTGCTGCTGCTACAGAAGGTTTTTTACTGGGAATTCCCTCGCTGGCTATTTCTTTGGTTGATGCATCGAGTGGAAATTATTTGACAGCTGCTCGTGTTGCAGCTGATATGGTAATGCGTTTCAGAGAAAATGATATCCAATGTCCAGTTTTGTTGAATATTAATGTGCCGGATATCGAATATCAGCAACTTAAAGGGATTGAAGTTACTCGATTGGGTCGACGCCATAAAGCAGAACCAGTGATTAAATCGCAAAATCCCCGTGGAGAAATCCTATATTGGGTTGGTGCAGCAGGTGCTGCACAAGATGCGGGGAAAGGCACGGATTTTTATGCAGTGCAGCATAACCGGGTTTCAGTAACTCCTCTACAGATTGATTTAACCCGGTACGATCAATTGGATCTTATAACAAGATGGATTGATAATTAGGTGCTTGTTATATTTGAATGATTTGTAATTTTATGGATACTAATTAGTGAGTGTTCGTCATTCTGGAATTGGTATGACTTCGCAGCGTACACGTATGCGGATGATTGAGCGTTTACGTGCGCAGGGTATTGTTGATGAAGTGATTTTGTCAGTTATGAGTGCTATTCCTCGTCATATTTTTATTGAGGAAGCTCTGGCAAGTCGAGCTTATGAAGACGTTTCTTTACCCATAAATTATGGGCAAACTATATCAACTCCATGGACTGTTGCGCGTATGAGCGAGCTATTACGTGCTAATTCTAATTTGGGTAAAGTACTGGAAATTGGAACTGGCTGTGGCTATCAGACAGCTGTACTGGCACAAATTGCACAAAAAGTTTATTCGATAGAACGTATTGGTCCATTATTAACACGCACTCGAATTCGATTGCAGGAATTACAGATTAGAAATATTCATTTGAGGCATGCTGATGGTTTACTTGGACTGGCAGAAGCCGGCCCGTTTGATGGTATTATCATGACAGCGGTAACGACCCATGTTCCTACTTCATTATTGGAGCAAATGGTTGTGGGTAGCAGGATGGTTTTCCCCAAAGGAAGCCAAAAGCAGAATTTGTGTATTATTGAACGTAATTCCCAAGGCTATACTGAAACCATACTGGAAGAGGTGAATTTTGTACCCTTACTATCTGGTGTCGTAAAAAAATAACGATACAGGGAATATTAAAATGACAAACAATCCAATAAGGCTGATAGATGTTGATATATATAAATGTGCCATCAAGGTATCTTTTGCTTTGATAAGGCAATCAAAATCATTATCTTTTAATAGTTATTTGTTGTTGCTTACTACCTGTTTTCTACTGCTTGGATGTAGTACAACACAACCGCCAGTGCCCATAGTTGATCGTGTAAAAACTGATTCATCGGGATCAGCAAGTAAATCAACCGAGACTATTAATCTAAATAATCAGTTTTATATAGTGCAAAAAGGGGACACTTTATACAGTATTGCACTTAATCATGGCATTGATTTTAATAAGTTAGTAGAGTGGAATGACACTGTAGATCCAAAAACTATCAGGCCAGGCCAGAGAATTAATTTATCTATGCCAGCAAAAGATACACAGCCTGCTTTGTTTGCTTTGCCCCAGCAACCGATATCAACAACCATTGAACCAGGAATGCAGTCATCTGTTACAGTTTCTCAGGAAAGTGATACTAGTAAAGTAAAAATAAGCCCTAAGGCGCTTAAATTGCCTTTCTCAGAACAGAATGTAGCACGATTACAGGATTCAACAGATCCTTCGCCTGTCCCACAAACATTACCATCTTCTCAATCAGCAGCAGAAGATGCAGTAGAAAGAAATACGAGAATTGAAATTGCTCCTCAACCACCAGTGCCAAAAAAATCTGATAAGGTAACTAATCAGTCTGATGCTGAATGGATATGGCCGACAATTGGGAAATTGCTATCATCTTTTTCTAAAAATTCTAAAGGCGTAAAGATATCGGGACAAGCTGGGCAACCGATTTTAGCGTCCGCTGCAGGTGAAGTGGTTTATAGTGGCCATGGTTTACGTGGCTATGGGAATCTGATTATTATTAAGCATAACGCTACATTCCTAAGTGCATATGCTCATAATAGCAAGATTCTGGTGAAAGAAGGAGAAACAGTAGTACAAGGTCAGAAAATTGCAGAAATGGGTAATACCGATTCAGACACAATTCAGTTACATTTTGAGATACGTAAGCATGGTAAACCAGTTGATCCACTGGAATATTTGCCTCAGCAATCGTAACAAGAAGCTATTAGAGCTTAATAAAAAAGCGGGTAAGGATTCAGTTATCCGCTTTTTTAATTTTACAGTTATTAGCCTGGATATTTCATGAGTTCGCACGATGATCGCGCAGGATATTGGTTCCACAAGGAATTTTTCGAAGAAGCGGTGTAGTTATTCATACACTCGACTGAGGATTCGGGGTAAGCAGGCANNGCGGCTGCTCGCAAAAATTCCTTGTGGAATCAAGAGTCAAGTGAGAGCGTGTGCAATTCATGAGATATCCAGGTTAGTATTTACTCTACATCTGAATGGAAGTTCTGCGTTCTAGCGTTACTGTAGCGCTTTTATGCTATTAGCAGGCAGTGTCATGAATCAATAAAAGAACGAAAGAAGCGTGATCTGAGTGATGGAGCATGGCATTACTTGAAACCCCACCTGCTGGTATCGGCAGTGGGGAGACCACGAGCCTTGAGTATGCGCCAGGTGGGCAATGCGATCCTGTATGTTCTGAAAGCAGGTTGTCAATGGCGGCAATTGCCCTGTGAGTTCCCGACTTGGAGCGCGATTTACTACTATTTCTATTGCTGGTCATACAATGAAGCATGGGAACGTCTCCATCATTTGTTGCGTTCACGGTGGCGGGAAAAATGCGGACGCCACAAACACCCGACGGCAGGTTGCCTGGACAGCCTTCCTAGGCAACGTGGCTACGGATTAGTTGCCAAACCTTGGCAAAAACATTATCAATTAAGAGACCGCTTGACTTGTAGAAGGTCAACCGTTAAAGCTGGTAATGCAGTGATTTTTGTGACACGATTCATGAGTATTCTATTAGAGAGTGAATTAATATTTAGAGATAGTTATTGTTGTTCTATGAACTCAGAAACTTTAGTTTTAATAATTAAATTCAGAAAATGGAAAATTATGAAGCCTTATTAGCGACAGTTGCCTTAATGATGGGCGCTTCCTGGGCAAGTGGTGTCAATCTTTATGCTGCTCTATTAGTGCTTGGTCTGGGTGGTTCAACAGGTAATATCGATTTGCCTGCCGAATTGTCAGTATTGGAAGATCCATTAGTGATTGGTGCTGCTGGCATCATGTATTTCATAGAATTCTTTGTTGATAAGATACCTGGGATGGATTCTGCGTGGGATTCCATTCACACTTTTATTCGTATTCCGGCGGGTGCTATGCTGGCAGTAGGTGCAGTGGGTGATGTGACATCAGCTTTAGAGATTGCGGCTGGAGTTCTAGGGAGTGGTGTGGCTGCAACGAGTCATGCTACCAAGGCAGGTACTCGTCTGCTCATTAATACATCTCCGGAACCTTTTACTAATTGGTCAGCCTCCATTACAGGGGATTTCTTAGTGCTTTCCGGATTATGGACTGCTTTGAAACATCCAGAAATTTTCCTTGTTTTATTTATTATTTTTCTTGGTGTTGCAATTTGGTTGTTACCCAAATTATGGCGTTTAATAAAAGTAATGCTTTCTAAAATAGGGGAGTTTCTGGGACTAGTGCCGCCTGTAACAACGAGTGAGTCAGATACTCCTCAACAGCGATGCAAAAAAATAAACAAATAATAGCCTTAGAGCGATTGCAGCAATTAAGAGATAAAGGTGTACTTACGGGGCAGGAATTTGAACAGCAGAAAAATAAGATCCTTAACTCGGATATTTCATAAATTGACAACGTGCCCTTACTTGTCCTTTGATTGATAGGAAAGAGTTTGCTCAGTTGGATGTATAAATCACTACATCACTCCTTTACAAAACTTTCTTATCAATCAAAGTCCTGCGTGATCATCACATGAATTTATGAAATATCCGAGCTAGGTTTGTTTCCAAGTTTTTTCAGTAAAATAGCTTGAAGTTCACTATTTATCCAAGCTTCCTTGGGTAATGCCCAAAGTGTATCGTTTGCAAAATCATGGCACTGTAATGCATTCTCTTCAGGCATGAGTATGGCATCAGCTTCAGGAAAATGAATATCTTGTTGAATAAATCGATGATTTTCTGCAAAGGAGTGTAATTCTGCATTTAAGCCTGTTTTTTGTATAAAATCAAAAAACCATCGAGAATTATCCGCATCTGCAATTGCATGCAACTGTTTGTTTTTCCAGTTTTAAACAGGTTGATGAATTTCTGGATTTAATATTTTGTAGGCAGTTTCATTTACTAGCTTCATATTATAAGTTTTACCCCACTGGCTAGTATCTACATGATGATTTTGTTTCCCATTGGTTACAATAATATCAACTTTTCTCAGATATTTAAGATTTACTCGTAGAGGACCGGCAGGTAATAGTAGCCCGTTGCCGAAGCTTTGCTCGCTAAAATCAACGACTGCTATCTCAATATCACGTTCAAGACGATAATATTGCATTCCATCATTGCAGATGATTACATTGCATGTTGGATGTGCATTCAGAAGTGCTTGAGCAACTGCAGTTCTATCATCTCCTACCCAGATAGGACATGCTCCTAAAGTGGACCCCTCGGTCAAGACAATAATGCATCGAGTTTAAGAGGGTAACCTGTCACTT
>CXWL01110789.1_pt1 | contig 14459 bp, 11 predicted proteins | sample 590931 | NCBI WGS metagenome assembly CXWL01 (sample SAMEA3498368, study PRJEB10139) | groundwater metagenome | biome: water well; material: biofilm material | place: Germany | collected 2015-04-27 | reverse complement strand
TTCACCCTACGTGCGGGCAGCCGAAACGGCGCGCATCATCATCAAGGCCATCGGTCGCGACAATATGATGACCGTCCAGGTCGACGAACGCCTGCGCGAAAAGGAATTCGGCATTCTCGACCGCCTGACCACGCACGGCATCTCGCACAAATATCCAGAGCTGTACGAACAGCGCCAGCACGTGGGCAAGTTCTACTTCCGGCCACCGGGCGGCGAAAGCTGGTGTGACGTCATCCTGCGCCTGCGCAGCGTGCTCGACACCATCACGCGCGAGTACTGCAAGGAAAGGGTCCTGATCGTCGGCCATCAGGTCACCGTCAATTGCTTCCGCTATCTGTTCGAACGGCTCGATGAAGCCCGGATCCTCGATATCGACCGGGCCGGCGACGTCCCCAACTGTTCGGCCACCTCCTACGCGTTCGACCGGACCCTGGGCAAGCGCGGCAAGCTGGTGCTGCAGACGGCTAACTTCGTTGCACCACTGCTCGACACGGGCACCCCGATCACGGTTCAGAAAGACATGCCATCGGCTCCAAAAGCGTAGCAAGGCGCACCATGAAATACCGGACTCCTGCATTACCCACCATTGTCGACAACGCCTTCTTGCGCGGCTGGGCGCTACCCACCACGCCGTCCGATGGCGACAAGGAAGTGCGAGGGCACGTCCTGATCCTCGGCGGCTCTGCCGAGATGCCCGGCGCGGTAATCCTTGCCGCAACAGCAGCCCTCCGGGCCGGTGCGGGCAAGCTCACCATTGCGACCGGGGCAAGCGTGGCGCAGCTGGTGGCGCTGGCGATTCCGGAAGCACGCGTGATCGCCCTTCGGGAAAACCGGGAAGGCGGCTTTACCCGCAACGCGACCGCCGAACTCAATCCGCTGGCGGACCGGGTCGACGCGATACTGATCGGTCCGGGTATGCAGGACGAAAGCGCAACTGCCGCCCTGGTGCGCGCGCTGCTGCCGCGCCTCGACGGCACCAGCGTCGTGCTCGACGCCTGCGCGATGGGCATCATTGTCAATCCGGACCTCGCGCCCCAGCAACCGCCCTACCGTTTCGACCTGCCTGTCATCGTCACGCCGCACGCCGGCGAAATGGCGCACCTGACCGGCAGCGCGAAAGAAGACGNNGACCTGCATGCGGCGCGTGCTGCGCAAAAATGGAATGCCGTCGTGGCGCTGAAAGGCGCGCGCACCGTGATTGCCGCCCCTGGCCAGTCAATCTGGGTGCACGAAGGCGGCAACGCCGGGTTGGCGATCTCGGGCTCGGGCGACACGCTCGCTGGCATCATTGCCGGACTCGCGGCGCGCGGCGCGGCACTGGAACAAGCAGCGTGTTGGGGAGTTGCCCTGCACGCGAGGGCCGGCGAGAAATTGGCTGAACGTTTTGGCACGCTGGGCTACCTGGCGCGCGAAATTCCCCACGAGATTCCCGCGTTGATGGAGAGCATCGCGCGCGGATGACGTGGGACATGCTGCGGACATTGCGTGTTCGCATGTAAATTGGGCTGATACGCGTTTGCGCTGTATCAAACCAACGATGCACGAATATCGAATTGGGCCGGTTTTTAACAATTCGACGAACTGGCGAGACGCTTCCAAGTCTAATTTTTACAGTCGAATTCGTGCACTGAACGGGGCCACGTGTCTCGCTGCGTCGGTTCCCTGATGGTCCCCTTTCGCGGGTCGATATCAGGCTCAACTGAGGGGCTGAATTGCGTTTCCTACGTTTTGGCAATTTTTGAAACGCAGGTGACACTCAATTGACGTGAACGAGGAGTAAAGCATGAAATCACTTTCGAATGTTACAAAAGTCCTGCTGGCGGCGGTTGTCGTAACCGCGTCGCTCAGCGCCTGCAAGCGTGACGAGACTGCGACCGGCACCACCGATATGACCACCACGACCACCACGACCCCAAGCACCACGTCGGGGACGAGCGGCACCACGGGGGATATGGGAACCGGCATGACAGAGGCGCCAGCAACTACCACCACCGAGAGCACCACGACCACGACGATGCCGCCTGAAGACGGCACTACGGGAACGTCGGGCACCACTGGCACGACCGGCACCAGCACGACCGAAAGCACGACCACGACCACGACGACGCCACCTGAGACCAAGTAAGGCGACGCGGCACGGCTGTCAATTACAGCTTGTGCTGATGCGTGGAATTGACGGAGCAAGGCAGACGTCCAGGATCGCAGACTCTGGGCGCCGGTGGTGTCGTGCGTCGGAAAATTCCGCCCCGCCTATGCGGTAATGCGTTTAAGTTGAGCTTTAGGGCAAACGTGCCAAACCGTCATTCCCGCGGAGGCGGGAATCCATCCCCACCATGAGCAGGCGTGCCATGGATTCCCCCATGCTCGGGAATGACGGCTTAACTGAACGGCATGCCCGCCCGTGCGGGCCTCTTGTTTTTCAATCGTTTGCTTCCCACGCAAAAAGGGGCCGCATTGCGGCCCCTTCTTACTACCAGACTACTGCTGCTTATCGCGCCAGACCAGGCACGACAACCGGACCGCGCCCGGTCACCTTGCCAACCAGCTTCATCACCAGGCGGTAGATCAGGCGGATGAACGTCAGGAACAACATCACTTCGACGAAGGTCATCACGAAGGCAGGCAGCGCATGGAAACGCTCAGCACGGCGGTGGAACTTGGCGGCCATGTTGTCGCGCTTGATCTCGATACTGTCGTAGAACGTCGGCACCACCAGCAAGGTCAGGATGGTCGAGGTAATCGTGCCGCCAATAATCGCAATCGCCAGCGGACGGTAGAACTCGCCACCATCGCCCAGGCCCAGCGCGACCGGGAACATACCCGCGATCAGCGCGAACGTCGTCATCAGAATCGGACGCAGGCGCATGCGGCCGGCGTACATCAGCGCGTCTTCACGGCCATAACCTTCCGCTTCACGCTTGCGCGCAGCGTCGAGCAGCAGGATCGCGTTCTTCGCCACCAGTCCCATCAGCATGATGATGCCGATAAAGCTCATCAGGTTGAGCGTATTGCCAGTCACCATAAGCGCCAGCACGACGCCAATCAGCGACAACGGCAGCGACAGCATCACGGCCACCGGCGCGGTGAACGAGCCGAACTGCATCACCAGGATCAGGTACATCAGGCCAATGCCGGATACCAGCGCAATGGTCATCTCGGTGAACAGTTCCTTCTGGTCTTCACCCGCGCCGCCCAGCTTGCGGCCGTATCCTGGCGGATAGTCCATCGTCTCGGCCAGTTTCACCGCGTCCTGGGTAGCTTCGCCGGGCGAACGGCCCTGTACGTTGGCGGACACAGCGATGATGCGCTTGCCATCCTTGTGCGAGATCGAGGACGGGCCTTTGCCCATGGTGATCGTGGCGATCTGGTCGAGCGGAACCATCTGGTTGGTGCCGGTCACGGCGATCGGCAGGCGCTCGATGTTCTCGGCGCTGACACGGTCAGCCGGGTGCAGGCGCACCGCGACGTCACGGGTTTCACCGGTCGGGTCGACCCAGTCGCCTACTTCCACGCCAGCAAATGCCACGCGCAGCGACTGGGCGGCATCGTTGACGGAGATGCCCATCGAGTTCGCCAGGCCGCGGTTGAGCTCGATCTGCAGCTCGTTCTTCGGATCCTGTTCCGACAGGCCGACGTCGACCACGCCGGGGACCTGGCGCAGCTTGTCCATATAGGCGGTGGTGATTTCCAGCAGCTTGCGCGAATCAGGGCCGGTGAATTCCATGCGGATCGGCTTGCCGCCGCCGTTGAGGTCGTCGATGACCGTGTATTCGGCGCCGACCAGCTGGGCCACCTTGGCGCGCAGCTCGACTGCAATCTCCTTGGCGCTGCGGTCACGGGTGTTGCGTTTGCCGAGGTCGACATACACGCGGCCACCGCCAGTATTGATGAAGCTGTTCGTATCCTTGGTTTCGGCGATCGTACGCGCCAGTTCAGCCGCCTTCTCGACCTTGGCCTGCGAATAACCAACGCTCGACGATGCCGGCGTGCGGATCTCGATCATCAGGTTACCGGAGTCAGCCGCAGGCAGGAAGCTCGATCCGCCAAACGTCGCGTGCAGGACGATCGCGCCGACAAACGTGCCGACAGCAATCAGGACCATCCAGACCCGGTGATGCAGCGCCCAGGCAATCACGTTGCCGTAGCGGTCAGCCTGATGGTCGAACCAGTCGTTGAAGCGCGCCAGCACTTTCGACAAGCCCTTCTTCGGCGCGGTGTGGTGGTCGACCGGGTCGCCCCAGTAGGCCGACAGCATCGGGTCGAGCGTGAACGAGATGACCAGCGAGACCAGCACCGAGCAGGTCACCGTCAGTGCGAACGGACGGAACCATTCGCCGGAAATGCCCGGCATGAACGCCACCGGGATGAACACGGCGATGATCGAGAAGGTCGTGGCGGCCACCGCCATGCCAATCTCGGCCGTGCCTTCCAGTGCAGCCTTGCGGCGCTCGGAACCCATCTGCATGTGGCGCACGATGTTTTCACGCACCACAATCGCATCGTCAATCAGCACGCCAATCGCCAGCGACAGGCCGAGCAAGGTCATGAAGTTGAGGGTGAAGCCCGACAGCCATACGGCAATGAAAGACGCCAGTACCGACGTTGGCAGCGACAGCGCGGTAATCAGGGTGGAGCGCCAGGAATTGAGGAAGGCGTAGACCACGAAAATGGTCAGGACCGCGCCGAAGATCAGCGACTCGATCACGTTGTTCAGGCTGCGCTGGGCTTCGTCGCCGCCATCGCGGGTCACTTCCAGTCGTGTGCCCTCAGGCAGGTCCTTCTCGATTTCCTTGATCAGTTCCTTGACCTTGTTGGCGACGCTGACGGTGGACGCTTCGCGCGAACGGGTCACGGTAATGCCGACGTTCGGCTTGCCGCTGCGGATACTGACGTTGTTGATCTCAGCAAAACCGTCCTCGATTTCAGCCACTTGCGCCAGCCGCACCAGCTCCTCGCCGCGGCGCTTGACCACGATCTGCTGGAAGTCGGCGGGCGACTCGATACGGCCGATCAGGCGGATGCTCTTCTCGTCCAGGTCGCTACGAATCTTGCCCACCGGCGCGTTGGTGTTCTGGTTGCGCAGGGCAGCGACGACTTCGGACACCGACACGTTGTATTCACGCAGTTTTTCCGCGCGCAGCAGCACCGACAGCTCGCGCCGCAGGGAACCGTTGACGTTCACCGTCGCCACGCCATCGATACCGCGGAAGCGGTCGGCCAGCACGTCCTCGGCCAGGCGCGAGATTTCTGCGTGGCTTTGGCTGGTCGACGACAGCGCCAGGTTGACGATGGGCTGGGTGGACGGGTCGAAGCGTTGCAGGATCGGCTCGCGCATCTCGAGCGGCAGCTTGTAGCGCACCGCCGCGATCGCATTGCGCACCTCGTCGGACGCCTCGATCAGGTTCTTGTCGAAGCCGAACTGGAGCCAGAACTGGGCGCTGCCCTCGCGTGCATCGACGTTGACTTCGGTCACGCCGGAGATGCTTTGCAGCGATTTCTCGATGCGGTTGACCACTTCGCGCTCGACCGTCTCAGGCGAAGCGCCCGGGTAAGGAATCGAAATCATCAGCGCCGGGATTTCGACGTCCGGGTTCTGGTTGACGCGCAGTTTCTTCAGGGCCAGCAGGCCCAGGCACATCATCGCGACGATCAGGACAATCGTCGCAATTGGCCGCTTAATACTGAAATCGGATAAGAACATGGCTTATTTTCCTTGTGCGGCTGGCTGGCCTGCGTTGGCGCTGGCGACCTTGGCAGCGGCGGCCATCTGGACTTGCTGGCCATCCGTGAAGGCCGAGCTCACTGTTCGCATCACGGTGTCGCCGGCGGCCAGGCCGCTGCGCACTTCATACTGGCCACTGCGCGTATCGCGCGGGCCGAGCTTGACGCCAACCTTGTTCAGGGTGCGGTCCTTCAGGCGCCATGCGAACGCCGAATCGCCGGCCTTGACCAGCGCGCCTTCAGGTAGCATCAGTGCCGAGGCGGTTTCCGCTTCGATACGGCCTTCGCCGTACAGGCCCGACACGCGCGGCTGTGCTGCGCCCGGCGCGAAGCCGACCAGTACTTCCACCTGGCGGGTGATTTCGTCGGCTGCCGGGTCGACGCGCTTGACCACGCCGCGGAATTCCTGGCCGGCGTAACCGTTGATGCGGAAGGTGACGGCCTGTCCTGGCTTGACCATCGCGATGCGGTCGGCCGACACCCGGCCTTCGAAGCGCATGCTGGTCGGGTCGATCACCTTCAGCAGTTCCTTGCCGATGGAGGCGGTGTCGCCGGCCGATACCTTGCGCTCACTGACCACGCCGTCAAATGGCGCGCGAACCACGGTGCGCTGCAGCTGCTGGCGCGCCTGGACCGCACGGGTGCGGGCGGCTGCCAGGTCGCTCGAAGCGTTGTTGCGGCGCACTTCCGCGTCATCCATTGCCTGGGCCGACGTCATGCCCGAGGTACGCAGCGTTTGCATGCGCTCGACCTGGCGCTCGGACTGGTCGAGCGCCTGTTTGGCGGCGCGCGAGGCTGCTTCGGCCGAGTTCAGGCTGTCGCGGATCGCGGTTTCGTCCAGTTTTACCAGCACATCGCCGCGCTTGACCACATCGCCGTTCTCTTTCAGCACCTGCAACACCACTGCCGACACTTCGGCCCGCAGGTCGGCCTTGCGCTCAGGCTGGACCGAGCCGGTGATGACCGGACCCGAGGAAACCGAGTTGCTCTGCACCGTCAGAAGGTCCTCTGGAGAAATCAGCAGCTTGACTGCCGGCTTGGCGTCCTTGGCGGCCGCCTGGGCGGTACCGGCTCCTGCCTTGGCAGGCTCCTTGGATTCCTTGCTACATGCGACGAGCGTCGTTGCGACGGCAAGGACAAGAATGGTTTTGCGCAGCATTGTGATATCTCCGGGAATTATGATTACTGATAATGCGAAACTAGAATGAAACCGCTAACGCCGAAGTATCCTAGAGGGCATTGGCGCCGTCAATTGACGATCTTTCATACTGCAGTTTTCGATGCATGAAGTGCGGTTTTAGACGACTGAAATGCATTTCAGGGCACTTGAAATGCGGAAATACGCCCCGCCGGGCGTAATTACAGTGCCGAGAATTGCGAATGGATCGCAAACGCAATGGCTATGCCGGTGACAATTCCGCCTGCAATTTCGACCAGGGTGTGACCCATCCGTTCACGCAGGATCTTTGCGTCTGCGCCAGTGCGCAGCAGATTGATGGCCGACGCGTGGCGGCCGACATGCTGGCGTAGGCTATTGGCGTCAATCATCACGATAAATGCCAGCGTGACCGCAACCCCAAAAGCAGGATGCGCCATCCCCTCGCGTAATGCAATCAGTGTCGCCATGCTGCTTACCACTGCGCTGTGATTGCTCGGAAAACCGCCGTTCCCCACCAGGTCAAACGCCCAGCGGCGATGGCGCGCGCTATTAATCAGGAATTTGATCGGACCGACCGCCAGCCAGGTCAGGAACGGGGTAATCAAGTAAATAAATTCCATCAATTTTTCCATAAAAAAATACTATGCAGAATTATCGCAGAACAAGCTGGGTAGCGGCCATCTTCGCTGCGCCTTACGCCTTGGGACAGCGGTTAATATGTGCACCTGTGGTATTTTTTGCATGGCCAGCCCAACCAGGGGAATCAATGAAGCACTTCCGGTTTTCGATCGCGGTCACTGTGGTGCTGATGGGCGTGGCCGGCTGGTGGGGATATGCACGCGGCGGCATGCACGGCATGCTGACGGCCCTCTGGATTGCGGCCGTATTGGGCGTTCTGGAAGTTTCTCTGTCGTTCGACAACGCCGTCGTCAACGCGTCCGTATTGCGCCATTGGAATGACTTCTGGCGCAAACTTTTCCTCACGGTCGGCATTTTGATCGCCGTGTTCGGTATGCGCCTGGTGTTTCCCTTGCTAATTGTGTCGATCGCCACCGGCCTTGGCCTGGGCGATGTCTGGACCATGGCCATCAAGACGCCGGACGAATACTCGCGCCACCTGACCGACAACCACGCCGAAGTCGCCTCCTTCGGCGGCGCCTTCCTGCTGCTGGTTTTCCTGAACTTCCTGTTCGACGACGACAAGGAACTTCACTGGTTGGGCAGGGTCGAAGAAAAGGTTGGCAAGCACGGTACCGAAGGGCTGGCGGTCCTGCTCACCTTGCTTGCGGCATTTGGGAGCATGGCGCTGGTGCAGGAAGACCGCAAGCTCAGCGTGCTTGCCTCCGGCGTGCTCGGCGTCGTCATCTATGTTGGCGTGAAATGGATCAGCGGCCTGCTGGAAGAGGAGGAAGAAGACCCGGCCATCGGCACCATGATCTCGCGCGGCAGCTTTGGCGGCTTCATGTACCTTGAGGTGCTGGACGCCTCGTTCAGCTTCGACGGCGTCATCGGGGCGTTCGCCATCACCAACGACGTGGTCATCATCATGCTTGGGCTTGCCATCGGCGCCATGTTCGTGCGCTCGATGACCGTGTACCTGGTCGACAAGGGCACCTTGCAGGAATTCGTCTACCTTGAGCACGGCGCGCACTACGCCATCGGCATCCTGGCCCTCATCATGTTCGTCAGCGTGAAGTACCACATCCCGGAATGGTTCACCGGCTTGTCCGGGGTCGCCTTTATTGTCGTGTCGATCTGGTCGTCGCTGCGGCACCGCCGGCGGCACGCAGGGGAACTGGCGCCCTGACCTGTCCCGCCAGCCCAAGGCATGGCACAATGAGCAAGCCTTCACGGGCCCTCGATAACAACAACGCCGAACCTATGCCCACACAAAAACGCCTGAGCCTTATCTTGCTGGCCCTGCTTGCCGCCGCGGTCGCGGCATTTTCGCTATACACCTGGATCACCCTCAGCTGGTCCTATTCGGACGGCGAACGCGCCGGATACCTGCAGAAGTTCTCGCGCAAGGGATGGCTTTGCAAAACATGGGAAGGCGAGATCCTGCTGTCGAGCATGCCTGGCGCCATTCCCGAGCGTTTCGCGTTTTCGGTGCGCGACGACGAAGTGGCGCGCCAGTTGGCCGCCGCGACCGGCAAGCGCGTGTTGCTGAGCTATTCGCAGCACCGCGGTGTGCCGACAGCCTGCTTTGGCGAGACCGAGTATTTCGTCGAGAAAGTGCAGGTGATGCAATAAGCGTTGCGGGCTTGTCGCGGCAGATGGAAGGCGTATCCGATTGCAGGCGGATGTTCCTTCAATCCGCCGGATCTGACACCTACCGGTACTTCGCCACGATCCCCGCCACGGTACCGCTACGCATCATCTGCGCAATCCCCGCATTGACGTCGGCAACCGTCACGCGCCCCTTGCGCGACACGGCGCACTGCGTCATATAGCGCTTGATCACCAGCGGCCGGTGCACGGCCATCGGCAAATCACGCTGCTGCAGTCGATAGTGATAAATGTATTCGGTGCTGACCGCATGGCGCATGCGCCCAACTGCCAGCATGCGCAGGCTCGCATCGGTGGTCGGCCCGTCTTCGCGGATGAAGCCTGCGCCCAGCACCTGTTCCAGCTCGGGATGCTTATACCCCAGCACCGTACCGATCGCCTGCCCCGACACATCCGGCAGCTTGCGCGGACGCTTGGCCGCGACGCTGGTCAGCAGCACTTCCACGGTTGGGAAAAATGGCTGGCTCCAGTCGAACTGACCCGGCAGCCATTGAGGGATATAGGTGCAAACGAGATCGACACTGCCCTTTTCGAGCGCGCTGACCATGCGCTGGCGCGGCAGTGTCTCGAACTTCGCATGACGCCCCATCGCCCTGGCCAGTGCAGTACCGATGTCGTAATGGATGCCCCCAACCACGCGCCAGTCCTGGAACCGCGCCATCGGCATTTCAGTGCCGGTATCGACCAGGAAGACCATGTCGGTGGCGTGTGCGGGCAGCGCGGCGAGCGCGAGCAGGAAGGGGAAAGTCCTGAGCATGAAAGGCGAGGATAGTTGATAAATATGCCCTTTCATAATACCGCGAATGGGTCACGTCAATACAAAAATCGCAGCGCCGCCTTATAGTTTTGCCGGCTGCGTCAGGCGGCCGATAACTTCGCGCGTGATGCTTGCCGATGCTGTGCGCTGGGCGGCGCCGGCGACGACTTCGGCCCGCTCAACGACGATCGCTGCCCGGGTCTCAGCCAGCGCTTGCGTATCGGTTTCCAGCCTGCGCGCTTCCAGGTCGGCCAGCTTCTGCCTCGCTTCCGCCATTGCGCGGGTGGTAATGGCCGCTTTGCGTTGCATGTCGGCGTGTGCCTGCGCGCTGTCGAGCAGCTGGCGCTGCGCATTGCGCTTGTCGAGCGCGGCCTGCGCCGCGACTTCAGCAGCCACTTCCTGCTGGCGCGCGATGTCCGCTCTTTCCTGCTCGGCGTCGGCGCGAGTCTGCGCCGCCAGGCAGGCTGCCTGCTCCGATTCGAGACGGGCGGCAAGGGCCTGGCTGGCACGTTCTTCCGCTGCCGTCCTGTCGCGCTGCGCGGCCAGCTGCTGTTCCAGCATCGACGCCGCTTCGCGTTCCACCACGGCGGCTGCGCGTTCGGCCGCCAGCAGTGCTTCGGTAAGCGCCAGCTTTGCCTGCTCGGCGTGTGCGCGCTCGGCCTGCACGCGCGTCAGTTCGGCGGCCGCTTCCAGCTGGGCGGCGATGGCTTCGGCCGCTGCGGCCTTTTGCACGGCCTCGGTTTCAATCTGTTCGACCAGCGCGCGGGTGGCTTCGATCTCGGCCAGCTGCACCTGCTCGATGCGGCGTTCGGCTTCGGCCTGCTGGCGCAACTGGTCGGCCAGCACCAGTTCCGCGTCGGCGCGTGCTTGCGCGGCGTTGGCCGCCTCCTTTTCCGCTTCCAGCTTTTCCTGCAGGCGCACCAGTGCAGCCTCCTCGGCCACGGCGCGTTCGCGCTCGGCTTCGGCCAGCAGTGCCGCCTGTTCGGCCTTGCGCGTCGCGGTCGCTGCGGCCTGGCGCTGAAGTTCGACCTGTTCCGCGATCGATGCGACGGCAGCTTGTTCGGCTGCGTTTTCGGCTGCCGCGACCTCGCTGGCAGCCTGCGCCAGGGCGGCGCGTTCATCGGCCAGCGCGCGGGCACGCTGCTGCTCCTGCACTTCCTGCAGCGCCGCGGCCGCTGCGCTTTCCTCGGCCACGCTGCGCAGCTTGCTATTCTCCAGCGCTTCGGCTTCCGCTTCAACGCGCGCACTCACCTTCTCCGCCGCGTCTTCCTCGGCGCGGGTACGCGCCAGCGCTACTTCGCGCAACTGGCGGTCGACGGCGATACGCTGCTCGGTGGCGGCAAGGATGCGCACTTCGGCCTCGCGCCGCGCCTGGGCGCCCGCTGCTGCCATCTGCTCGACGCGCTCACGGTGGACGGCGGTGTCGCGCAGTTCTTTTTCGGTCTGCAAGCGCAGATGGATCGATTCGGCGGCCACGCGCTCGGACTCCGCCTGCGCCAGCGCGATCGCTTCGCGCTCCTGCTCCAGGTGGGCAAGTGCGCGCGCTTCCTCGAGTGCGCGCGCCTCGGCCACTGCCCGGGCAAATGCCGACGCCAGCGCGACCTGGTCGGCCTTCTCGCGCTGCACGGTCAGCTCCAGCGCTTCGGCTTCGGCTTCGGCCAGCATTTCGGCGGTCTGGCGCGCGCCCTTGGCGTGACGTTCGCGTTCGCGCGCCAGCGTCGCCAGGCGTGCGTCTGCGCTGGCGATGTAGGCCACTTCTTCGCGGGCGGCATGCACTGCTGCGACGCGCTCCACCGCCTGCAGGCGGGCTTGTTCGGTTTCGACCATCAACTGGTCGGCGGCCTTCGCGGCCTGCTGGGCCAGTTTGGCTTCGGTTTCGACCTGTTCGGCGGCGCGGCGGCGCGCCTCATCCTCGGCCTTGGCACGCGCTTCGGCGGCCAGCTTGATCTGGGTATCGGCTTCGACGCGGGCACGCAGTTCAGCGGTTTCCTGGCGCACCGCTTCGAGGCGCTCGGTACTGGCCTGGGCGGCCGCGCGCAGCGTGTCGAGGCGGTCGCGGTGGGCTTCGATGGCTAATTCGGATGCCTGCGCGTTCTGCAGCGCCGCGGCAGCGGCGGCGCCGTCCATCGCGGCGCGTTCCTCGGCAAGCAGCCGGGCGCGCGATTCGGCATGGGCGCGGCTCTCGGCGGCGCACGACGCCTTCGCCTCGGCTTCGACGCGGGCGATGGCTTCATGGATGGCGCGCATTTCAGACTTGGCGCGGGTCGGCGAGCGCGCGTCCTCGGGGGCGGCCTCCGCCTGCGGCAGTTCAATCGCCAGGTTGGCGTCGTCAATGTCAATCAGTGCTGATGCGGCATCCATGGTCTTCTCGCTCGGTGCTGCCACCCGAAAAGGTGGCCTTGCGACGATTATCGGTCAGGCAAGGCCGCGACCGAGGACCGAGAAGGCGGGGAAAAGCGGCGCATATTGCCGCTTTACGGCCGTAGTGTTGGCGGAATTACACCGGCCACAGGGGCGGCTCGTCCATCAGCGCGACCTGCTCGCGCAGTTCGAGGATGCGGTCCTGCCAATAGCGCTGCGTGTTAAACCACGGGAATGCGGCCGGGAAGGCCGGGTCATCCCAGCGGCGCGCGATCCACGCTGAATAATGCAGCAGCCGCAAGGTGCGCAGCGCTTCCACCAGGTACAGCTGGCGCGGATCGAAATCGCAGAAGTCTTCGTACCCCGCCAGCACGTCGCTCAGCTGGCGCACCATCTCGCCGCGCTCGCCCGACAGCAGCATCCACAGGTCCTGCACCGCTGGCCCCATGCGGCTGTCGTCGAAGTCGACGAAGTGCGGGCCCGAGTCGGTCCACAGCACGTTACCGGCGTGGCAGTCGCCATGCAGGCGCAGCACCGGCGTCGCGCCGGCACGATCATAGCAATGGGCGACGCCGGTCAGCGCCTGGTCGACCACGCTGGTGTAGGCCGCCAGCAGCTCGGGAGGAATCCAGCTGTTGTCGAGCAGGTAGTTGCGCGGCTCGTGGCCGAAGGTATCGATGGTCAGCGCCGGGCGCTCGGCGTACGGCTTGAGCGCCCCAACCGCGTGGATGCGCCCGATGAAGCGGCCGATCCACTCCAGCGTCGCCGGATCGCCAAGCTCGGGCGCGCGCCCTCCCCTGCGCTCGAACACGGCCAGGCGGAAGCCCTCGAACTCGTGCAGGCTGCGCCCGTTGATGACCATCGCCGGCACCGCTGGAATCTCGCGCTCGGCCAGTTCGTCGACGAAGGCATGCTCCTCAAGGATGGCGGCATCGCTCCAGCGCTGCGGGCGGTAGAACTTGACCACCACCGGCGGTCCCTCCTCCATGCCCACTTGGTACACGCGGTTCTCGTAACTATTGAGCGCGATGAGGCGGCCATCGCCGCGCAGGCCGACGCTGTCGAGTGCATCGAGGACGCGGTCGGGGCCGAGGGCGGCGAACGGATGGAGTGGTGGCTGATTCGTCATGCCTCAATTGTAAGGTGGGCGGCAGGGCCGCGTACAAGTTTCGCACGCCGCCGGCGCCCAAGCGGTTAAACTAGCGCCTTCAACCTCACCATGAAGCACACCATGCAACTCGACCAGCCCCTCACCGAAAAAGAATTCGACGAACTCGACCAGTTCCTCCTGTCCGACCGCAGCTCCGACGACGCGATGACGATGGACACCCTGCACGGCTACCTGACTGCGATCGCGATCGGTCCGGAGACCATCATGCCGGCCGAGTGGCTGGTCAAGGTCTGGGGCGAAGACGCCAGCGCCACGCCGAAGTGGAAGAACGCCAAGGAAGAAGAAAAGATCGTCAACCTGATCATGCGCTTCATGAACGAAGTGCTGGTCACGTTCGAAGTCGCGCCGAAGGAATTCGAGCCGCTATTCTGCGAGCACGAGCACAACGGCGACGCCATCCTCGACGCCGAGGCATGGTGCTGGGGCTTCTGGGAAGGCATGGAACTGCGTCCCGGCTCCTGGCAGCCGATCTGGGAATCCGACCTCGCGCCGCTGATGCGCCCGATCTACCTGCTTGGCGCCGACGAGATCGAAGAAGCGGAACTGAAGGAAGTGGACGACCCTGCCAAGGCCCACAAGCTGGCCCAGCAGATCGAAGCGAACCTGCCCGCGATCCACAAGTTCTGGGTACCGCTGCGCAAGGCCGCGGTACAGACGGTCAAGCGCGACGAGCCGAAGGTCGGCCGCAACGACGACTGCCCTTGCGGCAGCGGCAAGAAATACAAGAAATGCTGCGGCGCTGAAGCCGGCGCGAACGAATAAGCCATAGTAATCGCCCACAAGGGCTGGTCTGAAGCAAACGGGGTCAACGTGACCCCGATTTTATTTGCAACGAAACTACTCAACGCACGATCGTAACGAGGCGTGTGAACCCTGCCCAGGCTTACGCCAAAATCAACATCGGGGTCCGTCCCCGGGGACAGACCCCGATTTAAGGTGCAACAGATTTTACTGGCCGCGTGGGCCCTTGTCGGCGCCTTCGGGACCACACCGATTAACCG
>CXWL01009354.1_pt1 | contig 14459 bp, 14 predicted proteins | sample 590931 | NCBI WGS metagenome assembly CXWL01 (sample SAMEA3498368, study PRJEB10139) | groundwater metagenome | biome: water well; material: biofilm material | place: Germany | collected 2015-04-27 | reverse complement strand
GTGACTCTTGCCCGGCTCAACGTTGAGACAGAACAGCCAGACACTTCACTTGCTGTAGAGGGTGCGCTCGAACGGGAATTGACCGGAGGATTAGAGCGCGGCGAGTTTGAAGCCATGTTTGGGCTGAATCATGCCCGGCTGCGCGAGGGCGGGAAATTGCTTCTTGCAGGCGAAGGAGATCTGGGTTCAGCCCTGTTCGAAGCCAGCGCTGGTACCCGTGGCATTATGGCGCTCTTGGCGGCCTTGGATGTCGATGCCAAAAAGCTCTACAGCCCCCACGGTCGAGCGCAGAACGCGGTGATGAATGAGGCGCGCCGGCAGCTTGAGGAACAGCGGCAGGCTTGGCGACAGGCGCAGACGAAGCCAGCAGACTGGCAAGCTCTGAATCGAGCGCATGAATCCGCAAGGACTGCTCTCGACGAGGTGACACAGGCGCTTGAGACCTTACGTCGGGGCGAGAACGAGCTGACTGAACTCAGAACGGTAGAGCCGTTGTTGAGAGAGCATGACCGTCTAGTGGCTGAACTCCGGTCCCTCGCCGGGATCCCAGACCTGGCCGAGAATGCGCGTGAAGAGCGACTGAAGGCAGAACAAGCATTGGCGCGCGCAGGGCAGGACCGGAAAGAAGCCGAGCATGAACTTGAACATTGCGCCACTGCGCTTGCGGCGCTGGTTCTTGAACCATTGGTCCTTCAGCATGCCGACGCGATCGAGCGATTGGTGTCAGAAGCCTCGGCAGCGGCACATCACCGCGTCGAGATACAACAGCAGACGGTGGTTACTGATCGGATGGCCAGTACGCTTGAGATGCGTGTTGGGCGAATCGCACCTGGGCGAGAAGTTGACGAGATCTTGCGAGCCGTCCCTTCGAATGCCGATCGAGAACTGTTGGATACTCACCTGGCTCAAGTCAGTCGGCTCGGGGATCGTCTTCAGGAATATCAGCAGCGTGCAGACACACTCGATGAAGCGATGAAGCTCGAAGTCGAAGCCGAGCCTGTCATGGCCGACCAAACTGCTCGGCAAGCGTTGGCAACCGTGATCCGCCACGCCCAATCGCTCGGTGATGTGATCAGACAACGGACAGACCTTGATCGGCAGATTCGAGAACTTGAGGGCCAGTTCGCGCTAGCGCTGTCGGATCTATCAACGGACTCCGAACAGGCCCTTCGTTCAGCCCATCCAATCCTGGACGGTCAGATTGCCCTCACCAAGCAAGAACTGTCAGAGGTTGAAGATCGACAGAGAGCAGCACGTGATGAATACCAGCTGGTGGGACGGGATCTTGATGAGCAGCGACTCCGGCACCGCCAGCTCGCCGCCGAGGGCGAAGTCGTCACCTCCGACACCCTCCGCCTCGCTCGTGTACGACGCGATGAAGGTTGGGCGTTGATCCGGCATGCCTACATCGAACGTTCACAGGATGCGGAGCAACTTGGTCGCCACTTCGACGCTGATCGGACATTGTCGGATGCCTTCGAAGCAGCCGAACGTGAGGCAGACCGGCAGGCTGACCTGTTGCGTGCCGATGCAAAGCGTGCAGCCGGGTTCGAGGAATGCTCGATGCGGATTGAACAGATGGAAGCGCGCCGGAGCGAGCTTGAACGCCAGACGGACGCTCTTGCGGCACAATACGGAGAAGTACTCGCAAGCTGGGGACGGCAACTAGGTCAGGCAGGGCTTCCCAACCTCGCTCCGGAGACACTTCATGAATGGCAAGGACGGCGACAGGATGCCTTACAGTTGGCTGAACGACTAGAGGCCTTGCGTGCAGATCGTCACCGACTTCTTACGCAGGCAGTAGAAGCTGCATCGAGCATTGCGGAAGTACTCAGGACCCTTGGTCAGTCGGTCGATGAAAAGAGCGTGAGGGACCTCCAAGGCCTGTCCTCGCTGATTGAGCAAGGTCTCAAATGGGAGAAACACACCGTTCAAGCTGAAGCTGAGCACAGCGCGCGTGCCAAGGCAGCTAAGCTGCAGCGGGTCGAGCGAGACAAGGTGAATCGCCTACTCACTGAGACCAAGGCGGATCTGGAGCGCCACCTGTCCACACTACAGGAGTGGCAGGCACGCTTGTATCTTCCAGCTAATACTACTCCAGAGGCCGTGAAGGCACGTCTCACTGAACTCGATGAACTGGTTCGTCATCACTCGACATCGAGTGAGGCGCAACAACGGAAGGCTCATCTTCAAGCAATACTCGATGATCTCACAAAGCAGGGTGGTCGAGTAGCCGCACTACTGAGTGAGTCGACTCCGGTGGACTTAGACAATTTTGTAGATTCTTTGCGAAAACGCCTGCTGGTGGCGAGGGAAAGTGACCAGACGCGAGCAGTCTTGATCCGTGACCAAACCCGGGCGCAGGAGAAGAAGCGGCTGGCTGAGTTGGCGCAGAGCGCCCAGGAGGCGATCTGTATGCGATTATGTGCAGTTGCAGGCGTTGCCACGATCGATAAGCTTCCTGAGTTGGAAGAGGTAGCCGCGCGCAAGCGCCAGGCACAGAGGAATCTCTCACTCCTGCAAGACCAACTTGCCAGAGCCTCGTCTCATTCGGAGGAAGAGCTTCGTACGAGGCTCGCTGGCCGTGATGCTTTTGCTCTCGATAGTGAACGTGATCGGTGTCGTGCGGAGATTGAGCGCCATGAACAAGAGCAGACATCCGCTCGACAGGTCGAAGGACAAGCCCGACTAGCCTTAGACGCAATCGATACATCTGACAGGGCAGCCGTCGCACGTGAGGCCATGGAGTCAGCGGCCGCACGATACCGTTCGGCAATACGACCGTGGGCGCGACTGAGATTTGCTCATACGCTCCTTCAGGAGGCGCTGAATCGGTTTCAAGAACGGGCGCAAGCGCCAATGGTTTCTGCAGCTTCTTCATACTTTTCACTCATGACGGGTGGAGCGTACGAACGACTGGTGACGGACGAGTCGGAAGATAGGCCAGTGCTCTGCGCTCAACGAACAGATGGAACTCGAATTGGGATCGACGAAATGAGTGAAGGCACTGCTGATCAGCTCTATCTAGCCTTGCGGCTTGCGGCACTGGAGCTAAGACGGTCCTCGCATTCCCAGATGCCTCTAGTGCTCGATGACGCCCTCATCACGTCAGACGATGAGCGGGCGGCAAACATTCTCCGGGCACTCGCACAATTCGCTGAGCATGGGCAGGTCATGATCTTTACACACCACCGACATCTGATTGATGTGGCCCACTCCGCTCTGGGCGATCAAGGCTTTGTGTCGCACACATTGTGAGTGTCCATATCAAACAGTACGATCATTTTGGGAAACAAAGAGTGAACTCAGCCCTTGCTGCGTGGTCTCTTCTGACGAGGAAGTGCGGCTGAGCGGGGCGCGTCCACCTGATGCCACGCTGGAAGGAACTTATCTAAAGCCGTTACGGCCCGCCGAAGCGTGCGATTCCATTTCTGGCCCCCATGGCTATAGTCCCCGGTTTTCCCCGGCATCTTGTGGCCCATCAGCCACTGGCGGACTTCATAGACCACGTCATGATTCTGAAGCGCCGTGGAAAATGTATGGCGCAGGTCATGGAAGCGCAGGTCCGTGACGTTCGCGCGTTTGCACAGGCGAGTCCAGGCTTTCTTAAAGGACCGGTTCTTCCACCGGGCGAAGAGTCGGGTACGGAGCTGTGGCGCAGTGGGCGTGAGGGCCCACGTGGCCAGCGCGTTCAGTGGAATCTCTTTTGGCGTTCCCTTGAGTCTTGAGAGTGCCGGAGGCAGAACCAGCCAGTTGCCATCTGATCGCCGCACGATCCACTCCGGTTGAATCATGAGCAGCTTGCTTTGCCGGAGACCGGTCATGACGGCAGCGATGATGGCTCGCCACATGTCCGGATCTGCAGCGTCGTGAAGCGCCTTGAGTTCCTGCAGGGTGGCGACTCGATCGCGTTTGTTGCCCTCCGGCAGCTGGACGGCTTTTGACGGATTGCCTTTGATGACATCGTGGGCGGCGGCCAAGTTGAGAATCCGGTTCAAGACGCCATACTCCCGACGAATCGTCCAGTCGTTGGCCCCTTCCTTCTGACGTTTCTCGACATAGGCGAGACACGTTTCCGCGGAGATCTCCGCCATCGGCATGGTGAAGTGTGGCGCGAGGTGCTTCTTCACGATGCCTTTGGGCCTGGTGAGGTCGATCCGCTTTTTGGTACGAAGCGTCCGGTAATAGATTCGTTCCGCAAATGCCGCCAGTGTTTCTCCTGCGGCGGTGGCCGCCGTGGTGATGAGGGGTGGATTCTGAATCCGTTCCACCATCGCGATCGCCAGCCTGTCCTTTTCTTCCTTCGAAAGGTCATAGCCGAGCAGGGGGCGATAGCGGCCTCCCTTCCAGCGGAAATCCAGATAGGTTGCGAGACCGGAAGCGTTCTTCCGGTCATAGGTGGGGATCTTCACAGCGTCTTACTTCTCCAATTCATAAAGCGGATTGCGATGCTTGGTCCGAGAGGTGGCTCGCCCAACCGGCTTCGGTTGCGGTGGCTCGTCCGTCCGCCCGCTTTCAATCCAGGCGATCAGCTCCTCATGGGGATAGAGCCAGACGCGAGACTTGGGCGCGCGAAACCGGGGTGGCCCGTCTTTCATCTGCCGTAATTTGCTCTTCGAGGAGCGCATCAGCCGGGCGGCTTCCGGCAACGTGAGATAGCGTGGTGTGTCCATAACAACCTCCATATGGTGGGAACATAGCGAGTGACGAAGCGAAGGGGGGGCCGAGGAGCTGCCATGACACCTAAGGTCCCGGCATCGGTATGCGAAGTGGTGTTCAGGCTGCTGAGGCAGTACCAGGGGCAAGCGATGCGGACAGCAAAATAAGGAGGGGCGCGTAGGCGGCCGGTTGCCTAACAATCAGGTGGGGGGAAGTCCCTCGAATGCGTTAGAAGCCAGCGTCGTACTGGCGTCTCTGGCCGGGAGATTGATTCGATGGAGGTGGGGCTTAGTTCCGAAGACTCGAAATCCGTCCTTCGATCCTGCTGGTCACCAGTCATGCTGGACTAGGGGGAGCAAGAGGGAGTCCGTATGTGAGCCGTACCCACAGCGAACACGTTATAATAGTAAATAAATACAGAATTTCCAATAGTTATCGCGTAAACTGTTGTTCGTATGAAAAAGCGGTTATCAGAACGAGAGATCGCCATAAGAAGGGCTGCCGTTCTGCTCTCGAGACCAAGACGGCGGAACGAGATCATTGAGGCCGTTGAGCGAATGGCCGGGCACGCAGGGAGCCGCCCTGACGAGACGCTCTGTGTGGCCTGTCGCGCGGTGGGGTCGCGAGACCGTCATGGTGTTTGCGTTCTGTGCGGATGGGAGAACGGGCAGCCCTGCGCTGAAACGACCAGACGACAGTATTTGATCGCCTGTGCCTGCTGCGCCGTTTGGGGCGTGTGGGCGATTCCCTGTCTGCAGAGATTGCGAGTGTTGGATGCGCTCGCGATTCAGGCGTTGTGTCACCTTGCGAGGTGTCCTGAGGGAGCCAGCCTGATCGCCACCGCCGTGCTTCCGCTCTTCGGTTCGTTACCGGAGATCTCAGTGGGTCCATCTTGGCCACTGCATGCTTGGCCGAGGCAGCGAGAGGGGAGTCTCTTTACGCTCTCTCAGCCACAGACGATTGCCCAGGCGTTTCGGAGTCTGGAGGTCCAGGCCTGGAAGGCGTTCCAACTGGCCCGGTGGCCAGACGACCGTGGTCTGTGCCCGGAATGCGGGAACCCTGCGCTTTTTCATGACCATCAGTATATGCACGTCCTGGGAAGGTCAGAAATGAAGTATCGACGGTGGCGCTGTCTGAATGACAAGCAGCGCCGGTCGTTTAACGAAGGCCGTCGAGAGCAGCGCCGGGAGGTGCGCATGAAGGAGCTCCTGGCGCAGGGCCAAGAGCCGACAGTAGGTCGGCGACATACCCTCAGTACACTCGGAGGGTGTGGCATCGTCTTCAGCGATTTGGATCATACCCCGTTTGGAGGACGGCATATCTCTCTGGCTGACTGGCTGATGCTTTTTTGCGGGGACGCGTTTGCGCTCGAGGTCTTCCAGGCGATTGGAATAGGTCCACAACAGACGGTCGACATGATTGGCGCACTCTGCACGCTCGCTGAACAGGAGCCTGATTTTATTCAGAGATGGGAGACACGGACCCTGTCGTTTGTAGGTATGGTTGACCAAATCTGTAAAGGAGCGCCGGAGAGTAGCGAGCGTGAAGGTGGTGGTGGATAGCGCAAGTGTGGCGGTTGTCTTGCTAAACACCGACTTATACCACTACTTCCCCGCTCGTCTCTGGCCTCTGGTTGTTAAGTTCTTGATTTCACGGGCGTTACTGACGCAGTCCGACTAGAGGGTTATCACGATCGAAAATGTAGGGCGTGATGAAGGTGCATCTGCCGTTTTGCAAAAAAGTAGGAAAATGTGGGGATTGTGCGCACCGCCGGTGAACTGCCCCGGCATAGGTGGCACTGCGATGCATGGTATTACCCCCCGGTACCCTTACTCGAGTGAGGGGCGTCGTCTCAAGTCTTTTACGTAGATTAGGCTGTCTGACGGGCTTCTCTCACACCCGCGTTTCATCCCGGCTGCCTCAGGGGGGATTGATTCCAATGACCTTCGTGGGCATCGCCACGGGAGTCATCGATTGCCGCAGCACGCTGATCGGCACAGGGGCCCGTTCGTCCCCGGCGTCGTTGGCCCGTGGACCCCATTAGGCGCGCACTCTCTGAATCGTGAGAGCTGTGAGGAGGTCGAGCGCAAACCTCGACCTCCAGAAGTGTGGCGGGGACAGAACACTGAGAACAGGACTGGGCTAGTCAGGAAGCGAATTTGTCCGGGACCGGGGGGAGGCGACCGGTGCGATCACAGTGGGCAGCTCGTTGGTCGCCGGTGTCACGGGCTGGACCGGAAGATTCAGGAGGTCAACGGGGCGAGGACCTGGCCGGACCGCCCGCGGACCAAGCCGCCACGCTCTCTTTGTATAGATCCGGGAGGTTTTTCGGTTGCTGTGCCCCAGATGGTCCATTACTTCTCCAAGAGTCCCTCCGTTGTTATATATCGTGCAAGCTGCCGTGGTTCGGCCTTCGTATGGGACTGTCCGGCGGATCTGGGCAAGACGGCAAATGGCATAAAATATTTCGCGTAACTTTCTGTCGCGGTAGAGTTTTACATCGCCTTCGGCCTGGAGGTTGGGAAACAGCCAGCGGGGCGGCAAGCCTGCGTCGAGTTGTTCACGAGTGGCTCTCTCGGCCTGAATGATATACAGTTGTGTGGTTTCCGTGGTGAGGGGAAGGTAGCGTTCTTCTTGATCTTTGGGAAGGGGCTTTAGCCCTTCTTGCGTATAGTTCCATTTCAGGCGGATCATGTTGAGCGCTGGATAAAACCCGTCGATTTCCATCGCGAGCTGTTCCCCTGGGCGTGGGCCTTCAAGCATCCCATGCACCAGCGCATAGTATTTGCCATCTCGATACAGGCGGGCCGCCGCCAGAAACTTCCGGCGTTCCTCTTCGGTCAGCGGGGCCCTGTCCGTCGGTGGCGGTTCTCCCAGGACGCTTGACATCTTGAGTAGGGGATTGACCGGGATGTATCCACGGTCCGCCGCGTAGGTCAAAAAAATGCTCAAGCAGCTTGTCGCCTGCTTTCGAATGTGCCAGCTGTGTCCCTCAGCCGTCATCTCATCGAGCTTCTTCACCCAGCTCGCACGAGTAACTTCAGACATCGGTTTGCCTGTGTAAGTAGGCAGGATAAAGTCGTTCACGGAACGCGTGCAGGCATAGAGCCGGCTCTTGCTCAGCTTCTTTGCCTCATAGGCTGTTTCTTTTGTGTTGAGCCACTGGACCACGATCTTGTCAAACAGGTGCAGATTCGGCGCCTCGTAGGTGCGAGGGTTCTGGCGCCGTTGATAGGCTTCCGGCCGGAACTGGGGGCCCAGTGTTTCCTTCAGGCGCAATAACTCTTTTTTCTTCTCCAGGGCCGCAGTTTTGGTCGTAAAGCCCTTAAACCAGAACGGACGGGATTTGCCCTCACGCACCACATAAATGACATACGCCCAGCGGAGCTGGCCGTTGGCCAGCCGGTAGGAATGAATGCCCTTATCTTTCTCTTTCTTTGCTTCGTTTGACATAGTGCTCCTTAACGCAATCCGTACAACAATGGATGAGGTTGAAAGGGAATCGACAACAACCCGTTGCGACGGGCTGCCACCAGGATCTTCGCCACTGTGCTCCCGATGCCATGCACGGAGGCCGGAGCGTGCGACTCTAGCAGCCAGTCAATGAGAGCTTGGAAGGCGCCTTCGTCAATACCACGGAGTTCCTTATAGGCCCATCGCTCAAGCACCGATGCCTGGAGGTGGGCACGCGTGAGCTTCCAGCGGGTTGGGGTGATCTTCCCCCGTTGGGTTTCCAGCCATTGCTGGGCATATTCCCCAAACGTCTTTGTCAGGCGCCCCAGCCCCTTCGGTCTCAGTGGGAGGAGGAGCGGGGCGTCAGGGCTTCGGTGACGTTGGTAGTGTTTGGGATCGAACTGATCACCGAGCTGTGCNNCGCTTAGCGTAAATCCATACCGGGTTTCGCCATTCTTCCACTGATAGGTGATCACAGAATCGGCGAGTTTGGGGAAAAGGAGGAGCCCGGCTTCAGGGGGAATGTGTCCGATTCTGGCACGTTCAATGATGGCGGTGACCTCGTCGTTCGTCAGTGGTTGTTGATCGGTGTGGTGTATTTGATAGGACATAGGGTTAAACGCGTCTCCCAACATGATTTTGAGCCGCTTCAGGAACAGACGGTACTTCATCGCCGTGGCTTCGTCGGCCAGATTTTTGAATACGTAATCGGTCCCGTTCCAGTAGAGGGTGAACTTGAAAAGCGTCTTGCCGTCGCCAGCGTCATATGACCGAGGCGTCAATCCGTAGATGTTCATAACGTTCTCCTGTGTGAAAGTTGCGCATGATCTGAGAATAGGAGTTGGGGGTGAGGATGTGGGGGCGAGAGTCTGCCACTTGCGGGGGATTCCCGGCTGAAATCGTGCGATATCGTGGGCTTGGTGCTGGGACGGGAACCAGCCCGTGCTCGTGGCCTAGGGCAAATACGCCTTTTTCATGAGTTTGCGAATCTCGGCTGGATCCACACGAACGGCCCGCCCTACGCGATACCCCGGCCACCGGCCGAGATATAGCTGGGTGCGGACCGTCCTGGGGCTGATGCCCAGACATCTGGCGGCCTGGTGGACCGTGGCCAGGTTGCCGATTGGCGGGAGCGTCGCCTCAAGCCGGTCGAGGCTCGCGGAAAGCTGCAGGAAGAGCGCGTGGATTTCTGTCGGGCTCAATGCTTGACCACCCGTTGTGTTGTGGTCTTCGTGTCGTAATGTTTCTTTCTTGCTCCATGAATCATCTTCAGGCTGAGCGTGCTGCGCGTGGTCTGTATGTACGGACTTGGGCTTGGGAGGGATCGACATGATGGAATCTCCTTTCAAGGGGGCCAGCGAACGCTGCGAGGTCTTGCCAGACGGGGCCGTGCTCCACTCAGAGCGAGCGGACAGGCTTCAGCGTTCGCACAATGGCGGCCTGTAGTTCCCGCTCGAGTCCACCCGTTCGAAGCACATGGCAGGGGATGAACCACTCCAGTTGGTCATTGGGCCGATCGCCCCGTGCAATGGCGGCGCGGATGAAGGTGGGGTTTTCAGCGGGCGACAATCGTAGCGTGGTGTGCAGGGACTCAATGTGAACGCCAATCGTTACGTCCTCGTCATTGCCGGCCAAGATCTCACAGTCCAAGTCGGCCTCCGTGATAATGACGGCGAGCTTTTTCAGTTCGGGCAGCAACACTTCCTGCGCGAGACGATCAAACTCTTGATGCGGGGGACGGTCATTGGGCTGTGACGCCACGCGTTCCTTCCATGCGTTGAGTTGTTGCTTTAAGTGGGCATAGCTGTGTGGCGCAGATGTCTGCATGGTGATGTCCTCCGTTGGGTGCGTAAATGGGTAGCGATAATCGCGTGGCGACTACAGCGGTGGGCGAGTGATCAGGCGATCGATGCACCGTTCCAGGGCGGATGCGAAAAGCGCACGCGTGCATCGGTGATAGCGCAATACATGCGGCTCTTCGACAGGGGGATCCCAGCCGAACCGGACGGTCAACTGCATGGCCGCCGCATCATGTGGTTGAAGCAGCAGGCCGCGAGTCCGAGTCTCATCCAAGAACAGCCCAAGCCACATGTTGCGATCCTCAAGCTCGACTGCGACATAGGCTGAGATCCCAGCTTGTCGCAGGATAGTTGCCAAGCGTCTAGCTAGCGGGATGAGGTCGATTTCCGCGAAGGCCAGGAAACGCGACCGCTCCGCATCGGGACACGGGGTTATCCATCCCTGTTCTTCGTAGCGTTGCAGCTTCCCTTGCAGCTTCGTGTAAGCGCCTAACAGTTCCATGTGTTTTCTCTCCTTTACTTGTGAACATGCACGAGTGATGTATGCGCGAACGCACCATTGAACCATTACAGGCGGAAGCCAGTTGGCTCACTCCGTTCTCGGTTCTTCGCTGGCCCGTCTGGGCCCCAGGATCCGGAGAACGACATCTTCGACAATTTCCATGACGTGCCCGAGGTCGAGTTCCAGGTCCTGATAGGCGATGAGGGCCTTACACTCATCCTCCGTGTTGGCTCGGCGAAATGCGGACAGGTGGAATCGGTGAGGGTTCTCGTCAGGGCCGAACGTGATTGCGATATCAAACGGCTCGATCAGGAGGCTCAGATGACGCCGTTCGTCGGACATGTTGTGGATCGTCGTCCGAAACCCCTCCGCTTGGAGCGCGTCCTGGAGGGCGGCCACAATGGGAGCCAATTGTAAGGGGGCGACTTGTTGGAACCGTTGCCAGCTCTGCTCTCCGGTCTGGAGAAGATCCCCGGCTTTCCACTCTTTGATTTTGCTTCGTAAGTGATTGAAGGGGGGGTGTGATGGGGATGACATGGGACACTCCTTGGTTAGATGCCTGTACGGCGGTCGGGTACCAGCATCGGCGGTAGCTGGCTCCTCCCGACCATTCAGGCAATCCGACGCTGCTGGCTCGGGCCGAGAGGTGGCGCATACGCTTCCCGGTCCTATGTGCAACCCCGAGAGGAGAGGAGGTGTGAGGTAGGCGGTGGAGCGCTGGAAAAGTAAAAGGTGATCGGTCTTCAGGTATGCGTGACGTACCTCGTCAGGGGGAATCAGGTCGGCGTGATGTGTAGAGCGGATTCATCAGGGATTAGATCGTGGGGGGCGCATGCATGATGGACGTACATTTCCTCCTGCCAAGTTTCAGCCTCCTAATGTAAGCCATCTCACAGATCGCGGTGACTCATGCCTCTAGAATTGCACTATGGCTCGTCTTGATATTCTCGTTCACCGGGGTTGCCTGTCCGAGCGGTCGACTCTGGCGTTAGTCAAAGAAATTCAGCAGGAACTTCCTGCGTGGCATATCGAGGTTCGAGCTGCAGACAAGCAGGACCGTGATGTCTTGGGCATCCTGGTGTTCCCTGCTTTTCTCCTCGGTGGGCGGGTCCTAGCCACTGGTATCCCCCGGAAGGAATGGTTGTTGGCAAGGCTCAAAGAATGGGAGAGAGGCAATTCGTGATCAGGTCGGTTGCCAGCAGAGAGAGCGACTCCATAGCGAAGACTATGCCGGCAGTGGATACCCAGCCGGAGAGAACCAGTTCTGACCTCTCACGGATCACCGCCACCCAAATCGTTTTTCTGGATATCACCCAGACTCTCGGTGTCTCGTTTGTGCCAGACTTGTTCATGAGAATGAGCGATCGACCGGCCTATCTGGAAACGGCTTGGGAATTGTTCAAAGAAGAGTTCTATCTCGAAGGTCTGGATTGCAGTACCAAGCGCATCATCGCGTTAGCCATTACCACAAATGAGGCAGGACTGTATTTCGCCACGGCCGTACCCCACGCCTTCAATCGGAACGCGCTCGATCAGGCAACATACCGCAAGATCGTGTCGACCATCCGATTTTTCAAGGCCTTTGACCGATACCTTTCCGGAGTCACACCCTCATACATCCCAGATACTCCGGCGTTTGTGAGCGCGTGTTTGCGTGACGAATACGAAGGTTTCAAAGAGACAATCCCGGCGCATGTTGTGTCGTCGGGAGAAAACCTCCGATTCACCGACGTGCTGCTCGGTGGCCTGCTGCTCATCATATTTCTGCTGCTCCCGATTGCGATAACAATATATCTGTTCGTCACATGAGCCAGATCGGTCCATCGTTCTCTCCTTCGGCCACGGCTAGATCGGGCTACTGGCCCTATCTCATTCCACCTCGGTGGCGATGGATGCTCCTGGTCGGCATCGGTGCTGTGCTTATTTGCTTCGCATGGCTGGGACTTGGCAAAACACCACCTCGATTTGACCTGACGAAGCATAGTGTGCCACTTGACCAGATTGCCGACGGAGGCCCCGGCAAGGATGGAATCCCTGCCATCTTGGCTCCACGGTTCATCTCAGCCGGAGATGCCACGTTCCTCCAAGATACCGATCGCGTCTTGGGACTCGCACTGGGAGGCGACGCCAAGGCTTATCCGATCAAGATTCTCAACTGGCATGAGATCGTCAACGATGCGGTCGGCGGGACAGCAGTAGTCGTCACGTACTGCCCCCTCTGTGGGACCGGAATTGCGTTCGACGCGAATGTGGAAGGGATCCGGCACACGTTCGGCGTGTCCGGCCTGCTCTATCAAAGCGACCTCCTCATGTACGACCATCAGACCGAGAGCCTGTGGTCACAGATCGGCATGCATGCGGTGGCCGGTCCATTGAGCGGCGAGAAGCTCACGCCCGTCTTCCTCGACCATACGACCTGGGGAGAATGGCATGCAGCCCATCCTGCCACGCTCGTCCTGTCCACCAAGACCGGATCTTTCCGGAACTACGACCACGATCCGTACCTGGGCTACACCGAGCGTCGAGACCTGATGTTCGACACGACGCATTTCNNAGGAATGGGTCGTCGGGGTGGAGATTAACGGTGTCACCAAAGCCTATCCCTTTTCAGAGCTAAAGAAAGCCCGCCCGTCCCTCAGCGATCAGGTCGGTGGCCGGTCCATTACGATACAGTTCAACCAGCAATCCCGCAGCGCCTCCGTTCTCGATGCAGACGGCAAGCCGATCCCCTCAATTATGGCTTTTTGGTTCGCCTGGGTTGCTTTTCATCCCGACACGCAGGTGTTCAAAGGGCCTGAACAGAGGTCCCCATGACCCGAATGATCCGCTGGTTCCTCGAGCGGCGGCTCCGTGCGGTTGAACAGGCGCAGGGGATCTCACTCGCCTATCTGCGCGGCATGCTTCGCGTCTCGCCTCCGCACTTTCTCGCATTCATGAAGGTCCTGCCTCTTGCAGGGTTTCGGCGGGCCCTTCCGCCTGAGGCGTATCATCTGGCGCGAATCGTCACCGCGCGATATGAAGATTGCGGTACGTGGATGGCGATGGAAGTGCACCTGGCAACACAAGCCGGCGTCAGCGCGGCCCTGATTCATATCATTCTCGATGAAGCCCCCTGCGCGCTGCTCGAGGATTGGGCGGAGGTATATTTTTTTGCCGAAGCCGTGGCGACGGGCAGTGGCGAAGAGGATACCTGGCGTGAGGCTATCTTCCGTCGCTACGGTGACGTCGGCGTCGTCGAGCTTTCCATGGCAATCGCCGTTTCCCGCCTGTTCCCGACCGTCACGCATGCCATGGGCTGTGCCGCTCCTTGCGTGCCGAGCAACACCCAGTTCGAGGCGCTGGGCCGCAACCGGCAAGGTTAGCACAGGTTCGATCATCTCCGTCATCTCTTCGCATCCTCCTTCAACCCGAGATCCCATTTCCCCTCGACCGTCTCCCTCAGAGATTTGCTCATCTGTTTGTAAGATGCGTCACAGACCCATGCCATGATGGTGACGTAGCATGACATCATCCCATTATGGATGAGAACGGTGAGAAAGCAGGCAGGCGAACAACGGATACGAGAGGCCGTCGCCACAATAGAATCATTGAGCAGAGATCGCTGAGAACTAGAATAGACAAAGAGCGACGGCGAGGTTGTCCCCCGCTCTTCGCATCGCTGGTTATAGATGTCACGATCTGGCTCGATGGCGGTGTGGCGACGGCAAGTGTTCGGGAGGATTCGGCAAAGAAAGTCGATATGACCAGGGGACAGCTGACCAAGGCGTGAAGTCTCACGATTCGCGCACATGTTTAATGACGCGAACCTCAATTGGAGGGGAGTACGCCAAAGGCGTACAGAGGGGAAGGAGAATATTATGACACACGAGATGCAGTGGAAATGTTTGTCCGCAGGGAATGCGTGGACGTTCATCAAGCTCTCCGCGATCATGTTGGTGATCGGCATAGGAATAGACGGCTATCTCCTACTCGCACACGGGGCTGATACGCTCGGGGGATATATTCGACTTCTTTTTCTGGCGTTCTGGAGCAGCATTATCGGGATC
>CXWL01016740.1_pt1 | contig 14461 bp, 12 predicted proteins | sample 590931 | NCBI WGS metagenome assembly CXWL01 (sample SAMEA3498368, study PRJEB10139) | groundwater metagenome | biome: water well; material: biofilm material | place: Germany | collected 2015-04-27 | reverse complement strand
TATCATGCCCGGGTTGATGATGCGCCGTATCATTGCTGCACTCAGTCCAAGATACAAGACACCTCGCGGAAGGGTGGGGTATCTGTTCATGGGCCAGTTCCCCTGTCCCACGCATCACGCTTCACGAGATACGCTTCACGCTCACAGCGCCATCCGCATGCCGACGAACCAGAGGTGCTCGCCCGCAACGGGAATTGAGCCGGCACGCACGTTCATCCGTGACGATGTCAAGTTTTCCGCGCCGCCGTAAATTTCAATGCCATTCTTCAGCGTACGGGAGAGCCGCACGTCCATCTGGATGTTGGACGGGGCTTTCTCGTTCGGATCGATCCGACTGTTCCCGTTCAGGTCCGAAAACCCAAACGAGGAGAAGTAGCGGGTCCGAACCGTCAGATCCCACCCGTCGTATTCGACCCGGACGCGGGTTTTCAACGAATGCGGCGAGCGCGTGAAGAGGAACGAGTCGGTGTCGAGGTTCCTGGAGTCCAGGTACATGTAACCGGTCTCCATGTAGAGCCAGTCAAACGGCTTCGCGCCGGCTTCCAGCTCGAAGCCCTGACTTCTCGTATTCGCCACGTTGCTGGTCTTGAAGCAGTTGTTTGAGGGCACGCCGATCCCGGCCGCTTCGGCGGCCGAACAGGTTCCGCCCACGAACTGGATCAGGTCGCTCACCTCGTGGCGGAAGAAGCTCGCGCCGATCTTGGCCCGTTCGAAGTAGTACTCAATGTTGCTCGTGTAGCTCGTGGATTTCTCCGGTGAGAGGTTGGGGTTCCCGATAATGCCGACTCCGCCTGCCTCAATGAAGTTGAAGGCGAGCTCGCCGAAATCCGGGCTGCGAAATCCGCGGGTGTAGGTGAACCGGCCACGGAAGTTGCCGGGCTTGAGCAGCAGCGTCGTCTGGGGGCTGAAAAATCCTCCGGCTTCGCTATTGCTGGTATAGCGGCCTCCCAGCACGACGTCTATCCACGGCAGCACCGAGATTTCATCCTGGATCCAGCCTGCTGATTCGGTCTGGTCGGTCGAAGCTCCCTTGATAGTTTGTCCACGTGCCCGCCTGATATCGTGCTCGCCACCGATGGTCAGGAGTTGTTGTTGCCCGAGCTGCCTCGTGTACTGGAACTGGGGTTCCCACAGCTCTTGCGTGCGCTTGGACAAGGCCGCTTGGACGCCGGTGTCCAGGCGGAACGTCCGGGAATCGGACTGAAACACCTGATGGTGGCCCCACAACGTGAAGGTCGAGACTGCATCCGGCTGCCAGTCTAATCGGAGGACGTTTTGAGACCGTTCGTTATTGCCCTTGATCTCCCGGATGCTGGGGATGGAGGAGGTTTTGTTCTGCTTGGTCTTCCGTTCGTCGTCGGTGAAGTGGGTATACCAGGAGAGCGTGACACTGTTCGACAGCTTATAATCGAAGTTGCCGCTCACGCTTTTCGTGCTGAACTGCGGATCGCCGTCAGTGCGGGCGTCGCTTTGTACGAGATCGAAACCTTCGGACTGACTGACTCCGGCCGAAAGATAGCCGCCGAATTTTCCGTCCGCGCTCCGGAACTCCGGCGCGGCAAAACTCGTCACCGTGTTGAAGCGGCCGTATTGGCCGAAAAGCAGCGCGCCGGCCGGCTTGGTGCCTTTCCTTGTGCGGATGTTGATCACGCCACCGATGGCGTCACTGCCATACTGCACGGAGGCCCCACCCTTGACGATCTCGATGGATTCGATTTCAGGCGAGGCCAGCAGGTCGCGCGTGAAGGTTGCGCCTTCAATGCTCCCGATTAATTCCTGGCCGTTCACCAGAAACAGGGTGTGGATGCTCGATAGGCCCTGGATCTGAAAGGTCTGAAAGCCTCCACCTGAGCGGCGTGACTCGATCGCTGGAACGTCTTGCAAGACTTGCCGAATATTCGTCGCTCCGGCTTGTTCCAACATTTTCCCTGTGATCCGTTCGATCTCGACTGGGGAGTCCTTCTGCGCGTGAGGGGTCCAGGTACCGGTGATGACGACATCCGGCACCTGGAGGGCTTTTGCGGCGGGGGTGACCGCGGGTGGCGTAGTCTCCACCTGTGTCTCGGTCTCGCCGACATCCGATTTCTTTCCATTCTCTTCCGCAGGCCATGCCAGGCTCGGAAGCAGGCAGAACAGGCATGCGCCGAGTGCTACGAGCGCCAGTGGCCCGTTCCGGGGGCCGGCCGAATCCTTGCTTGTCATCGTCTTGTGTCTCCTCTCTCTCAGTACAGTTCGAAATCTTGACCGCCGCATAAAGAATGACCTCCGCCTTTTCCCTCCCCCTGCCTCTCCCCTATCGGGGAGAGGACAAAGGAGAGGGGGCGGGGTGGGACAAAGACGGCTGAGGACGAGAGAACCGTCCCGTCCCATCCCACCGGTGGGCCCTCTTTGCTTACCGCTGGGCAAGGCGGTTGTCGGCATTGAGGGGACCCGTGAGGACTGCGGTTGTGCGACCGATACCCTCTTCGAGCCATCGGGTGATCACCGGGTGGACCAGCCCCTTCTCGTTCAGCACATAGTCAAGCCCGTTGAGCATCTTCTTGTAGGGCCCAGAACCGTAGAGGCGATTGGCAATGACCAAGACGCGCCCGGTCTTCGCGTCTTCCTGGATCATCTTCCGGACGTCGCCTACGGCTTTCTCGCGCACGTCCGGCCAATCTTCCCGCACCGTCGCTGCCTTGATGGCCTTGAACGACGCGCAACGGGGATCTTTCTTCACTCGCTCGATGTTGGCGTTCATCACCGAGATCCATTCGGCATTGTCTTGGTCCGTTTCCGAGCCATGGGCCAGAAGGAGTACGGTTTCTTTCGCCGGATCTTTGCTGACCTCTGTGATGCGCTCGCAGACGACCTGCGCGATCTCCGGATATTCTTCGTAGCCGCCGAAGGTGGAGAACAATACGGCGCTGCGGACTTGGGGTGGATACGAGGCGTCATGGCCATGTCCTCCGGACGCGCCCAGTGGCCGCGGACTTTCGGCAAGCCCAAGGATGTAGTCGCTCAATGGTTTCATGTGATGCGCCAGTTGGTACATCCGAACGAAGACGATCCGTTTGACCCCGCGCTGCTCGAGCCGGGAGATGGCCTCCTGAATGATGCCGGGGTCTCCCATCCCGTAGGCCATTTCGATCTTGTAAGTCGCCTTCAGCGGCTCGATCACGCGCTCGGCGGCGTCGTTCCAGGGCTGCGTGGAACCGTGCGGCATGATCACCACGCCGATCTCGTTGGACCCGGCCGCGACGGAGCGGTTGGCGGTTTTCTTCAGCCACAGGAGCACGTTCGGATGAGGCAGCAGCTCGGCTTCGCGATAGGCGACGTTCAAACTCTTAAATTCACGGCCCAGCCAGGAGGTCATGGACATGGAATGATCGAATCGTGGCCCGATGAACGCCGGCACGATCAGCGTGCGTCCCTGCTTGGCGATCTGAGCGAGCACGCGCGCTTTGATCTCTTTGTTTTTGGTCTCGGCTCCCTCCGCAGCGCGGTCGTAGTAGATGACCGTCTCGGTTTCGCGGAATTGCTTGTAGCGGTTGACGTAGGCCAAGAGTTTCTCGACGTCGGCTTTCAGAGCCTTTTCGCTGGCTTCGTCCGTGGCGCCGATGCCGACGATCAGGAGCCGTTCCTGGTCGGGCTGTTGGCTGAGGGCCTCAACCCGATCCAGAACCACCTGCCCGATCAGGTAATCCTCGACCATCGGTGGCGCCCAACGGATGGGGAGCCCTTGGGCATAGGCCGGCAGGGTGGGCGTGATGCGCTTGAGGACCGGATCGCTTGCCGAGAGGAACAGAGGAATCGCGACAATCTCGGTGGCGCCGGTTTGCTTCAGTTCCTGAACCGCGCGGGTGAGGTAGACGGCGTATTCACCTTCCACCCCGGTATACTCGCGACCGATCAATCCCAACGCCGCCGGATAGGACTTCTTGAATTCATCAACGAGCGATCTGACTTCCTGGTTCCCGAGGAACCCGCGATCAGGAGAGACCACGAGAAACCCAACCTTTGATGGCGCTGCATCGGCGATTGGAATCCAGCCTGCGAAGAACACCAGCGTTGTGAACAGTAACCATAGACGCATCATGGGACACCTCCCTTTTGTTAAGGCTCGAGTCGGTACTGAATGGGCACTACGACTGCTACGTGCGGCTGCCCGAGTTCGTGCTGGAGACGAATCGGGCAGACTCGCTTCATCAATCGGAGCGCATCGTCATCGAGGGCTTCGTACCCGGAACTTTCGACCACCTGCACATCCAGCAAGCTGCCGTCGTCCTTGATCGTGGCGCGGACGACGACCCGCCCCTCCCAGCCCTGCACGCGCGCAAGGCGTGGATAGGCTTTGAGGCTTTCAACTCGCCGCCGCAGCGAGTCGGTAAGCCATCCATAGTCCGGTCTAGATGGAATGGTTCGCGTGATGGGGGGATGGTTCATCACGAGAGTTTGTTGCGGAGTAGTGGCAGGGGAACCTGAATCCATTTGTGACGGAGGAGATGAAGAGTCGGCGGTCTGAGAAGCGGCTTGTGAGGCGGTGATGGAAGATTGGCCCGTCGGCTGCGATGAAGGAGAGTGCTCATCGGAAGAAGAGAGCGAACTCGGCAAATTTGATGAGGTCATGCTGGCAGTCTGAGCCGCATTCTGGGAGATCTCGGATGCAGCATGCGCTGGATATGCCGCGCCATCGTGGAGACTCTTGGCAATTGGCTCCGCAGGGCTTGCTGCCACTTGCGGGGGTGTGGTCATGAACGGGCGCTCAACCGCCTGAGGGGAGTTCATGGTGGCGGGTCTACGGGATTCGATTACAGGGAGTAGGATTTCAACAGGTTGCTCAATCGGGGTAGGGTTCGCGACGGGAGTGGAATCGATCGCCGTGGCCGACGGGCTCATTTCCCGCTGTTCCACGGCGGCAGGGGTGACTGGGTTCGCTGTCGGTTGAACGATCGAAGTCTCGGTGAGCGGATGTTGTTCGATCACGTGCGTAGACGAGGTGCTGGTCGTGCGGGAAGAGGATGGCGCGGCGGGTGAGGGCGGTTCGGTGACGGTGGTTGCTTCCTGAGACGTAGCTGCGTCAGCCGCACTCTTGGGGTCGGTTAAGAGGAACTCTATACGGTATACAGGAGGTTCTAATCTGGGAAGCTCGTGCAGGAAGGCGAGGGCGCCTGCCAGCACGGTTGCGTGAATGCAGAAAGACAAGCCCCAGGCCGACAACAGATGGCGAGGTTGATGCGTGGGCGAGGTCATCATGAGGCGATAAGCGTTCCAGTTGACGATTTGCGGTATAAGCCGCGCGGTCATCACATGATACTAATTCTCAATATCATATATACCGGCTGTACTTGCCGTGACTATGTTTGGCCGCCAGGTTTGCATGTTCTCTTTCCAGAAAGGCTGTATGGGCAAGAGAGGGCAGCTGGGACGGGAGAGAATACGCGCTAGCGGCCTGGGGCGCGCAATGCGGCGGTCACAGGAAGACGGGCTGCCCGAATCGCCGGAGGGATCCCGCCCACCATGCTGATGGCCAGCGCGAACCCCATCGTGGTCAACACGGATGCGGGGGTCAGTGTCAGGCGAAACGCGAGTTCTGAGAACGTGCTGAAGTTCATCGTCGAGAGCGTCACGAACTGCAGGGCCGTGCCGCCTCCGATCGCGAGCAGCCCGGCCACGGCCCCGAGCATGAGAGATTCGAGAAGAAACACCGCAAGAATTTGGCGCGGCAGAAACCCAAGCGCTCTGAGCATGCCGATTTCCATGGTACGGGAGGCGACGGCTCCATACATTGTCATCGTGCCTCCCAGAATGGCCCCGAACGCGAAGATGAGGGTGAAGGTGAAACCGAGGAGTCGAATGAAGGTGGCCATCGTGATAGATTTCTCCCGATAGTAGTCGCGTTCGCGCTTCACTTGGAGTAGGAGGCGTGTGTCCGATCCGATGGCGTCCTCGATGCGCTGGAAGGCGGAGTGGTCAGGAAGGCGAAGCGTCAATGAAGAGTAGGAGTCACGTCCATAGGTTGCCATGAGTTGGTCAACGTCTCCCCAGATCTCGGATTCGAACGCCGTCCCCTGCGCCTCCGCGATGCCGACGACGAGCCACTCTCGTTTTCCCACGCGCAGATGAGAGCCGATCCCCCCAAGGAGAAAGCGCTTGGCGATTTGTGCGCCGATGACGATCTCTGTCGTACCCTGTTGCCAGGCGCGTCCCGCTATCAGACGAACCTGTGGTCGCAGCACGAATGCTTCCGGGTGCGTGCCCCGGACGACGACATTCGCAGGAGTGTCTGCCCCACTCTTCGCGAGACTGATCAGGACGACCAGTTCAGGAATGGCCAGAGGTTCCCGACCAGAGGTCTGCGCGATTTCAGCGAGCGCGCGCACGACGTGCGCTTGGTCGCGGTAGATTCCACTCGCGATCTCTGTAGTTGCGCCTTTGCGCAGCAGCAGGACGTTATCCGGTGAACCGCTTTCGATCAGTGCCCGGTTCAATCCGTTGCCCAGCATGAGGACCGCCAGGAGAATCAGGCTGACCAGTGCCAGCCCTCCTATGGTCAGCGCCGTCGTACTACTGCGGACCCAGACGTTTCGAACACTGTAGGCCAGGAGAAGTTTCATAGACCAGGACCCTATCCGGCGTTCCGCAAACCATCTGCGATCTTGTCGCGCAGGATTATAGTGCTAGGAAATGCCGCCGCGCAGACGGCGATGCACAGCGTAACAGAAACGCTCAGCAGCAATGTGCTCGAGTACAAGGTCAGATGTTGGAAAAAGTTCCCCAGTTTGGCGGTGACGAGCGCACCGTAGATGCTAGTGGCTGGAATCGTAATCCCAATACCGAGGACTGCTCCTAGCCCTGCGATGAGCAGGGCTTCTCCCGCCACCAGCGCAGTCAGATGGCTTGGTCGAAAGCCGAGCGTCCGCAGCACGGCGAATTCCTTCGTGCGCTCGCGCACGGCCATCACGAGGGTATTGGCGAGCACCAGCAGCGTGACGCTGTTGAGCACGATTGCCAGAACTTTCAGCGAGCTGATAATGGCCCCGGACATGGCGACAAAGCCCATCTGAAACGCTTGCTCGGTTTCCGTCCTGGTCTCCGCGGTGGAATTGGCGAACTCTGCATCCACCGATCTGGTCACGCTCCCGGCAAGGGAAGGGTCGGCAATGCGAATGACATACCAGCCGACCGTGCCGGCCCGATCCGGGTCTATTTGTTGTCGACGTTCATTCATGTAATCCCAGCGCAACAGCATCCAGGTCTCATCCGTGGCTGCGTCAGCGCCGTGATACACGCCTCGCACGACGAACTCCCAGTCTCCGGGGTAGATGGTGCCTTTGAGAGCGATCACATCACCCACTTTCCAGCCGTACAGTGCCGCCAGCCGACGGCCGATCACGCAGCCACGACGATCAGTGAGAAAGGCCTGGCGCTCTTCATCCGTCACCGACAGCTCGGCATGAAGGTCCAGAAACGAAGCCGGTTCGACGGCGAACTGAGGGAAGAAGCCCTTGGCATCTCGGTACACACCGCCGAACCAGTTGGCGTAGGTGACGCCGGTCACCCCATCCAGAGTGGCAATACGATCCCGATAGGCGAGCGGGAGATGAATGGAAAGCGAAGCAGCGTGGCGGGAGATCAATCTGTTCGGGGCGGAGGCCTCGACGCTTGCGTACCAGGCGCGGACCGTTGTGACGATGAGGTTGAACGCGAGGATGACGGTGGCGATGCCGAATGCCGTCAATGTCACACGGAAGGTATGCCGCCGAAGATTGCGAACGATCAATGTCCCCAGGGTCATGGGCTAGTTCACCTTCCCTTTGTCGAAATGGATGATCTCCTGCGCGTAGCCCGCGGCTTGCGGATCGTGGGTCACCATGAGAATGGTCTTGTTGAGTTCCAGGTGAAGCCTCGATAGGAGGGCCATGATGGCTTGGGCTGCGCTTCGGTCAAGATTGCCGGTGGGCTCATCCGCCAATAAGATTGTGGGGTCACTGACGATGGCGCGAGCGATCCCGACGCGCTGTTCCTGACCTCCCGACAATTGGCGGGGATAATGATGTATCCGATCGCTCAATCCCACAAGACCGAGGGCCGCTTGGACATGCTTGATCCGCTCTCGGCGTGCCAGCTTGCTCAACAGGAGAGGCAGTTCCACGTTTTCCGCCGCGGTCAACACCGGAATGAGATTGTAGAACTGGAACACGAAGCCGATGTGCCGGGCGCGCCATCGGGCGAGATCCGCTTCCCTTTGCCGGGAGACCGTGAGACCAGCCGCGTGAATGGTTCCTTGAGTCGGACGGTCTAGACCAGCGACCAGATTGAGGATCGTGGTCTTGCCCGATCCAGACGGCCCCATGATCGCAAGAAACTGGCCCTGTGGAACGGACAAGCTGAAATCTTTCAGGACCGGTATTTCTTGCTCCCCTCGAAAATAGGATTTGGATACACGGCGGAACTCAACAACAGGCTGATTCATGGCTGTTTCCTCACTCACTGGCGCCCTTGGGAATGGACTCGCACGCCGGCTTGCAAAGATGACGACGGCGCAAGGATCACCTGCGCTGAAGCCGTCAGCGCCCCGCGGACCTCGCTGTCTCCTCCGCTTTTGGACACTTCTTCCACGGAGACTTCCCGCACGGTCTCGCCCTCGAGCACATAGAGCGCAAGCCGACCATTCTTCTGCACCAGTGCGGACGAAGGGACAAATAGCCGAGGTTGGGCCGAATCATGCGGTTGAGCGGCCGGTGTAAAGAATACCTTGGCGCTCATTTCAGGGAGTACGCGATCGTCAAGCTCGACGAAGCGGACTTTGGCCAGCACCGTGCCCTTGGACCGATCGGCCGTCGGCGCGATCTGTTCGACCGTCGCGGGGTAGTGCTTGCCCTGCACCGCATCCAGGGTGATATCAGCCGATTGGCCCTGCGCGATCTGCGTGATCGAGGATTCCGAAATCTCGGTCTCTACCGCGAGCGAGGTCATATCCGCGATCAGGACCACCGCTCCACGCGAGCCTGCAGAACCGGCCATGGGGGCGACGACTTCACCGATCTCGGCGAACTTCTTGAGAACCGTTCCTTCGAACGGAGCTCGAATCAGCGTATTTTCCAACATGACGTTGGCGGTTTGAACATCCGCGTCCGCGGCTGCAATGGCGGCTGAGGATGACCGCACAGCCGCTTCCGCTCGTCGAAGCCGCGTCGAGGCCGTGTCGAACTCGGCTTGCGAAATGAACTGATTGGGCAGCAAGGCTTTGGCGCGGGCGTAACTCAGTTGAGCGTCGCGCAGTTCCGCTTGCGCGTTCGTCAGGGCCGCTTTGGCGACATCCAGGCGTGCGCGAGCCTGGTGTTGAATCGCCTGGACGTCGTCTTGCTGGACTCGCGCAATGACGTCTCCTGTCGCAACATGGCTTCCGACTGTGACGCCGAAATATTCGAGCCGACCGGTGCCTTGGGAAGCCACGGAGGCCTGGCGCTGCGCCACGACGTAGCCGCTTGCGGTGAGAGGAGAGGCGGGGACATGTCCTCCGACGAGACGCACTGGGGCCGTGTCTACTTCCGGCAAAGCTGATGAGCGGGGCACATACCAATACAAAGCCACCAGAAAGAAAGCGGTGGCGACTCCTGCCGTAAGCCATCTGAGCCATGACCGTGCCCGGCGAGGAGGAGGCGGGTCTTCACGCGGTAGTGTCAGGATGGAGACATCCGCATCTCTGATGGGCGTGTTCGTCATCGATTCCCCCGAGAGGACGGGGCGCTGGTCTGTAGGGGGCGGCGTCGACCGCGATTCTTCCGAAACTCAAGGGGGGATCGACCCGTCACTCGTTTCAAGAAATGGCTGAACGAAAATTGGTCGCTGAATCCCAGTGCCGACGCGATCTCGGCCACGCTCTTGTCGGTGGTCGTCAACAACGCACTGGCTTTTTCAAGTCGGCGATGCTTGAGATAGGTCGAGAACGATTCTCCCATGGTCGATTGAAACAGATCGGAACAATACTTCTCCGAGTATCCCAGAAACTGCGCCAATGCTTTGAGGGTCAGTCCCTTATGGAGGTTGCTGCCGATAAATAGAGTGATGTGTTTGGAAAGATCTTCCGGGTCGGGAGGTGAGTCATGATCGGGCGTAAGGGCATTAGATAGATTGAAGAGTGCGCAGACCACCGCCAGGAGTTCGCGATCCGTTCTTGCGTTCGAGAGTCGGTCGGCCCATTGCGGCGCGGAGCGGCGGAGCTCAGCCGTGAGGTCGCGAAGGCGATCGGGGAGAATTGTGGAATTCGTCGGTCTGGTCATCGAAGCGGTGTGTTGTTTTACACGGGTTGATTCATATTTCTCTCGCCGATAACTAACAGGCTCATGAGAGAACATGGAGCCCAGGGCGGGAGTCCCGCCGTGGGCTCCGGACCGCAGTCCTCTGGCCGTTCGATACCGCACAGTGCGCTGTCGGATTTAACATGGTCTCGATCAAAGCGTGCGCGGCGGTACGCCCCTCATCGACTTGAAGGGTATACACACGACACGCCGGCAACGTTTGCATTTGATTTCCACTCCATTCTGAGTCCAACGCGCGATCAGTTGGCCACATGGACAGCGAACGTCTCGGTCGTCGGGTGGACTCTGGTTCTGTGATTCCACGAACGCTTCTCCGTGCCGTCAAAACGAGAGCCCATGGTCGCTTAGCAACCATGGGCTCTGGACGTGAAGTCCTTTGGCCTAGCCTATCTTAATCGACAATCGAATCAAGACGGCCAACACAACACAAGAAGAGGGGCGGGGAGCCTCGGGAGGACGAGAAGGCCCCCGCCCGCGGAGTGTGAGGGCATAACTCCCACTCCGTTGCCGGTGTGACGGGCACCGGCTGCCAGGTCCAGTACGATCACTCTCGACGCGAAAGATTCCCCGCTGTTTGTTCCCCCACTTGCGAAGAAGAACCGGATGGGCCTAGGAGGCGACACAGCACAGGGACCAGCGTGGGATCGAATTGTGTCCCTGAAGCCACGAGCAGAATCCTGAGCGCGATCTTGTTGCGTGTATCTGGACAAGGAACATCGGGAACCTGGATGGCGTCGAAGGCGTCGGCGATGGCCAGAATCCTGGCTCCAAGAGGGATGAAGGCCCCTCTGACGCCATAGGGGTAGCCCGATCCGTCCCAGCGTTCATGGTGGTGAGCGATGAGGATCGACGCCTCCCTCAAGAAAGAAAAGGGTTCGAGCAGAGTCGCTCCAAGCCGGGAATGATTCTGAATGGCGACATAGGACTCAGGCTCAAGGGTGCCTCTGTTCTCGGCGAGATGGGCCGGGAGCATCAAGAGCCCGATATCGTGAAGCAAGGCGGCGAGTTCGAGGTCGTGCAACTCGCCGGCATCGAGCCCCACTGCCTGCCCGATCATAAGCGCAGTTGTGGTGGTTCGCTGTCCGTGACCGTATTGCCAGGGGAGCGCGCGATCCAACTCCCGGCTCACTTGCTGCACGAGAATGCTTTCGACGTCGCGGCGTGACGCCAATGGGAGTCGGAGGCGGTCGATCTTCCGGAGCATTGTCTGTATCGTGATGATCCCAGGGTGAATCTGTTCAGAGATGTTTTGTCGCATCGTCATTCCTCCAAGAAAAACAAAAAAGCCCAAGATCATGTCGATGATCTTGGGCTCTGGGTGAAAACCTCTGGCCGCAGTCTGTGTCGAGTGTCAGGACGCGTTAGCTCATTCTTCTTTCCCGTGTTTTCCTGCCAACAGCGGCTGGTTCAAGACCCACATTTCGTAGAGAGGGATGACCATCATGATGAGAAAACCCACCGTCATGAGGGTATCGCCCGTCAGCATGGTTAGGACGAATATGGGCGAGATGTAGCTGATGAGCCAGGGAGAGATCAGGTCCAACATCACCCCACCGAACGAGATCCAAGTCGTAACGACTTTTAGCCGATTGCCGGCGCTGGTGAGATAGAGCACATGCACGAGAATCATAAACACGACCGGCATCGTAAAGAGGTGGAAGTGGGTGATTTCTGCCAGCTCTCTGAACGACATCGGTTCGCCGAATGTGGCATCCGATCCCCTGTAGTGACTGGCGATTCCTTGTGGCGACAGCCCTGTCATGCTGTGGGCCCAGAAAAATGAAAAGGTAAAGCCGGCCAGCATCAAGAAGAGAAAAAAGGTGTAGACGAGCCGGATGTGCCGATCTGTGTCGCGGAGACGGAAGCGAGTGTTGAAATTGCGCATGGTTGAGAATGTCGTCTACCCCATTAGTTTCCGAAGATGGCGCCGAAGATCCCCTGCTCAGATTTCTTTGCGGCCACCGTATCGCTGCCGAGCCCTGCCGGTTTCAAATAGAATTCATCGACAAGGACGAGCACGCGCTTGACGCCGGCGCTGATCGAACGAACCGACATCGTGGCGCCGCTGATGTTGAGGATGTCTTTATTAATGCGGATGGGGTCGGACACCGTTTTGCCTTCATACTGCGCATTGAACCTTTTTCTTCCGACGTCGCTGCCTCTGGACTCTCGAAACACCAACAACTCCACATCTGTACAGGCGCCTCTGCTATCGACCCCGACCATGTAGGTCATGTGTTTGTGTTTGCCGATCGTGTTGTGGACCATGGCGTAGCCGTCGATCTTGCCGCCGGTTTCACCGATATGCACGTCAAACGATTCTTCCGGGAATTTCCACCCGATGCGCTGCTCGATCGCAGCCTTCTTCTCCTGGCTTAGGCGAATAACGGCTTTGCGGATTCGCTCCGACTTGGGAAACATGATCTTGACCGCCTCTTCCTCGGTCATGAAGACTTCCGCGTGGTTTGTCTCTTCTTCTGTGAGATAGCGTTTGAGGTCGTTATCCCAGATGCGCTCGGCGGCGAACACGTCAGTGGACAATGTAAGCCCGATGAATATCAGAAGAGAACTGAATCTTACGTGAGCGAACATCCGTATTCCTTCAACTTGCTGTCAAGACGGCTTTGGATATCGTGCATCACCTCTTCTGAAGGGTCTGCCGAAGCCCAGCCAAAGAGGCGCGAGCCGCCTCTGAAACCCCACCGTTGCCGCTCTTCGACAAAACTAATCTTGGTCACATCGTCGAGTCGCTTCACTGTGAGGATAATACGGGACCGATCTTTACTATCCGACACATCACGTTGAAGAATGCCAAAGGCTCGTCCTGACATCGGGATTTCCAGCCAGCCGGTGACAATCAGGCCGGCACTTTTATCCTTCGTGTCGATCGAGCGGTCTTTCACTGCCTGAAGGGCAGCCTCCCAGGCATGGTCGTAACTGCACACGGCAAATCGTTCCTGCATGTCGCCCATGAAGGCGCAGGCCGACAAAATCCCGGCCATTATAAGGAGGCTGAACTGAGGAATATACATGAGAAAACGCCCAATCCTTGCCTGGTGCTCCCCGCCAGGATGGTGAGGAGCACCAGCGATGTCTAGAAGTATGTTGCCATTTGAACTAAGAACCCGTTTCCATTCAGTGGAGCAGTGCCAGCAGTTGAGAAATCGCCTACAGGTACCAGGCCTGTTGCATTTTTCTGTGTGTTGAACTGCCAGTCGAATTTGAAGACAGTGTCTTCGATGGGCCTGAAATTGAGGCCGAGTGTCAGTCGTTCCAACTCCCGTCGATTTCCTGTGGCGAGGGTTCTGGTGCGGTCGTCGGTGTCGGTGTCCACCTGCTCCCAGCGTACCACCGCGGTGAAGGTCGAGGCATTCGTGAAGTGGCTTGGCGCCCACTTTCTTAGGATCTCCGGCATGAAATGGTAGTTCCCCTGGATGTAGTAGCCCTGCATCCCGGCGGGGCCAGTTCCGTTGTTGCTGATTCTTGACCAGGCAGACTCTCCAATGATTTCAAATGGGCCTTTCTGGAGAGTCCAGTCGAGCGCAAATAGGCTGATGCGCCCGGTCCCGACCGTTGCCGTTGATGGTTTGAATGAACCATGAAAACCGGACCCCGCGACTTCGATACCCAGCATCGGGCTGAAGGCGACGCGGCCCACAACGGCCTTGTTATCGTCACGGTCTCGGGAGACGCTGCCTCGCGCGCTTCGCACTCCCAAGTCGGTGATGGCACCTGCGGAGCTGCTCATGCCGTTGACCGCGTAGACTTCATAGTCCAGCTTGGACCGGGAGGAAGGATAGAGGCTGCCGTAGATGCCGGCGCCGGCCTCAAACCAGGTGCTGGGGATGATAATCCTGGACACCATCGGCCGATCGACGAGATCGTTCAAGGGAGAATCGTGCAGCAAGTTGAACTTGCCGACCGGCATCAGGAGGAGACCGGCACGTGTGTTGATGGCCTCGTTGATCAGGTAGTCTAGTTGGGCAAATTCAATCTGTATGGAGCCGTCGCCAAAGGATACGCTGGTTACGTTACCGGCCGCGTTTGTTGTCGAACTAGGCCCCTGTGGAGCACTGGTCCCACCACGCTCCATCTCGATTTCCGTCGCGAACTTGATGTGGTCGGTGATGTCCGCATAGATAAAGGGCACCAACCGT
>CXWL01028817.1_pt1 | contig 14466 bp, 19 predicted proteins | sample 590931 | NCBI WGS metagenome assembly CXWL01 (sample SAMEA3498368, study PRJEB10139) | groundwater metagenome | biome: water well; material: biofilm material | place: Germany | collected 2015-04-27 | reverse complement strand
CAGCCGACCTGGGACGTGCTGCACAAATACCCGCACGACTACAAGGTCGTGATCGTCGGCGACGCGACGATGAGCCCGTACGAAATCACCTACCCCGGCGGCAGCGTCGAACACTGGAACGAGGAGCCAGGCGCCGTCTGGCTCGAACGCCTGACCCACATCTACGAACACGTGATTTGGCTGAACCCGGTGCTCGAGCGCCACTGGGAATACACGCCCTCGATCCAAATCATGAAACAGATCGTGAGCGACCGCATGTACCCGCTCACGCTTGAAGGCCTCGACAAGGCGATGCGGGAATTGAACCGGTAACATCAGGCTAGCGCCCCGGCGTATGCGCCTGACCGGAAAGTTTCAGGTATAACTCCAACGCGCTGCGCTCCACCCAGCACTCCGCAAGCCGCTGTCCCTGAACGCGCCATATCGCAATGCCCGTAAAGGACACCGGTTGGCCATCAGCGGGCAGTCCGAAGATTCCGTTGTTGCGCCCGGTGCAAACCCACCTCGACACGATTCGTTCTCCCGCTTTGTCGGCAAATGACTCGACGCTGATCGTCCGCGCATCGCGCAATTTCTGCTGAAACTCAGCGACCCATCTCTTGAAGACATCTCGCCCGCGAATGACGGCGCCCGCAGTGACGATGGCATAGTCTTCGGTCATCAACTCGTCGATTGCGGCAAGATCGTGCGTTGGCCCCCACACTCGCTCCAAGAACGTCTCGGCGAGGTTTTTTTCTTTTGATGCCTCACTCATGCTGCCTCCTGCAGAACGTGCGCCGCATCGGCGCTCACATGTCTTCATGACCCTCAGCGACCGCGCGCACGCTGGCTACCAACGCTTCGACATCGGTCGATTTCGCGACGCCGAGAGAGATATGGCCGGACTTCGTCGGCACTACCACTTGCGTGAAGTCGCCGTAGGCGACGGCAACGTGAGAGAGGCCGCCGCAATCTATGGCACCGCGCCGAGATGTCAGCCGAATGACGGTGGGGTTGACAAAATACTCCTCATAAAAATTCGTCTCAACGCTCGTACCGGCGGTGACTTTCGCGCGCATGACGATCTCGCCGTGACGGTCGAGTGCAACGTAACCTATGGCACCCACCGCAAAGATTTCCGCGATCAAACGCTCGATGGATTCTGACGTCGGCGTCAAGTATGTCGGTCTCATTGTGTCTCTCCTCCGCCGATCGACCGCTTAACTCTCGCACCCAATATTGAACTTCGCGGCCGCTCTATTGAACGCACATCCTTGCAATCACACGCTGCACCAATGCAGTATGCAGCTATGCAGTGGGACGACCTGCAATATGTGCTTGCCGTTGCGCGGACGGGCTCCGCAGCGCGCGCGGCCAGCCTTTTGGGCGTCAACCAAACGACAGTATTGCGCAGACTGGACGCATTCGAAGCGGTCGTCGGCACGCCGATCTTCGAGCGCAGCCGATCCGGCCAAACACTGACGCCCGCGGGCGAACTCGTGGTCGCCGCGGCCGGACGCATGGAGAAGGACGCACAAGCCCTGCAAGACTCGCTTGCGGCGCGGCTGCGTACACTCAGCGGCACGGTCCGGCTGACGACAACCGACACGCTTGCCATGCGCTTGGTGGCGCCCGGCTTGCGCGCATTCTACGCGGAGTATCCGGACGTTAAGGTCGAGCTCATCATCACCGACAAGCGCTTGGATATCGCCCGCGGCGAAGCCGACGTGGCTTTGCGCGCAAACTCGCGCCCGGAGGGCGCCGGTATCGTCGCGCGTCGTTTACCTGACGGCGACTGGACGATTTACTGCAGCCGCGCGTATGCCGCCGAACACGGCATGCCGAAGGATCGCGCCGCGATTCCCGGACACAGCATCGTCGGCATGGAAGGCCAAATGGGTGAGCTCCCTGGCTCGCTTTGGCTTGTCGCCTCGGCTCCCGACACGGTCATTCGCGTTCGCAGCAACAGCCTCGTCAACCTCGTGTGGGACCTGAAGGCCGGATTGGGCCTGGGCGCATTGCCGACGTTGATCGGGGATCATGAGCCTGACCTGGTGCGCTGCTTCCCGCCGCCACCCGAACTCCGAGGTGAGATATGGCTGATCGTACGCGAAGAGATTAAGGCCCAACCACACATTCGCGCCTTCACTGATTTTCTTGCGGACTACATCCGCGACGAACTCGTCGAACGGCGCTGAACTCGAGCGCCACCGGCATGTCCGCTTGTCAAAACAGGATCGATGGAAGGAACGCACCGCGCGGTTCGTTGTAGAGGCCTCGGCTCATCAGAGTGAGCGGTTGCACCGCACGCAAGCCGTTTTCAAGGCACCAGCGCAAGAGTTCCGCATTGCGCGTGGGCACCAAGATGCCCGGTCCCGCAAACTGGGGCGCAGCCGCAATAAGCGCTTTGAGATCGTTGTCCGTCTCGCCGACGGCATGACCGAAGAAGCCGAGAAGAGTCGCATAGCCGGTAACCCGTCCACCGTGCTCCACGAGCGTTGCCGTCCCCTGCGCAACCGCTTCGTTGAGTTCGCCGTCGCGGTCGTGGCCGTGGACTTTCCGGCATAGCGCATTGCAGGCGGCGACATCGTCTGCCGTCGCCTTGCGCACCGCATGTCCTGGAATGGTTTGACCGAGGGGCGGACCTTGCATGTTCGTCAGCGGTTCGCGCGGGTCAAATCCAAGCTTGGTGTAAAGGCTGAGCGAACGGTTGTGATAGGCGGCCTGCACCAGCCTCACACCCGACCAAGCCTTCTCGGCTGCGCGCCGCAATACGGCTTGCATCAACGCCCGGCCGACCTGCCCGTTCTGAACCTCCGGATCGACGGTGATCGGGCCGACGCCCGCAATCGCGCAACGCTCCCAGAGGTAGTTGCTACCCACAATCCTGCCATCGACCTCGGCCACGACAGAGTGAACCCGCGGATGCGCGAGCATCGTCGCCGTCAGATCGATGGCCCGATCAGGGTCGGGAAAGTCCGGCGGAAAATTGTGCTCGCTCGCGATCTTGTGGAACGCCTCGTAACAGATCGCGCCCGCGACCGCCGCGTCGCCCGCTCTTCCTTGCCGAATAGCGAGTGTCATGGCCTGTCGCCTCCGATCGCTGTCGCTTGTGCCGAGCCGGTGACAAAACCCGGTGGCGACTGAAGCCCATCGATAATTACGGCGTTGAATCGGCCGGCTGCCAGCCGCAACGCTTTCGCATCCCGATAATCCTCCGAGTAATACCAGTTTCTTGCTTGCCCGAAACTTGGGAACTCTATCATCACGGGAAACGTCGGCTTCCACGCGCCTTCCACAAGTTCCGTCATGCCCCCAAGCACAAGATACCGGCCTCCGAATTTTTGGACGACCGGCGCGACCCGCGCCTTGTATCGTTCCAGCTTCGCAGGATCGGTAATCTCAAGATTATCCAGCAGACAATAAGCAGGCATCCTGGAATCTCCATCTAAACCGTTTGCTCGTTGGTCAGTGTCCGGAATGCGCAACGTGCGACCGTGCACCCTTGTGATGTGCGCAACTCACCGCTGGATTGAACGGCGCGAACACGCCGTTCGGGTTGCTGCGGTAAATCCAAACGTGCCTGTCGAAATGGGGCTCGAACACATGCGCCTCGTCCGCCGCAGTCGCCGGATCGTCGACCATCGCGTCGTAAGGCACGCCGTGGAATGTGGGCCTCTCGCCATTGCCCTTAGCCTTCCAAGCCTTTTGGAACACCAAATTCTCCACCGCCACCAGCTCCAACGAGCCGTCGGCTTGCGGCTCGTAGATGAGAATCGAGGGCCTCCGGAAATCGGTATGCGTGCCGTCGCCATTCACGCGCGGCGACGGCGGCGCGGTGATACCCAGAAGGTCTGGTCGAAAGTAGTGCACGCCCATTGCCCCAAGCGACGCAGGCTTGCCCATCATTTCGGCGGTATCGCACAGATCGAACGGGTCACGTATGTAGCCTTCCGCAAGCGCGGTGCGTACATCCTGAAACCGCTTCGTCAGTCGTCGAACCTCGGCGAGCGTCGGCTCCCCGCGATCGGGTTTGGCCGTGTCGATCGCGGCATCGCAGGCGACAATCGCACCGGCTAAAATCACTGCCAAAAGCGCACTATGGGCGAATGTCCTGATGCTCATCGCAATTCCTCTGAGTGATGTTGGCTTCGTCCGCAACGGCGCTCGGCCGAGTGTCGACGCCGCGCGCGACGTTTTTTGAAAGTACGCACGGTCGCCGAATTTGGAATGCGCACCGTTGCATTTCGCCACTGCATGCTCGCAGCACCCGAGCACGCTGCATTGTTGCAGCGCCCAGATGCGAAACGGTGCATTTCACGGAGGTGTCGCCGAGACTACTGTAAACGCATCCGCTGCCATGCAGCCAAACAGAGGAGGCCACGATGCCTGTTGTCACCATTCAAGTTCCCGCTCGCGCGCTTGTACCGGAGCAGAAGGAAAAGATGATCCGCCTGGTCACCGATGCCGTCGTCGAGGCGGAAGGCTTTCCCGCCTTGCGCCCCAGTGTTCACGTCTTCATCGAAGAGGTGCCGGACGGCGGCTACGGCGTCGGTGGGCGAGCTATCGATGTCGATGCTGTGAAGGCGGCCCTGTCGAAGAGAGCCTGAAGCAACTCGATCTAGAGAGGTCGCAACGTGAGAGCATTCACGACACGCGGTGACGGCATCGATGCCTTGTCGCTTGCGAACCGCGCAACGCCGTCGCCGGGTGTGGGCGAGATTCTAGTTACGATGCGCGCGGCTGCGCTCAACTACCGCGATCTTCTTGTCGTCAACGGCCGCGGCGGCTGGAAGCCGCACGAGCCGCGCGTTCCGCTGTCGGACGGAGCCGGTGTGGTCAGCGCAATCGGCGCCGACGTAACGCGATGGCGCGTCGGAGACCGCGTCGCAGGCATCTTCTTGCCGCGTTGGCTGGAGGGCGAACTGACAATCGACAAAGGCGTTGGCGCGCTCGGCGGATCGGCAATCGACGGCGTGCTTGCCGAGCAACGCGTTTTTTCAGAGCAGGCCGTCGTACGCATTCCCGATCACCTTACCGACATCGAGGCGGCAACACTCCCGGTCGCCGCCGTGACGGCTTGGCACGCCTTGAACCGCGGGGACGTGCCCCAACAAGGGGAATGGGTCCTGATCGAAGGCACGGGCGGCGTCTCTCTCTTTGCCCTGCAGTTTGCCCATGCGATGGGCGCAAACTCGATCGTCATCTCCAGCACGGACGAGAAACTCGAGCGCGCGCGTCAGATCGGCGCGGCAGTTGCGATCAACTATCGCGCCAATCCCGCATGGGAGACCAAGGTCGTCGCCGCGACCGGCGGCAGAGGGGTCGACCGCGTCATCGAGGTGGTCGGCGGCGCAAATCTGAATCGCGCCCTCGACGTCGTTCGCGTGAGCGGAACTATTAGCTTCATCGGCCTGATCGCAGGGTTGAGCGCCCCCATTGAGACTTTTCGTTTCGTCGAGAAGAACGTCGCCATCTACGGCATCGAAACCGGCTCGCGCGAGATGTTCGAAGCCATGAATCGCTTCATCGGTGCGCACGCACTGCGGCCGATCGTCGATCGGGTCTTTCCGTTCGACGAGTCTCCGGAAGCAATGCGACGCCTGGACCGCGGTACGCATTTCGGCAAGATTGTCGTCACGTTCTAATCAAACGTGCCCGAGCGCCACTGGGAATACACGCCCTCGATCCAAATCATGAATCAGATCGTGAGCGACCGCATGTACCCGCTCACCCTCGAAGGCCTCGACAAGGCGATGCGGGAGCTGAATCGCTAGCGACCCCACTGCGCAGCGCTTCTCCCGCGAGCCACGAGACTGCCTGCCCGCCGAAGCCTTGGCGTAGGCGGGATGAGGGCCCGCTCGCTCTGCGACTGACGAACGACGTCTCTATGCAAAAGGCAGGAGCTGACGGATCCTCGAATCGCGCAGATAAAGCCCGCCCCAGACCATGACGCCGAGGTAAACGCCGAAAAGCACGTGAGTGAAAAGTGGGCTCCCGACGCGGACATGTGTCGCGACCGCGCCGCCAAGAAATCCCGTCAGCAAGATCGCGCCGAGAACGGCGGTTCGCGGAGCGGCGTATAGAGCAGTGCAAACGATCAGCACTGTGCCGAGCGTTCGCGCCATGCCGGGCCCGACGAAGCCCAGGTCGCCGCTCGCCTCAAGTACGATTGGAAGCGCCATCAGCTTCATGGCCGCGTCGAGTAACAGAAACGCGATCGCAAGCCCGCTGATGATCCACCCGACCCAATAGCCGGTGTTGCGCGTTGTGCTCTGCACTGAATGCGTGATTGTGTTCATTGACATGGTCTCCATGGAAAGGGGCTTGCCGGCCTACGCCGCCTGCGCCGCCGATTGTGCGACGACGGTCCAAACCACGCCGAACCGGTCGGCGACCACGCCGAACCGTGATGCGAACGGCGTCGTCATCAAGGGCGTTTGCACATGACCGCCGGCAGACAACGCCGCGAAGCACCTTTGAGCTTCGACGTCGTTCGCCACGCTCAACGCCAGGGAAAATCCCTGAAACACCGTCTCGCCGCGCGCACCGCCATCCGTCGCAAGCACGGTCGTGTCGCCTATCCTGAGGCTCGCATGCATCACTTTACCTTTGGCTCCGGGCGGCGTCGAAGCGCCGGGCATGTCGCCGAAACGCGTCAGCAGCACGACTTCGGCGCCGACGACCTTTTTGTAGAATTCAATCGCCTCCTCGCACCGGCCGTTGAAATAGAGGTAGGGGTCCACGCGCATCTGTCCGTCTCCTTGAGCTTTGGTCCAGACGGGAAACCGCCCAGAACCCGGCCACCATTGCTCAGGAGATTTCCGCCGTATTGTACAGGAACGACAGTTGATCCAGGCCGCACGCGACATTGGCTGGCGTTTGACCGATCAGCCTCTTGAACGATCGCGTGAGGTGAGCCTGATCGTAGAATCCAGCCTCATACGCGGTATCGAGAATGGAGGCCCCTTGCCGCAGAAGAATTGTCGCGCGACGCGCCCGCTCGATCTGGCAATGAAACTCGTGGGTCATGCCGGTCCGTCTCAGGAAGTGCCGTTGCAGAGAACGCTTTGAAAGGCTCGCGCGCTCGCCGTGCACCAAAGGCAGGATTGTCTCGTCATGCTCGATCACGCCCAATCGTACAAGCCGCGCAACGAACGTCTCCGCATTATCGAAAGTCGGATACTCCCACGCTGAGCCGTTGAACCAGAACGACGCATCGGACACGGCAGGGCAGACAAGATCGTTTCGGTCGATGAGGCTCGGCACCGGAAGCTGCCGCATGTAGACACCGAGCTTGAACCTGATCCCAAGCCATTCTCCATCGGCGGGAAATTCCGCTGTCGTCGGCGCGGTTTCAGGCCCTCGCATGATGAACGCGGACTGACCGCGGTGGCGCGCGACCACCATCTCCCAATGACTCGATGTGATCGAGAGCAGCGTGCCCGCGGACACGCTTCGGCTCTGCCAAACCCATTCGACATAGGGAGAGTCTGAAAGCCTAGACTCGAAAACCAAAGACATTCGATTGCCCTGCGCGTTTCACTCGCACGTGCGCCGCCTTGGTTTCAGCGCGGCGTCAATATTAACGGCAAAGGCGGATGAGCGCGAGATGGAGCGCGGCGCCCGCTCAAACTAACCGATAACAACAAAGTGAAATCCGGCAAAGGCCGCCGGGCGGCAGTGGGCTGACCACCCGACCTGATCTTCTTCGACATCGGCGGCTCGATGGCCTCGACAAAGCGATGCGCGAGTTGAACCGCTAACCAGCCGCCCGGCCCCCGAACAGGCTGCGGTAGATCAATCCGCCGACCCACAGGATCAACGTCAGAACGACGACGCGCGTGAAGAGCGTCATCAGCGCGAGCGCGATCGCCGTGTCGCCGACCAAAATCGCAAACAGGGCGGACGGCTGGCCGTAGCCCAGCGTTTGATCCGCAGCGCCCATGATGAAGTACTTCATGTTTCCGGCGGCTTGGATGAAACCCTGCACCCAATCCGGCGTGAACCACACCATAAGACCGAGCACGAAGAACGACATGAAGAACGAGACAATGCTGCGCCACGTCTGCCAAAGAAAGTGACTCAAAGTCATAGTTAACCCCGGATGCGAGCCTTGAGCGCGATGGTCCGCGCCACCATGCGCCGAGTCAAGCAGACCGATCCGCCCCCCTGCCCGATAGCACCTCGCGAAAACCTGAACAGGCATGTGCCCGTGGGGTCACGGACATAGGCTATCGTCACTCAGCCGCCGCCCGCATCGGCCGCCGCACGGCGGGCACCTTACCGGTCAAGAAGCCCACGATCATCCGCGTGAGTTCCTCTGCAAGCGCACCCGACGTGAGTGCACGCGGTTGCGAGACGACGGCGTTGTGCACGACCGCTTCGACCGTGCGCGTGATGACGTAGACTGCAAGGTCGATGTCGCCCACCGCGATCTCGCCGCGCCGCGCTTCCAACATCGCCCGCACGCGCGCCTCCATCCGCTCGCTGAACGCCTTCTTCCAATCGAGAGCACCGAGCCGCGGCACTTCTTCCGACAGCACGCGATGCAATTCCGGATTGATCAGATGCGACTCCACATGCTGTTGAATACCGGCGCGGATGACCTCCGCCAACGGCGCGCCCAACGCCTGAGCCGCCATTTCTTCGACACCGCGCTCGATCTCGACGAGATGCCGGCGCATCAATTCGCCGAGCAGCGCATCCTTGTTCGGAAAATACTGATAGAGCGAACCGATGCTGACCCCTGCCTTTTCGGCCACCCGGTTCGTCGTGAAAGCGTCGTAACCGTGCTTGATCAGAATGTGAGCCGCCGCTTCGACGATCGCCTCGACCGTCGCACGAGAGCGGTCCTGTTCCGGCGCTTTGCGCGGGTTTGCGGTCTTCTTGGCGCGCTTGGCCATGGCGTACCTTTTGCGAGTATCCAAAATGAGCAAACACTCATATAATATGAGCAATAACTCAGATATGTCCAAAGGACAAGCCGATGAATGTCGCCGTTACGAACGCCGATCTCGGTCTCGGCGATCCGAAGATCGCGGCAACGCTGAACAAACTGCACCAACGCGCGAAAGGTGACCGCTGGATCTTCCTTCGCGCTGCCCCATCGGCGCTGGGCGCAATGCTGACTGGCCGCAGTGTGTTCAAGGCCGCCGAGCCGTTTCTGAAAAACGCCTACATCCCCGTCGATGCCGACCAAGGTCGCATGCTTTATGTGACGGCGTGCGCGATTCGCGCAAAGACGATCGTCGAGTTCGGCACGTCGTTCGGCATTTCGACGATCTATCTGGCTGCAGCCGCGCGTGCGAACAATGGTCGCGTCATCGGCAGCGAACTCGAACCCGCAAAAGTTAAAGCGGCGCGCGCAAACGTCGCGGAAGCGGGATTGCAACAATTCGTCGACATTCGTGAAGGCGACGCCATGAAAACGTTGGCCAACATCGACGCACCCGTCGATTTCGTCCTGCTCGATGGCTGGAAAGACCTGTATGTTCCGATGATCGAAGTGCTTGCACCGAAGATGCGCAGCGGCGCGGTCGTGTTGGCTGACAATATATTCACTTTCAAAAAGACGCTGCGTCCTTACGTTAGCCACATGCAGGACCGCAGCAACGGATTCGCTTCCGTTACGTTACCGCTCGGTCACGGGATGGAATACTCGGTCAGGATATGACCACTGTCACGAGACGCGCTCGCATGCGTCATCTATCTCGAGACGTTGAATCAGACCTCGTTCATCACTACATCCGGGACATTCCTCCCGGCTGGGGAGAACCGGCTATGTTTGATCGTGCCTATGTACCGGCCTTGGGCGATCGCCGCCTGTCGCCGTTCTACGACGCTACTGTCTCGCTCATGACGTGCGAACGCACGTGGCGCCGTGCCTTTATCAAGCAAATCGACCCGACGCCGCGTGACGTGATCCTCGACGTAGGCTGCGGCACGGGCACGCTGGCCGTGATGCTGGCCCGCGCCTGTCCCGGCGCGTCGGTTTACGGCATCGATCCCGATCCGGAAATCCTGTCCCGCGCCGAACTCAAGGCGCGCGACGCTGACGTGCTCGTGCACTTTGCCAAGGGTTACGCACAGGATACCGCCGCCGCAGGAGTGCGGCCGAATAAGGTCGTGTCCAGCTTAGTGCTCCACCAGGTGCCGCTTGCCGCCAAACGCTCCGCGATTTTGAGCGCATTCGCAGCCTTGCGTACCGGGGGCGAGTTTCACGTCGCAGACTACGGCGAGCAAAAGTCGCCGTTGATGCGGTTTGCGTTCCGTCAGGTTCAAGCGCTAGACGGCTTCGGCACGACGCAGCCGAACGCCGACGGCATCCTGCCCGCACTGATGTTGGAGGCCGGCTTCTCGGACGTCCGCACGAACCTCGTGATCCCGACGCCGACGGGCGCGATCTCGCTCTATTCGGCCAGACGCGCTTAAGGCGCGGGCTTGGGGTCTGCCTTCTGGGTCATGCTGGTCAGCGTCACGACCTGTTCCGGCGCCTTGACCTCGAAGATCTTGGTCATGTGCGCATCGGCGACGATGCTCGCGGGTGTCACGACCTCCTGCTTAACCAGCATCGCCCAGCACTGGTCGCTGTCGAACCGGCGCTTCTGACAATCCTGGTTCGCGGCCCAATTGCGAAGAAACTCCGAGCGAACGGTGGTCAAGTCGCCGACTTTGCCGATCTTTTGCAACCGGCCCAAATCGAACCCGATGTCGCTATAGGCGAGCCGAACGAGCTCGCTCGAATAAAGCTGTTCCCAATTGCGGCGCAGGAAGTAGTCGTTCGGCTTGCCCAACTGCCGGCGCGCCGCAGCAACCACCGACGCACGCTGTGCATCGTTGAGCGCGGCGAACCGGTAAACCGAGTATGCCTTGTCCTTGCCGCGCGAAAGGAACGTATGCACCGGCGTCTCGACGACTTTCTCCGCTGCCTCGATCACGACGGCGCCGCCATCGCGTGCCTCAACGATCCCGATATGCGTGGCGCCGCTGCCGTCGGCCGCGAACAGCGGCAGAATGTCCTCCGCCTTGGAATTCTGCACGATCACGTCGCCGCTTTTCCATTCGACGGGGTCGCGCACGGTCGTCGCGTAGGCGATCAAATAGGCGCCCAACAGAATGGCGAAAAGAGAACCGCCGAGGACAATGAGAACCGAAGGTTTCATGGCATGCGATCTTTCGAGCTGAAGCCCGAAGCTTCGCATGGGTCCCGTAAACGCTTAGGAAACCGGTACGCTTAACAAGGCGTGACCCGTGGCCCGCAAATCCGATCGATCCTTCGGAATCGTCACACTATTTGGCGCTGCCCCAATAGTTGTAGCCGGCGAAGCGCGGCGTCGCGGGCAGGTACATCGTTTCCATCTTCTCGATTTCAAACCCGCCTTCGCGGATGAGATCGGGAATCGGCCGTCCCACATGACAACCGCCGCCGATCACCTTCCAAATCGGCGTGATCCGATCCTGCCATTTTTGAACGTTGAGATCGGGCGCCTTGCCATGCTCGCAAAAGATCAGCCGTCCGCCCGGTTTCAGCACCCGCCGCATACCTTTGAGCGCTCGCACCACCTCAGGGATCGTGCACAGCGTATAGGTCACAAGCACTGTGTCGGCGGATTTGTCGGCTAGCGGAATCTCTTCCGCTTTCAAATCCAGAAACTCGAGATTGAACTTAATGTCCTTGGCGCGTTTCAAGGCTCGAGCCCGCATTTCCGGCGACGGTTCAAGGCCCCAAACGTGGCTCACCTTTGCGGGATTGTAGAATTGCAGATTCTGCCCCGCGCCTATGCCGATTTCGAGCACGCGGCCCTCCGCCAACGGCACGACCTTCTTGCGCTGAAAGGTGATGGGCTTTGCGCTCATTGCCGCATCGAGAAGCCAAGGCAGAATGCGCCGTTCGTAGAAACCCATGTGAAGAAGCCTCAAGATTGTGAGGCCCCTCTTTAGCACGAATGCGGAAGAAAAGTGCCGCCAGCAATCCGGGGGGAGAATATCACCGGCGGCGAGTTGACCCACAAACGAGAGAAGTACAAGCCCCCGAAAGTACTAAGCGTGGTCCGGGCTATCGGCGCGGCGCCGCACCAGATCGCCCATCGACGGACAGCTCTCCACCGGCGCACCAAAGCCTTCGCGCTTCACCGGCGGCACCATCGTCTCTTCGTCCTCGACCACGTCTTCAAGATCGGCAGCTTCGAGTGCCGGCATCAACGGACCTTCGCGATGCTCCGGCTTAGGCTGCAATGTCGGCGCATTGCGCCGCGCACGAACGGCCTCAAGCGCGCGCTGCATGTCTTCTTTGGTGACCGCAGGAGCGGGCGGCGCATCGAGCGGCTTTGCCGCCGGCGGAGCGGAAGCAGACATCGCAGGTCGCGACGTTGTGTGGGGCACGACCGCGCGTGGCGCGACCGGCGGCGCGTCCATTGCCACCTTGCCGCGCGCCCATGTCCCGTCCCAAGCGAGCAGTTCGTCGAGCGACATAGGCTTTTGGATCCAAACGCCCTGCGCCGCGGTAAACCCGACGGCTGCAAGCCCGGACATCGTTGCCTCGTCTTCAGCGCCGACCGCAACGGCGTCAAGCCGATATTGACGGGCAAACCGCAAACGCGCGGCGATCGCGCCTTTGCCCTTCACACCCAAGCGCTGCGCGAGGCGGATACTCGCCGGCCCGCCGACTTTGATCGAGGTGAACGGCATCGGCACGAACTTGTTGAGGTCCACCGGCACGATGCCGCCGCCGTCGAGAGCCACGTGAACGCCAAGCTGGCGCACCGCCTGCAAAGCCTCGCACAAGGCCTCCGGCTCTTGCGCAACCGCGCGTTCCGGCACCTCGACGATGACCTGTCCGGCGTCGAGCCTGTATTCGTTTAAAAGCTGCTCCAACCCATGAGCAAATCCAGGTGCCGTAACGGTACCGGGCGCCACGTTGATTGAGACCGACCAATCGCGACCCTGTCGCTTCCATTTCCGGGCGCCGTCGAGCGCGGCATGGAAGACGAAGCCAGTCATGTCGGCCATGCGTCCCTGCGACTCGATGAAATCGAGGAACAGACCCGGCGGCAGAAGCCCGTATTGCGGGTGCTGCCAGCGCACGAAAACCTCGGCGCCAGTCATGCGCTCGCTGGACAAATCGACCGTGGGCTGGAACACAACACGGAATTCGTTGCGTTCGAACGCCCGATCGATGTCAGATGGGTCGAGCCGGAATGACTTGTCGCTCATGGGGCAAACCTCTGCTGGTGCGGTCCTGTGCCGCTTCTCACCAGATTTACCGGATAACCCTTTAAGGGAGCCTCCAGCGGCCGTTGAGTATTTGAATTGCTAAGTTTTGAAGTAACTTTGAGAGCTTCGATGTCAGACGCCAAAAAACCCGCCAATCCCCTGCCTTCCGCGACGATCCTGCTTTTGCGCGACGGCGCGTCCGGTCTCGAAGTATTCATGGTAAAGCGACATCATCAGATCGATTTCGCGTCCGGTGCCTTGGTTTTTCCGGGCGGCAAACTCGACCCGCACGATAACGATCCCGCGTTGCGCAACCATGCCGACGGCGCCGACAAGCTTGATGATCTGCGTCTGAGCTTGGTTGCCTGTGCCATCCGCGAAGGATTCGAGGAATCGGGCATCCTGCTCGCTCGCAAACCCGGCTCCGCCGCTTACATCGATGCCGCGGCTTCCAGCGCGCTGGCAAGTTGGCGTCCCAAATTGAACAACAGCGAAGTCGGCCTTGCGGAATTCCTGACGCAGGAAAAGCTGCGCTTGGCCTGCGACGCGCTTATCCCCTTCGCGCATTGGGTGACGCCCGTCTTCATGCCGAAGCGGTTCGACACGTTCTTCTATCTGGCGGCAACGCCCGAAGGCCAACTCGGCCGCCACGACGGATCGGAATCCGTCGACTCCGTTTGGGTCAACCCGAACGAGGCGATCGAAGACAAGCGCTGGACAATCATTTTCCCGACGAAGTTGAACCTCGTGAAGTTGGGGCAGAGCAAGACCGTCACAGAAGCGATCGCAAAAGCGAAAACCGGCCGCATCGTCACCGTCGAGCCGAAAGTGATCTCCAAGGACGGCAAGCAGCTACTGACGATCCCGCCGGACGCTGGCTACGGCGTCGTGGAAGAACCGATGTCTGCAGTCCGTGGATGATTATCCGTAGGGGAAACCGCTCATGAACGCGTTCGCAGGTCTCTTGGTCTTTCTCGTCGCACTGATCCACGCCGGCTTCGCTGTGCTGGAGATGTTCCTCTGGAACGGGCCGATCGGCCAACGCATCTTCGCCCAATCGCCGGAGTTCATGAACACGACGGCCGTGCTCGCCGCAAACCAAGGGCTCTACAATTTGCTACTGGCGGGTGGGCTCGCCTGGGCCGCCTTGTCCGGCCGGCGCGATTTGCGCGTGTTCTTCCTCGTTTGCGTGATCGCGGCCGGCGTGTTCGGCGCGATGACCGCCAAGCTCACGATCTTGTTCACGCAAGCCGCACCCGCCGCTGCAGCCCT
>CXWL01132726.1_pt1 | contig 14470 bp, 10 predicted proteins | sample 590931 | NCBI WGS metagenome assembly CXWL01 (sample SAMEA3498368, study PRJEB10139) | groundwater metagenome | biome: water well; material: biofilm material | place: Germany | collected 2015-04-27 | reverse complement strand
GACCCCGGTTCTGGCAAAAAAGTGGTCTGACCCCGGTGTCCGGCACAGGGAAACCGAGAGAGGATTCCATATACAGTGGCCCGCTTTTAGGGTATCGTGTACGGCACTATTACTGCATCTACGTCCGCGCGCCTGCTCTCCTGGTGGCGTATCGCGACAATATTTCGAGCTGGCCGGCGGCCTGTCCCTGTGCCGGCCTTCAATCTTGGGCGTAGAGCTTATTGAACAATCGCCCGGAAAACTTATGCAAGAAACACCGATCACCATCGAAGCCGACAGCGCGCCTACCGTGCGTTTTGCCGATTTCGGCCTCGCTCCTGAAGTTCTGCGCGCCCTCACCGATCAAGGTTACGTCCACCCGACGCCGATCCAGGCCGCCGCCATTCCCATCGTGCTGCAAGGCCGCGACGTCATGGGCGCCGCCCAGACCGGCACCGGCAAGACCGCCAGCTTTTCGCTGCCCATCATCCAGTTGCTGATGGCCCATGCCAACCCGAGCATGTCGCCCGCGCGCCACCCGGTGCGCGCGCTGGTGCTCACGCCAACCCGCGAACTGGCAGTCCAGGTGGCCGAGAACGTCAAGGCCTACGCCCAGCACACTCCGCTGCGCTCGACCGTCGTGTTTGGCGGCATGGACATGAAGGGCCAGACCGTCATTCTCAAGGGCGGCGTCGAAATCGTCATCGCCACCCCGGGCCGCCTGCTTGACCACGTCGAGCAAAAGAACGTCAGCCTGGGCCAGGTGCAGATGCTGGTCATGGACGAAGCCGACCGCATGCTCGACATGGGCTTCCTGCCTGATTTGCAGCGCATCATCAACATGCTGCCGAAGAAGCGCCAGAACCTGATGTTCTCGGCCACCTTCTCCGGCGAAATCAAGAAGCTGGCCAACAGTTTCCTGAACGATCCCGTGATCATCGAAGTGGCGCGCAGCAATGCGACCGCCGACAAGGTCACCCAGGTGGTCTACAAGGTCGCCGAAGACAGCAAGCGCGACGTGGTCGAGTACCTGATCCGCGGCCGCGACCTGAAGCAGGTGCTGGTGTTCTCGAACACCAAGATTGGCGCCTCGCGCCTGTCGCGCCACCTGGAGCAGGCCGGCATCAAGGCCACCGCGATCCATGGCGACAAGACCCAGCAGGAACGCATGGCCGCGCTCGACGCGTTCAAAAAAGGCGAGACCGATGTGCTGGTGGCAACCGACGTGGCCGCCCGCGGCCTCGATATTTCCGACTTGCCGTGCGTGATCAACTTCGACTTGCCGTACAACGCCGAAGACTATGTGCACCGTATCGGCCGTACCGGCCGCGCGGGCGCCTCGGGCGACGCCCTCTCCGTGTATTCGGACAAGGATGAGCGCTTGCTGGCCGATATCGAAAAGCTCATCAAGCAGACCATCACCCGCGGCGAGCTGACCGGTTTTGCGGCGCCGTCGCGCGCCCCGCGCGACGCGTCCGACCGCGCCCCTGAGCGCCGTGCGCGCCGCGGTGAAGGCGAGGCCCCGGCCCGCAGCGCCGGCAGCGCCGAGCGCAGCGAGCGGGCGCCACGCAGCAGCGGTCCGCTGCCGCGCCGCGAAAAGGTCGATCCCTGGTTCCTCAAGCCGTACGAGCCAAGCGCCAGCGCCGCACCGGCAGCGCCGCCGGTGTCGACGTCGTCCATCAAGCCTGGCAAGCAAAAGCTCGCTTTCCTGCTGGGCGGCACGCCCAAGTCCTGAGGCCTCCGGGCCTGATGCAAGGCGGGGGGCGCACGCCCCCTGCTGTCAGGCAGCGGCGCTATCGCCCTGGTAGCAATGCGGGCATGACACGCCGTACACATACTGCGGCGAGAGCTGCTCGCGCGGCGTGACCACGGCGCGGCAGGCGAAGCACTGGGTCGTGGTGACCGCTTCGAGTTTCGGATTGAGCGCGGTGCGGTAGTCGAACACGAAGCAGTCGCCCGTGTAGTGGGCGCCGCCCACGTCCTCGAAATACTTCAGGATGCCGCCTTCAAGCTGGTACACGCTGTCGTAGCCAATGTTCTGCATGTGGATCGCCGCTTTTTCGCAGCGGATGCCGCCCGTGCAGAACGTCACGACGGTCTTGTCGGCCAGTGCATCCTTGTTGGCCGCGATCACCTCCGGAAACTCGGTAAATTTGTCGATCCGGTAGTCGATCGTGTTGTTGAACGTGCCCACGTCAACTTCGAAGGCGTTGCGCGTGTCGACCATCACCACCGGCTTGCCGGCGTCGTCATGGCCCTGGTCCAGCCAGCGCTTGAGCGTGGCCGGCGCCACCGCTGGTGCGCGGCCCAGCTCGGGCTGGATCAGCGGCATGCGCATGGTGATGATTTCCTGCTTCAGCTTGACCAGCATGCGCTTGTGCGACTGCTCTTGCGAATAGCTCTCCTTGACTTCGATATCGGCAAAGCGCGCATCGCTGCGCAGCCACGCCAGAAACTGGTCAATCTGCTGGCGCGGGCCGGACAGGAACAGATTGATCCCTTCGGGCGTGAGCAGAATGGTGCCTTTCAGGCCCAGTTCGTGGCACAGCGCCTGGTACTGCGGGCGCATGGCTTCCGTGTTGTCGAACGTGACAAATTTATAAGCGGCAATATTAACGTGGGAGGTAGCGGATGACATGGCGTTTCGGTGCAAAGGGACAGGCGACATTATAAAGCAGTCGCCGCACGTAACATATTGCAACAGAGAATGGTATTGCGCGTGACAATGTCATCCAACGCGCTATGATGCGCAAAGACATCTACTGTATCGCCCAGATCCATGCATATACCATCACGCATCATTCGATTGGCCAAGGACCATGCCCTGAGAAGTTTTTCGGCGCTGGCCGAGCAGACCGTGGTCGAAGCCGACTCCATGACCACGCGCGCCATGGGCGGCGCGCACGGCGTCGAGCTATCCAATCTGGTGGTGGTGCGCGGCTTTTTGCGCGGCGAGGCACGCACGCTGCGCGCGCGCATGGACCGCCACTTCGCCGGCCTGCTGGACCGCGCCATGATCACCATGCACGCCTACCAGCACCGCGGCAGTCCCCAGGAAATCGACTACAGCACGCTCAAGCTGATCGACGACGACGTCGTCACCAGCCAGATCGAAATCGAGCGCATGGTCGGGCGCTTGCGCGAGGCCGAACAGGTCGAACTGGGACGGGTCAACCTGACCATTGCGATCATGCACAACGACCGCGAGGCGCGCGAGCGCGAAAATCCTTTCCGTCCCTACCTGCTGGCACGCGCGCTGTACGAAGCGCTGCGCGAACTGATGTGGGAAGAATCGCAGTCCAAGCTGCTTTACGACGCGCTTGGCCTGGCCATGGCCAACCGCCTGCCTGGCTTTTACGCGGGCATCCTGGAGGTGTTCGAAGCGGGCGGCATCACCGCGCGCCTGACGGCGCGCCCGTCAGCCCAGTCGCGCGCCGACGCCGAACGGGCAGCCTGGAAGCGCGCGGCCCAGCACATGCGCGGCGTGTCGCCGGCCGGCGTGCGCATCATGCCGCTCTCGCCTGAACAACAGCAGGTGCAAGACCGCCTGCTGCCCAAGCTGCAGCGGCTGCACGATTTGCAGCTGCTTGACGGCGGCGCCGGCGGGCGCAAGCAGGATCTGCTCGACATGGTGTGGGACACCTTCCACAAGCCCAAGGGCACGCGTTTGCCGCGCCCCGAACGCGCGCCGGGCGAGCGCACAGGGCTCGACCAGACCCTGCTCGGCCTGCAGCAGCACGTGGCGGCCGGCCTGGCCCCGCCCAAGCCGCTGGCGCTACGCGAGCTGGTCGACGCGGCCGAAGTCGATCCCGAACAGAAGCGCATCATGGATATCGTGGCGCTGCTGTTCGAATCGATCGTCGGCGACGAGATGGTGGGCGCGCCCATGCAGGTCCAGCTGGCGCGCCTGTATCTGCCGTTCGTGCGCGCGGCGCTGCAGTACCCTGAACTGCTGTACGAAGCGCAGCATCCGGTGCGGCGCCTGCTCGACCGCCTGGGATCGGTCGGCGCCGGCGTCACGCCCGCCTCGCCCTGCCATGCGGCGCTGCAGGACGAGGTGCACAACATCGTCGGGTCGGTACTCGATTTGTTTGACGACGATTTGCACCTGTTCGGCGACTCCGAGAGCGCGCTGGACGACCATGTGGCGCAGCGCTTGACTGCCGCCGATCCCGCCATGGCGGTCTGCATCGACGCCATCGACGAGGCCGAGGCCGACAGCGCGCGCCTGGCCGGCGCTGGCCGCGCCCTGTCGGCCGCGCTGCAGCCGCTGCAGATCGATCCGCGCCTGGCCGACTTCATTCTGGGCACCTGGGCGCGGGTGCTGAGCCACCCCGGCAGCGATGCCGAAAAAGCCATTGCGCTGCTGCCCGAGCTGCTCTGGAGCGCGCAGGAAAAGACCACGCCGGAAGACCGCGCGGCGATGATGAAGATGCTGCCGGGGCTGGTGCGCCAGGTGCGCGAAGGCATGGCCTCGATCGCGCTGCCGGAAGCACCGTCCAAGGCTGCCTTCGACCGGCTGGTCGCGGTGCATATGGACGTGCTGGGCAACAAGCAGGAGCGCGCGCGCTGGCTGATCTCGCTCGAGCGTTTCCGCGAGCATTTTGCCGGCTTTGCGATCGATGCGGTCGCGCCTGCCGAGCACAATGAGCACTGGGTCGGCGGCTTCGAGCTGGAGGCGGCGCTGGCGCGGCGCGGCGTGAGCGTGACGCTGCATGCGAAGGCGGCTGCGCGCCTGACGCGTTCCTCTGACGCGGACTGGCTCTCGTGGGCCAGTCCGGGTACCGGTTTCGAGCTGAAAATCGAAGGGCGCTACCGCCAGGCACTGCTGTGCGCAGTGTCCGAAGGGGGCGGCGCGTTTGTCTTCAAGGTGGCCGAGGAAGCCCAGGGCGTGATTTTTCTGCGCGCCCCGCTGCTCGAGGCAATGGAGCTGGGCAACCTGCGACCGCTGGAGCCGGCGCCGCTATTTGACCGGGCAGTCGAGTCGCTGATGGCAGGCGCCGAATCGCTGGCGCTGTAACGTCGGGGTACTGCCGTGCCCGTGTAGCAATGGGGGACCTGACCCCGGTGGGGACCCCGGTGCCAGCTCGAACAGCGCGCGGCTGGCTTTCCAGCATGGCCAGCCACCCGGCGCGGTAAAATAGCGTCTTTGTACAGCAGGCGAATCGGAACATGAGTATGGATGTCATTGAAGTTGGCGGCGCTGCCGCAGCGGGCCCGGCCTTTGTGCATCTGCGCGTGCACTCCGAGTATTCGATCGTCGATGGCCTGGTGCGCATCGACGACGTGGTCGCCGCCGCCGCCAAGGACAAGCAGGCCGCGCTGGCCGTCACCGACCTGTCCAACCTGTTCGGCATGGTCAAGTTCTACAAGGCCGCGCGCGGCAAGGGCGTCAAGCCGGTGGTCGGCGTGGACGCCTGGATCAGCAATGACGACAACCGCGACAAGCCATCGCGCCTGCTGCTGCTGGCGAAAAACCACATGGGCTACTTGCAGCTGTGCGAGCTGCTCTCGCGCGCCTGGCTGGAAAACCAGCACAAGGGCCGCGCCGAGATCCGTCCCGAGTGGCTGGCCGCGCTGGCCACCAGTACTTCCACGCTGCACCCGGAACAAAGCCAGGCCAATGGCCTGATCGTGCTCTCGGGCGCCCATTTCGGCGACGTCGGCACCGCCATCGAAAACGGCAACCTGGCGCTGGCAGAGCGCTGCGCCCAGCGCTGGGCCGCGATCTTCCCGGGCCACTTCTACATCGAAATCCAGCGCGCCGGCCAGGCCAACCAGGAAGCCCAGGTGCGTCATGCGGTGGCGCTGGCGGCCAAGCTGGGCCTGCCGGTGGTGGCCACCCACCCGATCCAGTTCCTCGCGCCCGAGGAATTCATCGCGCACGAAGCGCGTACCTGCATCGCCGAAGGCGAAATGCTGGCCAACGCCAAGCGCGTCAAGCGCTTNNTTCCCCACGCCGCCGGGCATGACGATCGACCAGTTCCTGGTCTCCGAATCGCAGGCGGGGCTGGAGCAGCGCCTGATCCATCTGTATCCGGATCCGGTCAAGCGCGAAGCGCAGCGCGAGCGCTACGAGTCGCGCCTGAAGTTCGAGACCGATACCATCTGCAACATGAAGTTCCCGGGCTACTTCCTGATCGTGGCCGAGTTCATCAAGTGGGCCAAGGAAAACGGCGTGCCGGTGGGCCCGGGCCGGGGTTCGGGCGCGGGCTCGCTGGTGGCCTACTCGCTGCTCATTACCGACCTCGATCCGCTGCAATACAATTTGCTGTTCGAGCGCTTTCTCAATCCCGAGCGCGTTTCGATGCCCGACTTCGATATCGACTTTTGCCAGGAAGGACGCGACCGCGTCATCCAGCACGTCAAGGATTTGTACGGCAAGGAGGCGGTGTCCCAGATCGCCACCTTCGGTACCATGGCCGCCAAGGGCGCGATCCGCGACGTCGGCCGGGTGCTCGATTTCGGCTACAACTTCTGCGACGGCATTTCCAAGCTGATCCCGTTCAAGCCGGGCAAACCGGTGACGATTGCCGATGCCATCGAAGAAGAGCCGATGCTCAAGGAGCGCCAGGAGAACGAGGACGAGGTCAAGCAGCTGCTGGCGCTGGCCCAGCAGGTCGAAGGCATCGCCCGCAACATCGGCATGCACGCCGGCGGCGTGTTGATCGCACCGGGCAAGCTGACCGATTTCTGCCCCCTGTACACCCAGGGCGGCGACTCGGGCGTGGTGTCGCAGTACGACAAGGACGACGTGGAGGCCGTGGGCCTGGTCAAGTTCGACTTTCTGGGTCTGACCACGCTTACCATCCTTGACCGCGCGGTGCGCTACATCAAGCAGCTCGATCCGGCGCACGCCGACTTCGCGCTGGAAAAGCTGCCGCTCAACGACAAGGCATCCTACGATTTGCTGACCAAGGCCAAGACGGTCGCCATCTTCCAGCTCGAGTCGCGCGGCATGCAGGGCATGCTGAAAGACGCGCGGCCCGACCGCTTCGAGGACATTATCGCGCTGGTGGCGCTGTACCGCCCGGGCCCGATGGACCTGATTCCCGACTTCTGCAAGCGCAAGCACGGCGAAAAATTCGACTATCCCGATCCCCGCACCGAGTCCATCCTGTCCGAAACCTACGGCATCATGGTCTATCAGGAGCAGGTCATGCAGATGGCCCAGATCGTGGGCGGCTACTCGCTGGGCGGCGCCGACATGCTGCGCCGCGCGATGGGCAAGAAGAAGGCCGAGGAAATGGCCGAGCACCGTGAGATCTTCCGCGCCGGCGCCGCCAAGGACGGCCTGACCGCGGCCAAGGCCGACGAGATTTTCGACTTGATGGAAAAGTTCGCGGGCTACGGCTTTAACAAGTCGCACGCCGCCGCGTACGCGCTGCTGTCCTACCACACGGCCTATCTGAAGGCGCACCACACGGCCGCCTTCATGGCCGCCAACTTGTCGCTGGCGATGGACGACACCGACAAGATCAAGATCCTGGTCGAGGATTGTCTCGAGGTCTGCAAACTGACCTTGCTGCCGCCCGATATCAATTATTCGGACTACCGCTTCGTGCCGGAAGGTCCGCCGCCGTCGGTCACCAACAAGCGCGTCACCAACATCCGCTACGGGCTGGGCGCGGTCAAGGGCTCGGGCCAGGGCGCGATCGAGGCGATCATCGCCGCGCGTAATAGCGGCGGCGTGTTCAAGGACTTGTTCGATTTCTGCAAGCGGGTCGACCGCAAGCAGATCAACCGCCGCACCATCGAATCGCTGATCCGCGCCGGCGCCATGGATTGCTTCGGCGTCGACCGCGCCATCTTGCTGGCGTCGGTCGCGTTTGCAGTCGAAGTGGCCGACCAGGCGCTGGCCTCGGTCAACCAGGTCAGCCTGTTTGGCGGCGACGACAGCGACCTGGTGGCCCCGCCCGACTACGTCAAGGCCATGCCGTTTACCGACCGCCAGAAGCTGGCCGAAGAAAAGGTGGCGCTGGGCTTTTACCTGTCGGGCCACATGTTCGATTCCTTCGCGCTTGAGGCGCGCCGTTTTGCGCGCACCAAGCTGGCCGACCTCGATCCCTCGCGCGAGCCGCGCATGATGTGCGGCGTGATCACCGGCGTGCGGGCCCAGATGACCCAGCGCGGCAAGATCCTGATCGTCGCGCTCGACGACAAGACCGGCGTGGTCGAAGTGACCGTCTATCCGGAAGTGTTCGACGCCAACAAGAACGTGTTCAAGGAAGATGAATTCCTGGCCGTGGTCGGCAAGGTGTCGGAGGATCGCTTTAACGGCGGCCTGCGCATCACGGCTGAAAAAGTGTTCGACATGACCATGGCGCGGGTGCATTACGGGCGCCAGCTTGGCCTGATGCTGCCGGACCCTGTCGCCTCGCACCGGATTGTCGAAGTGCTCAAGCCGCACCGCTCCGACACCGGCCTGCCGGTAGCAATGCGGATCAAGCCGCAGGGCGTGGACTGCACGCTGCAGCTGGGCGAGGACTGGCATGTGGCGCCGTCCGACGCGCTCACGCTGGCGCTCGAGCAGGTCCTGGGCGCGCGCGAAGTCGCCGTGGAATACTAGTGCCCGGGCTGGCGCGCATCCTGATCTGCCGCACCGATAACATCGGCGACGTGGTGCTCACGCTGCCGCTGGCGGGCTTTCTCAAACAGCGCCTGCCCGGCGTGCAGATCGACTTTCTGGTGCGCGCCTATGCAGCGCCGATGGTGCGCCATTGCCGCTTTGTCGACCGCGTGCTGGCCATCGAGGAGCAGGACGACCTGGCGCGCATGTTTGCCGATGGCCGCTACGACACGGTGATCTTCGCCTACCCGCAACGCAGCGTGGCGCAAGCGGCGCGCCGCGCCGGCGTGGCCAACCGGGTCGGCACCAGCCACCGCCTGGCGCACTGGTTCACCTGTAACAAGCTGGCGCACTTTAGCCGGGTGCGCTCGAAGCTGCACGAGGCGCAGCTCAATTTCGCCTTGCTGCGCCCGCTGGGCATCAGGCACGCGCCCGCGCTCGGCGAGATCCCCGCGTGGTACGGGCTGGCCACGCCGCGTTTGGCGCAAGTCGACGCGCTGCGCGCGCAGGCGCCGCGCAATCTGATCCTGCATCCCAAGTCGAACGGCAATGGCCGCGAGTGGCCTTTGCAATCGTATGAGGAGCTGGCGCGCCTGTTGGGCCAGCAAGCCGGCCTGCGGGTCTGGGTCACGGGCAGCGCGGCCGAAGGCGCGCTGCTGGCGCGCGAAGCGCCAGGTTTGCTGGCGCTGCCGCACGTGGACAATCTGTGCGGCCGCTTCGACCTGGCCGGCCTGATGGCGCTGATCGGCGCCGCCGACGGCCTGGTTGCCAGCGGCACCGGACCGCTGCATATCGCCGCGGCCATGGGGCGGCCCGTGCTCGGCCTGTTCCCGGCCACCAAACCGATTGACGCGGCGCGTTGGGGTGCGCTGGGCGCGCGCGCGACTTCCTTGTCGGCGCCGGGAGAGATCATGGATGCCATCCCGGCCAGTGCGGTGTATGAATGGTTCAACAATATCAGGAACAGCAATGACGTCTAAGAATCTGGTGATCATGCCCTTTGGCCGCAAGTCCTTGCGCAGTCCGTGGCTGACCGACACCGCCCAGCGCAATTTCGACGTGGTCCTGCTGTGCTACCACGAAATGCCGGACGATCCGCATGTCAGCCATCCGGCGCTGACAGCGTTCCAGCTCAATGACTTCAAGTGGTGGATGATCGCCGACCTGTTCGAGCAAGCCGCGCCCGCCCTGTTGGCGCAGTACGAGCACTTCTATTTCATTGACGACGATATCGAGACCGACAAGGAAGCGATCAACTTCCTGTTCGACTGCTTTGCCGCGTCGCCGTTCGTGCTGGCGCAGCCTGCCCTGACGCGCGACTCGTTCATGAGCTGGAAAGCGCTGCGGGTGCAAAAGCTGTCCGGCCACCGCTACGTCAGCACGGTCGAACTGATGTGCCCCTTGATGAAGCGCGCCGCGCTGGCCGCGCTGCTGCCGATCTTCAAGCTGACCAAGTCAGGCTGGGGCGTGGACCTGCTGTGGGGCCAGCAAGTGCTNNGGGCGCCCGGTGGGCAAGGGTGAACTGTACGAAAAGCTCGATACCGGCGCCAAGGCCGAGGAAGACTTCGTGCGCAGCACTTACCACCTGGAGCACTTCACGGTATGCCAGACCCGAACCATCAAGAACAGCTTCCCCGCCAGGCTGGCCAGCTGGTTCTCGTACCGCCGCTAACTCAGGCCTTGGCCAGCGCCGCGTTGTAGCGGCGCAGCTTGCGCGCCTGGCGCAGCACCTTGAGCTTGCGGCTGGCGCTCTGGCTGATGTGGAACAGCAGATTGCCCGACAGCGCATGCTGCACCTGCCGTATCATGTGGCGGTCGCGCGCGCGGTCGTGCGATACCGTATCGGTCCGCTCCACGCTGGCCAGCATGCTGGCCGTGTCGCCGAACAGATTGTCGATAAAACTCTGGCGAATGCTCGCCCGCACCCGCTTGCCGGCCGCGCCGGGCAACTGGTAGGTGCTCTTGTAGACGCCGATGAAAAAATGCCCGGCCGTGATGTCGAAGTGACGCTTGATGCTGTCGGACACCGCGCGCTCGTGCAGGTGGCGGCGCGACACCGGCAGCGCCGCGGCGAAATCCATGCACCATTTTTCCGAGATCGACTGCGTGATGCTGGCCGGGTGCTGGCGGTAGTCAATGATCGGCGTTGGCAGGTACAGCAGGCTGGCGCACTCGGTCAGCAGGCGCGGGGTCGTCGAAATGTCTTCGAACACGCGCCCCGGCGGAAAGATCGGGTCAGGCAGATGCGCGTACAGCGCGCGCCGGATCACATTGGTCCACACATACATCTTGGCCGTGGCCAGGAAGGCATTCAGGATCGCCTCCGGCTCGCGCAGCAGCGCGTGGTCGGGATAGCCCAGTTTTTCGTAGTGCGTCTTGCCCGGCTCCTGCGGGTGCCACATGTTGAAGTCGCAGGCGATGACGTCCGGATGCTGCTCGGCGATCGCCTGGTCCAGTTTGGCCAGGATGCCGTCGACCAGCACATCGTCGCCGTCGACCCAGACGATGTATTCGCCGGTCGCCACGCGCACGCCATGGTTGCGCACGCCGGCCAGGCCTTCATTGACCTGGGTGATCACCTGGAAGTTGGTGCCCGGCCAGCTTGCCTGCAGCGCCGTGGCCAGCGCGCGCGAATTGTCCTTCGAGCCGTCGTCGATGACGATCAGTTCGTGGTGCTCCTTGAGCTGGCCCAGAATCGAGTGCAGGCACTGCTCGATATACGGCGCGATGTTATACGCGGGGACAACGATGCTCAGGGTTGGCGTCATGGCTTCGGGGAGGAGTGCAGTCCCTGGCTGGCCAGGTACGATTTGTTGGCGGCGCGTTCGAGCACCAGATGGCGGTTGCTGGTGGCCTGGTCGCGTTTCGCTTCGCGGTGCCACAGGTGCAGCACTTCGGTGGCAAAGGCGCCGTCCTTGCGCATGATGCCGGCGTTGAACATGCGTACCACCAGGTCGGAATCCTCATGGCCCCAGCCGCGGAAGCTTTCGTCGAAGCCGTTGATGGTCTCGAGGTCGGTGCGCCACATGGCCAGATTGCAGCCCTTGATCCTGCGCCACGTGAAGCGGTGCTTGGCGCGTCCGATGTCGGGCAGGCGCAGGAACATCTGCAGCACCTTGTTCATATGCCCCTTCAGGCGCAGGCCAAGCTTGGCGCCGGCGCTCACGCCGGGCAGGTCGATATGCTCGGCCAGCACGCGCGCGGTGTACGCTTCACTGAGCAGGATGCGGCTGCCGGTCACCATATAGCCTTTTTGCGCCAGCTTGCGGTGCTGGGCGATGAAGTCGCGCTGGGGAATGCAGTCGCCGTCGAGGAACACCATGTACTTGCCGCTGGCGGCCATCGTGCCGCGGTTGCGCGCCATCGCCAGCCGGAAGCCGTCGTCCGGCTGCCAGGCATGCTGCATGGGTACCGGCGAACGGGCGATCAGCGCAGTGACGCAATCGCGCGTGGCCTCGCCCGAGCCGTCGTCGGCAATGATGATCTCAAAATCGGTGTCGGTCTGCGCAAAGCACGCTTCGACCACCGCTTGCAGGGCGTCGGGCCGGTTGTAGGTGCTGATGACAAGCGAAATGAAGGGCATGGAGTAGGTGCTTCCTGAGGGAAGGAATGGTCAACGTTTCTTCCCGATGAAGCAGTGAAAGGCAGGTGGGGCGGGCGTATGTATGCCTGTAATGATTGCAGTTCATGAAGAATCTGTCAATCCTCGTTCCCCGCTTGCCGCGTCAACGCGGCGTCAGCGAATGGCAAACCGCAGCCGTTGCAGCATTTCTTCGGACTTCCTGATGGCTTCATTTTTCTGCGCGTCGCTCAAGGATGAGAAGCGCGCTCGTTGCCGGTCAAGCGCGGCATTACTGTTCCGCAATTTTTCCGAAACGAGATGCCAGGCATAGGCAGCAACCAGATCATCGGTTTCGATTGCTTTGACAGCCATGACGGGAGCAAGCTGGGTAAACCCGCCCTGCATGGCCTCGGTAAATAGTTGCTCCGAAAGTACTTTCGGGCTAGCTTGGGAGTCGAATCCGGCTTGATCCTGGAGTGCCGCCCACTCCGACGAATATTGCTCGGCCAATTGGACCAGTGCAAACACATCGCCCGCTTGCGCCAGGCGCCGCAACTCGGGAAGTTCCATCGCGAAATACTTCGCTGGTGTGCTGTAGCCGCCCGCTTCCATGCGCGCCTTACGCGCTGCGCGGCGCTGCGCCGGATCGTCAGGCGCAGCGCTGGCCCGGCCAAACGGCGACGAGGAATGGGCGGACGGCAAGGCTGGCGGCGCGCTGCGCTCGGCGCTCTGGCGCGCAGCGGACGCCGCCGGCTCGATCACCGGCGCGGGCGGCGCTTGTTCCGTATTAAGCAGATACATGGCGCCGGTACCAAGGATGGCTGCCATCGCGATCCAAAGAAACAGCTTGAACGGGCTTACGCTGGCAGGGCTTGCCGTCACGGCGTTCGCGCGCGATGAAAAATTCTGTTTGATTGGCATGCTACGGCGACTCGGCGATATCTTTACATGAAAAGCCCGGCAGGATGCATGCAAGCTGCCGGGCATAGAACGCACTACTGTTGCTGCTTATTGACCGGCAGGGTACACCTTGTACGTGCCATTACCCCAGCCTTGCGGGCAAAGCACTTTCTGGTACATCGACCAGGCGAAAGTTTCGGCATAGATACCATTGTCTTCGACCACCGAATCAAAGCTGCTCAGCACGCCAGGAGCACAAATGGGGTAGCGCACATAGGTTTCGCTGCGCGAGTCCGCTTCATTGTCCCAATGCAAGGCTTTGACCATGGTGCCGTAAATCGAATTCGGGCTGCCGATTTCGACGCCGACATTGCCGTTTTCGCCAAGCTTGAACTGGTAGTTCGGGTTGTTTGGCTGATTGTAGTGCTTGGCCGACCAGTAAGCGCCAGTCGTGCGCCCTTGCGGGTAGATCACGAAATTGCCGTCAAGTTGCATGACTGCGTAGGCGTTGTTCTTGCCGGCCGTGTTCGAGTGCCAGCCGGTGAACTCGGTGACCATGACGCCGTTCGGGCCCATGCCAAGGCGTTTGCGCTCTACCAGATTGCCGTCGTACTGCATCGTGATTTCATAGACTTCATTGCGGCTCAGCATTTGGTCGCCGGGCATCAGCGTTTCGCCGACTTTCAGGATTGGCGAGCGCTTGTTCCATGCTTGTGCGGCGGTGGAAACGGTCAAAGCAGTCACCAACGCGGCGACAGTGGTCAATTTATTCATTAAATTCCAGTGAGGGTGTGAAGTATCGCGCAGTAGAGTGCCACCAAGCGCTGTGATGGACGAGAAAAAGCCCACGGTTGATCCTGGATCACCATGCTCGCGAAGGTATTTTTTTTACACTTTTAACAGTGCGGCAAGATTATAGTTCACACATGTAAATATGTGTAAGATTTTTTATAAAATCTTTAACATTTCTGATGTCAATGCAGCAGCTCTTGTCACGTTGCAGAAGAGGGCGAGGCATGTTTGCGCGCCATGCGCAGGCGCCGCCACAGCTTCAGTTTGCGCCCGGCTGCGCGCTTGAAGTTGGTCACCACGCCGCCGGCCAGCGCGCTTTCGACCTGGCGGATGATGACCGCGTCGAGCGTGCGGTCGTTCGACACCATGTCGGCGCGCCCGGCGGTCGCTACCAGCGAGTTGCAGTCGCCGAACAGGCCGCCCACGAACACCGGCTTGATCAGGGTGCGCACGCGCTTGCCGTCGGCGCGCGGCAGGCGGTAGGAATTCTTCACTGCACCCACAAAAAAGTAGGCGGCGGCGATATCGAAGTGGCGCCGCACCGAGTCGGCCACGCCGCGCGCCTGCAAATGGCGCCGCGCCAGCGGCAGCGCGGCGGCAAAGTCCAGGCACCAGCGCTCGGACACGTCGCCCGTTGCGCCGTGCTGGCGGTAGTCGATGATCGGGTG
>CXWL01046391.1_pt1 | contig 14470 bp, 11 predicted proteins | sample 590931 | NCBI WGS metagenome assembly CXWL01 (sample SAMEA3498368, study PRJEB10139) | groundwater metagenome | biome: water well; material: biofilm material | place: Germany | collected 2015-04-27 | reverse complement strand
GATCGGGGTCTTGTGGCGCCAGCAGTGCATGTAGCTGTGGTCGAACATCTTCAGCTCGAACAGGGCGCCCGCTTCGGTCAGCGCGGTGCAGATCGGCTTTGACGCTTCCCAGATCGTCATGCCGCCGAACAGCGGCAGGGACGAGGCGAAGCGGCCGTCACCCATCACCGGGGTCAGGATTTCGTCGTCCTTCATGCCGTGCTCCTTGCACGAGATGAAGTCGTCCAGGCCGTAGGCAGGCGCGGAGTGCACGACGCCGGTACCGCTTTCGGTGGTGACGTAGTCGGCCAGGTAAAGCGGCGAGCGGCGGTTGAAGTAGGCGTCGGCTGCATGCAGCGGGTGCTTGAACGCGATGCCGCCCAGTTTNNACGGAGTTTCTCCCCAAGGGTGGTCGCAACCACTTTGCCTTCGAGCTTGTAGCGCGTCAGGCAGGCTTCGACCAGGTCGGCGGCCAGGATCAGCAGCAGCGGCTTGCCGTCGCGGCTGGTCTCGACCAGCGCGTAGCTGATCTCAGGATTGACATTGAGGGCCTGGTTGGACGGGATGGTCCATGGCGTGGTGGTCCAGATGACGATGAAGCCGTCGCCCGCAGGCAGGGCAGGCAGGCCGAAGGCGGCCGCCAGCTTTTCAGGTTCGGCAAACGGGAAGCCAACGTCGATCGCCGGGTCGCGCTTGTCCTGGTATTCGACTTCCGCTTCGGCCAGCGCCGAGCCGCAATCGAAGCACCAGTTGACAGGCTTCAGGCCGCGGTAGACGTAGCCTTTGTCAAGCATCTTGCCGAGGGAGCGTAGTTCGTCCGCTTCGTTCCGGTATGCCATCGTCAGGTACGGGTTGTCCCACTCGCCCAGCACGCCGAGGCGGATGAAGTCCTTCTTCTGGCGTTCGACCTGTTCCGTCGCGTAAGCGCGCGCCTTGCTCAGCACTTCGGCGGTCGGCAGGTTTTTGCCGTACTGCTTTTCGATCTGGATCTCGATCGGCATGCCGTGGCAATCCCAGCCCGGCACGTACGGCGCGTCGAAGCCGGCGATGGTGCGCGCCTTGACGACCATGTCCTTCAAGATCTTGTTGACCGCATGGCCGAGGTGGATATCGCCGTTGGCGTAGGGCGGGCCGTCGTGCAGCACGAACATCGGGCGGCCCTTGGCGGCCTTGCGGACGCGCTCATAGACCTTCTTGTCCTGCCACTGCTTGACCCAGCCCGGCTCGCGCTTGGCGAGGTCGCCGCGCATCGGGAAAGGGGTGTCGGTCATGTTGACCGGGTATTTGCTCTCCGGTTTCCTGGCGCCTTTCGGGGCTTGCTGGGGTTTTTGCTGGTCTGCTGCTGGTTTGCTGGTATCGGACATGTTTTTCTTCAATCGTGTATCTGGTTTTTCGGGAGCGGCGGTATGGTCGTCCCGGTCAAATTCGGTCGGTGGCGGTGAGGGCGCCGGCGCGCTGCGCGAAGTAGTCGCGCGCCTGCCCCGAGTCGCGCGCGATGGCGGCGGTGAGGGTGTCGAGGTCATTGTACTTTTCCTCGTCACGGATTTTTTCGAGGAACTCGACCCGCACCAGCTTGCCGTAGCACGACTCGGCATAGTCGAACAGGTGCACCTCGAGCAGCACGCGGCCGCTGTCGTCGACAGTCGGGCGCACGCCCATGCTGGCCACGGCCGCCAGCGGCTGCGCGGCGATGCCGTGAACCTGCACCACGTAGATGCCTGACAGGGCGGGGCGGTGCGCCACGCGCAGGTTCAGGGTCGGGAAGCCGAGCGTGCGGCCCAGCTTCTGGCCATGGATTACGTGGCCCGAGATGTAGTAGGAGTGCCCGAGCAGTTCGCGCGCGGTGGCCAGGTCGCCTTCGGCCAGCGCGCTGCGCACGGCCGACGAGGAGATGCGGCGCTCGCCGTGCATCACGGTGGCCAGGGTCTCGACTTCGAAGCCGTGGCGCCGGCCCGCTTCCTTCAGCATCGCGACATTCCCGGCGCGTTTGGCGCCGTAGCAGAAATCTTCGCCGACCATCAGCCATTTGACGTGCAGGCCTTCGACCAGCACGCGCCGGGTGAAGTCTTCGGGCGCGATGGAGGCGAAGTGCTCGTTGAAGTGTTCGACGATGACGCGATCGATGCCGGCTCCGGCCAGCGATTCGAGCTTGTCGCGCAGGTTGGCGATGCGCCTGGGCGCCTTGGACGGGTCTCCCATGCGCTCGGCGAAGAATTCGCGCGGATGCGGCTCGAACGTCATGACCGCGGCTTCGATGCCGAGGCGGGACGCGGCTGCGCGCACGCGCGCCAACAATTCCTGGTGGCCCAGGTGGACACCGTCAAAGTTGCCGATCGTGAGTGCACAAGGCGCGCGCGCCCTGTCGTTGGGAAGTCCCCGGAAAACCTTCATAGGATTTGTGGCTGGAAAAACTGCTGCTAAATAGGGGATTATACGGTCAAGTTGCGTGTTGCACACGGTATAGGGAAGGGCGGCGGGGATTTGGCGGCGCCCGGGCCGCGGTTTTCGGGCGTCCCTGGCCACGCGTTGGCGGGTTGCACCCTGGTCCGCCCTGCGAAGCGGTACGGATATCCTGTCGCAGGTAAGCGAAGCACACCCGCAGTTGGCTGTTGTGGGGCGCGTCGCCCCCGGCATCGAATAAAGAAAAAGGCGCTGCCGGCTTTCGCTGGCAGCGCCTCTCGAGGCGTCTCTCGCGCTGTGATTACAGCGACATGATCGTGTAACGTGCGATTTCGGCCGTGCCGTCCTTGCCGCCAACCGTGCGCAGCGTGGAGACCGCTTTCGACTTGTTGCCAGCCATGGCATAGGCCTGGCCCAGGCGCAGCTTGGCGTCGTCAGGACGCTTCAGGCCGCCACTCTTGATCGCAGCTTCCATCATCGCAATGCCCTTGGCGGTGTCGCCGGCGCTGACCAGCGCGTAGCCGAGGGATACCAGGCCGTCCTTGTCGCCAATCTTGACCATGTCCGCTTCGTTGGCGGCTGCCTTGGCCTTGGTCTCGGCCAGGCTCTTGTCAGCCAGGTCCTTCAGGCGCTGGTGGCGCGCTGCGTCCGGACCGACGCCCAGGATGCCTTCCTTGTAGCCGCGGGTAATGACCTTGACCGCCTCGCCGGCAGCGCCGTCACGCAGGACCAGCTGGGCCAGTTCCATGTATTCGTTCGGCTTTTTCAGCATGTTGTGGTGCATGCGCAGGCGCAGTACGTCCACCGACAGGCGCGAGGAGAACCCTGGCTTGCCCGAGATGCGGTTCAGCAGGATCAGCCAGTAGCTTTCCTTCGGGTAGTAGGTGGCCAGCTTTTCAACGGTGTTGATGTAGCCGTTCTTGTCGCCATTCTTGTTCTGGATGTTGGCCAGCATCTGCAGCTGGTCTTCCTGCGGGCGGCGGCCGGCTTTTTCGTCCGCTTGCAGGTCGGCCTGGAGCAGGCGGGTGGCTTCGCCGGTCTTGCCCATCGCGAAGTAGTTCTGGATCAGGTAAGCACGCAGCTTGGGATCGTTGCGGTCCTTCAGCTGGCGTTCGATCGCGGCGTTGGCCTTGCCGAAGTCCCTGGCGCGCATGTAGATGCCGATCAGGCCTTCGGAAAACTGGGCCTTCTCACTGGCGCCGAGCTTGCCCGATGCGATCAGGTTCTCGAACGAGCGGGCCGCGGTGTCGTAGTCGCCGGCAGCGGAAGCTGCAGCAGCACGCACGCGCTCGATCAGGTAGGACTCGTTGGACGTTTTGTTGCTGACGCTGTCGGCCTTGCGCAGTTCTGCCAGCGCTTCCTTGTTCTTGCCCGCCTTCATCAGCTTCTGGGCGTTTTGCAATGGGCCGCCGATTTCCGCGCGCACAGCTTCAGCAGCATGGGCGGTCGACAGTCCGATCACGGGGGTTGCAGCGGTAAAACCGAGAGCGGCCATGACGAGGCCGAGGTGAGCGATGCGGGATTTGATCATTTAAGTTCTTTCAATCAAAAGCGAAACAGCAGGGAATCCCTGCTGTTTCTCACAGGGAAACCCTGCGTTGTACGTCAATCAAACGATAGCGACTTACTGGAACTGTTCGTTGCCGACCATGCCGATCTTGGTCACGCCAAGACGCTGTGCAGAGGCCATGACACCGGCGACAGACTTGTAAGCCACCAACTTATTAGGACGCAGATGTACTTCTGGCTGGTCCGCCATCGCTGCGACCGAAGCAAGCTTCGACTCAAGCGTAGCACGATCTGGAACAACCTGGCCGTCCCACAGGATCGTGCCATCGAAGTCGACGTCAATGGTAATGACGACAGGCTTGATATTGCTTGGCGGTGGATTGCCAACAGGCATGTTCAGATTAACCGAGTGGTTTGCCTTCGGAATCGTGATGATCAACATGATAATCAAGACCAACATTACGTCGATCAGGGGTGTCATGTTCATTTCCATCATCGGTTCCGGATCGCCACCAGCTTTTGGAGCTCCGACACTCATACTCATAATGTTTCCTTTACTGTTGGGACTTATGCCGGCCGGGCTTCCCGAGGGAGGGCCCGGCGCGACGGAAGGATCTTAACGACCACCGCCAGTTCTATCTGGTGGTTCGGTAATGAATCCGACCTTCTGAATCCCAGCACGCTGTGCCGTGTAAATGACCTTGCCGACGTACTCGTAGCGTGTTTCCTGGTCGCCACGAACATGCACTTCCGGCTGCGGCAGCTTCACGGCTTCCTGCTTCAGGAACTCGAACAGCTCCGTCGTATCAGCCAAACGCTTCTGCCCAAGATACATGTCCCCATCCTTGTTAACAACGATGTTGACATTGGTAGGTAAAGTCTTCAGTACCTGGTTGGTTTCAGCTGGCAAAGCAACTTTTTGCAGCTTCAGAACAACCGGGCTCGTAATCAGGAAGATGATGAGCAGAACCAACATAATGTCGACTAGCGGCGTTGTGTTGATTTCTGACATTACTGCATCTTCATCTCCGTCTGCATTGCCGACGTTCATTGACATGATTTACCCAATCTTTTTTGCACCAGCAGCACGACCTGCTTCGCTGGTGGACATCGCACCCGAGATCAGTACCGAGTGAACGTCGGCGCTGAACGAGCGAACATCTTCCATTGCCGACTTGTTGCGGCGAACCAGCCAGTTGTAACCCAGAACTGCTGGAACTGCGACGAACAGACCGAACGCGGTCATGATCAGTGCTTCACCGACTGGACCTGCAACCTTGTCGATCGACGCGTTACCCGACATGCCGATAGCGGTCAGCGCGTTGTAGATGCCCCAAACGGTACCGAACAGGCCGATGAACGGGGAGGTCGAACCAACGGTTGCCAGGAACGACAGGCCGTCTTGCAGACGCGATTGAACTTTGTCAACAGCGCGCTGGATCGACATCGTTACCCAGGTCGACAGGTCGATCTGCTCAAGCAGGGCGCCGTCGTGGTGCTGGGTTGCCTTGGTGCCGGTTTCTGCGATGAAGCGGAATGGGCTGCCTTCTTTCAGCTGGGCCGAACCTGCAGCGATCGACGAAGCTTTCCAGAACTTGGCCTGGGTTTCTTTCGATTGCTTCATGATCTTCGACTGGTCGATCAGCTTGGTGATCAGGATGTACCACGAACCCATCGACATCAGCGACAGGATGATCAGCGTGCCTTTCGAGACGAAGTCGCCTTCTTCCCACAGCGCTTCGATACCGTACGGGTTCTTGACTTCTTCTTTTTCGCCGGCAGCGACTTCTTCGGATGGTGCTGCAGCAGCGTCAACTACTGGAGCTGCGTCTGCTGCAGGCGCTGCTGCGTCAACCGCAGGCGCTTCAGCGACAGGCGCAGCAGGTGCGTCCGCGAACGCTGGTGCGGAAACCAGCGCGCCGGCTGCTGTAACCGAGAACAGGACAGCCGCCAACATAGCGGACAAACGGGTATTCTTAAACATGCTTCCTCCAAATTTATAAAATAATCAGTTCGCTGAACGTATCGACAACGAAAATCACAGTGTGAGACCTGACTGCTGCCTCGGTTTTTATTCCAGCGTCCAGACGTATTGCATTGTCATCCAAGCTTGTTCCGGTTTGCCGTCGGTCATACCTGGCTTAAAGCGGCACTTCGAGATGCCGCTTACAGCCGCTCTGTCCAGATCGCGGAAGCCAGACGACTTCACGACCTTGGAATCTGCCACCCGGCCATCAGTACCAATCAGGAACTGCAAGGTCACGGTGCCGGTTTCTTCGTTGCGCAGGGAGGCTTTAGGCCATTCTGGTTTTGCGCAAGTGCTGAAATCGGCAACTGCCGCAACCCGCATTGGCGCAGCTTTGGCAACTGGTGCTGCTGGCGGTGCTGGTGGGGCCGGTGGTGCAAGCTCGTTGGACGCCGGTTTCACGCTTGTCGCATTCGAAATCGTGTTCTGAACCGGCGGAGGCTGCTGCACGTTCACTTCAACCGGTGGAATGAATGGTGGCGGTGGAGCCTTCATTTCCGGTGGTGGTGGCGGCGGCGGTGCTTCCGGTGGGGGCGGAGGCGCTACCTCTTCAATAATCTTTGTCTCCACGGCTTCGGCCATTTTAGTGACCATTCGGGTTCCGAGACCGCTGACGATGCCCCATGCCACGAGAGCGTGGAGGATGACAACGACCGCGATACCAGTGAAATTCTTCCCCGGGTCCTTCTCATGCGAAAAATTCATGCCTGCTTTCTCCAATACCAACTCTTTTTTGTTGCTACCAAACCCACAAAACACGACAAAATCCAGAGCCGTATCCGGGACATCGAAGAATTATACCTACGAATTCTTTTTTTCACATATGTTTTTGCATGCGAAAACCCTCTCACAGCAAGCCCTTCCGGTGATCCGGAGGACGCCGCAGAGGGCCTGAAACTCAGTCTGGAAAGATCGAAAATACAGAATTACAATGTGCCGTCCAATTGCGTGGTCGCCGTTGTTTATGTGAATATAATGATCAATTTCAATACATTCGCCGCAGGCCAGTTGAATTTGAAAAATAATGTTCAGATGGGAATGGCCATTGTGCTAACTATAGCCAGTTTCGGTAAATGGTGGCGTACTGTTGAAAGTCAGGCAGGCGGGCGGTAGCGGCGCTGACTTGCCGCCCCGGGTATGAGCGCAGGTAATACCCGGAGCAATACTACATATACCGCGGCGAGCTAGTCGCGGTGGCGCTTTTCGCGCGTGACTTCCAGGCTGCTGACGACATGGCCGGACGGGTCGACCGTCTCGAGCCTGACATCGAATCCCCACAGCCGGGCCACGTGGCGCAGCACTTCCTGGGCCTGCTGGTTCAGCGGACGGCGCTGGAACTGGGTATGGCGCAGGGTCAGCGCGCGGTCGTCCCGCGTATTCACCTGCCACACCTGGATGTTCGGCTCCCGGTTGCCCAGGTTGTACTGCTCGGCCAGTTGCTGCCGGACGTAACGGTAGCCCGCTTCGTCGTGGATCGCCGAGACGGTCAGCTTGTCGTTCCTGTCGTCGTCGAGCACGGCGAAGAAGTGGAAGTCGCGGATCAGCTTTGGCGACAGGTACTGCGCGATGAAGCTCTCGTCCTTGAAATTGCGCATCGCGAAGTCGAGCGCCTTCTGCCAGTCGGTGCCGGCCATGTCCGGGAACCACTCGCGGTCTTCCGGCGTCGGCTCTTCGCAGATGCGGCGGATGTCGCTCATCATCGCAAAGCCCAGTGCATACGGGTTGATGCCGTTGTAGTACGGGCTGGTGGCGGCAGGCTGGTACACCACGTTGGTATGGCTCTGCAAGAACTCAAGCATGAAGCCGTCGCCGACCACGCCCTCTTTATATAGTTCCTGCAAAATCGTGTAGTGCCAGAACGTGGCCCAGCCTTCGTTCATCACCTGGGTCTGGCGCTGCGGATAGAAGTACTGCGAGATCTTGCGCGTGATGCGCACCAGCTCGCGCTGCCACGGCTCCAGCAGCGGCGCATACTTCTCTATAAAGTACAGCAGGTTTTCCTCTGGCTCGGGCGGGAAGCGCGGCACCGCTTCGTCGGCCACTTCCTCGTCGCGTCGCGGCACCGTGCGCCACAGCGCGTTGACCTGCGACTGCGCGTATTCTTCACGCTCCTTCTGGCGCGCATTCTCCTGCGCCAACGACAGCTTGGCCGGGCGCTTGTAGCGGTCGACACCGTAGTTTTGCAAGGCATGGCAGGAGTCCAGCAGCAGCTCGACTGCGTCGATGCCGTGGCGCCGTTCGCACTCGGCGATGTAGTTCTTGGCAAAGACCATATAGTCGACGATCGCATCGGCATCGGTCCAGGTGCGGAACAGGTAATTGCCCTTGAAGAAGGAATTGTGTCCGTAGGCAGCATGCGCGATCACCAGCGCCTGCATCGCCAGGCTGTTCTCTTCCATCAGGTAGGCGATGCACGGGTTCGAGTTGATGACGATTTCGTAGGCCAGGCCCATCTGGCCCCGCTTGTAGCTCTTCTCGGTCGTCAGGAAGTGCTTGCCGAACGACCAGTGGTTGTACGAGACCGGCATGCCGACCGAGGTATAGGCATCCATCATCTGCTCGGCGGTGATGATCTCGAGCTGGTTGGGATAGGTGTCGAGGCCGAATCCCTTGGCCACGCGGCGGATCTCATCGTGCGCATGCTCGATCAGGTCGAAGGTCCACTCCGACTGTTCGGGCAGGGCGCGCGGATTTTTCGGGTCTCTTGGCATCGTGATACTCGCTAAGCTATTTCACCTGTTTCTTGAACAACTCGCGGAACACCGGATAGATGTCGGCCGGCGTGACGATCTTCTGCATCGCGAAGTTGCGGTGATGGTCCATCACCTCGGCGTACTGCTCCCACAGGTTCTGTTGCGGGCCATCGGTGATCTCCACATAGGTGTAGTACTGGACTTTCGGCATGATGGTATTGATCAGCAGCTGCTTGCACAGCACCGAGTCGTTGTCCCAGTTGTCGCCGTCCGAGGCTTGCGCCACATAGCTGTTCCAGTCGCCGTTGGCATAGCGCTCGTCGATCACTTTCTGCAGGAGGTGCAGTGCCGACGACACCACCGTGCCGCCCGACTCGCGCGAGTGGAAGAATTCATTTTCGTCCACCTCGGCCGCGGCGGTATGGTGGCGGATGAAGACCACGTCGATCTTGTCGTACACCCGCTTGAGGAACAGGTACAGCAAGATGAAGAAGCGCTTGGCGGTATCCTTGCGGCCTTCGTCCATCGAGCCCGAGACGTCCATGATGCAGAACATCACGGCCTGGGTGCTCGGCTTGGGCACCTTGATGCGGTTGCTGTAGCGCAGGTCGAACGGATCGATGAAGGGGATCGCGTTGATCCTGGCATGCAGGTGATGGACCTGGCGCTTCAGTTCGATCACTTGCGGGTCGTCTTCCGGCACGCCTTCGGCCAGCATGCGCGCCAGGTCTTCTTCCAGGCGCGTAATTTCCCTGCGCGAACCGCCGCCCACCGCGATGCGCCGTCCCAGCGCGCCGCGCAGCGAGCGCAGCACGTGGATGTTGGACGGGGTGCCGGACATGTTGTAGCCGGCGCGCTGGTTCTTGAACTCGGGCGTTTGGGTCAGCTGCGTCTTGACCATATTGGGCAGCTCAAGATCCTCGAAGAAATAGTTCATGAATTCTTCGCGGGTGAGCTCGAACATGAAGTCGTCCTGCGTGGTCTCCTCGCTGTTGCCGGCCCGTCCGCGTCCGGCCCCGCCGCCGCCGCGCGGGCGGGAGAACTGGTCGCCCTTCTGGTACTCGGTATTGCCGGGGTTGACGGTCTCCCACACGCCGCCATGCGCATGGCCGAAATGCGGCTCGCCCACGTCCTTGACGGGGATCGAGACCTTTTCGCCGTTTTCAATGTCGGTGATCGAGCGGCCCTTGATCGCGCGTCCGACGGCATCCTTGATCTGGCCCTTGTAACGCCGTAGGAAGCGCTCGCGGTTGATCGCTGACTTGTTCTTGCCTTGCAAGCGTCGGTCGATGAGGTAAGTCAAAGCGGACCTCCTGCTGAAATTCGGGCCGGGCCGGCGCGCCTGCGCCTGCCCGGTACTGCCATCTTACGACGATTTCCGAACGCGCAGATACCATTCGCACAGCAGGCGAACCTGCTTCGCGGTATAGCCTTTTTCCACCATCCGCGCGACGAAGTCGGCGTGCTTGTTGGCGTCTTCCGCACTCGCTTTCGCATTGAACGAGATTACCGGCAGCAGTTCCTCGGTATTCGAGAACATTTTCTTCTCGATTACCGTGCGGAACTTCTCGTAGCTGGTCCACGCCGGGTTCTTCCCGCCGTTGGTCGCGCGTGCGCGCAGGCCGAAGTTGACGATTTCGTTGCGGAAATCCTTCGGGTTCGAAATGCCGGCCGGCTTCTCGATCTTCTCCAGTTCGGCGTTGAGCGCTTCGCGGTCGAAGCTTTCGCCGGTGTCCGGGTCGCGGAACTCCTGGTCCTGGATCCAGAAGTCGGCAAACGTCACGTAGCGGTCGAAGATGTTCTGGCCGTACTCCGAATAGCTTTCGAGGTAGGCGGTCTGGATCTCCTTGCCGATGAAGTCGACATAGCGCTGCGCCAGGTGTTCCTTAATGTACGAGAAGTAGCGCTGCTCGAGTTCAGGTGCGAACTGCTCGCGTTCGATCTGCTGCTCCAGGACGTACAGCAGGTGCACCGGATTGGCCGCCACCTCCGAATTGTCGAAGTTAAACACCTTCGACAAGATCTTGAAGGCGAAGCGGGTCGACAGGCCGTTCATGCCTTCGTCCACGCCGGCATAGTCGACGTATTCGTGGAGCGACTTGGCTTTCGGGTCGGTGTCCTTCAGGTTTTCGCCGTCGTAGACCAGCATCTTGGAGAAGATACTGGAGTTTTCCGGGTCCTTCAGGCGCGACAGGATCGCGAACTGCGCCATCATCTTCATCGTGCCGGGTGCGCAGGGCGCCTTCTCGAGCGAAGAATTGCGGATCAGTTTTTCGTAGATATGTACTTCGTCCGACACGCGCAGGCAGTACGGCACCTTGACGATGTAAATACGGTCGAGGAAAGCCTCGTTGTTGCGGTTGTTGCGGAAGGTCTTCCACTCCGACTCGTTCGAGTGGGCCAGCACGATGCCTTCGAACGGAATCGCGCCGAAGCCTTCGGTGCCCTTGTAGTTGCTTTCCTGCGTCGCCGTCAGCAGCGGGTGCAGCACCTTGATCGGCGCCTTGAACATCTCGACGAATTCCATCAGGCCCTGGTTGCCGAGGCACAGGCCGCCAGAGTAGCTGTAGGCATCCGGATCATCCTGGGCGTAGTCTTCCAGCATGCGGATGTCGACCTTGCCGACCAGCGAAGAGATATCCTGGTTGTTCTCGTCGCCCGGTTCGGTTTTCGAGATCGCGATCTGCTTGAGCACGGATGGATAGCGCTTCACCACGCGGAACTTGTTGATGTCGCCGTTGAATTCGTGCAGGCGCTTGACTGCCCACGGGCTCGGGATGGTGCGCAGGTAGCGGCGCGGGATCCCGTAGTCTTCCTCGAGGATGACGCCGTCTTCGTCTTCATTGAACAGGCCGAGCGGCGATTCGTTGACCGGCGAGCCCTTGATGGCGTAGAACGGCACCTGCTCCATCAGGTGCTTGAGTTTTTCGGCGATTGACGACTTGCCACCGCCCACGGGACCGAGCAGGTAGAGGATCTGCTTGCGCTCCTCGAGCCCCTGGGCGGCGTGGCGGAAGTACGAGACCACTTGCTCGATCACTTCTTCCATGCCGTAGAACTCGGCGAAGGCCGGGTACAGCTTGATGACCTTGTTGGCGAAGATGCGCGACAGGCGCGTGTCGTTGCGCGTGTCCACCAGCTTCGGTTCGCCGATCGCCGCAAGCATACGCTCGGGCGCGCTGGCGTAGGTCAGCGGATCCTTCTTGCACAGTGCCAGATACTCGGAAAGCGAATACTCCTCTTCACGGGTACGCTCGTAGCGAGCTGCGTAGTTATCAAAAATGGTCATTTGAATGTCCTTTAATGTGCTTACACTGATCACTGTCTTGGCAGCCGGCATCCGGCGTCCTGTCCAGACCCTGGTCTTGGCGGCAGGCTCGAAGTCCCCCTTCTTGTTTGGAGCGTCCTGAACATTTATTGTTCTAACGATTCGGAACAAAAAATGGATGACAAAGATTATTTTTGTGTCGGGTTTGCCCCGTTTTTTTTGCGGCTGAAAAAATTCTTCTTACGCCTGTGAAATTTATTATGTGCCTAATAGTTCTCGAAGTCAAAGCAATGTCGTGCAGGCGTGGCATACAGTCGTAACGTATTGATCCGTCAGGGGAAAGCGCGGTTTCGGACGCCTTCTGGCCACACCGTGAGGGCTCCTCGCGGTGCCCGGCGACACGTCTTTTTTGTATGGGTGTTTTGACCGGGAGGGAAGTGCATCAAGTTCACATTTATGTATTGGATAGTGCACGATCTGGCGCTGCGGCGGCGCACGAAAATGCACGGCATTGCGCGCGCGGCCTCACCCATTTTCCCCAGTGAACTGAAGAGGTCGCGCCGGTGCGCTACACTTCCCGGTAAGACGAACCGCAGCGCGACCAAACACGGAGAAATACGATGCTCAACGAACAGATGCGCAACATCTTGCAGCAGATGCCAAAGGCCGAATTGCACATACACATCGAAGGCTCGCTTGAACCCGAGCTGATCTTTGCGCTTGCTCAAAGAAATGGTGTTCCCCTCGCCTATGCAAGCGTTGATGAGTTGCGCAGGGCGTACGACTTCACCGACCTGCAGTCCTTCCTCGACATCTACTATGCCGGCGCCAGCGTGCTGCGCAAGGAGCAGGACTTCTACGACATGACGGCCGCCTACCTGGTGCGCGCGCAGGCGGACAATGTGCGCCACGCCGAGATCTTCTTCGACCCGCAAACGCACACGGCGCGCGGGGTGCCCTTCGCGACCGTTATCAACGGCATCTGGCGCGCCTGCCAGGACAGCCCGGTCAGCGCCACGCTGATCATGTGCTTCCTGCGCCATTTGTCGGAAGACGAAGCGCTCGCCACGCTGGAAGAATCGCTGCCATTCCGCGACAAGTTCATCGGCGTCGGCCTTGACTCGTCCGAACGCGGCCATCCGCCCGAGAAATTCTGCCGTGTGTTCGAACGCTGCCGCCAGCTCGGCCTGCACCTGGTCGCCCACGCCGGCGAGGAAGGGCCGCCGGCCTATATCGAAACCGCACTCGACCTGCTCAACGTCGAGCGCATCGACCACGGCGTGCGCTGCCTGGAAGACGCCGAGCTGACGGCGCGCCTGGCGCGCGAGCAGATCGCGCTGACGGTCTGCCCGCTGTCGAACATCAAGCTGCGCGTCTTCGACAAGATGGACGACCACAACCTCCTGCGCCTGCTCGACGCCGGCCTCGCCGTCACCGTCAATTCGGACGACCCGGCTTACTTCGGCGGCTACATCAACGCGAACTTCCTGAGTGCGTTCGATTCGCTGCCGCTCGGTGTCGAACACGCGCGTACGCTGGCGCGCAACAGCTTTAACGCGGCCTTCCTCGAAGGCGAAGCGAAGCGCGGCTACATTGCCGAGGTCGACCGCTTCTTCCAGCAAACCACTGCAAGCAAGGACTGAGGCACATGCTGATCCAATCCCTGCGCATGACCGCGCGCGACTGGCGCGCCGGCGAACTGCGCTTCCTGCTGATCGCCCTGATCGTCGCCGTGTCGGCGCTGTCGGCGGTCGGCTTCTTCATCGACCGCATGCGCACTGGCCTGAACCGCGACGCCCACCAGCTGCTGGGAGCCGACCTGCTGGTCGGCTCCGACCAGCAGGTCAAGCCGGAATGGCGGCGCGAAGCGGAACGGCGCGGCCTGGTACTGGCCGATACCGTGGTCTTCCCAAGCATGGCGCAGGCGGGCGAGGGCGAGGCGTCGTTGGCCCAGCTGTCGTCGATCAAGGCGGTCTCCAAAGGCTACCCGCTGCGCGGTCAGCTGAAGATCACGCAAGACCCGGCAAAGGCTGGCGAAGCGCTGGGCGAGCGCACGCGCGACACGCCCGCTCCCGGCACCGTGTGGGTCGACCCGCATATCCTCACATCGCTGAACACCAAAGTCGGCAGCGCGATTACGGTCGGCGACAAGCGCTTCACGATTGCCCAGCTCATCGCCGCCGAACCTGACCGCGGCGCGGCGTTTGTCAATTTCGCCCCGCGCGTGATGATGGCGCTGGAAGACCTGGAAGCGACGGGCCTGGTCGGCAACGGCTCGCGCGTGACCTACCGCATGCAAGTGGCCGCGCCGTCGAACAACGACCTGGCGCGGGTGTCCGGCTACGAAGCCTGGCTCAAGCGCCAGATCGCCGCCGGCAAGGTCAAGGGCGTGCGCATCGAATCGCTTGAAAACGGCCGGCCCGAAATGCGCGCCACGCTGGACCGCGCGGACCGGTTCCTGTCCCTGGTTGGCCTGCTCTCGGCGATGCTCGCCGCGGTAGCGGTGGCAATGGCCGCGCGCCGTTTCATGCTGCGCCACCTCGACGCCTGCGCGATGCTGCGCTGCCTCGGCCTGACGCAAAACCAGGTCACGGC
>CXWL01004937.1_pt1 | contig 14470 bp, 20 predicted proteins | sample 590931 | NCBI WGS metagenome assembly CXWL01 (sample SAMEA3498368, study PRJEB10139) | groundwater metagenome | biome: water well; material: biofilm material | place: Germany | collected 2015-04-27 | reverse complement strand
ATCATCAAGTTCTGGTTCTCCATCTCCAAGGACGAACAAGCCAAGCGATTCGAAGCGAGGCGGCAGAATCCGCTCAAGCAGTGGAAGCTGAGTCCGGTCGATGAGAAGGCGCAGGAGCTGTGGGACGCGTATACCCGCTGCAAAGAGGAAATGTTCAGCAAAACGCACTCGACCTTTAGCCCCTGGATCATCGTGCAGGCGAACGACAAGCAGGCTGCGCGACTGGAAAGCTTGCGCTATGTCCTGAACCTTCTCCCCTACAAAGGAAAGGACGAAGCGCAGATCAGGCTGACGCCCGATCCGAACGTGATCGTCCGATTCCACCGCAAGATGGTGGAACTGGACCTGTAATATCGGAAGGCAGTTAGCGCCACCGATGAAAGGAACACAAGAATGAAGACGAGGTTGTTGACGTTACTGGTCGCCGCGATGTGCTGTGCGGTCCCTGCCGGTGCCGCAGAGCGCCACATGATGCAACAAGTCGTGCCTGCCGATAAGTTGGCTGAAGCGAGGGCGCTCAAGAACCCCTTGTCGAATTCTCCCGAGGTCATTGCGCAGGGCAAGACGGTGTACAACGGCAAAGGCGGCTGCGTTACCTGTCATGGAATAGATGGCGATGGCAAGGGGCCGGCGGCGGCGAGTATGAATCCCTCGCCCCGCAACTTCCAGCACCACGGTTTCTGGCGGCATCGCACCGAGGGCGAAGTCTTCTGGGCCATCAAACATGGATCACCCGGGACCGCCATGATCGCATTTGGTTCGGTCTTGTCCGACAACGACATTTGGGCCCTCATCCAGTATGAGCGTACATTCGCCGGGAGCCACGGACCGGGCATGATGGGGCATCGAGAAGGTATGGGACCAGGAAATATGGGTGGAAGAGAAGGAATGGGGCATCGTGGGCGAATGGGAGGGAAAGATGAGTGAGGGTCTTGAGGTTGAGAACCGCTCTATAGGGAAAAACCAACATTTAGCAATGAGGTCTTGATTATGACGAAGGTGAGGAAACGCTGGATGGATGCAGTTGGAGGAGCCGTAGTGATTGTCGCGATGACAGTGCTCCCTGTCTTTGCCGATGAAGGCCATGGGCAGATGGGGCATGGTGGCCACGATCAGAATGATCAGGGCGATTATAGTGGGCATTATCTGAAGCATCTGCTGAAACATGCCAAAGAGATCGGGCTGACGCCAGAACAAATCACCAAGCTTAAATCCATGCAGCTGGACTTCCAACGAACCGAGGCTAGGTTGGAAGCCGACACGAAAGTGGCAGAACTCGAACTGCATGCGCTGTTGGACGATGAGCAGGCCGACCTCACTGCAATACAGGCGAAAGTCGATCAACTAAAAAAAACGGAAGCGGCCTGTCTGTTCACAGCCATCAACAGTAAGCGTAACGCCATGGCCCTGTTGACTCCTGACCAACGGGAAAAGGACCGTGCCGTCCATGAACACATGAAGAGTGGGGCACAGCACGGAGGTGAAATGGGAGGGATGATGGGAAGCAGAGGCGGTATGGGAGGCATGATGGGGGGTATGGGAGGTGGAATGATGGGAGGCAGCGGGCATGGACAGAGCAGTGGCGCTGCCAGTGGGGGACAGCAACACCAGCATTGAGCATCGAGAGTCGTCGTCCTTTCTTGAAAGAAGGGGAGCGCGCATGTTCTTACGTATTGTGGTTAGCCTCGTCGTGGTGGCGTTGACGGCTTCCTGGGCTCTGGCTCAGAGCCATTCTGGCAGTCCAAAGAACGGGGAGAGAATTTTCCAACAATACTGTGTTGGCTGTCACGGAACGACCGGGGATGGGTTGGGACCTGAGATCAAGGAGTTGATCGTCCCGCCTGCCAATTTTCGCGCGGCGAGGTCGCGCACAAAGACCGACATGGAACTGTATCTTGCGGTCAAGCAGGGAGTTCTCTTCAGTCCAATGCACGGCTGGGCGGATAGGTTATCAAACCAGGACATGTGGGATGTCTTGAGCTACATCCGTACGTTGGCTCCGTTCAACCCACTCGGCTAGCTCCGCTTCACTACGACTCATAGATCCCTGTCGCATTCTGCGACAGGGGTATTTCATGGTGAGACCTAGAACGCCACAGGCGAAAGGTCTCTCCTTCGTATCGTTCAGCAAGCTCCCGTCATATCACAACAATTCTTGCCACACTTGTAACTTCCGTGGCACGGACTTGGCTCTCTCAACGAACAGAACGTTCTTAATCTACGGAGGATTTCTCATGCCAAATCCGGACGCCATGTGTTCACCGGAAACCGTTGTCCTCGCATTTCTCGGCGGAGCAATCGGAGGGATGATCGCCGGTATCCTCCTCGCTCCGAGGTCGGGCGAGGAAACGCGCCGTGAATTAAAGAGCCAGGCTCGAAGGACGGAAGAAGAGCTCATCGAGAAAGCCAAGGAGGCGCGAGCCGCTCTTGATGAAATGATTGAGCATGGCAAGCATTTCGTGGCGGAGAAACGCGCGGATGTTGAAGCTGCGGTCATGGCAGGGAAGGAAGCCATGAAAGAGAAGAGGGATAAATGCTGTAGCTGACGCGGTTATCGTCAGGAAGGAGTAGCGGGATGCTACGAGTCGACAATATTCGAACGAAGCTGATCACTCAACGGCGTGAGTTGTTTCGGGAAGTGGCCAAGACGGAAGAGGATCTGCGCTGGCTCCAAAGCGATATCGAAAGCGAAGTGGAGGAGCGGGGGCAGGGGGAGACTATGGTTCGGCTGCTCGATCGTCTGGATGGGCGAGCGAAGACCGAGATCGAGGCGATCGATCGGGCGCTCTTCAAGCTGGGTTCTGAACACTACGGTCGATGTGAACAATGCGGGAAGGCCATCCCCCAATCCAGGCTAGAGGCGGTTCCCGCGGCCGCCATGTGCATGCCTTGCGAACAGGCGGAGGAGACCCAGGCGGCGCTGAGGAAATAAGCAAGCAAGCTGTTTATGTTTCTGGTTGAGAGTGGAGAGGGCGACGCGTCTTGAAGGCAATTAATGAGAAGATTTGTCTGTCCAAGGTGCAGAAAGGCAAGATGCGTCGGTTCCCGTGTGTGTATGTTTAACCAGCTGAGACGACTCATCGTTAAGGAGGATTACCGTGGGAAGATCCTGCCCTGATCATTCATCAGGAGCGTACAGCCGGGAGTTCCCGATGTGGCCGAGTGAACAGCCGGAGACGACGCGAGATGGAATTTAAGGATTACTACAAGCTTCTCGATATTGACCGCACGGCGACCGCCGCCGACATCAAAAGTGCCTACCGCAAGCTGGCGCGAAAATATCATCCAGACGTGAGCAAAGAGCCTCAAGCAGAAGCGCGTTTTAAGGAAATCGGCGAAGCCTACGAAGTGCTTCAGGATCCGGAGAAGCGCGCCGCGTACGACCAACTAGGCAATCGCTGGCGAGAGGGACAGGAATTTACACCTCCGCCCGAATGGGGAGCGGGCTTCGAGTTCACCTCCGACGGCGCTTCCGAGGCGGCTGCCAAGGACTACAGCGACTTCTTCTCCACTCTGTTTGGCAACTTCTCTCATCGCGGCGCATCAACTCGCATTCATGGCGAGGACCATCATGCCAAGATCTTCATTACTCTCGATGACGCGTTTCACGGCGGCACCCATACGATTACTCTGCGTTCGCCGCAGGTGGATGCGCAAGGTCGAGTGGTGCTGCGGGAGCGGTCGCTGAACGTACAGATCCCCAAAGGCATCCATGAGAGCCAGCATATCCGACTTGCCGGGCAAGGGGCGCCGGGAATCAAGGGGACTACCCCCGGTGATCTGTATCTCGAGATCCATTTTCACCCCCACCCTCTCTATCAGGTGCAGGGCCGAGACCTCTCGCTTTCATTGCCGATTGCACCATGGGAAGCGGCTCTCGGAGCGACGGTCAAAGCGCCGACCCCGACTGGCGTGGTGGAAGTCAAAATCCCTCCGGGCTCACAGAGCGGGCGAAAGCTACGACTCAAGGGGCGCGGTATCCCCGGCGAACCGGCGGGTGATCTCTATCTTGCGCTGGAGGTGGTTCTGCCGAAAGCGGACACAGAACAGGCACAACAGATCTATCAGGCCATGGCTCGGGAACTGGCCTTCAATCCACGCGAAGCACTGGAGGTCTAAGTATGGACAGGGAGCAGGACCTTCTAATAGGCAGCGTGATCGGTGATGAGGGGGTATTGTCGATCGAGGAGTTGGCGAGAGCGTGCAGTGCGGAGCCTCAATGGATCATCGAATTGGTATCTGTGGGGGTGTTGGAGCCGCAAGGCAGAGAGATCTCGCGCTGGCGATTCCGCGCAACGGATCTCACCTGTGCCCGCCGAGTGGCGCGCCTGCAACGGGATTTTGATGCCAGCCTCGATGCGGCCGCAGTAATGCTCGATCTGCTCGATCAGATCGAGCAATTGCGAGCGCGCCTGAAACTGGCAGGGCTGGATGTGGAGTAGGCGTGGCACACCGTGGGGGGGCGGAACAAGGCTAATTCGATAAGCCGTCCCACACGCACTTATACCCCATTCTGTCCGCTTCCTCTTCGGAACCAGCCATGAAATCGTTGTCTATGCGAGACACCCATCGCACTTCTGATATGCCATGCAGAGGTATGCGTATTGCTTCCGGTATTAAAGAGGAGTCCTGTGACCCTTCATGTGGGAACAAAGGATTGGTATGAGGAGCAAAGCTCCGAGGGAGTCGAGTGTGTTCAACGGCTTGAGTGATTGGAGAGGTTCCATGTGATGTGGACTGTTCCTATTTTTTCCGTGCATTGTAGAGGGAAACTTATCCTTCTTGGAGGTCTGCTTTGCGCCGCAGTAGCTGCCGGTTGTGGTGACGTCGGGCAGGTACAGAGAGCGACGCGACCGAATCCGTATCTGACCCCGGATACAAGGCACTCCATTCCCCTGTCATCATCCGCCGGGAAGGAACATCGCGCCGTGATGTTGCAGCACCTGGAAACGATTCAGGTGATCGTGAACGCGTTGGTGGAAGAGGATTATGAGTTGGCACAGGGTCTGACCGAAATGCATCTGGGCTTCTTTCAACATCGCCAGGCCATGGCCCATCATCAGGCGGCGGAAGAGTTGGCGCGAATTATTCCCACCAAGGACTTGAAGCAGATCCTGCCGTCGTTGAATAATGTCTTGAAGGCTTGTGTGAGCTGTCATCTGGAGTACAAAGTCAGGGACAATTGATAAATCATGGGAGGATACAATTGAGTGAGCAGAAGACAATTACGGCGTTTTATGAGGCGGATCACGATCGGCTGGATGAGTTGTTCAAGACCTTTCAAATGTCGAAACGGTCGGACTTTGCCAAGGCCAAGGAAGCCTTCAAGGAATTCAAAGTCGGCCTCCAGCGGCATATCGTCTGGGAAGAGGAGTTGCTCTTTCCAATCTGGGAAGAGAAAACTGGGATGGTCGAAGACGGACCGACACCCATGATGCGACACGAGCATAGCCAGATCAAACAGCTGCTTGACGCAATTCACCACAAGGTGGAAGGGCAGAACCTCGAGTCCGACCAGGACGAGCAGGCATTGTTAACTCTCTTGGGCTCTCATAATCGAAAAGAAGAACGGGCGCTCTATCCCGCAATCGATAACGTGACCAATGCGGAAGAACGCGCAATCGTCTTCAGCAACATGAATACTATTCCGGAAGATCACTACAACGCCTGTTGTAGCGGGCACTGAGGTAAACCAAATGGAACAGCGCGATGTAGTCATAGAACAGACTGAGGTCAAGGTTAAGGGAAGACATCTCGCGGTGCCTCCAAAAAATAGCCTCAACCTTGGCCTGATTCTCCTCGTGGGCTGCTTGGGGGTAGTATTTGCACCGGGTTTCGACCGAAATGTCTGGGCCGAGTCGTCCGTCTCACAACCGGGTGTGAAGCGCAAGGCTAGTGTTGAACGAGGCCGAGACATCTTCCACGGCAACGGGGCCTGCTCCTACTGCCATGGAATGGACGGCTATCTCGATCGATTGCCACATATGAAAGAGGACATCGCCGCGCGCATTGTGCGGCTGAATCCGCCTCCAACTGACCTGCGTGATCCCGGCGTGCTTCGCCTGAAGACGAACAAGGAACGAGCCCGAGCCATCCGGGAAGGCCATCCGAGCACCGGCAGGTTTCGAGATTTCACCATGACCGATCGGGACATGGCCGATACCTTGTTCTATCTGGCGTTCATCAGAAAAGATCCCAACCCGGAAAAGGACTGAATGTTGCGGAAATCAGGAGATGTGCAGAAGGACCTTTTCAATCGCCTTGATTTGAGCTGTAAATAGTTGCCCTCCGTTAACTGACGACCTCAGGTGGCGAGATGGACCGGATGTACGACAACACATCCAACATCTGCTCGTCCGTCAGTTTGCCGCGAAAGCCGTGCATCGGGCTGAACAACACGCCATTCGAGATGGCCACGAGCAGCTCCCAATCCGTCTTCGAACGGCTGGTCTGAGATCGAAAATCGGCTGGTCGGACGATTAAATCTCGGCTGTCCGGTCCGTTCCCGTCCAGTTTGGACCCATGACAACGGAGGCACTGTTGCTCATACACGCCTTGTCCGGCCTTTGGGTTCCCGCGGATCACTTGTGCCGAAACCACGGATGTTGTGACGAAGAGGAAGATGACGGCGACGGTCAGCATCGGTTTCATGTTCGATCCTTTCAGCGCAGGACAAGTATCGGACAGGTCACGTGATGTACGACGGCGTGGGAGACACTCCCCAAGAGGAAGCGGGAAATGCCCTTGCGCCCATGAGAGGTCACGACCACCAAGTCCATATCCTTGGCCTCCTGTTCGATCACCGCTGCAGGATTGCCTTGAGCGACTTTCGTGCTGACCGTATAGCGCGGGTTCAAGAGCTTGCCGGCGGTCGATTTGACGAGCTCCTCCGCATAGCGTTCCGCGCCTTCCCACCAGGTATTGGTTCCCAGGGCGTCATAGGGATCGTTCACTCCGATCGGGATAATGGCGTGGACCACACGGAGTTCTACCGGATCGGCGAGCGGATGCTCCGTCAACCATTTCACGATTCGATCCGCATCGTTTCGCTCCTCGATGGCGATGAGGACCCGTTGCACTTTCCGCGCGGCTCCCCTGACGATTAACGTTGGGCGAGAGCCGTGCATGAGAACCCGATGGGACACACTCCCGAGGACAGTCTCGGACAGACGGCTTCGTCCGCGCACGCCGACGACGACAAGGTCGGCGGAAAGGTTTTGGGCGCTGTCGAGGATGAGCTGAGCAGGACTGCCGATTTCATTCACCTTCCTGATCGACGTCACCTCAGCGGGGACCATGGCAGCGGCGCGCTCCAGCAGCTGGTGTCCCGAATCGACCATCGCCTTGCGGAAATCATCGTACCCTTGCACGTTGCCGGCTTGGGCCACGACCGGATGTTCCAAAATCCCTAAATCGACGCCGTGAACCAGTGTGACATCCGTTGGATGACAGAGCTGGAACGTTTGGGTGACAGCGGCGAATGCCTGATCTGACCAATCAACACCGATGACGACTCTCATGTCACAACCTTTCCCACCCACACATCAGAAGAGTGGATGTGGCGCGGTCCCGAACGGAAGCACGCGCGGTGATTCACCCACATTGCCGCGAATACGCCACGCTCCGTCTTCGAGGACGAGATAGTGTATTTCTTCATACCAGCTGTCGATGGGGACATACAGACCGCTGGTCTTCGACCTGGCCCAGAGATGGCCCGTACAGGTGACCTCCAGCACCGCATCGCGGCCCGATCCGACTTTGGCCATTTTTGTGAAGAGATGGGTGCTCGCAATCTCCTGATACTCATCAAAAAGCTCTTTCCAGATCTTCCNNGAGATCGTCTTTCTTGAGCCCATGGTAGTTGTACTGGGCGGAGTAGATGGCCATGACCTTTTCAAGGTCATGGGATTTAATGGCCTCCTCCGCTTGCTCAAACGTGCCAACGACGGCTTTGAGCGTGGCCCCGTCGACTTCGATCACCGAACCGGATGGAGGAACGACGATTTTTGCCTCTGCTCTCCCGATACCGGCAAGAAAGGCGATCAGGATAGTGAGATGAACGACTGCTCTCAATAGAGATCTCCCTTGTAAGCTCACTCACCCCTCCTTCTGCTGCCGTCCTCGTGTCAGGACAGAAGCACCTGTCATCTCGTCCATGTGACGCGCACAAAATCTTCGTCTTGGTCGTAGTGCAACTCTAGCTCGCCGTGATAGGCATGCTTCAAACCTTCGCCGATGCGCCTTGGTAAATGACTGTCGGTCGTGGAAATCACGAGGCCCTCTGGCTTGGTGCCGATCGACATAATTCGAGACAACGGGTGTTCCTTCTTTTCTGCTTCCTCCGTGTTCTTCACCAGGCCGATGATCTGCTCATGTTGCTCATCCTTAAAAGAACCTTTGAGCGTGACGAATCCCTTAGGGTACTTGTCACGGATCCGCATGCAGGCGGGGCAGATGATCTCGTCGGCGTCGGCTGGCTTCGTGCCCCAAGTCCACCGCCCCTTGTGAAACGAGGCCCCGCATTCGGTGCAGACGGTCGGCTCTTTGAGCTTCCCGCGCAGCTTATAGGTGTCGTGCTGATACTCCTGGACGGTCCGATCATGTCGAGCCCACAAGCCTGCCGGTGTCTTCGTTTTCGCGGTCATGCGTGCTCCCTTATCGTGGCGGTGAGGCTGTTGAAGAGCGAGATCGCTCCTTCCATTCCAACAGCGACTCTTCCGCCAAGTTCAAATACTCCACCACATTGTGATCGCTGACTTGTGCAAAATCGATATAGTGGTGACCCACAGCCAAGAATGGGTCTGGTGTGGCAAGCACTACTAACTCGTCCACCTGTAGACGGGCCTCTCGGATGGTCTCCGCCGGGCCAACCGGGACGGCTCCGATCAGGCGGCGCGGTTTGAGGTGTCTGATGGACTGGACGGCTGCGAAGAACGTGGAGCCGGTGGCGATCCCATCATCCACGAGAATGACAATGCGGTCAGTGAGCGTGGGAAACTGCCGACCTTGGCGGTATAGGTCTTGCCGTCGAGCGATCTCTCGCCGTNNATCCTCACGATATCGGATCAGGCGCTCCACGAGTCGACGGCCAGCCTCTTCGCGATTCTTGAATGTCACGCGCTTTCCTTCCGCTCAGTGGGCTCGCCGTTCTACATCAGACCGCTTGTCACACCAACACCGATCAAGAACATCGCCACTAGAATCAGGATGAGTGTGAGAAGGAGGTGGTGGTGNNTCCGACTTCCCGAGATGGACCTTCAGTACGCCGTCTTTGTACTCGGCCGTCACCTTGGTTCCATCCGCATCTTCCGGCAACGTAAAGCTTCGCATAAAACTGCCATAGGCTCTCTCGACACGGTGATACTTCTTCCCTTTTTCTTCCTTCTCGTATTTCCGCTCGCCCGTGATCGTGAGGACATCATCATTCACATTCAGCTTGATGTCCTCTTTCTTCATCTCTGGGATCTCGGCTTTGATAACGTACTCCTTGTCATCTTCCGAGATATCCACCAACGGCGACCATTCTGCCACGGTGATCGCCTCCTGCTTATCGCCACCGGAAGGAACCGATGTGCGGCCGAAGTAAGTCGAAAGCCGCTTCTCCATCTCCTCGAGTTCCTTGAACGGATTCCATCGCGTAGTCGGTTCCCATCTGGTTAATGCGCTCATGACCCTTGCCTCCTTGTGTATTGTTATGAGTGTCTCATACGGGGCTTTACGCTGTAATGCCCCGCTTGTTGTAGCTTCAGAATCACGTCGCCTTCCCGGCTGAGTCGATCGACCTCAAGGAAGACTTGGTTCCACGTCAGCCCAGGACAGTCGTGGACGATTTCCTCGAGATCGCAACCTTGAGAACGAAGTACAACGTTCATGACAGCTTGTGTCGTTGCCGTCTGAGTCATGGCCTTCCTCCTCCTTTGCGACGCAACCATTGCCATTGCGTACCTGTGCATCGATGGTGCCAAGGATGAAAGAGATCACAGGTAGCGGGCGCCTGCTAGAAAATGCCGTGGGTTAGAGCACCGTTAGACTGCAACTGTCCGAGGATGGCGTATGGGGCTGTGGCATTACGGGGCAGTGGCATCGATGGGGTTGTTGCCTCTTTCGACATTAGCCAGGGAATGCATGACCCCTGGCAAAGCGCTGAGAAATATCAGCCGATGAATCCTTTTCTGCATCGCCCACTCTTATTGGACATGGAGAAGGAGGGATCTATATGACCAAGGCTATGGGTGAGAGGGCGAGCATTCAAACCGGCCGCTGCCATCGCTGCGGTGGGCTCATGGTTCCAGAGGATGTGGTGGAGATCAGATCGATCGATTGGCGTTGTATAAGCTGCGGAGAGCGGATCGATTCGGTTATTCTCGCTCATCGCGGGGGAAGCTTTGCAGGGGCTGAGGACAACGCCATTTTTCACGGAAAGCAGAAGGGTACCCTGAATAACTAGCAGGGAAGGGACGTTACGAGTGCAGTCCCGTTCGCTGGCACCCCGCTCCTGCCACTTCCAATCCTGTCCATTTTTCTCTTGCGCGATGGGGCAAAGCTCCACCCTCAAGATTGGTATCAAGAAGGTGTCATCAACTAGTGGTGACCGAGGGTTCGAGAGAATAAACAACCGAGCGGAGGTGGGTCTAGAGAGCTCTTTCTTATTTGTGTGGAGGTCTTGGAGGGGTTTTAGGCTTCCCACCCCCGGTGGGCCTGCTCACCGCCCCAGCGCTCGACCTCGATTCCCCTGAGTGTTCCTCTCACCGAGGCCTCCGCTCACTATTAAGATAAGCGGGAAATACCCGGTGTCAAGCAGAGGGGCACCATTGTAGCGGATCGCCCCACTTTCCATTGCTGGCCCCATTTCTTCCCGACAGAGAATAGTCCTGCTCGTCCTTTTCCCGCAGCTTGCCGGAGAAGCGCAGCAACGCTTTATGAACAATCAGGCGCACACTTCATTACTATCTTGATCTTGCTTGGCTCGTCTCTCGACCCCATTCTTTTCCAACTAGAGGATCACTCCGAAACCTCTTGCAATCGCTCACGCATGGCGCTTGTGGATCGTGATGTGATTCCCGTCCGGGTCCTCGATCACCGCCATTCGGCAGACCGGCGTGTCGAATGCCTCCATGACGAACGGCACGGCCCGCTCTTTCATCTTATGAACAAACGCATCAAGGTCTGACAGCTCGAATGCCACCACCGCTCCCTTTGCGCCGGGCGTATGGCCCATCTCCGTCGTCGTGATCGCGAAGGTCGAACCGCCAAGGTCATACTCGACCCAGACATCTTGATAGTTATGGCTCACGTGCAAACCCAGCACATGTTCGTAGAATGCCCGTGCCCGTTCCATATTCGAGACGGGGTACACAGTGAAAGCGATCGACGTAATCATTGAAGTATTCCTTGCTTGGCGATGTGTGGCTCGTTCCCGAGGCGCTGACGGTGCGGAGGAACAAGGGAAACATCACGTCTGAGCCACATGCATTCTGGCCGCATGTTGGAGCACCTGCTGGATGTGAACGTCCACCTGTCGGAGCACTGAGGGCGAGACGGCGTACCCGTCGCTCTCATAGGTGAGTATGGGCAGGCCTTGCTCTGCGCTGAGTGGTTTGAGAATGGCTTCTGAAATCCGGTAGGGGAGGCAGTTGAACGGTCCGATGACGAGCATGCCGTCGTATCCTTCTCGGGCAGCCTCAATTCCCTTGCCCACGGTCGGGAGCAGTTCGCCATATATTGCGGGCGAAACGTGTTCTGCTCCCTTTTCGAAAATGGACGAGACTGCGTTAGGGCCAGCCACCAGCAGGCCGGTCTCGCCAAAGAGCGCACGGTAATGTGCTTCCTCGCGTGTCAAGGTCTGGTAGCTCATCCACTGTTGAATGTACTCTTTCCCTTCAGGCTGAAACATCCTTGTGCAGGCTTTGGCCAGGGCCAGGCCTCCCGGTTTCATGCCCCAGGTGCCCGCCGTTTCCGCCATGGGATGGTATGCGACGTAGAGAAACAGCTCACTCAAATCAACTGGCTTGAGGATGATGCCTCGTTCGGCATAGAGATCCCGCACGCCGTCCATGAAAAACGAGCTGAAGCGGGTGAAGAAGTCGCCGGCCACGACAACGCGCGGGCAGGTCTGTGGATCTTTCGTGCGAGGGAGGTGCGCCAGGCGCTCGACGAACGTCGGCAGTGTGGCATGGAACTCATCGAGTGATCGAGTTTTCCGGGCGAACCGTTCCCATTCAGTCCGTAGTTGATCAAGCGTGCCCTTCTCTCCGACGACGCGGAGCACATGGTCGATCTCCACGAGAATGTCGGCAAGGATAATGGCCGGCGACATATGTTGCGCCAGCACGTCCTTATCGAAGCCCAGAAAATCGTTCTCCGGCTGTGGGTTGAAGAGGAACAGATCGGTCAGCCGTTGCTCGGCGAGGAATCGTTCAAAATATCCCATATAGGCGTCGCTGACACAGGGTGCGCCACCCTGGAGCATATAGAAGCCCGCGATCTCTCCTGGTTGGAGTTGCTCGTGGATCTGAAGCAGCTGGCCGATGCAAATCGGTAGGGGGAGGCATTCGCGGCCGGAGGTATGTTGCAGCCCCTTGTCGAGTTGGGCGCGGTCCAGTGGGATGACTTGGCCGGGGTGGAGCCCGAGCCAACCGGCTCCCATGGCAAAGGCCCTCGTGTGGTAGGGAGAGAAGTTCGGAAAGTAGACCTTCACCCGCGGGTCGATGAGCGGTACCGATTCGCCGTTCGATCGAACAATGCGGCCACCCGAGACGAGGCGGCAGGGAACAAAGGGTCTGGCAGCGGCGGTCTGCACGTCCCGATAATTGTGGATGATGTCCAGGAAGGCTTCCAGCCTCGTTTGGACCCCGGCATCGGCGGTGTGCGCATCGATTTCGAGGACGAGGTAGGGTTTCGAGCCCAACTTCGAGGCGAGCATGGAGTGGGTGAACGCGTCGATGGTACAGCTGAAATTGCTGACGCTCAACAGGAACAAGTTGGGCTGTTGTTTCGCGATGCCGACGGCATTCAAGATCTGATTGGCAAAGTGCCAGGAGGTAGGTCCTTCTTCGCCCGGCATGAGACAGTCGGCCGGAATAACGGCCACTCCCATGCTGGAGAGTTTCTTGCCAACCGATTGTGACGCCTCCGGGGTAAAGGCGTTGTAGCTGTGGCCGGCGAGTAGAATGGCGGGCTTGCCAGCGGCGATGGCAGCATCGAGCGCCCGTTTCCCAAATTCTCGGAGCGTCCGCTCCGCATCAGTCTGTGCTTGCACAGCGGCTTCCCACGCGCTGACGGCCACCTCGCGCCCGACTCCAAGCTCCGCCACCGCCATGTCGACCAAGGCAGAGCAGGTCTCGTAGCCGTCGATGAACTCCAGCACGGGCGAGAGTAAGCGGCGATCGGGAAATGCCTTGGCCAGAAAATAGGGTCCGGCCTGTGTGATCGGACAGAGATACGAATCTTTGCACTGATTTGGGTGGGGCATGCGTACGACGTGTGGGATGAAGATCAGACCTACGCCTTTCTTGACTAGGTCCAAGACAGCGCCGTGCGCAATCTGCGCGGGGAAACAAAATCCAGAATGTGAACTCAGATCGCCCCGGGGGTCGACATCCGAGAGCATGACGTCCATGCCGATACGGGAAAAGAACGTAGAGTACAGCGGAAACAATGAGTGCGTCGTCAGGGCTCTGGGAATGCCGATGCGCGTGCCGCTCGCCATCGGGGTCGCAGGTGAACGACCCAGAGATTCGCGGACAAACGCCTTCGCGCTTTCGTAGGCTGGTCCCACGCCCCAAGAGGTGCGCTCGACACGTTCGTGCTTTGGGGTGGCGGATGGTGGAGCGGGGGTGACCTGAAAGAGCACCTCGGCCCGCTTCTCGACTAGGTCCTGAGCCGCTGCGGTCCGGGCCTTGCGCTTCCAGACATTCTCATAGAGGCTGCAACGGCCTCCGAACGGAAATCGGCGTCCGGCGACCTCGAACCGGTCGATGCTGCAGTACATCTTGCAGGCGCCGCAGGTGAACCGGCCGACTTGCTTCATCTCCGGGGCGCCGAGCGTGAGCAGATCGACCGTGTGGCTCAGCATTGCCTCGGACCGCTTCAGCGCCAGGAGCCCGACCCCCAGCGCGCCGAGCAATTCCGGGTTGGGCGGGATCACGACTGGCCGACCGACGCTGTGGGCGAACGCGTACCCGACGGCTCGGTTCAGCGCGACGCCTCCTTGCAGGAAGATCTTCTTTCCCATGTAGCGCGGGCCTTTGACACGATTCAGATAATTGCTGGCAATGGCATACACCAGTCCGGCGATGATGTTGTCACGGGGGTGGCCTTGTTGCTGGGCGAGACGAATGTCGGAATTGATGAAGGCTGCGCAGGTCGCCTTGAAGTGCACCGGTGACGGAGCGGTCAGTGCCAGGTCGCCGATGTCTGAGACCGTGATGCCGAGATCACTGTGGGCGCTCTCTTCCAGAAAGGAGCCCGT
>CXWL01110370.1_pt1 | contig 14476 bp, 14 predicted proteins | sample 590931 | NCBI WGS metagenome assembly CXWL01 (sample SAMEA3498368, study PRJEB10139) | groundwater metagenome | biome: water well; material: biofilm material | place: Germany | collected 2015-04-27 | reverse complement strand
ATGTATAACCTTGTGCCCAGGCCGGGCTGCGCAAAAGCACTGTAGCGCGGTAGGGCGCAATAACCAACGGGCATTGCGCCGTAAGGATCAAAATCAAAACATCCGGTGCAATGCGCTACGCTTATTGCACCCTACGAAAATTCCCGATTTCGTTACCCCCCGTCTGCGCTAAAATGCCGCCCCTATGAATACCCTCCAACTTTCCGTCGTCATCCCCGTCTATAACGAAGAGCAGGGACTTCAGTCTTTGTTCGACCGGCTCTATCCCGCGCTGGACAAACTCGGTATCGGTTATGAGATCGTGTTCGTCAACGATGGTAGCCGTGACTCTTCCGCCGCGATCTTGCGCGAGCAGTTCCAAAAACGCCCCGATGTGACGCGTGTCATTCTGTTCAACGGCAACTTCGGCCAGCACATGGCGATCATGGCGGGATTCGAGCAGTGTCGCGGGCAGCGTATCGTGACGCTGGATGCCGATTTACAGAATCCGCCGGAAGACACGCATCTGTTGTTGGCGAAGATGGACGAGGGGCACGATTACGTCGGTTCTATCCGCCGCCAGCGCAGCGATAGCTGGTGGCGTCATGTCGCTTCGCGCGCCATGAACGGTCTGCGCGAAAAGATTACACGCATCAAGATGACCGACCAAGGCTGCATGTTCCGCGCTTACGACCGCAACATCATTGACGCCATCAACAGTTGCAAGGAGGTCAACACCTTTATTCCCGCGCTGGCTTACAGCTTTGCGCGCAACCCCGCCGAGGTGGTGGTAGGACACGAGGAGCGCGCGGCGGGTGAATCGAAATATTCGATGTACAGTTTGATCCGTCTCAATTTTGACCTGATGACCAGTTTTTCGCTGGTACCGTTGCAGATGTTCTCCATGGTGGGGATGCTGATCTCGCTGTTCTCCGGTTTGTTTTTCGTGTTTCTGGTGGTGCGCCGCTTGATCATCGGGCCGGAAGCGGAAGGGCTGTTCACGCTGTTTGCGTTGATGTTCTTCCTCATCGGCATCGCCTTATTTGGGATTGGTCTGCTGGGTGAATATATCGGCCGCATCTACCAGCAAGTGCGCCACCGTCCGCGTTACCTGATTGAGGCGGTGCTGGAAAAACGCAATGAGTAGTGCGGTCGTTTTTGCCTACCATAATGTTGGCTTCCGCTGCTTGTCGGTGTTGCTGGCACACGGCGTGGATATCAAATTGGTGGTGACACACCGCGATAACCCGAATGAGACTATCTGGTTCGAGAGTGTGCAAAAGTTGGCGGAGTTGCATGGCATCCCGACAATCACCCCGGAGAATCCGAATTTGCCGGAAGTGGTGGAACAAATTCAGGCCTTGCAGCCGGATTTTTTCTTCTCCTTCTATTACCGCGAGATGTTGAAAGCACCGCTGCTGGCCATTCCCATGCGCGGTGCATTAAATATGCACGGTTCATTGCTCCCCAAATATCGCGGAAGAGTACCGGTGAATTGGGCGATAATTCGCGGCGAAAAAGAAACGGGCGCGACGCTGCATTACATGACCGAGAAGCCGGACAACGGCGACATCGTGGCGCAGCAAGCTGTACCCATTCTGCCTAATGACACCGCACTTGATGTGTTCCAGAAAGTAACTGTGGCAGCCGAGATGGCGCTGCACGGCGTGCTGCCAGCGTTGCTGGCAGGAACGGCCAAGGCCGAGAAACAGGATTTGAGCAAGGGTGCGTATTTTGGCGGACGCAAGGCGGAAGACGGCATCATAAACTGGACCCAGTCGGCACAGGAAATACACGATCTGGTGCGCGCCGTAGCGCCACCGTATCCGGGCGCGATGACGCAACTGCTGGGCAAGCCGATGCGTATCCTGCAGACGCTGGTTAACACGCAAGCGGGCGAGGGGCAACCTGCCTTCTTCGTGCAAGGAAGCAGTGCCTACGCGAATTGCGGCAACGGAGTGTTGCGAATCGTGTCTTTCGAGTTGGATGGCATTGAAATGAGCGCGGCAGATTTTGCGGCGCAATACGGCACTGAGAAAATTGAATTTAATCGTTAAGGAAATACACATGAAAAAAGTCCTGATCCTGGGTGTGAACGGCTTCATCGGCCACCATCTGTCCAACCGTATCCTCGCCACCACTGACTGGGAAGTTTATGGCATGGACATGAGCAGTGAGCGTATCTCCGACCTCATCGGCCAGCCGCGCTTCCACTTTTTTGAAGGTGACATCACCATCAATAAAGAATGGGTCGAATACCACGTCAAAAAATGCGATGTGATTTTGCCGCTGGTGGCAATCGCCACACCTTCCACCTACGTCAAACAACCGTTGCGTGTGTTCGAGCTGGACTTTGAAGCCAACTTGCCCATCGTGCGTGCGGCGGTGAAATACAACAAACATCTGGTGTTTCCTTCGACCTCGGAAGTGTATGGCATGTGCCACGACGAGGAATTCGACCCGGCCGAATCCGAGTTGGTATGCGGCCCGATCAACAAGCCGCGCTGGATTTACTCCTGCTCCAAACAACTCATGGATCGTGTGATCTGGGGCTACGGCATGGAAGGTTTGAACTTCACGCTGTTCCGTCCCTTCAACTGGATCGGCGCCGGACTGGATTCTATCCATACACCGAAGGAAGGCAGTTCGCGCGTGGTGACGCAATTTCTGGGTCATATCCTGCGCGGCGAAAACATCAGCCTGGTGGACGGGGGGCATCAGAAACGCGCCTTCACGTATATCGACGACGGCATCGACGCGCTGATGAAAATCATCGACAACAAAGACGGCGTGGCCACCGGCAAGATCTACAACATTGGCAATCCAGCCAACAATTTTGCCATCCGTGATTTGGCCGACATGATGTTAAAACTGGCCAAGGAATATCCGGAGTATCGCGATTCAGCGGCCAAAGTGAAGATTGTCGAAACCACCTCCGCCGCCTATTACGGCAAAGGTTACCAAGACGTGCAGAACCGTGTGCCGAAGATCACCAACACCTGCGAAGAGTTGGGTTGGCAGCCGACCACTACCATGCCTGACACGCTGCGCCAGATATTTGACGCGTATCGCGGCCAGATCAACGAGGCGCGCGGTCTGGTTGATTAAGACCCGAAGCGGCGGCGGGCTTTTGAGTCAGAACGCTCGCCGCTTGACTGCATTTCAATTTTTATTACCCGCGTTCTGTCCTGTTTTTCGACTCTGATATGAAAACAATCGCTCTCAAAATAGACGTCGATACTTATCGCGGCACACGGGAAGGTGTCCCGCGTTTGGTGGAAACCCTGCAACGCCATCATGCACAAGCCAGTTTCTATTTTTCGCTGGGATGCGACCATACCGGACGCGCCATCAAACGTGTGTTTCGCCCGGGTTTCATCGGCAAGGTGTCGCGTACTTCGGTCGTGGAGCATTACGGCATCAAGACGTTGCTGTACGGTACGTTGCTACCGGGACCGGACATCGGGCGCAATTGCGCGGACTTGATGCGTGCAGTGCGCGATGCGGGATTCGAGGTGGGAATCCATTGTTACGACCACATCCGCTGGCAGGATCACGTGGCTGTAAAAGACGAAAAGTGGACCCGGCGCGAGATGCAACGCGCCGTGGACAGGTTCACCGAGATATTCGGGGAAGCTCCCAAATCTCACGCGGCGGCGGGTTGGCAGACCAACCGTCATGCGCTGCGCCAGACGCAACATCTCGATTTTGATTACAGCTCCGATACTCGTGGCACGCATCCGTTCATCCCTACCTGGGATGCCGAGATCATCGCTTGCCCGCAGTTGCCGACCACCTTGCCGACACTGGACGAACTCATCGGACGCGATGGCATCACCACCGAAAACGTGGCGCAACATCTGCTCGACCTCACGCGTAAAGAATCAGCGACCGGCCATGTGTATACCTTGCATGCCGAACTTGAAGGCCAGAAGTGGATGCCAATCTTCGAACAACTGCTGCAGGGATGGCAACAGCAGGGATACGAAATGATTTCAATGCAACACTATCTGAAATCGTTTGTAGTTGCCGATCTGCCGAGACACGAAGTTAATTGGGGCGCAGTCGAAGGCCGCAGCGGTAGACTCGCGGTGCAAGTCTAGTTTTCAACATGTCCCAAACGCTCCGCCAAATGACTCCTTTACAGGCTACGCTTTGGCTGATCGCGGCAAGTTCCCTGTTGCGGCTCGTTGTTGCCGGTGCCAGCGGACTGAGCGTGGATGAGGCGCATTACGCACTTTACGGTTTAAATCCGGATTGGAGCTACTTCGATCATCCGCCAATGGTTGGCTGGATTCAGTCACTGACATTGATTTTGGGTGACTCGGAGCGGATGTTGCGCTTACCCGCGATTGTGATGTTCGCGGCCAGCAGTCTGGTTTTATTTCGTTTTTGTGCCGTGGTATTTCCGCTCGATTCTCCCTGGTTGGGTTTCATCAGTGTAGCGATATTGCACAGTGCCGCGATGCTGCAACTGATCGGCTTCGCCCTGCTGCCCGAATCACCCCTTCTGTTATTTGCCCTGCTCAGTTTGCTTGCGTTGCACGCTGCGCTTTCGCGCGAAGGATTAACGCCCTGGTTGTTGCTTGGCGTGTGGCTGGGTTTTGCCGGGCTGTCGAAATACACGGCGGTCACCCTGATTGTGACCGTGCTGCTGGTTTTTACGGTGAACAAACAATGGGGCAAATTGCGCAGTGCCGGACCCTGGCTCGCGCTGGTTCTGGGAATGGTGATGATCCTGCCGATCCTCTATTGGAATATGCAACACGAGTGGATATCGTTCAGCTACCAGTTGCAACATGGCGCGCGAAATCCCGACTGGGAGTGGCAGCGTTTTGTGGCTGCCCAACTTGTGCAACTGCTTGTTTTCGGCCCGCTGATAATCTTGTTCGGATTGCTGGCGCTGGTGCTGAGTTGGAAAGAAATCAGGCATCCCGGCGTGTTGCTATGTGTGGCGACGGCTTTACCGGTATTGTTTTTGTTCGGTGCGGGTGCAGGGCGCGAAATGACCTTGCCACATTGGACCGCACTGGCATGGGTGGCGCTGATTCCGCTGCTGGCACGCCGGACCATTTCGAATTGGCGAAGAGCTTGGGTACGCGTGGCAACTTGGATTTCGGCAGGATATGCCGTGCTATTTTTGCTGCTGATGTTTGCCGGATTGGTTTTTCCGCAGATATTGGGGAAAGGCCAGTCAAATGCGTTGGCTGATTTATTTGGTTGGCAGCAGGCCGCGCAAAGCGCCGAGAAACTTCGGCGCGAGATGGCCGCAACGGCAGGTATTGAGCCGGTGTTGTTCGTCAGCAACTGGACACAGGCCAGCCGGTTGGCCTGGTATGCAAGACCGGCGAAAGTACAGGTGTTGGATGAGCGCCACGATCAATTCGATCTTTGGTATGGTCATCCTTTAACCGGCGCGCGCGGCATTCTGGTGATGTGGCCGGAAACTTCCGCTGCGGTGCTTGGAATGTTAAGTCAACAATTCGACCACTGTGAGATCTCCGGAAATTATGTCGCGAGTGTGCATGGGGCTGAAATGTCGACCTTCAATTTTTATCAGTGCGCGGGTTGGCATGGACGGTAAGCGGATGTCGGGTGAAATCCCCAACCTTTCGATTTGGCGGTGGGCGGTTCCATCCTCCGCATTGACGCTGATGCTGCTGTTGTGGGTGATGGATGCCAACACACACGTGTTTGTGTGGCTGAATCTTGCGTCTACAACGCTGGGTGATACCTTCTGGAGTTATGTCACCGTCCTGGGCGATACGGTTTCACTTTTGTTGATCTTGCTGTTTTGCGGACGCAGACCGCAGGTGGTTTGGCAGTTTTTTATCGCCGCGTTATTTGCTATTTTATGGACACAGGGTTTGAAAGAACCGCTGGGTGTTCTGCGGCCGCCGGTCGTATTGGGCAGCGAACAATTCCATCTCATCGGTGCTGTGCTGCAACACAATTCATTTCCGTCAGGTCACACTACGACCATTTTTTTACTGGCCGGAATACTGTGTTTGCAACGCCTACAAGCCCCCATAAAAATCGCTCTGTTAAGCCTCGCTTTACTGGTGGGAATATCAAGAATTGCCTGCGGTGTGCATTGGCCGCTTGACGTATTGGGTGGCGCGCTGGGCGGTTGGGGAGCCGCTGTGGCGGGTAATTGGTTGGGGATGAGATGGCAGGTCGGACTGGGGCGTATCCTGCAAAGAATATTCGCCTTGTTGCTGCTTACTGTAGCCTGCTGGGTCATCTTTCACCGCCCGGATGAGTTCACCCGGACGCATTCCTTCCAGGTAACACTAGCACTGCTCGCCACGGCGATTTCGCTTCCCGCCCTGATGAGGTTGTTCAACTGGCGCAGTTAAAGAATAGAATTCGATTGCCGATAGAGCCGTTAGATTGATGAATGTGGGAGAGCCAAATGCCGCAAAACCAAGTCGGGGACATCAAGCAATGGGTTGCCAAACTTTCATCCGCTGACATTCCGGTATTGAAGCAGACCGCACGTGAACTCGAAGCCTTGCGCACAGACCGGAACGAAATTAGTGCGCGGGGTGTGGCGGATGCAATCGCGGGCGACCCGATGATCACCGTGAAGTTATTGCGCTATCTCCAGCAACACAAACGTAGCAGCCAAACCAGTGAAGTTGTCCAAGTCGAGCAGGCGTTGATCATGCTCGGAATCGAGACCTTTTTTAACAAAATTTCCGCGCATCCGCTGGTGCAAGAGGTGCTAAAAGGACAAACAGAAGCGTTGATCCATATACTGCATGTGGTGCATCGCAGCCACCGAGCTTCGGAATATGCAAGTGATTGGGCAGTTCGCCTGAACAATATGCACTTCGAGGAAGTGCGGATTGCTGCCTTGCTGCACGATTTGGCAGAAATGCTGATGTGGTGTTTTGCGCCCCAAGAGATGTTGGAGATAGTCAAGATTCAACATAAAGACAAATCGCTGCGTAGCCGCGCGGTTCAGGAGCAGGTGTTGGGTTTCGCACTGAGTGACCTGCAAACGGAATTAGTCAAAGAATGGCATCTGCCTGAGCTGCTGTTGACCTTGATGGATGTCGGTAACCAAAGACAGCCAGCCGTTCGCAATGTCTTACTGGCGGTCAATCTGGCGCGACACTCGGCCAATGGTTGGGATGATGCAGCGTTGCCTGATGATTTTCGAGATATTGGAGAACTGCTACGTATCCCGCCATCCGATGCAATGGCGCTGGTAACACCGTCGCAAGGTATTTCCTGCGATCTGACCAAGCCGCATTGAACTGCATGTATATCCATTGGGAAGATGGTTTCAGCATAGGCAACCCGCTGATCGACGCCGAGCATCAGATGATGGTGATGTTGTGCAAGAAACTGGATTACACCATCAAAGCGAATGCGACCAAACCGGAACTGATCCGGGTAGTGGTTGAAATCAAGAAGTTCGCCGAATTCCACTTTGTAAGTGAAGAGAATCTCATGATCGAGATCGGTTATCCCGGATATGACAATCACGCAAAGATACACACCTCCTTATTGCGCGAACTCGATATGGTGGCATCGGGAATTCACAAACACGGCCAGATCGATGCGCAAGAATTGTTGGATTACATCTGGCGCTGGCTGGCTACCCACATCGAACACGAAGATTTGAAGATTGCCGATTACCTCAAGTCGATAGGCAAACACACTCTGGCTTTGGCTGCGTTCGAAAACATCTATCCGATCCGCGAATGAATCTGCCCGATCTTGCGCGACACCTGCCCGACCAGATCCGGACTTAGACAATCCACGTCAATGTTGTCCGTCATACCGCGCAACCAAGTGAGCTGGCGTTTAGCCAGTTGCCGAGTGGCGGCGATGCCTTTCTCTGACAACTCTCCTTTTGAAATCTCACCTTCCTGAAATTCCCACGCTTGGCGGTAGCCCACGCAGCGCATCGAAGTTTTGTCGCGATGCAAAGTGTATTTATCGCGCAGGCTGCTTAACTCATCCACTAATCCGTTCTTCAACATCTCCGCGAAGCGAACCGCAATGCGTTGGTGCAACACCGCACGGTCGGAAGGGATGAGGGCGATGGGCGTGATGGCGTAAGGCAGCGGGTTTTGTTCCTGATGTTTGATGAGCTCGGACATCGGCTTGCCCGACACGAGGAATATCTCCATCGCACGCTGCACACGTTGCGTGTCGGTGGAATGCAAACGTGCCGCCGTCTCGGCATCCACCTGCGCCAACTTGGCGTGCAGATGTTCGATGCCGTGTTGTGCGATCTCCGCATCCAGTAGTTCACGCAATGCGGCATCCGCTTGCGGCAAAGGACTCAAGCCTTCGCGCAGTGCTTTGAAATACAACATCGTGCCACCCACCAGCAGCGGAATCTTGCCGCGTGACGTGATATCCGCCATCAAGCGCAAAGCATCATGGCGGAACGCAGCCGCTGAATACGCTTCGGTCGGGTCGATGATGTCGATGAGCTGATGCGGCGCTTTCGCCAGCGTCGCGGCATCCGGCTTGGCCGTGCCGATGTTCATGTCACAGAACACCAGCGCGGAGTCCACACTGATGAGCTCCACCGGCATACGTTGTATTAGCTCGACAGCGACGCCCGTCTTGCCGGAAGCGGTGGGGCCCATCAGGAAAATGGCAGGGGGTAACGTGGTCATTGGAAACAGGCGAAGGGAATGCAATCAATAGAGCGGGTCATGGTTGAGCCGCCTTCTTTTGTTTCCAGAGGTAATACGGCCAAGAGAGCAGCACCCACGCCCAGAACGCCACGCCGATGCCCCCCAGCCAACCGAAGATGTCCACCATGTCTGCATGATGCGCGAATGGCTGCGAGCTTGAGCTGTCCTGCCAAGCACGGAATGCCAATATCAATTGCTTCTTGGCATCGTCTGCGGTGTTGCTGGAAATGACGGTGATGTCGACCGAGCCGCCGGAAGTGCCGAACACGAGACCGCTGGTCAGCACGGTTCTCGCGCCTGATCCGCTCGTGCTGTGGCTTTGGTGAGTTTTATAGCCGATGCCCGTCACCTCAGTGGCGATGGCCTCGCGCACATACAGACCCGCCGCAAAATTCTCTTCAATGCGGCAGTTGACGCTTTGCCCGTTTCGCTCGCAAGCGACATCCACGCTGTGCCAACCGAAGATGAAGAACACGAGCGGGAGAACAATGATGACGATGAACCCGAGAATGACCAAGATCAACGATGCTTTACGCTTTTCCATATTCATTTCCCCCGCACATAAATTGAATCCTCTTGCATCCTGAACATCCAGAGCAATGCGCTACCTTCTTCGCCCGAACTCAGGGCGGGGTTATTGCGCCATACGGGGCTGTTGGGCAAGGGAGCTAGTCCGTTCACCATCGCCACCGCGAGGCAGTAGATGAAGAAATCGTAGAACTCGATGGCGGTGCCGATGAAGTTGGCGAAGGCGATGCGGGTGGTGGCAGGGTTAGGCATTCTTTTCTACGATATGAGTAGGAATACCATCAAGACTGTGTTGATTTTTTTCTTCCCAGTAATTTTTTAGCCCCTCTTCCCCCTTTTGGGTTGCCCAGTCAGAAAGCAGTTCGCGCTCTCCGTCGTAATTGAAATAGGGCACTGCCATGCCGCAGGATGATTGCACGAGGTTTATAGATAGGTCGAATATCTGTCGTGCGCCGGGCAATGGTTTGAGCAAAGGAAATAGTTCGTTCCATTCGGAATCGGTTTTGTGTATCACTCTGGCTAAACCGTAGAGCCGCAGGATCAGCGGTGATCCTGCGAATGCGCAGAACATGATTGTCATGCGTGGACTTTGCTGCACATGCGCCGAAGTCTCATTACCACTACCGGTGACGTTGAGCCAAATAACTCGTGAGTTACTCATTACCCTAAATGAGTCCATCCCCTTAGGGGAAATGTTCACTCGGCTATCCGATGTGGCTGTACCGACAAAAAATATTTTTTGCTCGGAGATGAACTTTATATCTCTATTTGAGAGTTCCTTGTATTGCTGTCCCATCGTGTTCTACCTTCTTGTGAAAAGAGTGTTTATTTCCCGCGCATAAACATCGCATCCAACTCATCAATCGTCACTTGAAACCAAGTCGGTCTGCCGTGGTTGCATTGGTCGGCGCGTTCGGTTTGTTCCATCTCGCGCAGGATGGCGTTCATCTCGGGCAGGCTGAGTTGCTGGTTGGCGCGCACGGCGGAATGGCAGGCGAGTGTGGCGAGGAGTTCGTTGCGGCGTTCGGTGAGCGCGCGCGAAGCGCCGAAATCGCGCAGTTCGTGCAGCACTTCTTTGGCGGCGGCTTCGGCTTTGGATTGTTTCAACATCGCAGGCATGGAGCGCACGGCTAAGGTTGTGGGCGAGAGCGGGGCGATGTCGAAGCCCAGTCTTAACAGCGCATCCTGTTCGTCTTCCACGGTGGCGACATCCAAGGTGTCTGCCGCGAAACTCACGGGGATGAGCAGCGGTTGCGTCGGCATCTGCTGTGCGTCGAACGCAGTCTTGAGTCGTTCGTACACAATACGTTCATGTGCGGCGTGCATGTCCACCACGATGAGACCTTGTTGGTTCTGCGCGAGGATGTAGATGCCGGAGAGTTGGCCGAGGGCGAAGCCGAGGGGGTGTTCAACATTGGGAAGAGGGAAGGGGGAAGAGGGAAGGGGAGAGTCAAAAGCGGGGCTGCTGTTACCCTTCTCTCTTAACTCTTCTCCCTTCCCTGTTTGTGATTCCCATGCGCGATAGGTCGCTTGCTGTTCGGCTGCGCCGAAGCGGATGCGTTGTTGTTCGAAACTAAATGTGCCGTCATTCCCGCGCAGGCGGGAATCTAGTTCGTTTGACGATTCTATGGATTCCCGCCTGCGCGGGAATGACGAGTCTGAAGGATCAGGTGTTGCAGCTTTCATCGTGACACTCAATGCATCTTGCAGCGCATGGAACACGAACTGGTGGATACCTTGGCTTTCGCGGAAACGCACTTCGCTCTTGGCGGGATGCACGTTTACGTCCACTTGTTCCGGCGGCATGTCGAGGAACAACACGAAGGCGGGATGACGCTGGTGGTGCAGGATGTCTTGGTAGGCCTGACGCACGGCGTGCATCAACACCTTGTCGCGCACGAAGCGGCCGTTGATGAAGAAATATTGTTCGTCGCGGGTGGAGCGGGAGTAGGCGGGAAGTGCGGCGATGCCATACAAATGCAATGCGCCGATCTGGCGTTCTACGACGACGGCGTGTTGGCCGAATTCCGCGCCGAGGAGGGCGGTGATGCGTTGTTGCAGGGAGTGTTCTTTCAGAGAGTGTTCCCCCACCCTGCCCTCCCCCAGGGGGAGAGGGTTCATCTGCTTTTCCTTGTGAGGTGCGGGAGCTACTTTTTGAGTATCTGCGAAATCACTCCCTCTCCCTCCGGGGGAGGGCTGGGGTGGGGGAACGCTCTTTGCCGCAACGCTACTTGAAGCCGCCAACTGCCAAACCATCCGTCCATTATTCTGCAAGCTGAACGCCACATCCGGCCGCGACAACGCGATGCGTTTGAATGTCTCTTCGCACCAAGCGTATTCGGTGTTCTCACTCTTGAGGAATTTGCGCCGCGCGGGCGTGTTGAAATACAACTCGCGCATTTCGATGCTGGTGCCGTGTGTATGCGATGCTGGAACAACTTCACCTTGCTTACCGTCCGCCGCGTCTACCTTCCACGCATGGGGCGCTTCGACGGTTCGGCTGGTCAGCGTGACTTGTGCCACCGCAGCCATGCTTGCCAGTGCCTCGCCACGGAAACCCATGCTGGCCACTCGTTGCAGATCCTCCAACGAGGCGATTTTGCTGGTGGCGTGGCGCATCAGCGCCAGCGACAATTGATCGTGAAGGATTCCGCTGCCGTTATCGCGCACACGCAACAGCTTCACGCCGCCACCTTCAAGTTGCACGGAAATTTCATCTGCCCCCGCGTCCAAGCTATTTTCCAGTAATTCTTTTAGAGCTGAAGCCGGACGCTCGATGACTTCGCCGGCGGCGATTTGGTTGATGAGAAGATCGGGAAGGAGTTGGATGGAAGCCATGCGCGGATTATATAGCGGATAGGGGGTGCGGCAATTTGTCACATTCCCAACTGTTTTTTTCATCGGTAGTATCCGTCCGTTTTCTGAATTTATAACCATTAAAAACGCGAGGGAGAAACAGTGATGAAGAAGCAGTTGCTTAACGGCGGAAAGTTTTTTGCATTGAGCTGCATTTATGTGAGTCTGTCCAATGCGGTGTTTGCGGCGGAAGAGCCTCAAGTAATGAAAGAGGTTAGCGTCTATGGTAATCGTCCTGCGGCTTTTAAGAACATCACAACATCGACTGAAGCGGCCACTAAAGAGTTGATCGAGAACACCAACGTCATCAATACCGAGGACGCGGTGAAGTATCTGCCGAGCATCCAGGTTCGCAAACGTTTTATTGGCGACCGCAACGGGATTCTCGCTTCGCGCAACGCGGGGACACTCGACAGCGCCCGTTCGCTGGTCTATGCGGACAATGTGCTGGTGTCGATGCTGCTCGGCAATTCCTATAGCTATGCACCGCGCTGGTGGTTCGTTGCGCCGCAGGAGATCGAGCGCGTTGACGTGAGCTATGGCGCGCATTCCGCCGCATATGCGGGCAACGCAGCAGGCGTTGTCATGGTCATGAAATCGAAGATGCCGGAAAAGTTCGTGGCATCTGCCGAGGCGCAAACCTTCTCCCAAGCGTTCAATCTATACGGCACCAAAGAAACCTACAATGGCTCGCGCCTGGGAGCATTCCTCGGCAACCGGAATGGCGATTTGCGCTGGACGTTGAGCGCCGGACATTTGGACAACACGGGGCACCCGATGTCATTTGCAACGGCTGCCCGTTCGACCACAGCGGCGGGAGCTGCCACGGTGGTGACGGGCTACCATTGGGACAAAGATACGAAAAATGCTGATCGCGTCATCTTCGGTGCAACGGGTATTGACCATAGCATCCAGGACCACGCCAAGATTAAGCTGGCCTACGATGTTTCTACAGGCTCGCGGCTCACCTACACTTTGGGATTTTGGCAGAGCGATTCCGATGCCAAGGTGCAAAGCTATTTGCGCGATGCGGCGGGCAATCCCGTCTATAGCGGCAACGTGAGCATCGACGGTAACAAGTACACACTGTCCAACACGGCCTTGCAGCCCACTAAACGCAAGGAAGAACACTTGATGAATAGCCTGACCTGGCGTTACGACAAGAAGCAGGAAAGCGATTGGTCTTTCGAGGCGGCGCTGACGAAATATGAATTCGGCAAAGACACCTCACGCAAACCCACCGTTGCGTTGCCGGCCGCAGCGAGTGGCGGCGCGGGCCAGGTTCAGCTTCTGGACGGAACGGGCTGGCATACGGCAGATGTGCGCGCGGACTGGAGTCCGGAGCGCGGTCAGCTTGGGCACGACGTTGCGTTCGGCTATCACTATGACCAGCACATCCTCAATGACCGGACTTATACGAACACGGACTGGCTTGCGGGGAACGCGACCACCGCCAGTTCGGGCAATAAAGGTAATACGAGAACGCAAGGGCTGTATGTCCAAGATGCGATCCGCCTAGGGCAGGAAATGAAGCTGACCGTGGGGCTGCGCTACGAGCAATGGCGCGCCTTTGGTGGAAGCAAGTCGAATACAACAACGACCGTGGACTATTCGGAGCGTAAGGAGAATTTTGTTTCACCGAAACTTTCCCTGTCGTGGATGGCGACGGATGAATGGTTGTTGCGCGGCTCCCTATCACGCGCCGCACGCTTTCCAACGGTCACCGAGCTGTTTCAAGGCTCAATCACGGGCACAAGTATTACCAACAACGACCCCAACCTCAAGCCAGAGAAGATATTGGCGAGCGAACTGGCCGCAGAACGGGATTTGGGTGAGGGCGGTAATTTGCGCATCTCACTTTTTCAGGATGATGTTACCGATTTTCTGATACGCCAGACCAACACCACCGTGTCCCCGACGGTGACTAACATCCAGAACGTTGACAAGGCGCGCATTCGGGGTGTGGAGACGAGCGCGCAGCGGCGCAATATATTGCGGGGGCTTGATCTGACTGGTAGCGTGACCTTTGCCGATTCCGAGATTCTTGAGAATAATAAGAGCCCAGCCAGCGTAGGGAAGAAGATGCTTCGCATTCCAGACTGGCGCGCAATGTTGGCCACCACCTGGCATCCTGCCGAGACGATGGATTTTACGCTGGCGGGTCGCTATAGCGGGAGACAGTATGGCGAGCTCGACAACAGCGATATCAATGACCAAACATTTGGCGGTTCAAGCAGGTTTCTTGTCGTAGATGCCAAATTCAACTACCGTTTTGACAAGAATCTTTCGATGTCCGTCGGCGTGGACAACCTGAACAACGAGAAATACTACGCGTTCCACCCATATACTCAACGTACATGGATCGCCCAGGTCAAGGGCAGTTTATAATCCTACTTCCGGCAGTTGACACGCCCCCGCCCGTTGCTAAAGTACGCAGCCATTGGAGT